>Ga0172382_10000862_pt1 | contig 56246 bp, 48 predicted proteins | sample Leawel138RmetaG_FD_122245 | JGI IMG/M metagenome (GOLD analysis project Ga0172382, IMG submission 122245) | Leachate microbial communities from a municipal landfill in Southern Ontario, Canada - Leachate well 138R metaG | ecosystem: Engineered > Solid waste > Landfill > Unclassified | place...
CCGGCCCGGTGTCGTCGGCGTCGGCGTCGGGTCCGGATGCGCCGGCAGCGGAGCCCGCGGATGATCCCGGCATGTCGCCGGGGGCCGATGCACCGTCCGCCATCCCGACGCCCCCGGACAGCGCGCCGCCCATGGCGGACGCATCATCCGCAGCCGACGGATCTGCGGGCGCCGAATCGGTCGACCAACGCGCCGATATCCCGCAGCCGGGCGAATGCTTCGCCGACTCGGACCAGGCCGCAGCCGACTCGGACCAGGCCGCAGCCGACTCGGACCAGGCCGCGGCGGATTCAGGTCAGGCCGAAATGGATGTTGGCGACGAGGAAGCCGCGCTTGCTCCCGCAGTCGAAGCGCTTGCCGCCGAAACGGTAGCCGTACAGGCCCGGTGATTCGATCTGCGTGGCGAGCGCATCGGTGAGCTGGATCTCGCCGCCGGTGCCGGGTTCCTGGTTCTCGAGGGTTTCGAGCACGCTCGAGTGCAGGATGTAGCGGCCGACCACGGCATTGGTGGAGGGCGCCTGGTCGACCGGAGGCTTCTCGACGATGCCGCGCAGCTTCATCATCTGGCCGTCGGTGGCCGAGGCGTCGACGATGCCGTATTTCGAGACGTCCGCCTGCGGCACCTGCTCGACGGCGATCACCGAAGCCTGGTTCTCGACCGCCACCGGCAGCATCTGCTTGAGCACCCCTTCGGGGTAGCCGTCAATCAGGTCGTCGGGAAGCAGCACCGCGAAGTATTCGTCCCGGCCGATCATCGGCGCGGCGCACAGCACCGCATGGCCGAGACCCAGCGGCTGGGGCTGGCGCACGAAGAGCACCTTCACATGGGGCGGGATGATGTTGCGCACCAGCTCCAGCGCTTCGGTCTTGCCCTTGGCCTCGAGTTCGGCCTCGAGTTCGGGCGCCCGGTCGAAATAGTCCTCGACCGCCCGCTTGGAACGGCCGGTGACGAAGATCAGCGTGTCGCAGCCGGCTTCGATCGCCTCGTCGACCGCATACTGGATGATCGGCCGATCGACGATCGGCAGCATTTCCTTTGGGATAGACTTCGTGGCGGGCAGGAATCGGGTTCCCAGGCCCGCCACGGGGAAGACGGCTTTGCGCAGTTTCATTTCGCTGGCTGGTTCGGAGTTCGTGGGGTTTTCCATCTTGCGGAGTCGAATCTAATGGGTTTGGCGGGCGATCGCCACCGAATGCAAGGTGGATGCCCGGCCGGCGCGACGAGCGGCACGCCCGACGGATTCGAGCGGCGCGCGGGCACTGGCGATGAAGCGCGCTTGCGCTGCAGTGCGACAATCCCCGGCCGATGCCGAGTCCTGCCATCCCATCTGCTGGAGAGATGTTCCCGATGATACCTGTCGTACTGTCCGGCGGCGCCGGCACCCGGCTCTGGCCGGTTTCGCGCGAGGCCTTCCCCAAGCCCTTCATCCGGCTCGGCAACGGCCCCAGCCTGCTGCAGCGCACCCTGGCACGGGCGGCACCGCTCGCCGACGGCCATGCCTGTGTCGTCACCAACGAGGCCTACGCCTTCAAGACGCGCGACGAGATCGCCTCGGTCGCCCAGCTCGGTGCGGCGCGCACCATCCAGCTGCTCGAGCCGACCGGGCGCAACACCGCGCCGGCGGTGGCCATCGCCGCCCTGTGGGCGCGATCGATCGATCCCGACGGCGTCATGCTCGTGCTGCCGGCCGATCACCTGATTCCCGACGAGGCGGCCTTCCAGACGGCTGCCCGGGCGGCCGAGGCGATCGCCCGCAGCGGCGAGATCGTGCTCTTCGGGATCCACCCGACCGGCCCCGAGACGGGCTTCGGATACCTGGAGCTGGGCGAGGCGCTGGGCGCCGGCGGCTACCGCGTCGCCCGTTTCACCGAGAAGCCCGATGCCGAGCGGGCCGCGGCCTTCGTCGCGAGCGGCAACTTCGCATGGAACAGCGGCATGTTCTGCTTTTCGGTGTCCACCATCCTGCAGGCCTTCCGCGAGCATGCTCCCGAGGTTCTCGAGACCGCCGAGAAGGTCTGGGCGGCGGTGGGCGATGACGCCGGGGCGGCCGAGATCCGTCTCGATGCCGAGGCCTTCGCCGCCATGCCCGACATCTCGATCGATTACGCGATCATGGAGCGCGCCGACCGGGTGGTCGCGGTCCGGGCCGGCTTCGGCTGGAGCGACATCGGCTCCTGGCGGGCCATCGCCGAGCAGCTGCCCTGCGACGAGCGCGGCAATACCGCGGTGGGCGAGGTCATGACGGTGGGCACCACCAACACCCATATCCAGACCGAGGATCGCCTGGTGGCCGCGGTCGGCGTCAGCGACCTGCTGATCGTCGACACGCCCGACGCCCTGCTGGTGGCCAACAAGGACGCCAGCCAGGATGTGCGCGAGATCGTGGCGCGGCTCAAGGGCAAGTCACACGAGGCCGCCGTGATTCATCGCACGGTGGCGCGCCCCTGGGGGACTTATTCCGTCCTGCACGAAGGCCCGCGCTTCAAGATCAAGCGGATCGAGGTCAAGCCCGGCCAGCAGCTCTCGATGCAGATGCATCATCACCGCAGCGAGCACTGGGTGGTGGTGTCGGGTACGGCGGTGGTGACCTGCGGCGAGCAGAAGTCGCTGCTGTCGGCCAATGAATCCACCTACATCCCGATCGGCAGCCGGCACCGGCTCGAGAATCCCGGCAAGGTCGACCTGGTGATGATCGAGGTGCAGTGCGGCGAGTATCTCGGGGAGGACGACATCGTCCGCTTCGACGATCGCTACGGCCGGGCCTGAGGTTCGGGCCGGCCGGCGGGCCTACATCGTCGGGCTGGGCCGCTTGGCCGGCGGCTCCTCGTTGCTGATGCGCAATGCCCGGGCGCTCGCGGTCCGGGCGGCGGGCCTGGCAGTGCCGGTGGCCCGGGCCGGTGTCACCGCGGTGACCGGTGTCTTGGCGGAGCTGCCGCTGCTGCGGCCAGCGGTGGCCGGGCGCGTCCTGGCGGCCACCTGGGTGCTCGCCACCCGGCGCCTGCCGTTGGCGTCGGTCACGACGGTCGACACCGATGCCGCCCGCACCTTGAGCCGGGTTCCGGCCCGCACGGTGGTGACCTTGCTGCCCAGGCCGTTCATGCTGCGCAGCCGGCGGGTGCTGACGCCCCAGCGCTTGGCGATCGAGGTCAGCGACTGCTGGCGCTTCGGGGTGTAGTAGCGGGCGGGCGTCTCGACGCGTTCGACCAGCTTCGCGCCGGCGAACTTCTCGATGCGGGTCTCGTCGAGCACCTTCTGGTGGGGCGCCAGGATCTGGCTTCCCGCGAGCAGCTTCGAGTTCGGGCGCAGGCCGTTGGCCTTGCGAAGCTCCGCGACCGTGACCGAGAACTTCACCGCCACGCCGCTCAGGGTGTCGCCCTTCTGGAGGGTGTACGGCTGCCAGCTCGCGAAGACGCCATTGGCGGCTTCGTGCTGCGCGACGGCCTCGACGAAGCCGGCGAGCCGGTCGGCGGGCAGGACGATGCTGTGGTCGCGGCTGGCCGATATCACCGGGCGGTGGTGGGCCGGATTGAGCGTGACGAACTCCTCGACGCTCATCCCGGCGAAGCGGGCGGCCAGTTCGAGGTCCATCGGACGCAGCTTGTCGATGGTGACGAAGTAGGGCTTGTCGGGCAGGTACGCGAGCGGCAGCGAGAGCGATTCGGCGCGCGCCACGATGTTCTTGAGCGCGATCAGCTTGGGCACGTAGTGCCGCGTCTCCTTGGGCATGCGGAGGTGGAGATAGCCGTCGGGCCGGCCCCGGGCCCGGTTGGCCTTGCGAGCCCTGGCGACGGCGCCTTCGCCCCAGTTGTACGAGGCCAGGGCGAGGAACCAGTCCTGGTCGTTGAGGCCGTGGATGTATTCGAGGTAGTCGAGCGCAGCGCGCGTCGACTGGACCACGTCGCGGCGGTTGTCCACCCACCAGTTCTGCTTCAGGTCGTAGGCCCGGCCGGTCGAAGGGATGAACTGCCAGAGGCCGGCCGCCTTGGCATGGGAGGTCGCCCCCGGGTTCATCGCGCTCTCGATGAAGGGCAGCAGCGCGAGTTCGGTGGGCAGCCCGCGCTTCTCGACTTCGTCGACGATATGGAACAGATAGGGCCGGCTGCGCTCGATCATCCGCTCGAGGTAGTCGGGGCGCGCCAGCAGCCGCCGCTCATGGGTCGCGACCAGCTTGGAGTCGAGCTCCGGCATCGCGAAGCCGGCCCGGATCCGGTCCCAGAGATTGCCCACGGGCTCGAGCGCATCGGCTTCCTCGACATGGACCGGTTCGGTGCCGCCGAAGAGGGTGGTGCCGGTATCGGCCAGCAGCGCGCCTTCCGGCAGGCTGCCTTCGGGCAGCAGGGCCGTGTCGACGAGCCCGGCGTCGGCCGGCGTGGCGGCGCCGGTTGGCGAACCGTTAGCGTGGGCGGCGTGCGAGCCATCGGCCCGGCCAGGGACCGGGGCGCCGTCGCCCGATGCCTGGGGCGCGATCGTGCCGCATGCGCCCAGCGCCAGCAGCGCGCAGGCCAGCGGAATGCGAACGGCCAGCGGAACGCGAACGAGGCGGGCAAGCGATCCGGCAGGCGCGGGCTCGGCGATGCCGGCGGGCCGGCTGGAGGAATCCTGGGAAGGGCAGCGACTTGGCAAGGGCGTCATCCGGGCTCGATCGGGCGGGTCGGTGGGCGCCCGGGAAAAACTCGATACCCGGCCGCGTCACGCGCCGGCAACGCGCGTGTCGGCGGGCAATCGTATGCAATCGCAAATCGGGGGTCAAGCGCGAGGCGGGGACGATCGACGGGCGATTCCGCCGGTCGGACGCATCGCCTGCGCATACCCCTCTAGAACCCGTCCTTCCAGGCGCGCAAGGCGGCGAAGCGCGCGACCGGATCGGCTGCGGGATCGAGGCCGCGTTCGGCGAGCCGCGCGACCACCGCGGGGCTGGTGGTGCGAAGAAACGGATTGGTGTCGAGCTCGATGCCGATCGCCGTGGGAACCGTCGGGATATCGCGCTCACGCAGCGCCCTGGCTTCGGCGGTGCGCTCGGCAAGCCGGTCCGAGCCGGGTTCGGCGGCGTTCGCGAAGGCGAGGTTGGACAGGGTGTATTCATGGGCGCAGTACACCAGCGTGTCCGGGGGCAATGCCGCGAGCCGCCCGAGCGAGTGGTGCATCTGCGCCGGGGTTCCCTCGAAGATCCGGCCACAGCCGGCGGCGAACAGGGTGTCGCCGCAAAAGAGCACGCCGCGGGCATCTTCGTTCCCGAGCCGCCTGCCGAAGTAAGCGATGTGCCCCAGGGTGTGGCCGGGGACGGAGATCACCTCGAAATCGATGTCGAAGTCGGGCAGCTCAAGGCGATCGCCGTCATCGAGCGCATGATCGATGCCATCGATGGGATCGGCGCGCGGCCCGTAGACTGGACAGTTCCGGTTCGCCACGAGCGCGGCCACGCCGCCGGTGTGATCGGCGTGGTGGTGGGTGAGTAGAATCGCATCGAGGGACAGCGATGCCGCTGTGAGCGCACGTTCGATCGCGGCGGCGTCGCCCGGGTCGACGACCACGGCACGGCGGCCCGTCGCATCGACGAGCAGCCACAGGTAGTTGTCGCGAAACGCCGGCACCGGCCGGATTCTCGGATGCGGCGCGGGCACGAAGCGAAAGGATTCGGACGAAGTCGACATGAACGCGAACCAGGCTCCCGATGGCGAGGGTGAACGCAATGGCGAAGGGGACGCGGCCATTATAGGGCTGGGGGCATGGCACCAATGGCTGCGTTCGCCGGCCGGACGCTATGTGCTGGAGTGGGAGCAGGCCTGCTACGACCGGGCGGTTGCCGATCTCTTCGGCTATGTCGCGCTGCAGCTGTCACTGCCCGAGATCGACACCCTGCGCAACAACCGGATTCCGAGCCGTCTCTACGGGCTTACGCGCGCCGATGCGACCGGGCACGGGGTGGTGAAGCACTCCCTGCTCCTGGAGGATGACGGCGATCTGCCGTTTCGCGACCAGTCGGTGGATCTCGTCACCCTGCCGCACGTGATCGAGTTCTCCAGCGACCCCCACCAGCTGCTGCGTGAAGTCGACCGGGTGCTGCGCCCCGAGGGCAGGGTCGTGCTCACCGGCTTCAATCCGATCAGCCTGTGGGGGATCCGCAGCGCGGTTCCCGCCGGCCTGCGGCGTCCCTTCCTGCCGCGCGAAAGCCAGATGATCGCCCTGCCACGGCTGCGCGACTGGTTCAAGCTGCTCAGCTTCGAGTTCGAGCGCGGCCGATACGGCTGCTACCGTCCGCCCTGCCGCAGCGATCGCTGGCTCGAGCGGACCCGCTTCATGGAAGCGGCCGGCGATCGCTGGTGGCCGATCTGCGGCGCCCTCTACAGCATCAGCGCGGTCAAGCGGGTGCGGGCGATGCGGCTCGTGGGCCCGGCATGGAAGTCCGCCCGCCGCAGCGCCCGCGCGGTGGCGGTCGCTTCGCCGCAGTTCGGTCCGCATGAGTCCCGGGTCGTGCCGCGGCGACGTCGGGACGATCAGGCGGCGTAGTCAGTCTCAGGCGGCGTAGTCAGTCGGCGTAGAGATCGGCGCGCGACATCGGCAGGTCGATTTCCAGGCCATCGGGCCCGGACCTGGGCCGGGCCGCCAGCAACTGGTAGATGTTGACCCAGCCATGGGCGAAGGCGTGCGCGCAGCCGGCGAGATAGACCCGCCAGATGCGCAGCCGGCGCTCGCCGGCGAGCTCGACCAGCTCGGTGCGTTGCGCCTCGAGCGCGTCCGACCAGAAGCCGAGCGTGCGGGCATAGTGGCGACGCAGCGATTCCGCATCGGTGACTTCGAGCCCGGCGCGCGAGAGGTCCGCGATCGCCCGGGACACGTGCGGCAGTTCGCCGTCGGGGAAGACGTACTTCGCGATGAAATCCCCGGCGCCCCGGCCGACGCTGCGATCGTCGGCGTCGGCCGAGGTGATGCCGTGCTGCAGGGTCAGGCCGCCGGGCTTGAGCAGGCGATGGACGATCCCGAAGTACTCGGGCAGGTTCTTCAGGCCGACATGCTCGAGCATGCCGATCGAGCTGATCCGGTCGTAGACCTCGGAGCCGGGAATGTCCCGGTAGTCGGTCAGCCGGATCTCGACCAGGTCCTGCAGGCCGGCTTCGCGCACCCGTTCGGTGGCGAGCTCGAACTGGTTCTGCGACAGGGTCACGCCGAGGACCCGGGCGCCGTGATGCCTGGCGGCGTAGATCGCGAGGGCGCCCCAGCCGCAGCCGATGTCGAGCAGCGTCATGCCGGGACGCAGGCGCAGCTTGCGGCAGACATGCTCGAGCTTGGCTTGTTGCGCTGCCGCAAGGGATTCATCGCCCTGCGGGAAATAGGCGCATGAATAGACCATCGCCGGGTCGAGCCAGCGCGCATAGAACTCGTTCGAGACGTCGTAGTGGTATTCGATCGCCTTCTTGTCGGTGCTGCGGGTGTGCTTGGCGAGCCAGTCGGGCAGCTTGCCCAGCCCGCGGCGTTCATCGGCATCCTCGGCCAGGGCCGACGCCACATCTATGACGTCGCGGATGCTGCCCTCGACGTCGATCTCGCCTTCCACGAACGCGGTGCCCAGGGAATCCAGGCTGGGATTGACCAGGCGCCGGGCGGCCGCCATGTCCCGCAGCGAGACCGTGACGGCCGGGTCCTCGTGCAGGTCGACCTTGCTTCCGTCCCAGAGCTGTATGCTCAGCGGGATCGGATGGCGTTCGCGCAACTGCCCGAGATACCTCGATAGCTGCTTTTCAAGCACGGGACTCCTCCCTGCGGTCGGCTAGAATCGGTTCCGGTTGGCTCGATCATTCATTACATAACCAAAAAGCCCTTCCGCTGGCAAGTACCCGGAGATCATGGCGAATATCGACATCTACACGGACGGCGCCTGCAAGGGCAATCCCGGCCCCGGCGGCTGGGGCGCCCTGCTGGTCAGCGGCGAGCATCGCCGGGAACTCTCCGGGGGCGAGGCGCTGACGACCAACAACCGGATGGAGCTGCTCGCGGTGATCAAGGCGCTCGAGGCGCTGCGCGGGCCCAGCGAAGTCACCATCCATACCGATTCGCAGTATGTCCAGAAGGGCATCACCGAATGGATGCGCAACTGGAAGGCCCGCGGCTGGAAGACCGCCGATCGCAAGCCGGTCAAGAACGCCGATCTCTGGCTGCGGCTCGATGAGCTCCGGGCCGGCCACCGGGTCGAGTGGCGCTGGGTGCGGGGTCATTCTGGACACCCCGGCAACGAGGCGGCCGATGCGCTCGCCAATCGCGGGGTCGATGCGGTTCGCGCCGCGGCGAGGATCTGAGATGAGTGAAGCCTTCGACACCATCGAGCTCGATATCGGCGGAACGCCGACCGCCTCGGTGATCTGGCTGCATGGCCTGGGCGCGGATGCCAACGATTTCGTTCCCATCGTGTCGATGCTCGGGCTCGACGAGGGCCCCGGCATCCGCTTCGTGTTTCCCAATGCGCCGGTGCGCCCGGTCACGATCAACGGCGGCATGCCGATGCGCGCCTGGTTCGACATCCGCGACCTCGGCGGCAGGAACATCGACGAGGCCGGCATCCGGGAAGCCGGCGCCACGCTCGATGCGCTCGTCGAGCGCGAGATCGGGCGCGGGATCGATGCCGCGCGCATCGTGCTGGCGGGATTCTCCCAGGGCGGAGTGATCGCGCTGCACGCGGGGCTGCGCCAGCCGCGGCCGCTGGCCGGAATCCTCGCGCTGTCGACCTTCCTCGCGCTGGCCGATTCCCTGCCGGACGAGGCCACCGAGGCGAATCGTTCGATCCCGATCTTCCTCGCGCACGGCCACCACGACGAGATGATCGCGGCCGAGCGGGCCATGCGCTCGCGCGACCTGCTGCTCGAGGCCGGCTATCCGGTGGCCTGGCACGACTACCCCATGGGCCACGAAGTCTGCGTCCAGGAAATCAACGCGATAGGCGCCTGGCTCGCCGAGCGCCTGGCCTGAGCAAGCGTCGTCGGGCCCGCTGCCGCGGGCGATCCCGCCGCTGATCGGGGAAATCCAATGTGTCCGCAGCTGCGCCGAAACGCTATGCTACTGTGCGTTTTTCGTCCCGTTCGTCCATGAAAGCCCATTCCCGTTCACGCTGGATCCCCATCGGGGCGGTGCTTGTCATCGCGGCGGCGGCATTGGCGGCGGTGACCCGGCCCTGGGCCCAGGCGAACACCACGGCGACGGTGCAGCAGGCCTCGATCGCGCCGGCCGAGCCGATCGTCGATGTCGAGATCGCTTCGGCCCGCCACCGGCTGATCCGCGAGGAGATCTCCGCGGTCGGCACGCTGCGAGCGGCCGAGTCGGTGATGCTCAGGCCCGAGATCGCGGGACGCATCCACAGGATCCATTTCCGTGACGGCCAGACGGTACGCGCCGGCGACATTCTCTTCGAGCTCGACTCCAGCGTGCTCGGCGCCGAGGTGGCGCAGGCCCGGGCCGAACTCGACCTCGCGAAGTCCAATGTGCGACGTACCCGCGAACTCGCCAACCAGCGCTTCGTCAGCGCCCGTTCGCTCGACGAGGCGGAATCCTCGATGCGGGTGCTCGAAGCCAGGCTCGAGCTCGCCCAGGCACGAATGGGCAAGACCCGGCTCGAGGCGCCTTTCGACGGCGTGCTGGGCCTTCGCAAGGTCAGCGTGGGCGACTACGTCGATGTCGGGGCGGATCTCGTCATGCTCGAGGATCTTTCGTCGATGCAGGTCGACCTGCGGCTGCCCGAGCGTTTCCTCGGCGCGATCGAGCCGGGCCAGGAGATCCTGCTCGAACTCGACGCCTATCCCGGCGCGAGCCTGCGCGCCCGCCTGCTGGCGATCGATGCGCAGGTCGACGCGGGCGGGCGGGCGCTGCTGGTGCGCGGTCGGCTGGACAGCAATGACACCAAGCTGCGGACGGGCATGTTCGCGCGGGCGCGGCTCGTGACCGGGGAGTCGCCCGATGCGGTGGTGATCCCCGAAGAGGCCCTGATCGTCGGCGACGGCGAATCCCATGTGTACCTGGTCGACGGCGAGCATGCGCGCCGGGTGGCGGTACGCACCGGCCGCCGCACCGCCGGCGTGGTCGAGATCGTCTCCGGGCTCGCCGCCGACGACCGCGTCGTGGTTGCCGGCCATATCAAGCTGCGCGGCGAGCGGCCGCGCATCAAGGCCGTCGCGCCACCGCCGGCGCCGGCCGCGTCGGTCCGCTGAGCCCGGCCGGGCCCGTCGATGCGCCTGTCCCATACCTGCATCCAGCGGCCGGTCTTCGCGACGGTGCTGGCGATCATCCTGATGCTGGTCGGGGCGGTGAGCTTCGAGCGCCTGCAGGTTCGCGAGTATCCGCAGATCGACGAGCCGGTCGTCACGGTGCGCACCGAGTATCTCGGGGCGTCGGCCGAGATCATCGAGTCGCAGGTCAGCAAGCCGCTCGAGGATTCGATCGCCGGGATCGAGGGCGTCGATGTCCTGACTTCCATCTCCCGGGCCGAGCTCAGCCAGATCACGGTGCGCTTCCGGCTCGAGCGCGACCCCGACGGCGCGGCCGCCGATGTCCGCGACCGCGTCGCCCGGGCGCGTTCCAAGCTGCCCGACGACGTCATCGAGCCGGTCGTGGCGAAGGTCGAGGCCGACGCCAATCCGGTCGTCTGGATGTCGTTCTCCAGCGAGAACATGTCGGCGCTCGAGGTTTCCGACATCGCCAACCGGATCGTCAAGCCGCGCCTGCAGACCCTGCCCGGTGCGGCCGATGTGCGCATCTTCGGCGAGCGCAAGTATGCGATGCGGATCTGGCTCGACAAGAACCAGCTGGGCGCCTTCGGCCTGACGCCGCTCGACGTCGAGCAGGCCCTGCGTTCGCAGAACATCGAGGTGCCGGCCGGGCGCATCGAGAGCGCGATGCGCGAGTTCAACGTGGTCTCGAGCACCGACCTGCGTACCGTCGCCGATTTCGAGAGCATGGTGCTCAAGACAGAGCTCGGCTATCCGGTGCGGCTGCGCGACGTCGCGCGGGTCGAGATCGGCGCCGAGAACGATCGCACGGTGGTGCGCTTCAATGGCCGCAATACCGTCGCGATGGGAATCATCAAGCAGGCGACGGCCAATCCGCTGATCCTGTCCGCGGCGCTGCGCGAGCAGATCCCGAACATCGAGCGCGACCTGCCCGACGGGCTCAAGATCACCATTTCGCACGACTCCTCGCTCTTCATCGAGCGCTCGATCGAGGCGGTCTTCATGACCATCGGCGAGGCGGCCGCCCTCGTCGCGATCGTGATCTTCCTGTTCCTCGGCACGGTGCGGGCCTCGATCATCCCGCTGGTGACGATCCCGATCGCGCTCGTCACCACCTTCGCCCTGATGCTGGTCGCCGGCTTCTCGATCAATACCCTGACGCTGCTCGCGCTGGTGCTTGCCATCGGCCTGGTGGTGGACGACGCGATCGTCGTCCTCGAGAACGTGCACCGGCACATCGAGAACGGCATGAAGCCGGTGGCCGCGGCACACAAGGGCATATCGGAGGTCGCCTTCGCGGTGATCGCCATGACCCTCACCCTGGCGGCGGTGTATGCGCCACAGGCGTTCACGCCCGGGCGCACCGGTCGGCTGCTGATCGAGTTCTCGCTGACACTGGCGGGCGCGGTGCTGGTCTCGGGCTTCATCGCGCTGACCCTGACGCCGATGATGTGCGCGAGGCTGCTGCGCCACGAGGAGAATCCCGGCCTGCTGTCGCGCGTCATCGAGGCGACCCTGCGACGACTCGTATCCGCCTATCGCAAGGCCCTCGTTGCGGTTCTCGCGCTGCGCTGGCTGGTCCTCGCCGGTGTCGTCGGCTGCTTCGTGGCGACGACCCTGCTGTGGACCAGCATGAAAGCCGAGCTCGCCCCGACCGAGGATCGTGGCGTCATGCTCGTCAACTTCACCGCGCCCGAGGGATCTTCCATCCAGTACACCAGCGAATACGCCGAGCGGATCGAGCGCATCGCGATGAGCGTTCCCGAGGTCGACCGGGTCTTCATGGTCGCGGGCAATCCCACGGTGGAGCGCGGCACCGGCTCGCTGCGCATGGCCGACTGGAACGATCGCGACCGCAAGGTGCCCGAGATGCTCGAGGAGCTGCTGCCGCAGCTGCTGACCATCCCCGGGGTCCGGGCCAATGGGCTCGCGCCGCCATCGCTCGGACAGCCCTTCCGCTCGCGGCCCTTCCACATGATGGTCATCACCTCCGATACCTACGAGAAGCTGCAGGATGGCGCCGAGCCGCTGCTTGCCGACCTGCGCGCCTGGCCCGGCCTGCAGGGCGTCGAGACCGACCTGCGACTCGACAAGCCGGAGCTGCGCCTGTGGATCGATCGCGACCGGGCCGCCGATGCCGGCGTCTCGATGGAGAACATCGGGCGGGTTCTCGAGACCTCGCTGGGTGGGCGCCGGGTCACCCGGTTTCGCAAGGATGGCGAGCAGTTCGAGGTGATCGTCCAGCTCGACCCGGCCGGGCGCAGTTCGCCCGACGACATCTCGGACATCCTGGTGGCCGGGAACGGCGGTCGCCTGCTGCCGCTGTCCTCGCTGCTGCGCGCCGAGGAAACCGTCGGACCCAAGGAGCTCAATCACTTCTCGCAGCGACGGGCGCTGGCGATCACCGCCAACCTCGGTCCCGGCACTTCGCAGGGCGAGGCGCTCGCCTATGCGGCGGCCGCCGCCGATCGGCTGCTGCCGCAGGGCTTCGTGGTCGACTGGGATGGCCAGTCGCGCGAGTTCTTCCAGTCGTCCTCGTCGCAGATGCTCACGCTGGTGCTGGCGCTGCTGTTCATCTATCTCGTGCTCGCGGCGCAGTTCGAGAGCTTTGTCGATCCGCTCATCATCATCTCGACGGTGCCGCTGTCGATGGTCGGAGGGCTGCTGCTGCTCGAGGCGGGCGGGGGGACGATCAACGTCTACAGCAAGATCGGGTTGATCACCCTGATCGGGCTGATCACCAAGCACGGCATCCTGATCGTCGAGTTCGCCAACCAGTTGCGAGACCGCGGCAGCTCGATCCGCGAGGCGGTCATCGAAGCCGCCTGCCTGCGCCTGCGTCCGATCCTGATGACCACCGGCGCGATGGTGCTCGGGGCGGTGCCGCTGGCGTTCGCCACGGGCGCCGGCGCCGAGAGTCGCCAGCAGATCGGCCTGGTCGTGGTCGGCGGCATGAGCCTGGGTACGGTTCTCACCCTGTTCGTGGTGCCTTCGGTGTACATGCTGTTCACGCGGCGCCATCGCGAGCCGATCGTCGACCATCGCGAGGCGCTAGAATCGGCGGCATGACCCGCCAGATCGTCCTCGACACCGAAACCACCGGCCTGGCCCCCGAGGAGGGGCATCGGATCGTCGAGATCGGCCTGGTCGAACTGCGCGGTCGCCGGCGCACCGGCCGGACCTTCCACACCTATCTCGATCCGGAGCGCGATATCGATGCCGCCGCCGAGAAGGTCCATGGCCTGAGCCGGGAGCGCCTCACCGGCGAGCCGAAGTTCGCTGCCGTCGTCGACCGCCTGCTCGACTTCGTCGCCGGCGCCGAGATCCTGATCCACAACGCGCCCTTCGACATCGCGTTTCTCGATGCCGAGATCGCGAGGCTGGGCCGCGAGCCCTTCCGGACGCATTGCGCGGCGGTGATCGACACGCTCGCGATGGCCCGCGAGATGCGTCCGGGGCAGCGCAACTCGCTCGACGTCCTGTGCAGCCACTTCGGGGTGTCCAACGAGCACCGTACCCTGCACGGCGCCCTGCTCGACGCCGAGCTGCTCGCCGAGGTCTATCTCCAGATGACCCGGGGCCAGGAATCCTTCGCGATGTTCGGCGACGAAGGCAAGATCGCGGCGGCCGATGCGCTCGCCTGGCCGCTGGCCGGATCCCCGCCGGTGCTGCGCCCGAGCGCGGAGGAGATCGCCGCGCACGAGGCCCTGCTCGCCGACATGGAGCAGGCCGGCGGCGCGCCGATCTGGAGCGCCCTCAGCGCAGGCCGGTAAGGCGCGCCAGTCCGCGCAGCGAGTCGTCGAAACGCGGTGCGCCGGGCAGCGCCTTGGCGGCTGTCGGCGCCGGGCAGCGCCCGTTGGCCAGCCATTCGAGCGCGGCGGCAAGCAGGGGTTCGTCGGCGGCGCCGAATTCGCCGGCGACCGGATCCTCGAATGCGCAGTCGGGCGCGAGGCCGTTGTAGTAGTCCCCCTCGCCCAGGGCGTTGCGGGTGGTGAAGCTCACGATCGAGAAGACCCAGCCTTCATGGCTGGGCGGGGTGAAGCCCACCGGCTTGCCGCAGGTGGACGAGCCGATGCGGGTCGACGGTCGCCAGGCATCGAGGCCGGTGAGCAGGATCTCCGCGGCCGAGCAGGTGCGCCTCCCGGTCAGCCACACGATGCGCTCGAAGCGGCCGGCCCGCGGGTCGCTGATGAAACTGAAGGAGCGGTTCGAGCTCGCGTGCGCCGGGTTGAATTCGAGTCGACCCATGGTCCGTCCGGCGAGATCCTCCAGTCCCAGCGCGGAGCCGACCTGCGCGGCGATCGCCACCAGGCCGCCGCCGTTCTCGCGCAGGTCGACGACCAGGTCCTGGGCGCCCTCGGCGAGCAGCCGGTCGAGCGCCGCCTGCCAGGCGGCGACCCCGAGCCGGCCGAAGGAGTAGAAGCCGACATAGCCGACCTTGCGCTCGCCGGCCGCATGCACGCCCGGCGAGCCCATCACGTAGTCGAGCTGGTACCAGTCCCTGGTCGCGGCGATGCGCAGGACCCGGCCCTCGCGGCGGATGTCGAACTCGAGCCCGGCGCCGACCTCGGTGGGCCCGAACGCTTCGTCGAGGGTTCCGGCGGCGATCAGCTCGGCCACTGGCTGGCCGTCGATGGCGATGATCCGGTCGCCGCGCCGCATGCCGGCCGCATGCGCGGGCGAGCGCGGCTGCACCAGGCGCAGGGCGAGGGCATCGGCCTCGACCTGGTAGGTGATGCCGAAGCCGAGGCTGCGGCCCTCGTCGAAGAAGGCGTTGTAGCTGGCCGCCGCTTCGATGTAGCTGTAGCGATCCTGGTCGACCCGCAGGGCGGCCAGGGCTTCATGGGCGTCGGCATAGCTGTCGGGCGCGGGCGCCGGCGGCAGCCGGTCCACCCAGTAGTACCAGTCGTACAGATACGACACCAGGTAGTCGGCCGAGGGGGCCTTCGGCTCGGTGGCCGCCGCTGGCGCATCGCCGCCGCCGCTACCGCAGGCCGATAGCGCCAAGGCCGCCAGCGCGGCGGCGAGCAGGCGCAGCGGGCGGCCGCGAACGGCGGGGCGGATGCGGCGCCGGGCGGCGGGCCGGGCGGTGGCGAGGCGGCCCGCGGAGGGCGGCTGTCGGGTCGGACGGGGGGCTGGATATGGCACGGTCAATGATTGCTACACTTCGCGGATCGCGTCAGGATCCCATGATGAAAGAATCCCGTATCGCCCGTTCGCGTCGTGAACGCAAGAGCCATCTGTCGCCCGATGCCGAGCGCCTGGTGGCCGCGGCGCTGGGCCTGGCCAATTCCGGTAGCCGGATCGAGGATCGCTACTGGGAGCGCCAGCTCGGCGACCGGATCGAACGCCTGCTCGAGAGCAGCCACCAGCAGTCGCTGTACAACGCCCTCGATCGTCTCCAGCAAACCGACGGCGAGGCCTATGGCGCGATGGTCGAGGCGGTCGAGGAGTGCGCCGAGAGCATCGTCGTCGACCATGAGGGCCAGCCCTGGCAGGTCCTGCTGGTTTCCGCGCCACTGATCGCCTGGACCCGCTTCCGGATCCCGTCCGGGGCGCTGCCACCGGATGCGGTCGCGGCGATTGCCGCGCACTGGCAGGCGCATGTGCTCGCCCGTGCGGCACGGCTCTTCGTCATGCCGCATCTCTACAGTCTCGACGAGCTGCCCCGGGACTACGCCGAATTGCGCAAGATGACGCGCCGTTTCGGCGAAGCCGCCCTGCGCGGGCGCCAGAGCCGGGGTGACGTCTCGGGCCTGCCCGAGACTGCCGACATGCTGGCCGATTCGCGCTTCCTGGTCGGCGCCCTGGCGGTGCCGCTGGGCGAGCCCGCCTTTCGCTGGCAGGAGCTCGAGCGCGAGGACCACGCCACCCGGGTGCAGTGCCTCGAGCAGTGGGTGGCCCAGGCCCGGCCGGTCATCGAGCCGCTCCTGCCGGGTTGCGGATTCGAATGCCTGCTGCCCGATGCGTACCACATCAACCTGCGTGAATCCGATCGCCGTGTGCGGCCCAACGCGATTCGCGCCGGCGTGCACTACCTCAGCCATGCGCTCGCGATCGAGCCCGGCGAGATCCGGGCGGTGGTGGCGCCCTTCGGCGACGACCAGGTCGACGAGTACCGGATCGGCCTGTCGATCGATCCGGATGGCGACGAGATCGCCCACGGCATCGTCTGGCCCCTGTTCGGCGCCGAGTCCGAGGACGACGAGCCATCGCCGCTGGAGAGGATCCGCGAGATCCTGCGCGATGCCGGCGTCAACGAGCAGCGGCTCTGGCCCGACCTGATCGAGTCCGAGTACTGCGAGGACTGCGGCGCGCCCCTGTTCCCCAACGAGAACGGCGAAGTCGTCCACGCCGAGATGCCGGTCGACGTCGAACCCGGCTCCGCGCACTTCCACTGATACGCCCCGAAAAAACGAAAAAGGGGTCAGACACCATTTTCAAGAAAATGGTGTCTGACCCCTTTTTCGTGACCCCTTTTTCGAAAATCGTGTCTGACCCCACTTCGGGCCCTCACGGTGCTCGCTGCGCGCCGGCGCGCGCGACCTCGATGCGTTCATCGAGGTAGGCGCCGTAGAAGTCCGGGCTCGGGTAGCCGACCAGCCGTTCCGCGACCTCGCGCTCGCCGTCGAGAAACAGCACCGTCGGCGCTATCCGTACCTGCAGCGCGCGGGCGATCTCCCGGGGCGAGCGTGCCGGCTCCACGCCGGGGATCGGTCGCTCGTCGTCCATCCGCAGTTCGACGAGGCGGATGCCGAGCCCTTCGCGCCGGGCATGGGCATGGCGCAGCTGGTCGCTGCGCAGGGCTTCGCAGAACGTGCAGCCCGCCAGGGAGAAGAACAGCAGCAGGGGCTGGCCGCGCTCGGTCGCGATGCCGCGTTCGCCCGCATACGCTGCGGGGCCGCCGAGCAGCAGTCCGGGCCGGGGTCCACTGGCCATCGCCGGCGTGCGCCCGGCGAGCCCCCCCGCGGCGGCGGCAAGGACGAGGAGGGCGCCGACGAGAATCCGCCGGGTCGGCGATGAACCGGCTGCGGGGCAAATGCGCGCGGGCCTGGACATGCGATGGATTCCGTTTGCCTCGGATGCTTGACTATATGCGCATGCAGACATATTGTCGCTTCAAGGCAGGACGACGGCGTTCGCGCGACGACGCCGAGACAAGAGGTGGATTCACCGCCAGGCCCAGGGGTCGACCCTGGAGGCGGGCCGCCGGAGGATGACATGGACGACCTCAACCCGGTCTTCAGCGCGGTAGCCGATTATTTCGCGCTGCTCTCCGAGCCGATGCGTGTTCGCATCGTCCACTGCATCTGCCAGCAGGAAAAGACGGTCTCGCAGATCGTTGCCGAGACCGGCTCGAGCCAGACCAACATCTCGCGACATCTCGGCTCGATGTACCGGGCCGGCGTGCTGACGCGGCGCAAGGAAGGCAATTTCACCTACTACGGGGTCGGCGACGAGACCCTGGTCGCGATCTGTCGCGGGGTCTGCATCCACATTGCCGGGCGGCTCGAATCCGGCCTGGCCGAGCAGTCCGACTTCATCTCCATGGCTCGCGAGCTCGGCAGCGGCGAAGCGTCCGCGATCGATGGCCGGTTGGCCGAGGGCGGCGCACCGACAGGCGGCCGCGCCGCGGGGGTTGCCTGAATGCCTCGCCGGCCGCCGATCATGGGCCGGATCCTGCCGGCGCCCGAGAACCACCTGCCGACCGAGCGATTGCGCGAGGCAAGCAAGGCGCGGCGCGCATTCATGGGCAAGGCGCTCGCGATGGGGGCGGGCGTGGGCGCGGCCGCTCGCGCGGCCCGGGCCGATGGGGGCGAGCGGCAGATCCTCGAGCTGCCGGCGCATTCCACCGGCCTCGGCCAGCCGGTGGCGGCCCGCGGCTACGGCCAGCCGTCGGCCTGGGAAGGCAACCTGCAACGACGCGAAAGCCCCGGCCTGACCCGGGTTTCGGCGGCATCGGTCAGCTTTGCTCCCCTGCAGGGCCTGTTCGGCATCATCACTCCCAACGGGCTGCATTTCGAACGCCATCACCAGGGCTGGTGGGACATCGATCCGAGCCAGCATCGATTGATGATCAACGGCATGGTCAGGCAACCGCGCGTCTACACCATGGACGAACTGATGCGCATGCCCTCGACATCGCGAATCCATTTCATCGAATGCGGCGCCAACACCGGCATGGAATGGGGTGGCGTGGCGGTGCCGACGGTGCAGTACACCCACGGCATGCTCTCGTGCTGCGAATACACCGGCGTGCCGCTCTCGACGCTGCTCGACGCCTGTGGCGCCGACATCGGGTCGGGCGGCGGCGAGGATCGCTATGTGCTCGCCGAAGGCGCCGACGGTTCGTCGATGACCCGGACCATTTCGATGAAGGCGGCGCTCGACGATGTGATGGTCGCCTGGGCGATGAACGGCGAGATGCTGCGGCCCGAGAACGGCTATCCGCTGCGACTGGTGGTGCCCGGGGTGCAGGGCGTGTCCTGGGTGAAGTACCTGCGTCGACTCGAAGTCGGCGACCAGCCCTGGGACACCAAGGACGAGGTCCTGCACTACGTCGACATGATGCCCGACGGGGTGCATCGCCAGTACACCTCGATCCAGGAGGTCAAGTCGGTCATCACCTCGCCGTCGGGCGGCCAGGTCCTCCTCGACCATGGCTACTACAACCTGACCGGCCTCGCCTGGTCAGGCCGGGGGCGAATCAGGCGGGTCGATGTCTCGACCGATGGCGGACGCAACTGGCGCACCGCGCGGCTCGAGTCGCCGGTGCTGCCCAAGGCGCTGACCCGCTTCAACATCGATTTCGTGTGGGATGGTTCGCCGGCGATCCTGCAGAGCCGGGCGATCGACGAGACCGGCCATGTGCAGCCGAGGATCAACCAGCTGCGGGCGGTGCGCGGAACCCGCTCGATCTATCACAACAACGCGATCCAGTCGTGGCGGCTGCAGCCGTCCGGCGAGGTCGACAACGTGCAGGTCTACTGATGCGGCGCACCCATCCGTCCCGGGCGACGGCGGTCGCGAGACGCGTCCTGGCGGCAGCGGCGCTCGCGCTGGGCATGGGCCCGGGCATGGCGCTGGCCGGGCAGCCCGCGCCATGGACCGAGCTGGGGCGTGTCGCCACGCCCGAGGAAGTCCGCGCCTGGGACATCGATGTGCGAGCCGACTTCACGGGCCTGCCGGCCGGCTCGGGGTCGGTGGCCGACGGCATGGACATCTGGGATGCGCAATGCGCGACCTGCCACGGCACCTTCGGCGAATCGAACGAGTTCTTCACGCCGATCGTCGGCGGCACGAGCGAGGCGGACGCCGAGCGCGGGCGGGTCGCGTCCCTGACCGGCGATTCCGAGCCACAGCGCACCACCCTGATGAAGCTCTCGCGGATATCCACGCTATGGGACTACACCCGGCGCGCCATGCCCTGGACCGCGCCGAAGTCGCTGTCGGTCGACGAGGTCTACGCCGTCGTCGCCTACATCCTGAACCTGGGCGAGATCGTCGGGGATGATTTCGTGCTGTCGGACCGGAACATCGCCGAGGTCCAGGCGCGCCTGCCCAATCGCGACGGCACCGTCTTCCATCGTCCGATGTGGGATGTCGCCGGTGCGCCCGATGTGCAGGGCGAGGACTGCATGCGTGACTGCGGTACCGCGGATGTGCATTCGATGCTGCCGCGCCATGCCCGCGATGCCCACGGCAACCTGGCGCTGCAGAACCGGATCATCGGGCCGATGCGCGGCGCGGACACCACCCGCGATCCGCCCGGCACGCTCGAGGAGACGCGCCGGCTCGCGCGGGCCGCCGTGACCGCTCCGGCGACGACGATCGATGCCGCAGCCACGCCGGCCAGGCTCGCGCAGACCCACAACTGCATGACCTGTCATGCGACCGAGCGGGCCATGGTCGGACCGGCGTTCCGGGCGATCGCGACGCGGTACGCCGACTCGGCCGATGGATCCGCCAGCCTGGCCAGGGCCGTGCGGGAAGGATCACAGGGCGTGTGGGGCGCGGTACCGATGCCGCCCAACGCGGGTCTGGCCGATGACGACATCCATGCGATCGTAGAATGGATACTTGCCGGGGCGCCCTGAGGTCGCGCCGCCGCAGGGCGGCGGGCTTGCCCCGAGGATTGACGGGTTTCCGAGGAGGATTCATGAATCAGACCAGACGTAGCGCATTGCGGGCGGTCGGCGGGGTCGGCGCCTATGCCGCGCTGGTTTCGATCGGCCTGTTGCGGCCCGGCCAGGCCAATGCCGAGGATCTCGCCGAGGCGTTCAGGACGCAGGGCATCGCCGCGACCCTGAAGGCGCTCGGCGCCGAAGGCGCCACCGAATCCGACGCTGTCGAAATCAATGCGCCGGACATCGCCGAGAACGGCGCGGTCGTGCCGGTGGGCATCGGCAGCAAGCTGCCCGACACCGAGATGCTCGCCCTGCTCGTCGAGAAGAATCCCAATGCGCTTGCCGGCGCCTACGATGTCGTCGGCATCGAGCCACGGGTGAACATGCGGATCAAGATGGGCCAGAGCTCCGACGTGGTCGCCCTGGTGCGGGCCGACGGCAAGTACTACATGGCCCGCAAGGAGGTGAAGGTCACCCTCGGCGGCTGCGGCGGTTGAGCCGGACGACGAGCGAGGACCGACAGGAGAAACCATGGCAGATCCGATGAAGATCCGGGCGAGGCTCAACGATGGCGTCGCCGACGTCCGGGTGCTGATGGCGCACGAGATGGAATCCGGGCAGCGCAAGGATTCCGACGGCAAGCTGATTCCGGCCTGGCACATCAGCAAGGTGACGGTGGAGCTCAACGGCAAGCCGGTGATGAGGGCGAACTGGGGCCCGGCGATCTCGAAGAATCCGTACATGCAGTTCAATGTCCCCGGGGCGAATGCGGGCGACACGATCGCCATCACCTGGGTCGACAATCGGGGCGACACGCGGACCGACGAGGTCGTCGTCAAGTAGTCGCGGTAATCGGAATCGTCCGGCGCGCAAGCGCCGGGCGTCGGGGAGTCGGCTTTGGGCGGGCTGGCAAGAAGGGAGTTCCTGTGGATGCTGGCGGCCGGGGCGGCGGCCGGCATGCCGCTGGCGACCCGCGCATCCGACGAAGCCGGCGGGCGGGCGATCTACGATCTGCCGCGATTCGGCAATGTCAGCCTGTTGCATTTCACCGATTGCCACGCCCAGCTCCTGCCGATCCACTATCGGGAGCCGAGCGTCAACCTCGGCCTTGCCGACGCGAACGGGCGTCCGCCCCATCTCGTGGGCGAACACCTGCTGCGCCACTTCGGCCTGCGTGCCGGGTCGGCGCAGGCGCATGCCTTCACCTATCTCGATTTCGAAGCGGCCGCGCGCCGCTACGGCAAGGTGGGCGGGTTCGCGCATCTCGCTACCCTGGTCGCAATGCTCAGGGCCAGCCGGCCGGGCGCCTTGCTGCTCGATGGCGGCGACACTTGGCAGGGCTCGGCAACCTCGCTGTGGACCCGTGGCCAGGACATGGTGGAGGCCTGCCGGCAGCTCGGCGTCGACATCATGACCGGGCACTGGGAGTTCACCTACGGGATGGACCGGGTGAACGAGATCGTCGAGCGGGAACTCGCCGGGCGGATCGACTTCCTCGCGCAGAACATCCGCACCACCGACTTCGAGGATCCGGTGTTCGACGCCTGGCGGATGCGCGAGATCAACGGGGTGCCGGTCGCGGTGATCGGCCAGGCCTTTCCCTACACGCCGATCGCCAATCCTCGCCACCTGGTGGCCGACTGGAGCTTCGGCATCCGTGACGCCGAGATGCAGGCGGTCGTCGACGAAGCGCGCGGCAAGGGCGCGCAGGTCGTCGTGGTGCTCTCGCACAATGGCATGGATGTCGACATCAAGATGGCGTCGAGGGTTCGCGGTATCGACGCGGTGCTCGGCGGGCACACCCATGACGGCGTGCCGCAGCCGGTGCTGGTCGCCAACCCCGGCGGCAAGACCCTGGTGACCAACGCCGGCTCCAACGGCAAGTTCCTCGGTGTGCTCGACCTCGATGTCCGGGACGGGCGGCTTGCCGACTACCGCTACCGGCTGTTGCCGGTGTTCTCGAACCTGCTGCCCGCCGATCCCGCGATGGATGCCCTGATCCAGCGGGTGCGCGCGCCCTGGCGCGAGCGGCTCGACGAGGAACTCGCGGTATCGGAGACACTGCTCTATCGGCGTGGCAACTTCAACGGCAGCTTCGACCAGCTGATCCTCGATGCCCTCATGGAAGTGAAGGACGCGGAGCTCGCCTTTTCCCCGGGGTTCCGCTGGGGCACGACGGTGCTGCCGGGCGAGTCGATCACCCGCGAGCGCCTGATGGACCAGACCGCGATCACCTATCCCCACACCACGCTCACCGAGATGAAGGGCTCCTTCATCAAGACGGTGCTCGAAGACGTCGCGGACAATCTCTTCAATCCCGATCCGTACTACCAGCAGGGCGGGGACATGGTGCGCGTGGGCGGACTGAGCTATACCTGCCGGCCCGGCGAGTCGATGGGCCGACGGATCGACGACATGCGCATCGCGGGCGTGCCGATCGAAGCCGACAAGACCTACCGGGTGGCGGGCTGGGCGCCGGTGGCCGAAGGCGCGAGCGGCGAGCCCGTGTGGGAGGTCGTCGAGACCTGGCTGCGCGCCCATCGACGGGTCGCACCTCGTCGGCTCGACCTGCCGACGCTGGTCGGCGTGGACGACAATCCGGGGATGGCCTGAGGGAGGAGCGGCCATGGCGATCGCGCATCGCGCACGAACGACGGTACTGGCATGCGCGCTCGCCCTGGCCTGCGCCGCGCCGGCGTCGGCGCAGGCCGCCGAGGAGTTCGAGGCGGTCGGCGTGCCGATCGAGCCGATCCGGATCACCGACCGGGTCTACTATGTCCGCGGCCAGGCCGGAATGGTCTCGGGCGAGAACGAAGGCTTCAACTCGAACGCCGGTTTCGTGGTCACCGACGACGGTGTGGTGGTCTTCGACGCGCTCGGCACCCCGGCGCTGGGCGCGGCGCTCCTCGAAGCGATCGGGGAGATCACCGCGCAACCGGTGCGCCGGGTGATCATCAGTCACTACCACTCCGACCATTTCTACGGCCTGCAGGCCTTCGAGGCCGCCGGCGCCGAGATCTGGGCCGACGAGCGCGTGCGCGGCTATCTCGCCACCGATGCCCCGGCGGCGCGCCTGGCCGAGCGGCGCGAGTCGCTGTGGCCCTGGGTGAACGAGAAGTCGCGCATCGTCGCTCCCGACCACCATGTGTCGGGCATCACCCGCTTCGCGCTCGGCGGTATCGATTTCACCGTGCTGCCGGCGGGGCCCGCGCATACCGACGAGGACCTCATGCTGCTGGTCGAGCAGGAATCGGTGCTCTTTGCCGGCGACGTGATGTTCGCCGGACGAGTGCCCTATGTCGGCGAGGCCGATTCGGGCGCCTGGCTCGAAGCGCTCGACCGGCTCGCCGAGATCGCGCCGCGCCATGTCGTCACCGGACACGGTCCGCATTCGGACGATGTCGTGGCCGATGTCGATCTCACCCGGCGCTACCTGCGCTACCTGCGCAAGGCGATGGGCGAGGCCATCGAGGATCTCGAGACATTCGAGGAAGTGTACGAGCGCACCGACTGGGCGGAGTTCGAACACCTGCCGGCCTTCGAGGCCGCCAATCGCGTCAACGCCTACAATACCTACCTGCTGATGCAGCGCGAGGCCCTGCGGACCGGCAACTGAGCGGCCGCTTACGCTTCGGGCCCGGACACACTCCCGGGCGAAGCCCGGGCACGCGACTTGCAACGGCATTCGCCGGGGCAGGCATGCCCCTTTCGCCACCAGACCATCGTCCAGCCCCGCCTGGAGAAGGAGACCAAGCCCCGCGTGTGTGGAATCGCCGGTGAGTTCAATTTCAACGGCCATCCGGCCGATCCCGAGGCGCTCGCCGCCATGTCACGCGCGCTCGAGCCGCGTGGCCCCGATGGCGGCGGCACGGTACTGCGCGGCCCCCTGGGAATGGCCCATCGCCGCCTCTCCATCATCGACCTGTCGCAGCGATCGCGCCAGCCCATGGAGGATCCCGAGCTCGGCCTGGCGATCGTCTTCAACGGCTGCATCTACAACTACCGGGAACTGCGCGAGACCCTGCGGGCAGCGGGCCATCGCTTCTTCTCCGACGGTGACTCCGAAGTCATCCTGAAGGCCTTCGCCCAGTGGGGGCCGTCCTGCGTCGAGCGCATGCACGGCATGTTCGCCTTCGCGATCCACGAGCGCGATTCCAACCGGCTGACGCTGGCGCGCGACCGGTTCGGCATCAAGCCGCTCTACCTCGCGCGCCAGGGCTCGCGCCTGCGCTTCGCGTCCAGCCTGCCGGCCCTGCTCGCCGCCGGTGGCGTCGATACCCGCATCGACCGCGTCGCCCTGCATCACTACATGAGCCTGCATTCGGTGGTCCCCGCTCCGCGCACCATCCTCGAAGGCGTGCGCAAGCTGCCGCCGGCCACCGTCCGGGTCTTCGAAGCCGATGGCGCCGAGCACGATACCCGCTACTGGGCGCCGGTATTCGAGCGTTCGCCCGACGACGAGGCCAGGCCCGCGGCGGAGTGGGCCGATGCGGTGCTGGCGTCCCTGCGCCGCGCGGTCGAGCGGCGGCAGGTGGCCGATGTCCCGGTCGGCGTGCTGCTTTCGGGCGGCGTCGATTCGAGCGTCATCGTGTCGCTGCTCGCCGAGGGCGGCCAGTCGGACCTGATGACCTTCTCGATCGGCTTCGAGGCCGCCCATGGCGAACAGGGCGACGAATTCCAGTACTCGGACCTGATCGCCGAGCGCTTCGCGACCGATCACCATCGCATCCGCGTTCCTTCGAGCGAACTGCTCGATGCGCTGCCGGCGATGATCGCCGCGCAGTCCGAGCCGATGGTGTCCTACGACAACATCGGCTTCTACCTGCTCTCGCAGAAGGTGTCGCGCCATGTCAAGGTGGTGCAGTCGGGGCAGGGCGCGGACGAGGTGTTCGGCGGCTACCACTGGTATCCGCCGCTGCTCGAATCCACCGACCCGGTGGCCGACTATGCCCGGGTCTTCTTCGATCGCAGCCATGAGCGCCTGACCGGCCAGCTCGGCGGCGACTGGCTGGCCGAGCGCGATGAATCGCTCGACTTCGTCACCGCCCATTTCGCCCAGGCGGGCGCCGCGAGCGGTGTCGACAAGGCGCTGCGCATCGATTCGACCGTCATGCTGGTCGAGGATCCGGTCAAGCGGGTCGACAACATGACGATGGCCTGGGGCCTGGAGGCGCGCGTTCCCTTCCTCGATCATGAGCTGGTCGAACTCGCGGCACGGATCCCGCCGCAACACAAGCTGCGCGACGGCGGCAAGGGCGTGCTGAAGGATGTCGCCCGCCGGCTGGTGCCGCACGAGGTCATCGACCGCAAGAAGGGCTACTTTCCGGTGCCGGCGCTCAAGTACCTGCAGGGACCCTATCTCGAGATGGCGCGCGATGCCCTGCAGGCGCCGGCGGCGCGTGAACGCGGGCTGTTCCGGCCCGACTACCTCGAGCGCCTGTTCGCCGATCCGGCGGCCCATATCACGCCGCTGCAGGGCTCCGAGCTCTGGCAGGCGGCCCTGCTGGAGCTGTGGCTGCAGCGCCATGGCATGGGAGGCGGCTGATGGGCGACAGTCCGACTCCCGGTCGTCGCGCCGCCCGATCCGCACGATCCGGCCCGGCGGTGAGCGCGCCCGGCGAAGGCCGCTTCGATCCGATGGTCCCGGCTTCCGCGCATGGGCGGGCCGAAGCCACCATCGATTGTGGCTGGGGCCGGCTGCTGTTCGCGCAGACCTTCGAGAGCGCGGCCGAGCTCCTGGAAGTCCTGCATGCCGAAGCCGTGGATCGGCGCGACATCGCCTTCTACGTGAGCGATCCGCATGTGCTGATCTCGCTCGCCCCCCAGGAGCTCTTCCTCGATCCTTCGCATACCTTCCGGCTCGACCTGGCCCGGTATCGTGGCCGGCAGCGCGCTTCGCCCGGCTTCTTCATCCGCCGCATCGAGACCGAAGCGGATGCCGAGGCGGTGAACCGGATCTACGGGCTGCACGGCATGGTCCCGGTGGCGCCCGAGTTCTTCTGGTCGCGACGCGACAGCCGGGCGCTGACGGTGCTGGTCGCGGAGGACGCCGCCAGCGGCGAGGTGCTGGGTACCGTGATGGGCGTCGACCATGCCCACGCCTTTGACGACCCCAGCCGGGGCAGCTCGCTGTGGTGCCTGGCGGTCGATCCGCAGGCGCGCCATCCCGGCATCGGCGAAGCGCTCGTGCGCCATCTCGTCGAGCAATACAAGGCTCGCGCCTGCGCCTATCTCGATCTTTCGGTCATGCATGACAACGAGCCGGCGATCGCCCTCTACGAGGGACTCGGCTTCCGGCGGGTGCCCCTGTTCGCGATCAAGCGCAAGAATCCCTTCAACGAACGCCTGTATACCGGCTCCGGGCCGCGCGACGAGCTCAATCCCTATGCCCGGATCATCATCGACGAGGCGATGCGACGCGGCATCCAGGTCGAGCTGATCGATGCGCCGGGCGGCATGTTCCGGCTCAGTCATGGCGGACGCAGCGTGCGTTGCCGCGAGAGCCTCTCGGACCTGACATCGGCGGTGGCGATGTCGATCTGCGACGACAAGGCGGTGGCGCGGCGCGTCGTGGCGGCCGCCGGTGTGCAGGTGCCCGCGCAGATGGTGGCTGGCGATGGCGGGCGTGAACGGGAGTTCCTGAAGACGCACGGCCGGGTGGTGGTCAAGCCCTCGCGCGGCGAACAGGGGCGCGGCATCGCGGTCGGCATCGGCGCGGTCGACGAGTTGCGCGCGGCCATCGACCGGGCGCGGCGGATCGACGAGACGGTGCTCATCGAGGAAATGGTCGAGGGAGAGGACCTGCGCCTGGTCGTCATCGGCTATCGCCTGGTGGCCGCCGCGATCCGGCGACGCGCCGAGGTCGTCGGCGACGGGAGGCTCAGCCTGCGCCGGCTGATCGAGCGCCAGAGCCGGCGCCGGGCCGCCACCACGGGTGGCGAATCCACCATCCCGATCGATGCGGAAACCACCCGGACCCTGGGCCTGGCCGGTCTCGAACTCGACGACGTGGTCGAGGAGGGACGCGTCGTGACCGTGCGCGGGACGGCGAACCTGCACACCGGCGGCACCATCCACGACGTGACCGACGAGGTCCATCCGGAGCTGGTCGGCGCCGCGATCCGCGTGGCGCGCACGATCGAGATGCCGGTGGTCGGCGTCGACCTGATGGTGCGCTCGCCGCGCGAACCGGACTACGCCTTCATCGAAGCCAATGAGCGTCCCGGGCTTGCCAATCACGAGCCGCAGCCCACCGCGCAACGCTTCATCGACCTGCTGTTCCCGCAGACGGTGCCCGAGTCGGCGCGGCGCGCCGCCGAGTCCACGAGGGCCCCCTGAACATGCGCTTCGAGATCGACGAGGACTATCTCCTCGCGCAGCTCGAGCGGCTGCTGCGCATCCCCAGCCCGAGCGGCTACACCGATTCGATCGTCCACCATGTGGCCGACGAGCTCGAGCATCTCGGTGTCGATGTCGAACTGACCCGACGCGGCGAGATCCGGGCCCGGCTGCGCGGCGAGCAGGCCCGCCCCGCGCGTGCGATCGTCTCCCATCTCGATACCCTGGGAGCGATGGTCAAGCGCCTCAAGGACAACGGCCGGCTCGAACTGGTGCCGATCGGGCACTGGTCGGCGCGCTTCGCCGAGGGCGCGCGCTGCACGGTCTTCTCCGACGACCAGGTCTTTCGCGGCACGATCCTGCCGCTCAAGGCTTCCGGGCACACCTTCAACCTCGAGGTCGACACGCTGCCGGTGGGCTGGGATTTCGTCGAGCTGCGGATCGACGAGCGGGCCGACAACCACGGCGATCTGCTTCGCCACGGCATCGATGTCGGCGACATCGTCGCGATCGATCCGCAGCCCGAGTTCCTCGACAACGGCTATATCGTCTCGCGCCATCTCGACGACAAGGCCGGCGTCGCCCTCATGCTCGCGGCGCTGCAGGCGCTCCTGCGCGACGGCACGGTGCCGGAGGTCGACACCTACTGGCTGTTCACCATCGCCGAGGAGGTCGGCGTGGGGGCGGCCTCCATCCTGCTGCCGGACATCGCCGCGGTGGTGGCGATCGACAACGGCACCACCGCGCCCGGCCAGAACTCGAGCGAGCACGGGGTGACGGTCGCCATGGGCGACGAGACCGGCCCCTTCGACTACCACCTCACGCGCAAGCTCCTCGGGCTGGCTCGCGAGCACGGCATCACCGCGCGGCGCGACGTGTTCCGGTACTACCGTTCCGACCTCGCCTCGGCGCTGGCCGCCGGCAACGATATCCGCACCGCCTTGCTCACCTTCGGGATCGACGCTTCGCACGGCTACGAACGGATCACCATCGGCGCCCTGAGTTCTGTCGCCGCGCTGGTTGCGGCCTACGTGGCGAGTCCGGTGCTGATCAAGCGCGACGCCAGGCCGATCGGGCCGGCCAAGGGCTTCACCTCGCAGCCGGAGGGGCCGTCGCCGGACTGACGATACAATCAGCACCCCGGTCCATCGTCTCCAGACCCTCCGATGTCCTCTCCAGCCACGGCCGTCGCCAGCGGCGGCCCCGAACTCGTTCGCGAAGTACGGCGGCGCCGCACGTTCGCGATCATCGCCCACCCGGATGCCGGCAAGACGACGCTGACCGAGAAGCTGCTGCTGTTCGGCGGCGCGATCCAGATGGCGGGAACGGTCAAGGCGCGCAAGAGCGGCAAGCATGCGACCTCGGACTGGATGGAGGTCGAGAAGCAGCGGGGCATCTCGGTGGCCAGTTCGGTGATGCAGTTCGAGCATGCGGGCTGCATGTTCAACCTGCTCGACACCCCGGGCCACCAGGACTTCTCCGAGGACACCTACCGGGTGCTCACCGCCGTCGATGCGGCCGTGATGGTGATCGACGCCGCGCGCGGCGTCGAGGAGCAGACGATCAAGCTGCTCGAGGTCTGTCGCCTGCGCAACACGCCGATCATCACCTTCATCAACAAGCTCGATCGCGAGGTTCGCGAGCCGATCGAGCTGCTCGACGAGATCGAATCGGTGCTGCGCATTTCGTGCGCCCCGGTGACCTGGCCGATCGGGATGGGCAAGCGCTTCCGGGGTGTCTACCACCTGCTCACGCAGGAGGTGCTGCAGTTCCGCGCCGGCGACGAGAAGGCCGGCGCCGATCCCGAGGTCCTGCGCGGCATCGACGACCCCGCGCTCGCCGAGCGCTATCCCGACGAGGTCGCCGCACTGCGAGAGGAGATCGAGCTGATCACCGGCGCAAGCGCACCCTTCGATCTCGACCTGTTCCTCGCCGGCGAGCAGACGCCGGTGCTGTTCGGTTCGGCCATCAACAACTTCGGGGTGCGCGAGGTCCTGCGCGCGCTGTCCGAATGGGCGCCCGCGCCGCTGCCCAGGCCGACGGCGACCCGCATGGTCGATCCGACCGAGCGTGCGTTCACCGGCTTCGTGTTCAAGATCCAGGCCAACATGGATCCGAAGCATCGCGACCGGATCGCGTTCCTGCGGGTCTGCTCCGGACGCTATACGCCGGGAATCCGGGCTTCCCACCGCCGGCTCGGCCGGGAGATGAAGATCGTCAACGCGGTGACCTTCATGGCCAACGAGCGCACCCTGCTGGAGGAGGCGGTCGCCGGCGACATCCTGGGGATCCACAACCATGGCCAGCTGCAGATCGGCGACAGCCTGACCGAAGGCGAGGATCTCGTGTTCCGGGGGATTCCCTATTTCGCGCCCGAGCTGTTCAGCCGCGCGCGCCTGCGTGATCCCCTGCGCACCAAGCAGCTCGAGAAGGGCCTGCGCGAGCTGGGCGAAGAGGGCGCCATCCAGGTCTTCGAGTCGCTGATCGACAACAGCCTGCTCCTGGGCGCGGTCGGGCAACTGCAGTTCGAAGTGGTTGCCCAGCGCCTGGCGACCGAATACGGGGTGGATGCGATCTTCGAACGTGTGAGCCTGGCGGCGGCGCGCTGGGTGACCTGTCCCGACGCCGCGCACCTGGCCGAGTTCGGGCGGGCCAATGAATCGCGGCTCGCGAAGGATGTCGACGGCAATCTCGTCTACCTCGCCGATACCGGGGTGAACCTGCAGTTCACGCGCGAACGCTGGCCGAAAGTGGTCTTTCACAATACCCGCGAGCATGGCCAGCGCCTGTAGGCGCGCGCGCCTGCCGTCGCGGATGGCGCTTTTATCCTCAAGTCATGCCGGCGTCAAGGGGTTCGGTCCGAATGTCCGGAATCGTGCTATAATCTGGCTGTCGAGCCGTTGCTTGTCGGCAACGCCTCCATGACATTCAGCCAGGGCCGGCCATGCCGGCCCATCGACGATCAAGGTTTTCGGGTTTTGGCCGATCGTCGAAGCGCCCTGCAAATCCCTGCGATACGGAGGACTCCTTGAAAGCGACGCCCAAGCCCAGTTCCGCGATGAGTGCCACTCACCAGAAGTCGGTCGTCAGCAAGCGCCAGGCAGAGCGCATGCGCCGAGGCCGCGTCGAGTCGCGCCCCGAGGACTACAAGAACATCGCGCCCTCGGAGCAGGCCAAGCGACTCCACGAAGCCCGCTCGCGACTCGAGGATCGCAAGATGCTGATGGAGCTGGGCCTGCTCTGACGAGCCCCGCCCATTCCGATCAGAACGAGGCCGCCCGGCCTCGTTTTTTTTGATGGTGCGCCCGCCAGGAGCGGGACCACGCCTCATCCGGGGCGACGCAGCAGGCTCCCGAGCCTCGCGATGATCGTCCCTATCTCGGCGGGCCCGAGCGGCACCAGTTCCAGCACGAGTTCCTCCTCGGCCAGGCGATGCATCATCACCCGGATGGAAGGCCGGTCGTCGGCGAGCCTGGCAGCCAGGCGAGTGGCGTCGATTCCGGCCGCGGCGGCGTCGATCAGCAGGTGAACCCGGGAAAACGGCATGCCGGACGGATCGGGCCGCGCGCGGGCGACGACGCCGGGCAGCGGGGCGCAGCGCTCGATGAAATCCTCCACCTTGCGCGCCTGCTCGCGGGTCCACGACGCGATATCGAGGGCGCGCCGCTCCTCGATGGCGGCCAGCAGTCCCACGATTGCCTCCTTGGCCGGCTTCATCGCGCGCCCGATGCCGCGCTCCTGCGCCCGGAAGGCCCGCACCAGGGTCTCGGTCCCGGCGACGATGCCGATCGTCGGCGAGCCGAGGTACTTGTGGCGGCTCGCAAGGACCAGGTCGGCCCCGCTGGCGAGGAGTTCGGGCAGGCGCATGTCCTGGGCCGCGCCATCGATCACGACCGGCACTGCGTGGCGATGGGCCGCGGCGACCGCCTCGGCGAAATCCGGCGCCTCGCCACGGACCAGGCGCGAGGAGACGAGCAGCAGGCAGGCGACGCCTCCCTGGGCCAGCCCCTGTTCGAGCTGCGCGAGAGTGCAGGCGCGCTCGTCGCCGAGCAGGATCGGCGCGCCGCCGGCAAGGCGGATGTCCTGCACTATCGGATGGCCGTAGTCGACCGCATGGCCGGCGGGCAGCAGCACCCGGTCGGGCCGATCGCCCGCATCGGGCAGCCTGGCGATCGCGGCGGCGTCCTCGCCGGCAATGGCCGCGGCGATCGCCATCGTGATCGCACCGGCCACGCAGTGCGCGACAGCCCCGGCCTCGGCGCCCGTCCAGCCGGCGATGGCGGCTCCGGCGCGTTGCTGGAGTTCCTCGATCATCATGAATTCACCCAGGGCCTGGGCAGCGGCAGCCCGGACCGTCGGCGAGGAACGTGAAACGCCCAGCGGGGTGAAGGTGCCGGCCGCGTTGACGACGGGCGTGAGGTCGAGGCGGCGATGCAGGCTCATGAGGGGTGGGCGAGGGCAGGCGTGTCGATTGCAGGCGGGAGGCAGCACCGCCATCATAGCGGTCGAACGCCCTGGACCGATACGCGGACCAAAGGCGCTTCGTCGCCGCCATTGCGAGGAGCATGACCCATGGAGCACCCGACGTGATCGCCCGGACCCTGACAATTGCGGCGCTGGCGGCCGGGCTGGGCGGCTGCGCCGGCATGGGCGCCGCCCCAACGACGGTCGCCACCCTCGATTCCACCGGCTATGCGATGTGTCCCTGGGCGGGAGGGGAGGCCGGTGTCGTCGATGTGCACGACCAGCGGGGCTTCGAAGCGCTGCTTGCCCAGGCGGGGCTCGAGGCGCCGCGGGTGGCGGGCTGGAAGCCGGATTTCCCGCGCGACCGCATCGTGCTGGTCGCCGTCGGCCCGCGGCCCTCGGCCGGCTACCGAGTCGAGTGGATCGATGCGACACAGCTCGGCCAGCGCCTGCGCGGCCGCGTCGAGATCCGGCCGCCCTCGAGCGGCGAAATGTCGGCGACCGTGATCATCCGGCCCTGCGTGGTCGCCTGGGTCAGGGCTCCCGGCGTGCGGGAAGTCGAGATCTTCGACGCCCGCAGCGGAGACCCCTTGCTGGAGCCGTGATCAGCCGGCCCCGATCGCCTTGCCGCCGCGCCGCGCGCTTGCCAGCGCCAGCAAGATGCTGACGATTCCGAGCACGGCGCCGACGACATCCGTATAGCCCTCCGGGATGAAGAGCAGCAGCCCGGCCACCCCGAGGCCGATCCGGGGCAGGCCCGAGAGGTTTCCTACCCGCCAGAGGTAACCCTCGAAGGCGGCGGCGAGCATGGTCACCGCGATCGTCGCCGTGATGCAGGCCTGGACGATGGTCGTCGTTTCGCCCTTCATGATCAGCGCCGGCTGCAGCACGAAGAGCACCGGCAGCAGCAGCAGCAGGCTGCCGATGCGCAGCGCCTTGAAGCCGGTCGCCATCGCGTCGGACTTGGCGATCGATGCCGCCGCGATCGCCGCCAGCGCCACCGGCGGCGTGATGAAGGACACCATGCCCCAGTAGAAGATGTAGAGATGGGCCGCCATCGGGTCGATGCCGACCTCGATGAGCGCGGGCGCCAGCACGATCGCGAGGAAGATGTAGCAGGCCGAGGCGGTCATGCCCATTCCCAGCACGAAGCTGGTGAGCGCGCCGGCCGCGAGCAGCAGGTAGACGTTGCCGCCGGCGTACTGCACCAGCTCGCGGGAGAAGGAATTTGCCACCCCGGTGATCGACATCGCGCCGATGATCAGGCCGATGCCGGCGATCAGGCACACCAGCTGGGCCAGGCCCTGGCCGACGTCCACCGTCAGCTGGCAGAAGGCGCGCAGGTTGAAGCCGGTGCTGCGGGACTTCAGGATCGCGAAGGCGAGCAGGAACAGCGAGACCCAGAACGGCGCAGCCGCCTCGATCCGCCAGGCCAGCAGCAGGTAGGTCAGGCCGATCAGGGCGATGATGTAGTGCCAGCCGATCTTGAGGGTCTGCCCCAGTGGCGGGACCTCGCTGCGGTCCAGGCCGACCAGGTTGTGGCGGGCGGCGAAGCAGTCGGTCTGCAGCATCAGCGCCCCGTAGTAGAGGAGCGCGGGCAGGAAGGCGGCTATGACGACCTCGGCATACGGGACGTTCAGGAAGCTCGCCATGATGAAGGCCGCCGCGCCCATCACCGGTGGCATGATGGCGCCGCCGGTCGAGGCGCAGGCTTCGACCGCTCCCGCATAGGTGGCGGGATAGCCGCAGCGCTTCATGGTGGGAATGGTGATCGTGCCGGTGGTCAGCACGTTCGAGGTCGGGCTGCCCGAGAGCATGCCGAACAGGCCCGAGGAAAGGATCGCGACCTTGGCGGGGCCGCCGCGCGCCTTGCCCAGGACCGCGGCGGCGAAATCCATGAAGAAGGCGCCGCCGCCGGTATTGGCGAGGATGACACCGAAGACGATGAAGCCGACCAGGGTGTCGGTGACCACCTGCATCGGGATGCCGATGATGCTTTCGAGGCCGTAGGTGTGCTCGGTGACCGTCTGGGCGAGATCGAGCTGGACCCCCCAGAGAAAACCCGGCATGTAGCCAGCGTAGAGCGGAAAGGCGGCGAAGATCAGGCAGAAGACGAAGAGGATCCATTCGCCGGTGCGGCGCAGGCCTTCGAGCGCCAGCACCACGTAGAGGCCGGCGAGCAGGGTCACGCCCAGCGGCGCTTCCAGGTTCCAGCCGCGATCGATGATCTGCTGCGCGTTGAACAGCATCCACAGCGATGATGACAGCACCAGGGCCGCGAGCACCCAGTCGAACCAGCGAACCGCCACCTGGCCCTTGCGGGCCGGGAAGGCGAGAAAGCCGATGGCCAGGAACAGGCCGATCATCAGGTAGTAGTAGCCGGTGCTGACCGGCCGAAACCCGAACAGGCCCAGATTGAAGATCTGGTTGACGCTGACGAGGATGCCCAGCGCCGAGAGGACGAAGGTTGCCCAGAACGCCGCGCCGTGCAGGCGTACCGAACGGGCTTCCGGGTCTTCGAACTCAGCGGGCGCCGGGGCGCCGTTCGGGTCGGCGGTCGTGCTCATGCGTGGCTCAGAGCGAGTCGAGTACCTTGGCGCGCTGCTCGTCCCAGAGTCCGCGCAGGCCTGCCTCGTCGGCGGACTTGGCGGCGGACGTACCGATGAAGTCCTTCCAGGCGGCCTGCATCGCCGCATGGCGCTTCAGCATGCCATCCTGCCAGGCCTGGTTCTCGTCGCTCCACTGGCCGATTTCCTTCAGGTAGCGGATCGCGCCCTCGTGGAAGGCGGCATCCATCGGCGGAGTGCCGGCCAGCTTGATGTTCCAGCGCGGCATGATCGGCGCCGCATCCTTGAACAGGTCGTAGGACTCGGCGACGGCCTTGAGCATCACGTAGGCCTGGTCGGCGCTGGAATCGGCCGGCACGGTGATCATCGGATAGCGGTAGCCCATCATCCAGACCGGCTTGTCCTCGGAAAGGCCGGCGCCGACGGATTCCTCGAGGGGATCGATGAAGGGCACGACGCTCTTGGCACGCGCCCAGCCTTCCTTGTTTTCGGGCGGCAGCGGAACCCAGCCGATGCCATGCGGGCTGGCCTCGAGCTCGCGCAGCGCGGCCGCGGCCGGCGCCACGCCGGCGGCATCGGCACGGCCTTCGATCAGGGCCCGGATGCTGGCGCCGTAGCTGGGCACTTCGATGAGTTCGAGGTCGTCCCAGGTCAGGCCGCCGAAGGAAAGGATGGGCAGCGTCTTGATGTTGACCGAGCTGTTGGCCGAGGCGATCGCGAAGCGCTTGCCCTTGAGGTCCTCGGCCTTCTTGATGCCGCTGGTCGCGGTCACCACGATCGAGAAGGCGTTGAGACGGCCGGCGAGGGTGCGCAGGTCCTGGGGACCGAGCTCGGGAGTGCAGTATTCGTAGATGCCTTCGGTCGCGAAGAACAGCTCGTTGGCGAGCCAGGCGTGGGTGACGCGGCGATCGAGCAGCGGCTTGACCCGGCCGATCGCGCTGCCCGAAGGCTGCAGGCGGATACGCGAGCCGTACTTCTTGCCGAAGGCGTCGGCGATGGCGGAGGCCTCGACATAGCCGGTCGAGCCGACGTCGTAGGTGCTCCAGATCATGGTGGAGGGAAGCTCGCTCTGGGCGAACGCCGATCCGGCCCGGCCCAGTGCGGCGAGGGCGGCGATGCTGCCGGTGGCCTGAAGATACTGCCTGCGGGTGATTCCCATGGTGATGTCTCCTGGTGATGCGGGCATCGGGCTCTGCGGGAAATGCCGAAGAGCCGGCGCCGTGTCGCTGGTTGATTACCGCGTACGAAAGCCGGTGCGGGGGGATGGTAGGGACCGGGAGCCGGCCCGCCAATTGACTTTAGCTTAAGGGTGTCTTCGGAAATTTGTAAGTACGGGTATCCCGGCATGCGCGCCGGGCAAGCCCGAAAGTGGCGCCACGCGCGCGTCCGCACGCGCATCTCCGCGCGCACCTTGCATCCCGAATGGTAAGCTGCGGGCACCCGACAGGATAGATGGAGACAGAGCCATGGCCGCCAATCCGAGCCTCGAGACGAGGACGGGCGAGTCCCCGGCGCCAGCCGTCGAGCATTTCGATGTGCTCGTCGTCGGCGCCGGAATTTCCGGGGTCGGCGCCGCCTGGCACCTGCGCCAGCGCTGCCCCGGCAAGAGCTTTCTCATGCTCGAGTCCCAGGACGGTTTCGGCGGAACCTGGCGAACCCACCGCTATCCTGGCATCCGCTCCGACTCCGATCTCTTCACCTTCGGCTACGGCTTCAAGCCCTGGATGGGCAAGCCGATCGCCACGGCCGAGGAGATCCTCTCCTACATGGGCGAGGTGATCGAGGAGAATGATCTTGCGCGCCATATCCGCTACGGACACGTGATCGAGCGGGCGAGCTGGTCGCGCGACGATGCCCGGTGGACCATCGAGGGGCGACGCACCGCTACCGGCGAGCCGTTTCGCGTCACCGCCGGCTTCCTCTGGATGTGCCAGGGCTACTATCGGCACGCCGGGGGCTACACCCCGAAATGGCCGGGCATGGAGAGCTTCGGGGGCCGGATCGTGCATCCGCAGGAATGGCCCGACGATCTCGATCTCGAGGGCAAGCGGGTGGTGGTGATCGGTTCCGGAGCGACGGCCGCGACCCTGGTGCCGGCGGTCGCCGGACAATGCGCGCATGTGACCATGCTGCAGCGTTCGCCCACCTTCTTCATCACCGGGCGCAACGCCAACGAGCTTGCGCAGACGCTGCGCGAACTCGAGATTCCGGACGAATGGACCCACGAGATCGTCCGCCGCAAGATTCTCTTCGACCAGCAGAAGTTCGCCCATCGGTCCTTCCACGAGCCCGAGGCGGTCAAGGCGGAGCTGCTGGCCGGCGTGCGCGCCCATCTCGGCGAGGACTTCGACATCGACCGGCATTTCACGCCGAGCTACCGGCCGTGGCGCCAGCGCGTCGCCTTCATTCCCGATGCCGACCTGTTCAAGGCGATCGCCGCCGGCACGGCCTCGGTCGTCACCGACCACATCGAGGCCTTCGACGCGAACGGCATCAGGCTCGCTTCGGGCGGGCACCTGGAGGCGGACGTCATCGTCACCGCGACGGGCTTCGATCTCAGCGTCCTGGGCGACATCGAGTTCCTGGTCGACGGGCAGCCGCTCGCCTTCCACGAAACCACCACCTGGCGTGGCACCATGTTCACCGGCGTGCCGAACATGGCCTGGGTGTTCGGCTATTTCCGGGCGAGCTGGACGCTGCGCTCGGACCTGATCGCCGAGTTCGTCTGCCGCCTGCTCGGCCACATGGACAGCCGGGGCGCGAAGCAGGTGGTGCCGCGGCTGCGCGCCGGGGACGGCGACATGCCGATGCTGCCCTGGGTGGACGACGAAGACTTCAATCCCGGCTATGTCCACCGCGGCGTGCATCTCCTGCCGAAGCAGGGCGACCGCCAGCCCTGGCGCCATACGCAGGACTACTGGGCCGATCGCGACGAACTGCCGGCGGCGGACCTCGACGACGGCCTCGAGTACGCCTGACGGGTCGAGTCGGTGCAAGGCGGCCCGGCGATCGAAAGCGCCGGCCGGCCGGCTGGAGTACATTTCCGATGCACGATGCCGTATCCGCCGCCAGTCCATGGCCGGCGGTGGCGTACTACGGAGATGGTCCCATGGCTCTCGAACTCAACCACGATGTCGTCGATACCCCGCCGCGCGATGCGGCCTCGGTGCTGCTGCTGCGCGATGCCGCCAATGGCGTCGGCGTGGAGATCTTCATGGTGCGGCGCCACCAGCGATCGGACGTGCTCGGCGGCGCCTACGTCTTTCCGGGCGGCAAGGTCGACGAGGCCGATTCCGCCGTGGTCAAGGAAGCGGCGCTGATGCAGCGCCTGTACGAGCGGCTGGGCGAGCCGGCGCTGGGCCGGGAGATGGCCGCGGCGATGTTCGCCGCCGCCGCCCGCGAAACCGTCGAGGAATGCCACGTCACCGTGAGCGTGGCGGAACTCGTGCCCTTCACCCGCTGGATCACGCCGCGCACGCCCTCGGTACAGCGCAAGCGCTTCGACACCCGCTTTTTCGCCGCGCCGCTGCCCGAAGGCGCCCAGGCGTCGCACGACAACCACGAGGCCGTCGACAGCACCTGGTTCGCGCCCCGGCTTGCGCTCGAGCGCTACTGGGCGGGCGAGATCGACCTCGCCCCGCCGCAGATCATGAGCCTCGCGCAGCTCTCGCGTTATCGCGACCTGGCCCAGGCGCTGGAGGATTTCGGGCGTCGGCCGCCGCCGCTCATCGAGCCGGCCTCGATGAGGATCGAGGAGACGCGGGCGGTGGCCTATCCGGGCGACCCCGAGCATCCGCTGCGCGCCAAGGTGATGCCCGGCCCGACCCGCCTGGTGTTTCGCAACAAGCGCTTCGAACCCGAGGGCGGGTTCGCCGCCTTCTTCCAGGAATAGGAGCAGAACCCGGACATGGGACGATCAGAGTTTTCCTCGGGACCGGTCGCCGATCCCGCCGAGCTCGGGTTCTCCGCCGCCCGGCTCGGCCGCATTCGCGAACGCTTGGCAAGGGATGTGGATGCCGACGGCCTGCCGGGCGCCGTCTGGCTGGTCGCGCGGCACGGCCGGATCGCCTGCTTCGAGGCGATCGGCCGGCGCGATCCGAAGGCGGACGACGCGATGGCGCTCGATTCGGTCTTCCGCATCTACTCGATGACCAAGCCGATCGTCTCGCTCGCCACCCTGATGCTGCTCGAGCGTGGCCTGCTCCAGCTCGGCGATCCGGTCGCGCAGTTCATCCCCGCCTTCGCCGAGACGCCGGTGGCCGTCGAGCAGGACGGCCGGCTGAGCCTGCGTGCGCCGCAGCGTCCCATGACCGTCCATGATCTCCTGCGCCATACCTCGGGCCTGAGCTACGAGTTCCTCGGCCCGGGAGAAGTTCGCCGGCGCTACGCCGAGGTCGGTATCGGTTCGCGCCGGCGCACCAACGAGCAGTTCTGCGAGGAGCTCGCGAAGATCCCGCTGCTGCACGATCCGGGCGCCTTCTGGGAGTACGGCTATTCGACCGATGTCCTCGGGCGGGTGGTCGAGGTGGTCTGCGGAAAGACACTGGGCGCCTTCCTCGCCGACGAGATCTTCGGGCCCCTGGGCATGGTCGATACCGGCTTCTCGGTGCCGCCGCCATCCCATGGGCGGATCGCCGAGGCCTTCGAGACCGACCCGGATACCGCCGAGCCGGTCCGCCTGCTCGACCCACGGGTCGCACCGGCCTTCGAATCGGGCGGCGGCGGCCTGATGTCGACCGCGCTCGACTATGCCCGCTTCCTGCAGGCGATGCAGGGCGCCGGCCGGCTGGGCGACGTGCGGCTGCTCGGTCGCAAGACCTTCGAATGGATGACCGCCGACCATCTCGGCGCGATTCCGAGCGCCTGCGAGCTGCTGACCCCCGGCTACGGCTTCGGCCTGGGCTATTCGGTGCGTCTGGTCGATGGCGTCAGCGATTCCCCGGGCTCGGCGGGCCAGTACACCTGGGGCGGAATCGCCGGCACCACCTTCTGGGTCGATCCGCGGGAGTCGCTCTTCGCGATTCTCCTGACCCAGGCTCCCGGGCGCCGGAACTTCTACCGGCCGCTGTTCCGCAACCTGGTCTACCAGGCGCTGGAGGCCTGAACGGGGCTTCCGAGCTTCAGGCGGGCTCTGAGATGCCGGCCGCCGGCAGTTCGGTGCGATTGCGCCCGCCGGCCTTGGCGCGGTAGAGCGCGGCGTCGGCCTCGCGCCATGCCGCCTCCCAGCCCGCTTCCGACTCGATGGACGTCGAGACGCCGACGCTGACCGTGCAGGAGATACGGCCATCGTCGGCAAGCGGGATGCGCAGCTCGCCGATGCGGGCGCGCAGGCTTTCGGCGAGCCGGTAGGCCTGCTCGGGGCGTACGCCGGCGCAGCCGACGAGGAATTCCTCGCCGCCGGTGCGGGCAACGAAGTCGCGGGGGCGGGAATGCTGGCGCAGCATCCGGGCGACCGCGATCAGGACCTGGTCGCCGACATCATGGCCGTGGCGGTCGTTGATCGCCTTGAAATGGTCGATGTCGATCTGCAGCAGGACCAGGGTTCCCCGGCCCATGTGCCGGAAGTGGCGCGCGATCGCCTCGGACAGGCCGCGGCGATTGAGGATGCCCGTCAGGGCGTCGAGGCTGACGAGCCGGCGCAGGGTCCGGGTGATGTCGGCGAAGGCGATCCACATCACCAGGTAGGAGAGCATGATCATCCCCAGCGACAGGATCACGAAGAAGATCCCGGCATGCTGCGCCTCGTAGATCGGGCCGGGATTGCTGAGCAGGGCCAGCGAGCGGGCCAGGCCCAGGCCACCGAGCCCGAGCAGCACGCTGCCGGCGGCGCCGATCGGGGCGCGCTGGCGGGCGCCGCCTTCGACCTGGCGCATCGACACCATCGCGACCAGCCCGGCCGCGATGGTGCTCAGGTTGAGCGTCAGGGCGAAGAACGGATACTCCCAGCGTGGCCACATGAGCCAGACCAGCAGGTAGGCCGCCGTGACGGCGAGCCAGGCAATGGTGAGCGAGCGCCGCGATCCGAGCAGGTCGCCGGGCAGGCGCATGCCGGTCTGCATCAGGAAGCCGCGGGCGAGCAGCATCACCCCGAGCTGCATCAGGGTGTTGGCGGCGATGACATCGGCGCCCTCGATCCGGTCCAGCCCCTGGATGAGCCTCAGGAGATAGGCGCCCCCGAACAGGATCGCGGCCGTGCCCCAGTCGTCGAACCCGCCGCGGCGCGGCAGCCGGTATGCGGCGACACGGTAGAGCAGGCCGCTGACGAGCAGGTGCACGGACATCAGCAGGATGACCGAAGCGGGGTCGATCTTCATGCCCGGATTCTCGCCCGGGAGGCATCCCGGCGCAGTGGGCAGGCGACGGGCGGCGAAGGCCTGCCGATCGTCGACGCGCAACGGAAATCCGGAATTCGGGGAGAATGAATTCCTCGACAATCAGGGGAGGTGGAAATGGCGATCTATGAGTTGCGCACCTATGATGTGATCGTCGGCAAGATGGGCGAGGCGATCAAGGTCTACCAGGAGTTCGGCTACCCGGCCTTCAAGGCGGGCGGTTTCGACAACAAGCTCAAGGCCTACTTCATCGGGGATGTGGGCGCCATCAACCAGATCATCCACCTCTGGTGCTTCGATGACGACAATGACCGGCGCGATTTCTGGCAGCGCTGCAATGCCGACGCCGGTTTCCAGGACTTCGCGGCCAGGATCCGGCCCCTGCTGCGCGCGCAGAACAACAAGCTGATGCTGGCGGCGCCCTTCGGCCCGACCGTCTGACGAAGCCCAGGCAGCGGCGGAGCGACTCCGCCAAGGGAGAGGAAATGAGCCCCAGGGACATGCTCGCGAAATTCACCCGTGCGGTGGAATCCCGCGACGGCGCCGGCTTCGCGCAACTCTTCGCCGAGGACGGCGTCTATCACGACATCTTCTATGGCGTATTCGAGGGCAGGGCGCGGATCGCCGAGCTGATCGACGACTGGTTCCATCGCGATGCGCGCGATTTCCGCTGGGACATGCACGATCCGGTCAGCGACGGCAGCATGCTGTACGCCCGCTATGTGTTCTCCTATGTCTCGACCCTGCCCGAGGCGCAGGGGCGGCGGGTGATGTTCGAGGGGGTGAGCATCATGCGCCTCGAGAACGGCCTGATCCGCGAATACCACGAGGTCGCCAATACCGGTCCGGCCTTGCTGCGCCTGGGCTTTCCCGCCGAGCGCGTGGCGAAGATCCTGCGCCGCCAGGACGATGCGCTGCGGGGCAGGGACGAGGCTCACCGGCATGCCTGACAACTCCGGGTTGCGGGCCGGAACCGAACTGCGCCTGCTCGAGGGCCTGGCCGACAACTGGTGGCTGATGCTGCTGCGCGGCCTGGCGGCGATCGTCTTCGGGATGCTCACCTTCGGCTGGCCGACCGCCTCGATCGTGGCGCTCGCCATGGTCTGGGGCGCCTACGCCTTGGTCGACGGTGTCCTGGCGTTGTGGGCGGGCGTGGTCGGCCGCACCACGGCGAGGATGGCGCGCTGGTGGCTCGCCACCGTCGGCGCCATGGGCATCATTGCGGGTGGCCTGGCGCTGGTCTGGCCCGGGATCACCGCGATGGTGCTGATGTTCTTCCTGGCCGGCTGGCTGTTCATCGTCGGTATCCTCCAGGTCTGGGGTGCGATCCGGATCCGCAAGGAGGTCGAAGGCGAGATCTGGCTCGCCCTGAGCGGCCTGCTGTCGATCGGGATCGCCCTGCTGCTGGTGGTCCAGCCATCCGCCGCCCTGCTGGCGACGGCCTGGCTGATCGGCGCCGTCGCGATCCTGGTCGGCATCAGCTACATCGCGCTCGGGTTCCGGCTCAGGCGCGCGCTACGGGAGGTCGGCGGCCGTGGTTGAATGGATCGCTTATCATCATCGTCGACGAGAACAAGGAGGCAGTACATCATGAGCTCATCCGGACAAGTCGCCAGCCTGAGCATCGAAGGCGACATCGGGGTCGTCACCCTGAATTCCCCACCGGTCAACGCGCTTTCCCAGGCGGTGCGCGCTGGCATCCTCGACAACGTCAACAAGGCGGTCGCCGATCCGGCGGTCAAGGCCATCGTCCTGATCTGCGAGGGGCGTACCTTCATCGCGGGCGCGGACATCACCGAGTTCGGCAAGCCGCGCAAGCCGCCGTCACTGCCCGAAGCCCAGGACGCCATCGAGAACTCGCCCAAGCCGGTCATCGCCGCGATCCACGGCACCGCGCTCGGCGGCGGCTTCGAGGTCGCCCTGTGCTGCCACTACCGGGTCGCCGTCCCGTCGGCGAAATGCGGGCTGCCCGAAGTCAAGCTCGGCCTGCTGCCGGGCGCCGGCGGCACCCAGCGGCTGCCGCGCATCGTCGGCGCCGAGCGTGCCCTCGACATGATGACTTCCGGCGCCCATGTCCCGGCGCCGAAATGTCTCGAGACCGGGCTGGTCGACGAGATCGTCCCCGAGGGCGAACTGCGCGCCGGCGCGATCGCCTTCGCCCAGCGCGTGCTCGCCGAGAAGCGGCCCCTGCGCAAGGTGCGCGACATGGACGACAAGATGGTCGCCGCCCGCGGCAAGCCGGAGATCTTCGCCGACTTTCGCAAGGCCAACGCCCGCAAGTTCCGCGGCTTCCTCGCGCCCGAGTACAACATCCAGTGCATCGAGGCGGCCGTCAACCTGCCCTTCGACGAGGGCATGAAGGTCGAGCGCAAGCTCTTCGAGGAACTGGTGTCGGGCACCCAGTCGGCGGCCCAGCGCTACGTCTTCTTCGCCGAGCGCGAAGTCTGGAAGATTCCCGACGTCCCCGCCGACACCCCGGTCGTCGACGTCAGGAAGGTCGGCATGGTCGGCGCCGGCACCATGGGCGGCGGCATCGCGATGAACTTCGCCAACGTCGGCATCCCCGTGACCCTGGTCGAGACGAAGCCCGAGGCTCTCGAGCGTGGCCTGCAGGTCGTGCGGCGCAACTACGAGAACACCGCCAGGCGCGGCCGCATCACGACCCAGCAGGTCGAGGAACGCATGGGCTTGCTCACCGGCTCGCTCGAGCTCGAGTCGCTCGCCGACTGCGACCTCGTCATCGAGGCGGTGTTCGAGAACATGGAGATCAAGCAGGAGATCTTCGCCAAGCTCGACCGCATCGTGAAGCCGGGCGCGATCCTCGCCACCAACACCTCGGCGCTGAACATCAACGAGATCGGCAAGGCGGTGGCCCGGCCCGAAGGCATCATCGGGATGCACTACTTCTCGCCGGCCAACGTCATGCGCCTGCTCGAGGTGGTGCGCGGCGACAGCACATCCAAGACCGCGATCGCCACCGCGATGCAGATCGGCAAGAAGACCGGCAAGATCGCCGCGCTCTCGGGCGTCTGCCCCGGCTTCATCGGCAACCGCATCCTCGCCGCGCGCACCCGCCAGGCGCAGGCGATGCTGCTCGAAGGCGCGATGCCCTGGGACATCGACAAGGTGCTCTACGAGTTCGGCCTGCCGATGGGCCCGTTCGCGATGTCCGACCTCGCCGGGCTGGACATCGGCTGGTCGAAGGAAACCTCGAAGGGCGCCACGGTGCGCGAGGTGCTCTGCGAGATGGATCGCCGTGGCCAGAAGACCAGCGCCGGCTACTACGACTACGACGAGAACCGCAAGGCGAGCCCCTCGCCGGTGACCGAGAAGATCGTGCGCGACTTCATGGCGAAGGCCGGCAACAAGCCGCGCGAGATCACCGAGCAGGAGATCCTCGAGCGCTGCGTCTACGCCATGATCAACGAGGGCGCGAAGATCCTCGACGAAGGCATCGCGATCCGCGGCTCGGACATCGACATCGTCTGGATCAACGGCTATGGCTGGCCGGTGTACCGGGGCGGCCCGATGTTCTACGGCGATACCGTGGGCCTGCAGACCGTGGTTGCCAAGCTCGAGGAATACGGTGATCGCATGGGCGCCGACTCGCAGGTCTCGCCGCTGCTGGCCAGGCTGGCGAAGGAAGGCGGGCGCCTGCAGGACGTGAAGAACGGCTGACCGGGTTTCCCGGAGCAGGGCGAAACGGCGGCCTTCGGGCCGCCGTTTCGCGTTTGCGGCCCGGGGCGCCGGACTCGCGGACCCTGGACGGGCGCGGGCGTCCGAAGGGGCGTCCGAAGTAGTGCCCGCGGGCGCGGACTTGGCTTATGCTTGAGCCACCATGACCACTGCCCGAAGGGGACTTCACATGTACGATCGAATCCTGGTTCCGGTCGACGGCTCGGCCTTCTCCGAGGAGATACTGGCGTACGCCACCGGCATCGCGAAGGCCGGGGGCGCCGAGCTCTCCTTGCTGCGGGTGGTGTCCCGCGTGGAGGATCGAGCCGATGCCCAGCGCGACATCGAGGCGCTCGCCGCCGAGGTTTCGGCCCAGGAAAGCACGGTCATCGTCGGCGGGGAACCTGACGAGGTCATCCTCGGCGTAGCCCAGCGCAAGCCCGGCACCCTGATCGCGATGAGCTCCCAGGGCCGTAGTGGCCTGATGGAAGCCATGCTGGGCAGTGTCGCCAAGAGCGTCGTTCGCGCCACGTCCGAGCCGGTGCTGATCTACCGGCCCCGTGGGGCCGCGGCCAAGGATCGGCGACAGCCGATCGGCATCAAGACGGTGCTGCTGTCGCTCGACGGCACGCCGGCCTCGGAGGTGATGGCGCCCCAGGCCGCCGCCATGGCGAAGGCGCTCGGCGCGAATCTCGAGGTCGTCCAGGTGATCCTGCCCGGCGCGCAGCCGGATCACAATATTCCGGCCAGCGACATCCGCGAGTCCTCCTACGTGAAGGTGCGTTCCGAGGACTACCACACGCGGTACGGGGTCCGGACCAGCTGGGAAGTGCTGCATGGGGAGCCGGTTTCCGCGCTCACCCGCCATGTCGGCAGCCGGCGCGACGTCCTGCTGGCGATGGCCACCCGGGGGCAGCGTCCACTCGAGACGGCGATCCTCGGCAGCGTCACCGGCGGTTGCCTGCGCGAAAGCGGCGTGCCGATCCTGACCCGCAAGCCCTGAATCCCTACGGGTTCGACTTCGATCCCCTGGCAAGGAGGGGCGCTTGCACGGCAAGCCGCCCTGACGCGGCCATGCGACCGAATGCGAACCCGATTCAGGCCTTGCGCACGAATTCCGACTTCAGTCCCATCGAGCCGATGCCCTCGATCCGGCAGTCGATGTCGTGATCGCCGTCGGAAAGACGGATGTTCTTCACCTTGGTGCCGACCTTCACCACCAGGGACGAACCCTTCACCTTCAGGTCCTTGATGACGGTGACGGTGTCACCGTCCTTCAGCTCGGTACCGTGGGCATCGCGGACCACATGCGCATCGTCGGCCTCGGCAGCGGCCTCCTTCGGCCACTCGTGCCCGCATTCCGGGCAGAGGAGCAGGATGCCGTCCTCGTAGGTGTATTCGGATTGGCATTGCGGACAGGAGGGCAGGGTGCTCATGTTCGGGGTTCCGGGAACGGTTGACATGCCTTGCAAGTATGATCGGTGCTGACGTGGATCAATGACTTCCATGCAGGGTACTGTCAAATCACCAGCATGAGCCTGGTTTCGTCAGTCGACCCGCCCCTGCGCCATGCACCCGAGCGGTACCAGGGGGCGATTGTCTCGCGCAGCTCCAGTATCGGCGGCATGTTCACCACCGAGGGTCCCTTGTTCGCCGCGTGAACGAAGCTTCTTCCTCTTCATTCCTTCGCGCCGCATTCCGCCGCATCTCGCTACTGCTGTTCGTGGTCGCGCTGGCCGCATGCGCGCAGCAGCCGCGATTCCAGGAACCGAAGCCGATTGGCGTGCCGAGCCGATGGGCCACGACCGAGGTCGGGCCGGCGCAGCCTCCCACCGAACTGGCGAACTGGTGGCAGCGCTTTGGCGATGAAACGCTCGGCCTGTTGATCGAAGAGGCCCTGGACCATAGTCCCACGGTGCAGTCGGCGGTGGCGGCACTGCGCCAATCGCGCGCACTGGCGAGCGTGGCCGCCGCCCGGCTGGCGCCCGCGGTGACGGGTTCCGCTTCGGCGCAGCGCAGCTACAGCGATGCTCAAGGCAGCTTCAACAGTTTCGGCCTGGGCCTGGACGCCAGTTGGGAGCCCGATCTTTTCGGGGGCCTGCACGCCGGCGTGGAAGCCGCCGAGGCGGACGCGCGTGCGCTCGAGATGGCGCTGGGCAACGTGCAGGTATCGCTGGCGGCGGAGGTCGCGCTGGCGTACATCGATCTGCGCAGCCAGCAGGAGCGCCTGGCCATCGCCCGGGCGAATCTCGCCAGCCAGGACGACACCCTGCAGATTGCCCGCTGGCGCAACCAGGCCGGATTGGCCTCGGCGCTCGATGTGGAACAGGCGCTTTCCCTGGTCGAGCAGACCCGTGCGCAGGTACCGCTTCTGGAGACCGCACTGGCCCTGGTGCGCAATCGCCTGGCGGTGCTGACCGGTCGTGCGCCGGTGGACCTTGCGGAACTGCCGACGGCGCCCGTGCCCCTGCCGCCCGACGACCTGGCCCTGGCGTTCCCGGCCGATACCCTGCGCCAGCGCCCCGACGTTCGCCAGGCCGAGGCCCAAGTGCACGCTGCCTACGCGCGCGTGTCGCAGGCCGATGCGGCGCGCTATCCGTCGCTGAACCTGGGCGCAGCCATCGGCCTGCAGTCGCTGACGCTGGGCTCGCTGTTGAACAGCTCGAGCGTCATCGGGTCGATCCTGGCCGGGGTGACGCAACCCGTTTTCGATGGCGGCGCCATTGCCGGACAGCGGCTGGCGCAGCAGGCCGCGCTGGAGCAGGCGCATGCCGCTTACCGCTCGAGCGTGTTGACGGCCTTGCAGGATGTCGAGGACGCCCTGGCCGTGCTGCAGGGTGACCGGGCGCGTGTCGGCAGCCTGAACGCCGCCGCCATGGCCGCGGGCAACGCCGATCTGCTCGCACGCCAGCAGTACGAGGCCGGGCTGATCGATTTCAGTACAGCGCTGCAATCGCAGCGCACCCTGCTCGCGGCGCAGGACGCGCAGGCCAGCGTGGTCGCGAGCCTGGCCACCGGCCATGTGCAGCTGTACAAGGCGCTGGGCGGCGGCTGGCTCCCCGACCTTGCCGACACGGCGGATGCCACCCGTGTCGATCCCGATCCCGACCCCGATGCCGCTGCAGTGCGCAGCATCGCGCATTGATACCCACATGACCGATTCCCCTCCGCCTCCCGCCGCGCCTGCCTCCCCACAGGCCACCAGCATCGATCAATTGCTGGGTACCGATCGACCGACGGCCTGGTGGCGTCGCTCCTGGCTCTGGATCGGCCTGGTGCTGGTAGTCGCGCTGGGCGTGGGCTGGTGGTGGAGCGGGAAGCGGTCCGCGCGAGCCGCTCCCGTCTATGTGACCTCACCCGTCGAGCGCGGCAACATCACGCTCACCGTGACGGCCAACGGTACGCTCAGGCCCACGCGCTCGGTGGACATCGGCAGCGAACTGTCGGGCACGGTGAGCCGCGTCTTCGTCGATGTGAACGATCAGGTCAAGGAGGGCCAGGTGCTGCTGGAACTGGACCGCTCCAGGTTCCAGGACACCGTGGACCGTGCCCAGGCGGCGCTTGCCGCTGCCCAGGCCGCCCTGGTGCAGAACGAGGCCACGGTGAAGGAGGCGCGGGCCACGCTCGACCGCTATGAGGAAGTGGCGCGCCTCTCGGACGGGCGAGTCCCCTCGGCCACCGAACTGGATGCCTCCCGCGCCAGCCTGGCCCGCGCCATCGCCAGCACGGACAACGCCCGCGCCCAGGTCACCCAGGCGCGCGCCACGCTCTCCAGCGAGGAGACCAATCTCTCCAAGGCCTCCATCCGCTCGCCCATCGATGGCGTCGTGCTGGCGCGCACGGTGGATCCCGGTAATGCGGTGGCGGCTTCCCTGCAGGCGGTCACACTGTTCACGCTGGGCGAGGATCTGCGCCAAATGATCCTGGAGGCGAGTGTGGACGAGGCCGACGTCGGCGCCGTGCAGGAAGGCCAGCGCGCGAGCTTCACCGTAAGCGCATATCCCACGCGGGCGTACCCGGCGCTGGTCGACCGCGTGTCCTACGGGTCCACGATCACCAACAACGTGGTCACCTACACCGCCAACCTGAGTGTCGGCAATGACGACCTGAGCCTGCGCCCCGGCATGACGGCCACCGCCACCATCGTGTCGACCGAACGCCGTGACGTGCTGCTGGTGCCCAACACGAGCTTGCGCTTTACGCCCGTCAGCGCCGCCGACGAGCAGGCTCCGGCTTCCGGATCGGGTAGCGGCAACCTGGTGTCCCGCATGATGCCGCGCCCGCCTTCGAGGTCGGCGCGGCGCCCTCGCCAGGCCGACGCGGCAGCGAATGCCGCGCTCACCTCCGAGCAGCGGCAGGTCTGGATCCTGCGCGATCAGCAGCCGCTGGCGGTCATGATTCGGACCGGCATCTCCGACGGCCGCCATACCGAGGTGATCGGCGCCGAGCTGAAGGAGGGGGATCTGGTCATCACCGATCAAAGGTCAGGCGCATGATCCCGCTTCGCGCGCATGCCGCTTTCCCGGGGCCCGGCCATGCCCGGTGACCCGCCCCTCATCCGCCTGCGCGGCATCACCAAGCGCTACGGCGAAGGCCCGACGGCTTTCCTGGCGCTGGGGGGCGTGGACCTGGACATTCATCGCGGCGAATTCGTGGCCATCATGGGTCCCAGCGGCTCGGGGAAATCCACCGCGATGAACACCCTGGGTTGCCTGGACCGGCCCAGCGGCGGGGAGTACCGGTTCATGGGCGTGCGCGTCGAATCACTGTCGCGCGACCAGCGAGCGCGGCTCAGGCGGCGCTACTTCGGCTTCGTGTTCCAGGGATTCAACCTGCTGGCGCGCACCAGTGCGCAGGAGAACGTCGAACTGCCACTGCTTTACCGGGGCGAGTCCGCGGCGCAGCGCCGTGCCGCTGCCGCCAGGGCGCTGGCGTCGGTCGGCCTGAAGGGCTGGGAGCACCACACGCCGGCCGAGCTTTCGGGCGGGCAGCAGCAGCGCGTCGCCATCGCGCGCGCCATCGTCACCGAGCCGACCGTGCTGCTGGCCGACGAGCCCACCGGCAACCTCGACACGCAGCGCAGCCGGGAGATCATGGACCTGATCTCGCGCCTGAACAGCGAGCAGGGCATCACCGTGCTGATGGTCACGCATGAGCCTGAAATGGCCGCCTACGCGCACCGGATCGTGCGCTTCGTCGACGGACTGGTGGACAGCGACGAGCGAAACCCGAATCCCATGCAGCCGGCCGGCTCCGTGCCAGCGGCCGTCACCGGGGCGCCCTGATGTTGTGGAACGCGCTTCTTCTGGCGCTGCGTTCCATTCAGCGCAACCTGCTGCGCTCGTTTCTGACGGTGCTGGGCATCGTGATCGGCGTTTCGGCGGTGATCACCATGGTCACGCTGGGCAGTGGCGCGACACAGGCTGTGCAGGACCAGATCTCGGGCCTGGGTACCAACCTGCTGATGATCCGCCCCGGGCAACGCATGGGTCCGGGCAGCGGCGGCGCCACCGCGCCGGCCTTCAAGGAAAGCGATGCGGAGCTCATCGCCTCGCAGATGTCGGGTATCACCGCGGTGGCGCCGGAAGCGCGCACCTCCGCCACCCTGGTCGCCGGCGCGCAGAACTGGACCAGCAGCGTGGTCGGCTCCACCAACGCCTGGATGGAGACGGGCAACTGGGCGCTTGCGGCCGGCCGCTCCTTCACGGATGCCGAGCTCAACGCCGGCGCGGCGGTATGCATCATTGGCGCCACCATCGCGCATCAGCTCTATGCCGCCGCCGATCCCCTGGGCCAGCAGCTTCGCGTGGGCAAGGTGCCGTGCCAGGTGATCGGCCTGTTTCAGAGCAAGGGCCAGGGCTCCTTCGGCAACGACCAGGACGAGGTCGTGCTGATGCCGCTCAATACCTTGCAGCGTCGCCTGACGGGCAACACCAACGTCAACACGCTGCTCGTCTCCCTCGATCCGGCCAGCGACGCCGAGCGCGTAAAGTCCAGTCTCACGCAGTTGCTGCGCGAACTGCGCAAGCTTGCCAGCAGCGACGATGACAACTTCAACGTGCTCGACACCAAGCAACTGGCCGACACCCTCGCGGGCACCACCCAGGTGATGACCATGCTGCTGGGCGCGGTGGCCGCGGTGAGCCTGATCGTGGGCGGCATCGGTGTGATGAACATCATGCTGGTGAGCGTGACGGAGCGCACGCGCGAGATCGGCCTGCGCCTGGCGATCGGCGCCCTGGAGCGCGAGGTGCTGCTGCAATTCCTCATCGAAGCCGTGGTGCTGGCCAGCCTGGGGGGCCTGATCGGCGTCGTGCTGGCGACGGGAGCGTCCGTGCTGCTGGCGCAGCTGATGCAGGTGCCCTATGTGTTTCAGCCCGGCATCAATCTCGTGTCATTCGTGTTCTCGGCCGGCATCGGTGTGCTCTTCGGGTATTTCCCCGCCCGGCGGGCGGCCCGCATGGATCCCATCGAGGCGCTGCGCCATGAGTGAGGACGAGGGCGCCCGCGCCGCATCGGCCTGCTCGCTCAGGTGATACCCCACTGGCGCGCGGCCAGTTCCTTCATGATCTCGTCGGTGCCGCCGCCTATGGTCATCACCTTCACCTCGCGGTAGATGCGCTCGGACACCGTGCCCCGCATGAAGCCCATTCCGCCCAGGATCTGGACCCCGGCGTCGGCGCAGAACTGCATGGTCCGGGTGGCCTGGTTCTTCAGCGCCGCGACGGCGCCGACCCAGTCGCGGCCATTGTCGCCGGCGTCGGCCTGGGCGGCGAGCTGTTCCATCCAGGCGGCGGTCGCGCGGATGCGCTGCTGCATGTCGACCAGCTTGTGGCGCACGACCTGGTGGCCGACCAGCGTACTGCCGAAGGCCCTGCGCTGCTGTGCCCAGTCGAGCGCCTCGTCGTAGCAGGCTTCGGCAAACCCGAGGGCACCGGCTGCCAGCATCATGCGTTCGAAATTGAAGTTGTTCATGATGGCGCGAAAACCGGTGTCTGCCTCGCCGAGCAGGTTGCGCGCCGGCACGCGCACATTGTCGAAGTGCAGATGGGCGGTGTCCGAACTCAGCCACCCCATCTTGTCGAGGCGGCTGCGGGTCAGCCCGGGGCTGTCGCCCGGTACCAGCAGCAGGCTGATTCCGCTCGCACCCCTCGATTCGCTCGTGCGGACCGCCAGCGTGATCCAGTCGGCCCGCATGCCGGAGGTGATGAAGGTCTTCTCGCCATTGACGACGTAGTCGTCGCCATCGCGCCGCGCGGTGGTGCGCAGCGCCGCGACATCCGAGCCGCCGCCCGGCTCGGTGATGCCCAGGGCCGAAATCCGTTCACCCGCCAGCACGGCCGGCACGACCTCGCGTCGGATCTCGTCGCTGCCCAGCATCACCACGGGCGGCAGCCCGATGTTGTGCGACAGCAGGCTCGCCTGGACACCGCCCGAGGTTCCGTGGCGGCAGAGCGCCCGCACCATCACCAGGCGCAGGGAAGTGGGGGCGGGCGTGCCGCCGAACTGCTCCGGATAGCCCAGGCCGAGCAGCCCGAGGCTTGCGGCACGCCGGTACAGTTCGCGCGGGAACTCGCCCGCCTGCTCCCATTGCGCCAGGTGCGGGATGATTTCCGCCCGGGCAAAGCGCTGCACCGTATCGGCCAGCGCAACGCCCGCTTGCCGAAGCTCCTCGGTCGACATTTCGGTCATTCGCATTACCTCCAGCAGCTTCGCTGCCCCTGCCGCTGCCAGCCTCGGCTCGTTCGCCCGATCAGAGCACCGGGCGTCCCAGTTCGGCGGCGAAGTTGGCGAGCTTCTCACCCCATTCGCGCGCCAGTTCGCCCTTCTTCATTTCCTTTTCGAGGATCGTCCGGGAGGCCAGCCTGAGCCGTTCCGCGATGTAGTCGGGAAACTGGGTGACCTGGACATCGAAGTCGTCCACCCCGGTGCGGGTGGCGAGGATCTCGCCCAGCAGATATTCCTGCGTCCGGACGAAATAGCGCTCCTGTACGAGGTTCGTGAAGATCGTCTGGTATTCCTGGGGAAGCTTCTCGAAAGCCTTCATGTTGACGAGCAGGACGTCGTTGACCAGCGCGAGCGCCGGCCGCATCTGGAACTTGGCGACTTCCCAGAGCTTCATCGACAGCGCGCCCTGCGCCGCCCCCCAGGTGGCGCCCTCGATGACCCCGGTCGAAAGCGCCGCGTAGAGTTCCGCGCCGTCGACATGCTGCGCGGCAATGCCGGCCTCGTTCAGGTAGGTCAGCAGTGTCCCGGCCGAATGCACCTTCAGAGTGCCCAGACCCTGGTCCGACTCCGGCAGCCTGCGAAGCAGGAGCTCGAGCGGGTAGGCCATCAGGGCGGCCGCGAACATGCCCTGCTTGCGAAGCTCCTCGTTGACGGCGGCCTCGAGGCCGAGCCGCTTGGTGTAGTAGTTCAGTTCCCAGGGCGACTGCAGAACCCCGGGGACGCCGGTGTACAGGCCGAACAGTTCCGCGTCGCCCAGATGGTAGCCGGGATGCGTGCCACCGATCTCGACCACGCCGCGCTTGACGATGTCGAAGATCTGCACCGCCGAGGAGATCTCCCCCGATCCGTGCAGTTCGATCTTGAAGCCGCCATCGGTCCGGCGCTCGAGCTCGTTGGCGATGACCCGCAGCGATCCCTCGAACGATGTGGAAACCCGCGGGTAGTGCGACTGCAGCCGCCAGGTCACCTTCGACTGCGCGCGCGCCGAGGTGATGACGAAAGGTGCCAGCCCGAGGGCTCCGACCCCGGCGGCGCTGGCCTTGAGTGTGTTGCGTCGCTTGTTGTCCATTACGGTGTCTCCTCTGGGTAAATTATTCAGGGCTAACCTATCTTCGGCGATTACCGGGGTCTTGTGTCTACTGGCTGTGCACGCTGCCGCGTGTGCGGAGGCCCGGCGTTCGGCGACCAGTCGCTGGTTACTGCGACCTGGCTGAGGGGACGGGCGTGACCGCGCCGCCGCCCGAGAAGTGCCCTTCCATGTTGGCATGGAAGATCTCGTACTGCTTCGCGATGGCTTCGGGCGACCAGCCCGCCATGTGGGGCGTCAGGATGACGTTGTCCAGATCGAGGAGCTCGCGCGGCGGCTCGGGCTCGCTTTCGTAGACGTCGAGTCCGGCTCCCGCAATCGTTCCGGCGGCCAGGGCTGCGGCCAGCGCTTGCGTGTTGACGATGCTGCCCCGTCCGATATTGACCAGGAATCCCTCGGGGCCGAGCGCTTCCAGCACGGTGGCGTTCACCAGGTGATGGGTCGCGGCGCCGCCCGGCGCGGCGCACACGAGCACGTCGCACCATGCGGCCAGTGCGGCGAGGCTTTCGAAATACTCGTGCGGCGACGCCGGCCTGGGATGGCGGTTGTGGTAGCCGATCGGCATCCGGAACGCGGCGGCCCGGTCCGCGAGCTTCTCGCCGATCGCACCCATGCCGAGGATGCCGAGCCGCTTGCCGGAAACATGAAGCGGCAAGGCGATCTCGGTGCGCCAGACGCCATCGCGACAAAGCCGGTCGAGCTTGCGGAAGTTGCGCAGGCAGGCGATGACGAGACCCATCGCATGGTCCGCGACGCACTCGTCGTTCGCGCCGCGGCCGATGGCGACGACGATGCCGCGGGCCTTCGCGGCGTCCACATCGACGAGTTCATGGCCGACCCCGAGGCAGCAGACGAGTTCCAGCGTCGGCATGGCCGCGATCTCGGTTGCTGTCAGTCCGATCGAGCCGATCGTCAGCACGGCGCGGAACCGGTCGCCCTGATCGTTGATGGCCGCTTGCCGTTCTTCGGGGGTGGGCGCGAAGGTGAGGTCGTAGCGCTGCGAAAGGACCGCCAGGGAAGAGGCCCCGAGGGGGCAGAGAACGAGGAGGGGGATTTTCATTTCGGGTGGGCGGACGGGATGCTGGTGTCGCCTATGCTACGACGGCCTGCCGCGCCCGCCAGAGATCGTAGGCACACTGCTGCGCGAGCCAGACCTCGGCGGCGCCGCCATCATCTCGACCTCGAACCGGAACGTCAGGCGCCGGTTACCACTGACCGACTGTATTGTGTAACGAACGGAATACAATTGGGTAAGGGGTTACAAGGTGCCGTTCGGGCGAATGGAGCGAGGGTGCGCCCTATCTCCCGGCCGCCCGAAACGCCTTCCGGAACTCGCGGCCGGCTCGCTCGCGAAACTGTTCCTTCACCACGACCTTGCCATCGAACTCGCGTTCCAGGAACGGGCCTGCGGCTTCCTCGTCCTCGATCTGTCGCATCGCCCGGCGTACATCGGCGGGGCTGACGCCACCGAGAGTCTCGAAAAGGGCATCGAAGCCCGGGCGGTCGAACTCCTCGAAGAGGTCGTCCCCGGAAACGAGTTCGGCAGTACCCGAATCGATCTCGTCGATCCGCGCCTTGAGCTCGGCTGCGAACTCCGCCTGCTCCTGCGGGCCTCCATGGAAGGAAAGCTCATCGAGGACGGCCTCGATGACTTGCCCCAGCAGGACCTCGGAGCATCGACCGGTGGCGACGACATCCCCATACCCCTTCGCATCGAGATCGTCTTCCCTGAGGGTGATCTCTTCATTCAATCGCAGGGGAAGGGCAAGCAGCTCGCGTACCGGAGTCAGCGAGAGCGACCACTTGATGCGGTCTCCGGCCTTCACGCCGTGCGTGGTCGAGTCCTTCGTCAGGACGGGGCCGATTCCATGGAGGTTCAGCCGACTGATCGACTGGTAGGTATTCGAGCTGGTGTCGAGCTCCCAGGACCAGTACAGCTCCAGGTACTCGACACCGGCGGTCTCGGCGGGGTCGCTGCCCCGGCTCAGAGCCAGCGGTCCCTTGCGCGCCTCGTCGCAAAGCTCCACCGCCCAGTTCCGACGGAAAACATCCTTCAGTACCGGGCACACATCGAGCAGCTTGAAGATGTCGTCGAGCAGCAGATCCGGATGGAGCGCAACGGGCTCGAAGAGGAACGCCATTGCCTGCTCGGCGACGTTCCTCGCAGCTGGGGAGTCGGAATCCGCACGATGAATATCGCGCCAGATGAGGGATGGCCCTGGGCCGACGGTCAGGTTGTTCATGCTCGATTCTGGCGAGGGTCGTCGCCGACGCGGCTGGTCGCCCCACCAGCCGCCTTCCGGCGGTTTCCTTACTTGCGTGGGCGCTTTCGGATCTCGTACCGTTGCGGCCCGCCGCGTTTCGTCAACGTGTAAATCGCCGGAGGTTTCTCGGTCGAGGCCAGCTCCACGATTCGGTTGGCGTGTAAGCGCAACTGTTCGGCCACTTCCTGGCCCGTCGCGCCGTGTGCGGCGATGACGACGGCGAATACTCGGTGCTCGAATATCGCGGCGACTTCGTTCGGTCGCTTCCTCAGCTTTCGGTCACGCGTTACTACGATCCATCGGTCCTTGCCGGCTCGAGCCAACCAGATCTCGTCGGCAGTGCCTGGGGCAAAGTGGTCCTTGACATGGGTCGTTTCGTAACCTGCCTGACGGAGGGCTTCGGCGGCAAGCTTGCCACCCATCGACTCGTCAAGCAGAAAGATCTTCTTCCTAGG
>Ga0172382_10000863_pt1 | contig 56238 bp, 52 predicted proteins | sample Leawel138RmetaG_FD_122245 | JGI IMG/M metagenome (GOLD analysis project Ga0172382, IMG submission 122245) | Leachate microbial communities from a municipal landfill in Southern Ontario, Canada - Leachate well 138R metaG | ecosystem: Engineered > Solid waste > Landfill > Unclassified | place...
GGATGAGCCCCAGGCATCGCGACGCCCGGACGCTGGAGGACGAGGTCGGCGAGATTCTGGACAATGTGGGTTCGCGGTACAAAATGGCCTTCTAATGTTAATGGACTTTGCGTGAATGGCTTAGACCAAGCGATCTTTCTGCGATATGCGCTTTGACCATAAACCAGCCAGGTTGTGCTTAAGGGCTTCAGGCTTGCCAGGGCCTGAAGCGGGATCGCCGGAGCGGAGCATCTCTTTCAAAAGCTTGCACAGGGCCTTGTGGAGTTTTTTGTCTTTCTCGCGCATCGTTTCATAGGCTTCCCATGTAGTGCCTTCAAATACCAGTGATCTCATTCAGCTCTTCTTTTGTTGGCGCGTAGCCCTGGCCTTGGGAGTGTGTATTGAGCGATGCTGAAATTTGCTGCATCAGGTTTTTGTTTTGGAGGACGTAAAGCGTTTCTTGTTCTCTTTCCCAGTCATCTGCACTAATGACAACAAAGGCTTCACCTGCGCGGCGTGTTACTTTGAGTGGTTCATGCTGGTTAATGACTTGTTCAACAAGGCATTTCAGGTTGTCTCTGAACTTGTTGACGCTGATGGTATCCATAGTGTTGCACCTTTATGTACGGCATTTCCGTACAAATATAGCAGGCTTGCCCTAACAAGGCCAAGAACGGCGACGCCTTTTTCGTCCCGGCTTTGCCTTCACTAAGCTGCCAGGCCGTTGCCAGAAAGGTTCTCCACATAAAGCGGCCTTCAGTCCTCATGTTCCCGGGGCCCCTTCAGGGAACCGCAGGAAAACTTCTTGTGAGCGGCTTACAGCGGCCATACCCACAGCAACATGGGCAGGCTGACGGCCACCACCAGCAGTTCCAGCGGCAGGCCCAGCTGCCAGTAGTCGCCGAAGCGAAAGCCCCCGGGGCCCAGGATCAGGGTGTTGTTCTGATGCCCGATGGGGGTCAGGAAAGCGCATGAGGCGCCGATGGCCACCGCCATGAGGAAGGCGTCGGCACTGGCGCCGAGCTGGGTGGCGGTGCTGATGGCAATCGGGCACATCACCGCAGCGGTGGCCGCGTTGTTCATGAAGTCGGACAGCATCATGGTGACGATCAGCACCAGCGCGAGGGCGACCACCGCCTCACCGCGGGCCACGTCTTCGAGCAGCGCACGTGCCAGCAGGTCGGCGGTGCCGCTGGTCGCCAGCGCATCGGCCACCGGCATGAGGGCCGCGAGCAGGACCACCACCGGCCAGTCGATGGCCTCATACACCCGACGCAGCGGGACGATGCGCATCGCCATGAACACCAGCACGCCGCTGGCAAAGGCAATGGCCGCCGGCAGCAGGCCCAGCGCGGCGCCGGCCACGGCCGCGAGCATCACGCCGCCGGCCAGCATGGCCCGCTTGGGATCGGGCAGGCGGATGTCACGCGGGGCCAGCGGTACGCAGCCGTATTCGCTGGCAAAGGCGGCCAGTGCAGCCTCCGGCCCTTGCATCAGCAGCACATCGCCGGCATCCACCCGGGTGGTGCGCAGGCGTCGCACGCTGCGGCGCCCCTGACGGGAAATGGCCAGCAGGTTGAGTCCGAAGCGGGTGCGCAGTTCGATGTCGGTGGCCGAACGCCCGACCATGGCCCCGGCCGGCCTGGCCACCAGCTCCCGGATGACGATTTCCTCGTGTTCGCTCCCGTCATGCGAATCGGCAGTTTCGCTGTCCTCGGTCGCTGCGTCGTTGCGGGTCGAGGGGCTGTCGGTGGACGCGTCTGCCGGGGCGGTGCGCCGGACGCTCCGGGCGTGACCGTTGGCGGTGGCTTGTGGGGTTTGAGTGGCGTTGGCGGGGGGGCTGGCTTCGTCTTCTTCCGTGGCCGTCTGTGGGGGGCTGGCGGGTACGGCCTCCTCCAGCGCCAGACCGAGCGAGGACAGGGCGGTGGCCAGCGATTCGGGCTCGGCCTCGATCACCAGAATGTCGCCCGCACGCAGCAGGTGACGGCGATGTGGGGCGGACAGCCGCATGTTCTCGCGCACCAGCCCGATGATCTGGGCGTCGGCGCTTTCGAGCATGCGCTCGACCACGGCGAGCCGCTTGTTCGCGGCCTTGCCGCCTTCGGTGATGCGCACCTCGGTGAAGTATTTCCCGGTGTCGAAGCTCCCACTGTCCGCATGTTCGCGGGTGGGTACGATGCGCCAGCCGACGAACGCGATGAACAGCACGCCGGCGGTGGCCACGGAGAGGCCGACCGGGGTGAAGTCGAACATCGCGAAACTGCCCGTGCCGGACTGCTCCCGAAAACCGGACACGATCAGGTTGGGCGGGGTGCCGATCATCGTCACCATGCCGCCCAGGATCGTGCCGAAGGCCAGGGGCATCAGCATTTTACCGGGGGGCAGTCGGTGACGGCTGGCCAGTTGCAGGGCCACCGGCATGAGCAGGGCGAGGGCGCCCACATTGTTCATGAAGGCCGACAGCCCGGCACCGACGCCGGTCAGCGCAGCCAGCGTGGCCACTGGCCCGGCGCCGGCCGGCAGCAGGCGGCGGGTGAGCGCATCCACGGCGCCGGTTTCCTGCAGCCCCAGGCTGAGCACCAGCACGCAGGCCACGGTGATCACCGCCGGATGGCCGAAACCGGCAAAGGCCAGTTCGGCCGGCACCAGGCCGCTGAACACGCAGGCCAGCAGGGCGCCCCCGGCCACGATGTCGTGTCGCCAGCGCCCCCACAGGAACAGGGCCATGGTGGTGAGGAGGATCAGGGTGATGGCAATCTGGGCGGTCGACACGGTGCCGGTTTCCGGAGACTCAGCAAGGCTGGAAGTCTCTCATTCCCGGGGCGCCGCGAGAAGGTGCAGCAGGCAGGGGACGGCGCAGGCACGCCGCTCAGGCGGCGGCCAGCTTGTCGCGCAGGATGTCCAGGCGGGGCAGGTGTTCTTCCGGTACGGTAACCTGCAGTTGCTGGTGGACCTTGTCGGCATAGGCCCGGCCGGAATAGGCATCGATGAAGTGCAGTGCCTTGAGTACGGCCTCGATCACCTCGTCCGCACTGCGGCTGGTGTGAATCGCCAGACGATGCGCTGCCGCGTCCGGGCTGCGCACCAGATGCAGGATGTCGATCATGTACAGCTTGGTGGCGGCCAGTGAGCGGCGGCTGCGGGTGAGCACGGCCTCTTCGCCGGGGGCGTGTTGTGGCGGCGTGGGCGGCTGGGTCGTGACTGGGCCAGGCACCGGGGCCTGCGTTTGCGTGACCGGGGCGGCGTGCACTTCGGATGCGATGAGATAGCCTTCGGCCAACAGCCTGTTGAGGGTGTGCTGGGTGTCGTCGCCGGTGAGGCAGGCCAGGTCGCTCGTGGTGAGCTTGCCATCGGCGAGGATGATGAGCCGCCGTTCGCGCGCGTTGAGCTGGCTGCAGCGGGTGTGGATGGCCTCCCGGCCCTTGGCGGTTTTCTGCAGGATCATCATGATGTGGGCACTCCCTTGTCCGGTGGGAAGGTTCGCAGTGCGGGCGTGGTGGCCTGCCGGCGAGCGGAGTCGGCTGCTCGGTGCGTGGCAGAGTAGCCGACAACAATGACGTTGCTGTTAAACGGCCCTGCCCGGGTGGGGAGAAGTGGCCCGCCGCCCGGGCGTTCACCGCCATGTAACGCGGGTCGTGCACCATGCCTGTCCGGAATCCCGGTTCGTGTATGGAGCGTGGCCAGAATGGGTTTGATGACAGCATTGAGGCGCCCTGCGGAGGGGTTGCCCGAGCGGGAACAGACGATGCTCAGGGTGGTGCCCGAATGGCGTACTGCGCAGGATGAGGCGCTGGTGGGCGAGCTGCGCTCGATTCTGGAGCGACGGCAGCTGAGTTTTGTGTTCCAGCCCATCGTGTCGATGAAAAGTGCCGAGATTTTTGGCTACGAAGCCCTGATGCGTCCGCCCCACGATTCGGTGCTGGCCCATCCCGAGGCCCTGCTGCAGGTGGCACGCCGCGATGGCTGCGTGATCGAGGTGGAGCTCATGGCGGTGCTCGGCGCCATCGCTGCCTTTGGCCGTCGCCCGCTGGGCGGCAAGCTGTTCCTGAACCTGGGCGCGCGGGCGTTGGATGCGCTGGCGGCCGACCGGGGTTCGCGCTTGTCACGTGCGCTGGTCGAGGCGCGCATTGCCCCGTCGCGGCTGATGCTGGAGCTGACCGAGCACGAGCGGGTGGAAGACCCGGACAGTCTCGCCGGCGCGCTGGAGGTGTTTTCCAGCCTGGGCATCGGTCTGGTGCTGGATGACTTTGGCGACGGGCGTTCCAGTCTGCGCCTGTGGGCACAACTGCAGCCGGTGATCGTGAAGATCGACAAATACTTCACCCGGGGCATTCACCGCGACAGCCGCAAGGTGGATGCCTTGCGCACCATCCTCACCCTGGCCGAGCGTTTTGGCGCGCTGGTGGTGGCCGAAGGCGTGGAAGAGGTCGCCGAGCTGGTGGTGCTGCGCGACCTGGGGTGTGGTTATGTGCAGGGTTATCTGCTCGGCCGGCCCGAGTCCGAGCCGGTCACTGCCGTGTCGGCGGAGGTGGCGGGGGTGCTGGCCTCATCGAAGATTGCGGTGCTGCCCAATTCGCCACCGCGCCCCGACATTGCCCAGACCGTCGGCCGCCTGAGCGTGCCCGCCCCGACGGTGACGCCCACCACCCCGAATGACGAGGTGCGCCGCCTGTTCAATGCGCACCCCGACCTGCATGCGGTGGCCGTGGTGGTGGATGACGATTACCCGGTCGGGCTGATCAACCGTCGCAGCTTCATGGACAAGTATGCCCAGCCCTTCTATCACGAACTGCACGGGCGACGCCCCTGCGAGCGGCTGATGAGCCCCGGGCCGTTCCGGGTGGAGGCTTCGGTGCCGCTCGACTCCATGGTGCACATGCTGGCGGGGGAAGATCAGCGCTACCTGTTCGAGGGCTTCATCGTGACCGAAGGCGGTCGCTACGCGGGCATCGCCACCGGCCAGAGCCTGGTGCGGGCGGTGACCGAACGGCGCATCGAGGCGGCCCGTCATGCCAATCCGCTCACCCTGCTGCCGGGCAACATCCCGATCACCGAGCACATCCGCCGCCTGATCGAGTCCGGCGCGTCGTTTGCCGCTGTGTATTTCGATCTCAACAACTTCAAGCCCTTCAACGATTTGTACGGATACTGGCGGGGCGACGAGATGATCAAGCTGGTGGCGATGATGCTGCTGGAGCAGTGCGACCCGGCTGCCGACTTCGTGGGCCATGTGGGGGGCGACGACTTTGTGGTGCTGTTCCAGAGCGACGACTGGGACGAGCGCACCCGCCGCATCGTGGAAGGCTTCAACGAACGGGCACGCACCCTGTTCAGCGATGAGGACCTGGTGCGGGGCGGCTTTGAAAGCGAGGATCGCCAGGGCTTTACCCGCCTTTTTCCGCTCACCACGGTGGCGGCCGGCGCCGTGCTGGTGGGGCCGGGCAGCTTCCGTTCGCCGGAAGACGTGGCCAGCGCGGCCGCCGAGGCGAAGAAGCTGGCGAAACAGAGCGTGTCGGGCATTCACCATCAGTCCAGCCCGCATGCGATGCCTCTGTCCGGCGCGCCGGGCTGTCTGGCGCGTGCCTGAGGCCCCCGTCGTGCGGCAGTGGGGAAGGGGGCCGGCACGGTCATAGTACGCACTCGACCTGCGATCGTCTTACAATCCTGAGCAGAGGCCCGTGAGTATGCGTTGGCGGGCGGTGCGTTCTGGCGGGGCAGGAGGCGGACATGAGACGGGTGACGCATGCGGGGATGGCCGTGCTGCTGGTCTGCCTGATGCTGGCCTGTGGCGATCCCGGACCGCCGCAAGGGCCGGTGTACAGCGATGTGCCGGTGCAGGGCGCCGCCTGGCAAAGTCTGCGGCTGGCGGTGCATCCCCTGCACAACCCGCAGAAACTGCTGCAGGCCTACGGCCCGCTTGCGGATTACCTGAATGCCCGGCTCGACGGCGTGCGCATCGAGATCGAAGCCTCCAACAGCTACGCCCATTTCGAAACCAAGTACCGGGCCGGCGAGCCGGACCTGATCCTGCCCAACCCCTATCAGACCATACAGGCCCTGGGCCAGGGCTACCGGGTGATTGCCGAGGCGGGCGACAGCGAAGACTTTCGCGGCCTGTTCATCGTGCGACGCGATGCGGGCATCCACCTGCCGGCCGACCTGCGCGGGCTGCTGCTGGCCTACCCCTCGCCGACTGCGCTGGCCGCCGCGATGATGCCCAAGCTGTGGCTGGCCCGGCAGGGGGTCGATCTGCAGGACGAGGTCGGGCACCGCTATGTCGGCTCGCAGGAGTCGGCCATCCTCAGCGTGTACCGGGGCGAGGCGGCTGTCGGGGTGACCTGGCCACCGCCGTGGCGGGCTTTTCAGGCGAGTCACCCCGAAGCGGCGAGTGAGTTGACCCCCCTGTGGATGACCGAGCCGCTGATCAACAACTCGGTGATGGTCTCTCCCCGCGTCTCCCCCGCGCTGGCCGCGCAGCTGCAGGCGCTGCTGCTCGACATGCACGCGCACCCGGATGGACAGGCGGCGCTGGCCGGCATGCAGACGGCGCGCTTCCATCCGGCCGACGATGAGCGCTACCGGCAGGTGGTGGGCGCCTTTCTCGCGGACTACATGATGCGGGTCGGAGCGCTGCCATGAGTGCGGGGGGGCTGCGCCGGTTTCTCTTCGGCAGCCTGCGCCGGCAGCTCGTGCTGGGCATTGCGGCGGTGCATGCAGTGCTGATGACGGTGTTCGTGGCAGACCTCGTCCTGCAGCAACGGGACATGCTGGAGGCGCGGCAGGTGGATGAGGCACGCACGCTGGCCAGATCGTTGGCGCTGTCGTCGTCGGCCTGGCTGCTCAGCCGCGACCTGGCCGGCCTGGGGGAGTTGCTCGATGTGAAGCGCAGCTCCGAGTCGGTCGAATATGCGATGCTCACCGATGCCGACGGACGCATCCTGGCGCATACCGAGCGACAGCGCATCGGCCAGTATCTTGCCGACCTGCCCGCCGTACCCGCTGGAGCCGATGCCGGCGTCAGGGTGCTCAGTCGCAGCCTGGCGCTGGTCGATGTGCTTGCCCCGGTGCGTGCCGGCGAGCGCCATGTGGGCTGGGTACGGGTGGGGGTGGGGTCGGCCAACGCCGCCGAGCGCATGAGCCAGGCCATGCGCAAGGGCGTGCTGTACACCCTGGTGGCAATCCTGCTTGGCGTGCTGGCCGCGATTTTCATGGCGAACCGTCTGACCGCCCGTCTGGCCAGCATCGGCGAGACGGCCAGGGCCGTATCTGCAGGGCGATACGATGCCCGTGCGCCGGAAGCCGGCTGGGATGAAACCGCCGTCGTGGCGTGTGGTTTCAATGCGATGCTCGAAACCCTGGTTGCCGAGCGCGCGAACCTGCACACCCTGATCGAAACCGTGCCCGACATGGTGTGGAGCAAGGATGTGTACGGCGTGTATCTGAACTGCAATCGCATGGTCGAGCGCATGCTGGGGCGGGATCGCGCCGCAATCATCGGATGCCGTGACGAGGACTTGCTGCCGGCCGAGCTGGCCAGCGGGTACCGCGAATGGGACCGGCGTGTGATCGAGAGCGGCCAGCCGCACACCTGCGAGGAGTGGGTCGTGTTCAAGGATACCGGGCAGCGGGTGCTGCTCGAGACGGTGAAAGTGCCGCTGTTCGGCGAAGGCGGGCGTCTGATCGGCGTGCTCGGGGTGGCCCGCGACATCACCGAGCGCAAGCGCATCGAGACGCGCCTGCATCTGCTGGCCAGCGTGTTTACCGCAAGCCGCGAGGGCGTGCTGATCAGCGATGCGGAAAACCGGATTCTCGATGTGAACCCCGCCTTCACCGAGGTGACCGGCTATTCGCGGGAAGATGTGCTGGGCCAGAATCCACGCATTCTGTCCTCGGGGCGGCACGATCCGGAGTTCTATCAGCGCATGTGGCAGGCCCTGCACGAGCAGGGGGCCTGGCGTGGCGAGGTCTGGAATCGCAACAAGCAGGGACATATCTTCCCGGAGCACCTGTCGATCACCACGGTGCATGACGACGCCGGACGCCTGACCCACTACGTGGCGCTGATGACCGACATCTCGCAGATCAAGGCGCATGAACAGGAGCTCGACCGGATGGCGCATTACGACCCGCTCACCGGTCTGTTCAACCGCCGTTTGCTGGGCGAGCGCATCCGTCAGGCGATGGAGCATGCGCTGCACAGCGGCGTGCCGTTCGCCCTGATGCTGATGGACCTGGACGGATTCAAGCCGGTGAACGACCGCTATGGTCACGATGCGGGGGATCTGGTGCTCAAAGAGGTGGGCAAGCGCCTGCGCAGGCGCTTGCGGGCAGGCGATACGGCGGCACGCCTGGGGGGCGACGAGTTTGTGCTGGTGCTGCAGGGCATTGGGACGGTAGACGAGTGTGCACATGTGTTCGACCGTCTGCTGCACGAGACGGCCGAACCCATCCCCCTGTCGGTGGGCACGGTATCGGTCAGTGCCAGCCTGGGGGCAACCCTGTTCCCGCATGACGAAGCGGAGCCGGACGACCTGCTGCGCCATGCCGATCAGGCGATGTATGCGGCCAAGCAGGCGGGCAGGAACTGCTGGCGCATCTTCGACCCCGAGACCTCTGCCTGACCGGAGATCATGCGGGATAGCGTGGGGTAAGGGGCATTGACAGTTTGGCCGGGCGGGCGGAAAGTACAACTTTGGTTGTAGTGTGACCTTGCTTCCACTGGCCGTGTTGCCTGCTTCTGTCCGGGAGCGTGACGGCACGCTTTGCAGGAAAGGCGGCGCCGCGCGAGTACAACGAATGCCATCGGGTGGGTCGATCCGGATGAAGTGCAGAATGCAGGCCTGGATGGTCAGTGCAGGCAGCGGCCTTGCGTTGTGGCTGGCCGGGGGCTGGCACGTCCCCGCGCTGGCCGGTGAGGAGCCGTTCTTCAGCGAATTGCCGATCGTCGCCTCGATCAGCCGCCTGTCGCAGCGTCAGGTGGATGCCCCCACCGCCGTGACGGTGATCGACCGGGCGACGATCCGGGCCTCCGGCGCCCGGACGCTGAGCGACGTACTGCGCCTGGTTCCGGGCTTTCAGACCTTTGCCGGCAGCGACGTAGCGGCACGGGTCAATTATCACGGCATCACCGACGAGGATTTCTCGCCCCGGGTGCAGGTGCTGGTCGATGGACGCTCGCTGCATTCGCCCCTGTTCCGCAATGGCATGAACTGGGCGCTGGTGCCTGTGGCGCTGGAGGATATCGAGCGCATCGAGGCGGTGCGCGGCAGCAACACCACCTCCTTTGGCACGAATGCCTTTCTTGGCGTCATCAACATCGTCACCGTCGATCCGGCACTGGTGCGCGGCGGGATGGCCGTGCTGTCGGCAGGCAACCAGGGCATACGCGACCTGACCCTGAGGGGCGGCGCCGCTCTGGGCGAGGCCGGCAATGTGCGCATCACCTACCAGCACCAGCAGGACGACGGCCTGGACGAGCGCCCCAACGAACAGGGCGTGCATGACTGGGCCGACCGCAACCGCCTGAAGCGGCTGGACCTGCGCCTGAATCAGCAGCTTGACCCCCGCACCCTGCTGCAGTTCGGTCTGGGCCGGGTCGAGGGCACACGCCTGACCGGGCGCCTGGACAGGCGCAGCGGCCTGCCACGGCAGGATGACCCCTTGCGCCCGCTGGAAGAGTCCTCGACCTGGATGCAACTGCACTGGCTGCGGACGCTGAGCGAGCGCTCCGACCTGTCCCTGCGCTACACCTTCAGCGAAGACCGGGGCGACGCGTCCTTCATCAACCCCGATCCGGCGGTGCGTCCCTACCCGTGGCGCAACCCTCAGGGCGACCGGGGCAGCCGGCATGAACTGGAGGCGACGCACACCGTGGGGTTTGCCGACGCCCGCCTGGTCTGGGGGGGCAGCTGGCGCAGCGACCGCTTCTCGTCGCGCAGCCTGATGGTCGACCAGGGGCGCGTGACCCGTGATGTGGGCCGGGTGTTCGCGAATGCCGAATGGCGGCCGGTCGACGGGTTCACCGGCAATGCCGGCCTGTCGCATGAGTACGATTCGCTCGCCGGCGACCACCTTGCGCCCAGAGTGAGTGCGGCCTTTCACCTGGATGACTCGAACAGCGTGCGTATCGGCTACGCGCGTGCCTGGCGCACTGCCAGCGTGCCCGACTACCGGGCCAGGGAGATGCTCCGGCCAGACGTGGCAGAATGGCTCGGCAACCCCGCCCTGCCCGCCGAACGGCTCGACAGCTGGGAGTTGGGCTATCTCGGCGACTGGCGCGACTGGCGCATGAGTCTGGATGCCCGGCTCTTTCTCGAGCGCCTGCGCAACCGCGCAATGAACCAGATTCGCACCGGTGCGTCCTTCGGCCTCGCGAACGCCCCCTACACCGTCGAGGCGCTGCAGAACATCGACATGAAGGGCTTCGAGCTGCAATGGAAATGGCAACCGCATCCGCACACCAAAGTGATGCTGGGCCATGCCCATATTCATATCGATAGCGAGAACACCGGCTGGGGGCAGGTGCTGGCCGCCCGCGAAACCAGCAACTTCCACACCTCGCAGCAGCGCTACGTGGAACTGGCCGAGCGCTCCGCACCGCACCGCGCCTCCTCGCTGCTGCTCATGCAGCACCTGCCCTTCGGCGCAGACCTGTCACTCGCCTGGTACCGGGTGGGCGCGATCAAATGGACGCGCAACACACAGGCACCGGGCTATGACCGCGTGGATGCCCGGCTCGCCTACCCATTCAGGCTGGGCGCGCAGCGCGGCGAACTGGCCTACACCGTCCAGTCGCTCGGCGGCGCGCATTTCGAGCAACGCGAACAGCGCGTGGTCGACCGCCGTCACTGGATTTCACTGCGGGTGGAGTACTGATCGCTCGGGGTGATGTCATCGGTATGAATGGAGGCCTTGGGGGGCCTGCCTGGCATGCTTGGGTAAAAGGCAGTACATTTGCGCCACACCCCTGCCGAAACACCGTCATGTCACGCCCAAGACTTCAAGCGCATCTGCAACGTCCGGGATGAGGAATATTCCGCTGGGCAACCGCAATGTCAATTCAGACCTCCTTGGCGGCGCCTACGAATACCGTTCTGCCCGGGACCAATGGCAAACCGAAGGGTGCGCATTCAGGAAACAGATGGACGCGCTGGTGGAGACGCTCGACGGGCGCTGATTTCCAGACAAAATTTACCTAACAGGTAAAGACTGATAAGATGAGGCGCCTTGGAAGTTCGATACAAGGACAAGAAAGTCCGCGAGCTGTGCGAAAAACAGGCCGTCGCCGAGAAAAAGCTCGGGGCGGCCTCTGCACGCAAGTTGAAAGTGCGGTTGGTGGCGCTGGAAGCGGCGACGCGTGTCACTGATCTGGTTGCGGGCAACCCGCACCCACTCAAGGGGGACCGCCTTGGACAGTTTGCACTTGATCTGGCCGGCGGTTGGCGATTGGTCTTCGCCCCGGTCCATGATCCTTGTCCAACACGCCCTGATGGTGGCATCGAATGGTCGCAGGTCACGATCGTAAGTATTGAATACATAGGGGATTACCATGACTGAACTGAGTGCTCCCTTTGCGCCAGACTGGGTCTTGCCCCCTGGTGAATCCATTCTCGACATTGCCGAGGAGCGGGGCTGGACACAAGCGGAATTGGCCCAGCGTCTTGGCTACAGCGAAAAACACATTAGCCAGCTCATCAATGGCAAGGTGCCACTCACAATGGACGCCGCCCAGCGGCTCGAACGGGTGCTGGGCGGCACCATGGACTTCTGGCTGTCGCTCGAAGCGAATTACCAGCGGCACAAAGCCCGCCTGGAAGCGGCAGAACGCCATGTGGCCTGGGTGCCATGGCTGGATGAGCTGCCGCTCAAAGAGCTGATGACATGTGAGGCGATTCCCAAGCAGCGCCTGGACAGCAAGAGCAAGCCCGGCGTGGTTGAGAGCTGTCTGCGTTTCTTCGGGGTCGCCACGCCCGATGAATGGCGCGCTCATTATGGGGGCATGCAAATGGCCTTCCGCCGCAGCCGTGCCGAGCAAAGCGACGTCGGAGCCATTTCGGCGTGGCTGCGCCTGGGGGAACAGCAGGCTGAAAAGCTCGACGGCCCCAAATACGACAAAGTCCGCTTCGAAAAAGCCCTGCGCACCATTCGGGGCCTGACCTGCGAACCGCCCGAAGTCTTCGAACCGCAAATGCGTAAGCTGCTGCACGAAGCCGGCGTGTTCCTGGTGGTGGTGCCGGCCATACCACGAGCGCACGTCAGCGGCGTGGCGCGCTGGTTGAGCCCCACTCGTCCACTGATTCAGCTTTCGCTGTACGGTAAAACCAACGACAAGTTCTGGTTCAGCTTCTTCCATGAAGCGGCTCACATCCTGCTGCACGCCAACAGCAAGGAAGAAAAAAAATCCATTTTTCTGGATGACCCCAACGCCGTGCACACCGACGACCCTCGAGAACACGAAGCCAACGTTTGGGCTGGAAACTACCTGATTCCAGAGCCGCACACGACTTCCCTGGCCTTTCTTCGCAGCAAGGCCGCCGTGATCGACTTCGCACAACAGATTGGCGTTCACCCGGGCATCGTGGTTGGTCGACTCCAACACGACAAGCTGATCGAGCCTTCATGGATGAACGGTTTGAAGCAGAGCTTTCGCTTCAAGGAAACCACCGGCGACTGAACCGAAAGCACTCAAAGACAGTCCCCGTTCTGTTCGCTGCTTCATGCGATTGCTCTGCGAATGCCCCCTGACTGGCTGGGTGGGGGATAATGAGGCGTGACGATCACGACAAGTCGGTACCGATGACCAAGACAATGATTCCCCTGCTGTGCGCCCTGTTCCTGGCTGGCAATGCGCTGGCTCAGGGGTTGCGCACTGTGGAAGGGTGCAATATCCGGCGTGGCACGCTGTGCGCCAGCATGAACCTCAACGGGGCGGACCTGCAGGGGGCCAATCTGGCCAACTCCCAGTTCACCCGTTCGGTGCTGTCGGGGGCGAACCTGAGCGGTGCGCTCCTGAACGAGGCCAATCTGTCGAGCACCGACCTGCGTGGCGCGGATCTGGGCGGGGCGAGCATGCTGAAGGTGAACGGGCGGGGCGCCCGTTTCGACGACGCACGCATGGTGGAGGTGCGCCTGCAGGGGGCTGTCCTGCAAAATGCCCGCTTCGGCGGGGCAGACCTGAGCGGGGCGCAACTGGGCGGGGCCGATTTCACGAATGCCCGCTTCGACGGGGCGATACTGGACGGGGCCGATCTGCAGCGGGCCACTCTGCGGGCGGCGTCGCTGCGCGGTGCGTCACTGGTGGGGGCCCGGTTGCAGGGGGCGAATTTCAGCAGCGCCGACCTGACTGACGCCGACCTGACTGGCGCGAACATCGATCAGGCCATCTTCCGCAATGCCCAGACCACTGGCTGCAAGGGTTGCCCTTGAGGTGAAACGCGGCAGTCCCTATGGTGGGCCTGTCGGACCATGAGTGCCCGCGTTCGGGTTGGCGCCTCACTCCAGGGGATGCTCATGGATGACCACCTGGTTGCGCCCGCTCTTCTTCGCGGCGTAACAGGCCAGGTCGGCCGCCACCACGATGTCCGACTGGCTGTTTTCGCGCCCGTCGATCGGGCACAGCCCGATGCTGGCGCCGATGGTGAAGGTGTGGGCGCCCCACTCGAACTGGTATTCGGCGATCGCGCTGCGCAGCCCTTCGGCGATGCGGCGGGCTTCGTCGAGTGAGCAGCGCTTGAGGATCAGCGCAAACTCGTCACCGCCAATGCGGCAGATCAGGTCGTCGGCGCGCAGCCGGGAGCAGATCAGCTGGGCGATATTCTTCAGCAGCACATCGCCGGCGGCATGGCCGCTCGTGTCATTCACCACCTTGAAGCGGTCCAGGTCGATGAAGCACAGCACGCCGGAGTCACCGACCCGGCGCGAGGCCGAAACCGCGTCTTCAAGCGCCTGCTCGAAGGCCCGGCGGTTGGGCAACTCGGTCAGCGGGTCGTGGGTGGCCTGATAGGCCAGCTGGGCGGTGGCCTGATCGACCCGGGCCTGCAGGGTGTTGCGGGCTTCTGCAATCGCGCGCGCCATGGTGTTGAAGCCGTGTTCCAGCGCGCGCAACTCACCGCTGGTGGCGTCGCCGGGCACCGAGACCCGCAGGTCGCCGGCGGCGATGCGGCCCACTGCCGTGGCCAGCCGGGCCACCGGTCGTGAAACCGAGCGCGCCATGCGGGCAGCCAGGAACATGGTCAGCAGAAAGGCCGTCAGGCTCATGCCCAGTGTGGTGGTGAGCACGGTGCGCTTGTGGGCGCTCAGCGCCTGGGTGTCCAGCTCCAGATACACCCAGCCAATGGGTTCGATCGGCGGCGTGACATGCCTGAACGGGGCGAGGACATCGTCGATGAACAGCGGTACCGACAGTACGGGGGCCGCAATCGCCAGCCGGTTGGCGCGTTCGGCCAGCACCGTGGGCTCGGCGGTGGCCATGATCCGCGCGGGATCGACAAGCACGGGGCGGCCGCTGATCGATAACTGCTCGCCGGAGCGGTCATAGATCACGGCCGCAGCCACATCGGGCTGTTCGAGTACGGCCTGGACCAGTCCGTTGAGCGTGTGGGCATTGCCCGACACCACGCCGAACTCGGCCGAGGGCGCGAGAAAGCTGATCATCGACACGCCCCGCTCGCGCAGGGCGCGGTCGGCGGCCTGGGTGCCGTGCACGATGAAATAGCCCGCCAGGCCGGTGGCCAGCATCAGCGTGGGCAGCAGCACCACCAGGATCAGGCGGCTGCGCAGGCTCAGGGTGGCAAGCATGTTCATGGCGCGCGTTCCTCCTGGTACAGGCGAGCCTGCAGCGTCGCTTCGGTTGGCAGGTTCAGGCCCAGTGCGCGGGCCACCTGGGCGTTGGTGGCGATGCTGAAGCGTTCGGGGGCACGCGCGGGCGGCAGCGTGTCGGGCAGGGCGGTCCAGTGCTTGAGCAGGTCTGCCAGGTCGCGTGCGATGTCTTCCGGGGTGCTGAACACCGCCGCCAGGGCGCCGGCCTCCACATAGGCACGGGAGTAGGCAAACACCGGTTTGCGGTAGCGGTAACTGCTGAGCAGGATGGGGCGGGCCAGGGTGGGGGCGGCGGTCACAGGGTCGGGGAGGATCAGCAAGCCGTCGCTGCTGCTCAGGATGCCGTCGAGTGCGCCGAGCAGTTCGTTGGGGGTCGAAATCCGCCGCGTGTTGGTTTTCAGTGTCCGGTTTGTGGCGGCCTCGCGCAGTTCGTCTTCCAGATGCAGGCTGGCGGCGCTGAACAGGAAACCGAGCCGTCCTGCGTCGGGGAGCATGGCGCGGATCAGGGCAACATGCCGGCTCATGGGCTGGTCGAGCACGATGGCGCTCAGCCGTTCGGGTGGGGTGCGCAGGCTGAGCTGTTCGAACTGGCTGCGCGAAACCAGCGTGGCCAGAATGGGCGGCAGGCTGGCACGTGCTGCCCCGGCCTCCGCGTGCGTCTCCATCTCCAGCAGGGCTTCGGTGGCCATGCCGCCGCAGCCGATCAACAGGTCGGCAGCAGCCAGCGCGGCCATGTCGTCGGTATCCGGCGTGCTGCGCGGCGCGAGGTGAATGCGCCGGTACTGGTGTCCGTGCTGCTGTCCGTCGGAGAGCAGGGCGTCAGAAAAGGCATTGCAGGCAGCTTCGGGTTCGGCCGTCACCACCACCACCTGCAGGGCGCGGGCAAGCGCCGGCGTGCCCAGCAGGGCGAATATCAGCATCAGCAGGGTCACGGCGCGGAGCACCGGGTGGGGGCCGGCTGGCATGGATTCGGGCGAAGGAAGTGAGTGTCAGGTGATGCATGAATGATGGAGACTTCCGCAAGACTATCCATGCCAAAGGCAAAGGGCAAGGGGCAATGTCTGAAACGCGGCACGCCCCGCAGGGGCTCTGCGGGGCGTGCCGGGAGATTGCCGCGTGCCGGGGCGCTCAGACGGTGGCGGCGTCCTGGGGGACGGTTTCGGGCGAGTTGCGGATCAGGTGATCGAAGGCAGACAGTGCGGCCTTGCTGCCTTCGCCCATCGCAATGATGATCTGCTTGTAGGGCACGGTGGTGCAGTCGCCTGCGCCGAACACGCCCGCTGCGGAGGTCTGGCCCTTCGCATCGACCACGATCTCGCCGAAACGCGACAGCTCGATGCTGCCCTTGAGCCAGTCGGTGTTGGGCAGCAGACCGATCTGCACGAACACGCCCTCAAGCGCGATGGTGTGCGATTCGCCGCTTTCGCGGTTCTTGTACACCAGCCCGTTGACCCGCTGGCCGTCGCCGGTCACCTCGGTGGTCTGGGCCTGGGTGACGATGGTCACATTGGGCAGGCTGCGCAGCTTGGCCTGCAGCACCGCATCGGCGCGCAGCGTGCTGTCGAATTCGATCAGCGTCACCTTGCCGACGATGCCGGCCAGGTCGATGGCCGCTTCCACGCCGGAGTTGCCACCGCCGATCACCGCCACATGCTTGCCCTTGAACAGCGGGCCGTCGCAGTGCGGGCAGTAGGCCACGCCACGCCCACGGTATTCCTGCTCGCCGGGGACGTTGAGTTCGCGCCAGCGCGCGCCGGTGGCCAGGATCACGGTGCGGCTCTTCAGCACGGCACCGTTTTCGAGCGTCACCTCGGCATGGCCGCTGGGGCTGTCCGCAGGCTTCAGCGCAGTGGCGCGCTGCAGGTTCATCACGTCGACCTCATACGTCTTCACATGCTCTTCGAGCGCCGCGACCAGCTTCGGGCCTTCGGTTTCCTTCACCGAGATGAAGTTCTCGATTGCCATGGTGTCCATCACCTGGCCGCCGAAGCGCTCCGCGACGATGCCGGTGCGGATGCCCTTGCGGGCTGCATAGATGGAGGCCGCCGCGCCTGCCGGGCCACCGCCGACGACGAGCACGTCGAAGGGCTCTTTTTCGGACAGTTTCCTGGCGTCGCGGGCTGCCGCGCCGGTATCCACCTTGGCGAGGATCTGCTCCAGCGTCATGCGCCCGGAGTCGAACGGTTCGCCGTTCAGATACACGGTGGGCACGGCCATGATGTTGCGGGCGTTCACCTCGGCCTGGAACAGGGCGCCGTCTATCATCGAGTGGCGCACGTTGGGGTTGAGCACCGCCATCAGGTTGAGCGCCTGCACCACGTCCGGGCAGTTGTGGCAGGACAGCGAGATGTAGGTCTCGAACACGAACTGGCCTTCCAGCGCCTTCACCGCCTCGATCTGCTCGGCCTCGACCTTGGGCGGGTAGCCCCCGGCCTGCAGCAGCGCCAGCACCAGCGAGGTGAATTCATGCCCCATCGGCAGCCCGGCAAAGCGGATGCCCATGTCGCTGCCCAGGCGCGACACCGAGAAGGAGGGCACGCGCTCGCTGCCGTTGTCGTCGGCCACGCGCAGCGTCACCGTATCGGACTGGGCTGCGATGTCTTCGAGCAGCGCGCGCATTTCAGCGGACTTGGGCTGGTCGTCGAGAAACGCGACCAGTTCCACGGGCTCGCTGATGCGTTCGAGCAGGGTCTTGAGTTGCGACTTCATGTTGGCGTCAAGCATTGGGCACTCCTTGAAGAATGGGGCCGCAGCAGCGCGCGGACCGGTCGATGTGTGGGGTTGTTGGGGGTTGGGGGCGTTCGGTGTTGTTCTGTGTTGTTCGTGGGCTGGCGCCACGCGGGGGCGCCTGCGGTTCATCCGGCAGCGTCCGTGCCAGGCACTGTCGGATGAACCGCCCGCCAGGGGCGGTTCGTGAGCGGGCTGGCCCCTCCGGCAACGGGGGCGATGCCGGAGTGCGGGTCAGCCGTGCTGCATGGCGCTCAGATCTTGCCGACCAGGTCCAGGGACGGAGCCAGGGTCTTTTCGCCTTCCTTCCACTTGGCCGGGCACACTTCGTTCGGGTGTGCGGCGGTGTATTGGGCGGCCTTCAGCTTGCGCACGGTTTCGGACACGTCGCGGGCGATCTCGTTGGAGTGGATCTCAGCGGTCTTGATGATGCCGTCCGGGTTGATCACGAAGGTGCCGCGCAGGGCCAGACCTTCTGCACCGATATGCACGTCGAAGGCATTGGTCAGCTGGTGGGTGGGGTCACCGATCAGCGGGAACTTGGCCTTGCCCACGGCTTCGGAGGTTTCGTGCCACACCTTGTGCGAGAAGTGGGTGTCGGTGGTGACGATGTACACCTCGGCACCGGCTTTCTGGAACTCGGCGTAGTTCTCGGCGGCATCTTCGATTTCGGTCGGGCAGTTGAACGTGAAGGCTGCCGGCATGAAGATCAGGACCGACCACTTGCCCTTGAGGTCGGCTTCGGTGACTTCGATGAACTCGCCCTTGCCATTGCGATTGACAAAAGCGTTGACCTTGAACGGTTGAACCTGGGTGTTGATCAAGCAGCTCATGCGTTTCTTCCTTTGGGTTGGTTGAAGAAGGCTTCATGTTACGCCATGCATGCGAATCGCAAAAATGAATTGATCGCATCATGACGATAGTAAAATTAAATTGATATTCTTTAAAGGATAGCCTGAGGGTAACACAAAACTGTTTGCCAGATGGCGCCTGAAAACAAGCTTTCAAGAGGTGGGAAGGGGCGTCGGGGGCATCGGGGGCGCCTTGAGGGCGCACGCTGTTGAAGCGTGGCGATGCCGGCATGCACGCCGCTGGTGCGCGATGGTCGGCGCACACACCGCGTCGGGTGGTGTTTGGTTGAGTCGGAAGGTGCATGAAAGACAGTGCGCCACGGCGGTTTCGCGCCTGTTGCGGGCCTTCAGGCGCAGGACGGCGCGCTGCGAAGACCGCACGATGCGAAGGGTGGCACGCATGATGCATTGCAACATCCACATTCGTAGCTCATGAGGATGAAGGCCATGATCGATCGTGATCTGTTGCAAACCCTGATGCGGGTACCTGGGGTGGAGCGTGCTGCGGTGCGTGATGAACGCGGCCTGCGTGCGACCGATGGTGTCACCGAACGCTCGCTGGGCAGTTTGCCGCAACTGCTGCGTCTGGGGGTGAATGGACTTGGCGCCAGCCTGGGTCTGGGGGCGGTGCGTGAGGCACGCCTGCACGGCCAGCGCCACGCCACGCTGTGGCTCAGCGATAGCGAGCGCGATGCAGTGTTGCGGGTGCAATCGCGCAACGATGTGAACGGTGTGGTGCGGACCTGGCAGACGTTGTTCGGACAGGGGGCTTGAGGGCCATGGACATTCACCGGATGCTGGACAACCTGCTGGCCCTGCCCGGTGTGCAGGCGGCCAGTGTGTTCGAGCTCGAGGGCACGCGCAGGCTGGGCCGGGTGTCCGGCGATGTTTCCGACGGCCTGCTCGACACGGTCGGCGCGCAGGCCGCCACCCTGCTGCAGATGCTCGATCACGGTTTCGAGGAAACCGGCGAGGTGGTGCTGCGTTTCGAGCAGGGCTGGGTGCTGCTGCGCCGGGGCGAGGCCCTGGGCCTGATGGTGATGGTGGGGGACGAGGCGAGCGTGAACTCGACCCGGGTGTTCGCCGCGACCCTGATGCGCCATGCCAACATGCTGAACCTGCGCCCGGCGGACGGTCTGGCCGAGGCGGCGGAGGCCGATGTTCCGGCAGACCGTACCGACCGTTCGGTCACGGAGGATACCGGACATATCGGGGCAGACTCCGCGCCACCGGAAACCGAGCCCCCGCGCCGCAAGGTGCGCATGTATCGGGGGCAGGCCTACTGAGCCGGATGTCCCCTCAAGGCTCGGCCGTGAAGCTGAAGCGTGCGACCACTTCGGGGAAGTGCAGGCGGAGCTGCCAGGGGCCGGCGGCCAGCGGGGCGCTCTGGCCGGCAAATTGTCCCGGCCCTTGCGGGCTGAGCGTGAGCGGCTGTGTGGTGTCGCTTTGATCCGGGCGTTGCAGGCTGGCGGAAAGCGCCAGGCTGCGTGCGGGTGGCTGTCCGGTGGGGCCGATCAGCTGCAGGCTCACCGTGGCCCGGCCGTCGGCGTCCTGGGTGAGCTGGCCGCGCACTTCCCAGATGTTGGCCGTGCCGCGAAAGACCACGCCGCCCTTTTCCGCGCCGGCGCTGCGCGCCACCGGCCCGACGGCGTTGAGTGGCACCTCGTCGCTGGCATTGAAGGCGATCACCACGAAGGCGGCGATGAGCGCGAGAAAGGACAGGCCAATGACCAGCGCGATCAGACGGGCGGAGCGGGTTGCACTGCTCATTGCATCATGCCCCAGCCGCGCAGCCGGCTGACCGCGTATTCGGCGGCCTGCCCCTGGCGTGTCAGCTGCAGGTAGCTCGCATACTGCTGCGCGGCGCGCTGCCGGTCGCCCATGCCTTCGAGCGACACGCCTTTCAGAAAGGCGATGCCCGGGTCGCCCGGCAGCATGCGGTCGAAGCGCTCGAAGGCCGCAAAGGCGGCCGCCGGATTGCGTTGCGACAGGGCCAGCACGCCCCCGATCTTGTGTGCCTGGGCCTCCTGCGGATAAATCTTCTGCGCGGCCTCGGCGTACTGTACGGCCTGGTTTTCCCGTCCCTGTGCCTGCAGGCACTGGGCCATGCGCACGTTGGCTGCGTAGTCGCGCGGGGTACGCTTCAGGGCTGTCTGGAATTGCGTCTGGGCGGTGCGGTAGTCCTTGCGCGACATCGCCGTTTCGCCATTCTTGCAGGCGTCGATGGTGGGTTTGATGCGGCGCAGGCTGGCGGTGCTGTCCATGAAACGCTCGCGCCCCGGGTTGGCGCGGTTGCTGGCCGCGTAGCGGGTGGCGGCAAGCTGTCGGGCGGTTTCGCGGCGCTCGGTGCTCATCGGGTGGGACGAAAACATGGTTTGCAGCAGACCGGGGGCCTGCTTTTCCTGGTCCACCAGCAGTTGGTGCAGGGCCGTCATGCCGGTGGCGGGATAGCCCGCCCGCACCATGTACTCCTGCCCCAGCGCGTCGGCCTCGCGCTCGTTGTCGCGCGAGTAGCTGGCGAGCAGGGCGCTGGCACCGAGCTGGCCGCCCAGCCCGGCCAGTGCGCCCCAGCCCGAATCCTGCGCGGCAATGTTCAGCCCCGCCAGCGCGGCCTGGGCGAGCAGGGTCTGGCCCTGGCGCTGGGCGGCATGCCGGGCATTCACATGGGCGATCTCGTGGCCGAGCAGGGCGGCCAGTTCGGCCTCGTTGTCGAGTTCGGTGAGGATGCCCCGGGTGACGCCCATCGCGCCGCCGGGAAACGTGTAGGCATTCACGTAATTGGCGTTCAGCACCCGGTAGGAATACGGCATGCCCGGACGGTGGCTGCTCCTGTGCAGGCGCTGGCCGAGGCCGCTCACGTAGCTGTTGACCGCCGGGTCCTGGATGGCGCCGAGGTCTTGCGAGAACTGGTGCGGCGACATCTGGGCATCGATGCTGCGTTCCTGTGCTTCGCTCATGCCCACCAGAATGGTTTTGCCGGTCACCGGCGAGGCCGCACAGCCCTGCAGTCCCAGCGTACTCACGCTGGCCGTGCCCATGCCGAGCAGCCACAGGGCCTGGCGGCGCGTCACGCGGTTGCATTCCAGGCTGTGTGCGAGTTGTTCAAATGCGTTCAAGGGTAGCCCTCCTGCGATGGCCGCCGCGCGAGCGGGGCGCTGTGCTTGCCGGCGCTCAAGTGGCTAGAATGCGTGCGCCGATTTGAATTGTCCCGAATCCTGTTCCGGAGTCTGCGTATTTTGCCCGATCAAGCCTCGCTGAAGTTCTTCGATGTTGCCTCCTTCGGGCAGGTGTTCACCCCCGATCCGGTGGTCCGGCTGATGCTGTCGCTGCGCCGTCGCAGCGGGCGGGTGCTGGAGCCTTCCTGCGGCGACGGGGCCTTTCTGGCGCATGTGCCGGACGCGGTGGGCATCGAGCTCGACCCCGGGCACTGTCCGTCGGGCGCCCTCAACATGGACTTCTTCGACTACCCGGTGCGGGAGCAGTTCGACACGATCATCGGCAACCCCCCGTACGTGCGCTTCCAGGATATTCCCGAGCGCACCCGCCAGCGGCTCGATACGACGCATTTCGATGCGCGCAGCAACCTGTACCTGTTCTTCATTGAAAAGTGCCTGCGCCACCTGCGTCCCGGCGGTGAGCTGATCTTCATCACGCCGCGCGACTTTCTGAAAGCCACTTCGGCGCTGCGGCTGAATCGCCTGCTGTACGGGCTGGGCACGATCACCGAGGCGGTGGAGTTGGGGGATGCTCGGGTGTTCGACGGGGCGCTGCCAAACTGCCTGATCTGGCGCTTCGAAAAGGGGCTGTTCGACCGGCAGGTGCGCCATGTGCGCCTGGAGTACGGCCAGCCGGTCGAGTCGGTGCTGGCCGACCCGCCCTGGCAACCGCGCCATTTTGTCGAGCACGCCGGTCATCTGATGTTTGCGCGCGGGCAATACCCGCTGTCCATGCGAGACATTGCAATGGTGAAGGTGGGGGCGGTGTCCGGTGCGGACGAGATTTACGCCAGCGAAACCCGGGGCAACCGTGACTTTGTGTGTTCGCAGACCGCCGGCAGCGGGGCCACCCGGCGCATGATCTGGTGCGAACCCGGCCAGCCGGCCCCCCCGGCGCTGCTCGCCCACAAGGCGCGGCTGATCGCGCGCCGAATTCGCCGTTACGACGAGGGCAACTGGTGGGAGTGGGGCCGGGGCTACCACCAGTCCGACCGCCCTCGGGTGTATGTGAACGGCAAGACGCGTCGCAGTCGTCCGTTCTTCCTGCACGACTGTCCGCACTACGACGGTTCGGTGCTGGCGCTGTTCCCGCTGCAGCAGGGCGTGGACCTGCCGGCCTTCAGCGAGGCGCTCAACCGTGTTGACTGGGAAGACCTGGGTTTTGTGTGCGACGGGCGTTATCTGTTCACCCAGCGCAGCCTGCAGAACACCCCGCTGCCCGAGTGGTTTGCGGCCTTTCTGCCGAAATGAGCAGCGCTGGGCGAGTGGTGTAATATTGCCGGCAAATCACTTCCGGCCCACGCCATCCCGGGCGCCCGGTACAGCCGCTCCGGTGTCCCCGGGTGCGGCGGGTGCCGCCTTCTGACGAGACATGCCTCATGGTTCCACACCTCACGACTGCCCTGACCGGTCCACTGCTTGAGCTGGAAAAGCGTTTTCTCGACTCGGCCACTGAAATCGAGCAATGGATGCGTGCGCAGTGGCAGGACCACATGCCGCCCTTCTATGGTTCCACCGATCTGCGCAATTCCGGCTTCAAGCTCGCGCCGGTGGACCTGAACCTGTTTCCGGGCGGTTTCAACAATCTCAACGATGCCTTCATGCCGCTGTGCGTGCAGGCCGCCCAGGCCGCCATCGAGCGGATTTGTCCGGATGCGCGCAACCTGCTGCTGATTCCGGAGAACCACACCCGCAACCAGTTCTACCTGCAGAACGTGGCCAAACTGGTGTCCATCCTCAACCTCACCGGGCTGACGGTGCGCATTGGCAGCCTGCTGCCCGACATCACCGAGCCCACCACGCTGGAGTTGGACAACGGTGCCACGCTGACCCTCGAGCCGTTGCGCCGGGCGGGCGGGCGGGTGGGCGTGGAAGGCTTCGAGCCCTGTGCCGTCCTGCTCAACAACGATTTGTCGGCCGGCGTGCCCGAAATCCTGCGCGGCCTTGACCAGCAGTGGCTGATCCCGCCGCTGCATGCGGGCTGGCATGCGCGGCGCAAGTCGCATCACGCGGCGGCCTACGACCGGGTGGCGCGCGAGTTTGCCGGGGTGATCGGCATCGATCCGTGGCGCATCAATCCGGCCTTCGGCGTGTGCGGCCAGATCAACTTCCAGGAGCGCACCGGCGAGGAGTGCCTGGCCGCGCAGGTCGACAGCCTGCTGACCCGCATTCGCGAAAAATACCGGGAGTATGGCGTCACCGAAACTCCGTTCGTGGTGGTGAAGGCCGATGCCGGCACCTACGGCATGGGAGTGATGACGGTGAAGGATGCCTCCGAGGTGATCGGCCTGAATCGCCGCCAGCGCAACAAGATGGCGGTGGGGAAGGAAGGCCTGCAAGTGCATGAGGTGATCATCCAGGAAGGCGTACACACCTTCGAAACACTGGAAGGCGCGGTCGCGGAGCCGGTGGTGTACATGATGGATCACTATGTGGTGGGGGGCTTCTACCGGGTGCACACCGAGCGTGGCCGTGACGAGAACCTCAATGCGCCGGGCATGCATTTCCGCCCGCTGGCCTTCGATACCGCCTGCAGTCTGCCCGATCTTGGACAGGGGCCGGATGCGCCTCCCAACCGCTTCTATGCTTACGGCGTGGTGGCGCGTCTGGCGCTGCTCGCCGCCGCTGTGGAAATCGAGGAAACCGCCCCCGAGGCCGAGGAGGCCGCATGAGCAGGGCGCTGGAGCTGGCCTTCATCCTCGACCCGCTGGCCGGGCTGAAGGCGTACAAGGACTCAAGCATTGCGATGATGCGCGAGGCGGCGCGGCGCGGGCACAAGGTGCATGCGATCACTCGCGAGGCCTTGGGCTGGCGCGATGGGGTGGTGTCGGCGCGGGCGCAGCCCCTCGACATCCTGGCCGACGACCACCACTGGTTCCGCCCCGACGGCGAGCCCCGGATGCGTCCGCTCAGCGAGTACGATGCGGTGGTGATGCGCCAGGACCCGCCCTTCGATTTCGAATATGTGGCCGCCACCTGGTTGCTGGAGCGGGCGGTGGCCGGCGGTGCACGGGTGTTCAATGACCCGCGTGCGATCCGCGACCATTCCGAGAAGCTCGCGATCACCGAGTTTGCCGCCTTCACCGCCACCACCCTGGTGGCCCGCGATCCGGACGAAGTGCAGGCCTTCATCAGCGAACTGCACGATGTGGTGCTCAAGCCGCTCGACGGCATGGGGGGCAGCCAGATCTTCCGGGTGCGTGCCGACGACCCGAACCGCAACGTCATCGTCGAAACCCTCACCCAGGGCGGCAGCCGCACCATCATGGCGCAGCGTTACCTGTCGGCGATTGCCGAGGGGGACAAGCGCGTGCTGATCATCGGCGGCGACGTGGTGCCCTATGCGCTGGCGCGCATTCCGGCAGCGGGCGAGACACGCGGCAATCTGGCCGCCGGAGGCCGGGGGGTGGCCATGCCGCTCACCGAACGCGAGCGCGAGATTGCCGAAACCCTGGCACCGGTGCTGTGGTCGCGGGGCCTGATGGTGGTGGGGCTGGATGTGATCGGCGGGCACCTCACCGAGGTCAACGTCACCAGCCCGACCTGCTTTGTCGAGATCGGCGTGCAGACCGGTTTTTCGGTCGCCGCCCTGTTCGTGGACAAGCTGGAGCAGGCATGCGCTTGAGCGGGGGGCGTGCCTGCGGGCACGTCCGGTGGATGTGCCTGTTGCTGGGGGTGTGGCTGCTGGTGGGGTGCGCGCGTCCGCAACTGTTCCACCAGGAAGCCTTTGTGTTCGGCACCCGGGTGGACCTGACCGTGTATGGCGATTCGCAGGCGAAGGCGAACGAGGCGATGGCGGCGGTGCTGCGCGAGTTCGACCGCCTGCACCATGCCTTCCATGCGTGGAAGCCGTCCGAGCTCACCGCGCTCAACGAGGCGCTGGCGCGTGGCGAGGTATTCGAGGCGTCGGAGGAGTTGGTGGCGCTGCTGCACGATGCGCAGGCGCTGGCTGCGCTCGGCGAGCATTTGTTCGACCCCGGTCTGGGCGCGCTCATCGAGCTGTGGGGCTTTCATTCGGACGAGTTCGAACCGGTCCGTCCCGATGCGCAGCGCCTGGCCGAAGTGCTGGCGGAACGCCCCTCGATTGCCGACCTGCGCATCGAAGGCCGGCAGGTGAGCAGCACCAATCCGATGGTGCGCATCGACCTGGGGGGCTATGCCAAGGGCTATGCGCTGGATCGCGCGGCGGCCATTTTGCGCGAGCTGGGCATCGACAACGTGCTGATCAACATCGGTGGCAATGTGCTGGCCCTCGGCAGCAAGGGCGGCACCCCCTGGCGGCTGGGCATCCAGCATCCGCGCGAACCGCGCCCGCTGGCCATCCTGCCGCTGTACGACGGCGAGGCCATCGGCACGTCCGGCGACTATCAGCGCTATTTCGAGCTCGACGGCGAGCGTTATCCTCATTTGCTCGATCCGCGCACCGGCGAGCCGGCGCATGGCACCCAGTCGCTTACCGTGCTGGTCACGCCGCAGGCACGCGCCGGGGTGCTGTCGGACGCTCCGAGCAAGCCGGCTTTCATTGACGGACCGCGCTGGCGCGAGCATGTGCGTCGCCATGGCATCGAGCATGCGCTGCGGGTCGATGAGAACGGGCGCATCGAAGTGACCCGCGCGCTGCGCGCCCGACTGCAGATTCCGTCCGGCATCGGCCCGGTGAACGTGATCGACTGATTTTTGCGGAGTCCCCATGCCCCAGCAGCACGATGAGCTCGACCGTATCGCGGTCGTGACGATGATCGTGATGTGCGCCATTCTGGGCGTGCAGAACGTGATGGTGAAGATTGCCAACGAGGGCGTCACGCCGATCTGGCAGTCCGGCCTGCGCTCCATCGGCGCTACCGTGCTGGTGTGGCTGTGGGCTCGCGGGCGTGGCATCCGCCTGTTCGACGACGATGGCACGTTCTGGCCGGGGCTGCTGACGGGCGTGCTGTTCGCGACCGAGTTCGGCATCCTGTACACCGCCCTGTTGTACACCGATGCCTCGCGCGGGGTGATCTTCTTGTATACCGCGCCCTTCTTCGTGGCTCTGGGGGCCTTGTGGCTGCTGCCCAATGAGCGCATGCGCAAACCGCAGTGGCTGGGCATGGGGCTGGCCTTTGGCGGGGTGCTGCTGCTGTTTGGCGACAATCTGTTCCGCCCGAGCGGCACGGCCTGGATCGGCGACCTGATGATGCTGGTGGCAGCCATCTTCTGGGCGGCCACCACGCTCACGGTGAAGGCCACCGTGCTGGCGCGCACCGCCCCCGAAAAGACCCTGCTGTACCAGCTCAGCGTGTCTGCGCTGGTGTTGCCGCTGCTGTCGCTGGCGCTGGGCGAGGCGGGCATGTTCGCGCCGTCCGTGCGGGTGTGGGCGGCGGTGCTGTATCAGGTGGTGATCGTGGCCACCATCGCCTATCTGGCGTGGTTCTGGCTGATCCGCCGTTACCCGGCCACGCGCATCTCGTCCTTTTCGTTCATGACCCCGGTGATGGGCGTGCTGGCCGGCATCGTCTTTCTCGACGAACCGCTCACCCTGAGCATTGTGCTGGCGATGGGGCTGGTGGGGGCCGGCATCTGGGTGGCGAACCGGCCCGCACGCTGAGCCGGTCGGGGCGGTGCTGCAGGGCGTGTGCTGCGCGCCGCTTCAGCCCGCGTACAGCAGTTGCTCCAGCGCGTCGAACAGCTCGGCGCTGACGGCGCGCAGCTGTGACAGTTGGGCCTGCAGCCGGGCGGGGTCTTCCCGTTCGCGCTGGTGGGTCTGCACCAGCACATCGGCCGTTTCGTGCATCGTCCGGTGCAGCCGGGTGACGTGTGCGTGCTGCGTGGCGTCGAGCAGCGCATTGGGCGCGTTTTCGAGCCAGTGGCCAAAGCGGCACTGGTCGGGCTGCATGGGCGGCATCACGTTCTGCTTGTCGCACACGAAACCGGTGACCGCCTCGATCCACGACTGGTGCTCCACCCGCGCGTGCAGCAGCGGCAGCCTGTCGGGGGAAACGCGATGGGTGCGCGCCCAGAGCGGATCGGGCTGCCAGCGGTGCGTCCATTCCGGCAGGTCGGCTGCGGGCATCGGCCGGGCAATGCCGTAGCCCTGGGCCAGCTCGCAGCCAAGCTGCAGCAGCAGTTGGCCATGCTCGACGCTTTCCACCCCTTCGGCAATCGCCTGGCGCCGGAAGGCCGTGGCCAGGCCGAGCACGCCCTGCAGGATGGCCAGGTCGTCGGGGTCGTGCAGCATGTCGCGCACGAAGCTCTGATCGATCTTCAGCAGGTCGGCCGGCAGGCGCTTGAGATAGGTGAGCGAGGAGTAACCGGTGCCGAAGTCGTCCAGCGACACGCCGACGCCGAGCTGGCCGCAGGCTTCGATCACGCTGGTGACATGGGCAATGTCTTCCAGCGCGCTGCTCTCGAGCACTTCGATTTCAAAGAAGCGGGGGGGCGCCCCGGGGTGCGCGCGCAGCAGGGCGCGCAGTTCATCCACGAAGCTGGCCTGCTGCAGATGGTGGCCGGCAATGTTTACGCTGACCGGAATGTTCAGGCCGGCGGCGCGCCAGTGTGCAATCTGCGACAGGGCGCTGTCCATCACCCAGCGCCCGAGTTCGATCTCGATGGGTTGCTGTGCGATGGCCGGCAGGAAGGCGAGCGGCGGCAGCAGGCCGCGCTCCGGGTGCTGCCAGCGGATCAGGGCTTCGGCGCCCACCACTGCGCCGGTGCGCATGTTCACCTTGGGCTGGTAGAACAGCACGAACTCGCGCCGTTCGTGGGCCTCGCGAATCCGGCTGAGCAGTTCGAGCCGGCCGCGCAGCGAGGCGTCCTGTGCCAGATCGAAGACGTGATAGCGGTTCTTGCCGGCCAGTTTGGCCTGGTACATGGCCTGGTCGGCCTGGCGCAGCAACTGGTCGGCATCGATGTCGCCTTGTTGCGGGTAATAGGTGATGCCGATGCTGCCCGATACCTGCAGTGCCTGGTTGCCGAGGGTGACCGGCTCGGAGAGGGCTTCCAGCAGGCGCTCGATCAGCGTGCGGTTCCTGCGGTCGTCCTGGTCGCTGAGTACGGCGACGAATTCATCGCCGCCGAGACGGGCCACCGTATCGCCCTCGCGCAGGCACTGGCGCATGCGTTCGGCCAGGGCCACGAGCAGGCGGTCGCCCGTGTCATGGCCGTGACGGTCGTTGATATCCTTGAAGCCGTCCAGGTCGATGTAGGCCAGCGCCAGGCGCCGCTGCTGGCGGTGTGCCTGCTCCATGGCGCCGGTCAGGCGCTCGGCCAGCAGCACCCGGTTGGGCAGGCCGGTGAGGGCGTCGTAGTGGGCAATTTGCCGGAGCTGGCGTTCGTGCTCCTTTTGCTGCGTGATGTCGGAAAACAGGCCGACGAAATAGCGTATCCGGCCCCGGCGGTCGCGTACGGTGCTGAGCGTGAGCAGTTCGGCAAACTGCTCGCCATCCTTGCGACGGTTCCAGATCTCGCCGTACCAGTAGTCGTGGCGGGTCAGGGTTTGCCACATCGAGGCGTAGAAGGCCCGGCTGTGCCGCCCCGATTTGAGGATGCGCGGGTTCTGGCCGATGACTTCCTCGCGGCTGTAGCCGGTGAGCCGGGTGAAGGTCTTGTTCACATCGATGATGTTGCCCTGAGCATCGGTGATCATCACGCCTTCGCGGGCGTGGGAGAACACCGTTGCCGCCAGCCGGGCGTCGGTGTCGCGGTGATGGCGCAACAGGGCATAACGTATCGCGCGGCGCAGCGACGAGGGGTCTACGCCCTTGGCGAGATAGTCCTCGGCGCCCGATTCGATGGCGAGCTGGGTGGCGGCGACATCGTCCAGGCCGGTGAGCACCACGATAGGCGCTTCGGTCAGTGCACGGCAGCGTTCCACGGTGGCGGTGCCGGTGGAGTCGGGCAGGTTCAGATCGAGCAGCACCACATCCGGCTCGAAGCGGTCGCTTTCCAGCAGGGCCTCCGCCTCGCTCAGCGAGGCGACCGCCTGCACGCTGAAGGCGTCGGGGTCGCGCTCCAGAAGTTGCCAGCGAATCAGCGCAGCGTCGCCCGGCTCATCCTCGATGAGCAGCACCCGGGGGATGTGTGCGGTGCCGAGCGGGCCGGCGTAGGTCTCGACCATCGATTCGGGTTCAGTCATTGTCCGGCAGTTTCACCACCGTGATCCAGTAATTGCCCAAGCCTTTCACCTTGTCGATGAAGTCATTCACGTCCATCGGTTTGACAATGAAACCGGCCGCTCCGCTGCAGTAGGACGCCACCATGTCGGTTTCGGCATCCGAGGTGGTCAGCACCACCACCGGAATGCGCATGAACGGGTCGGTCTGCTTGATCTTCTGCAGGAACTGCCGTCCGTCCATGCGTGGCATGTTGAGGTCGAGCAGGATCAGGTCGGGGGTGGGCGCATCGGGGTAAGGTGGCTCACGGCGCAGGAAGGCGAAGGCCTCCACGCCGTCGAGCACGTGATGGACCTCGACCAGCACATGGCCTTCGTCGAAGGCCAGGCGGACCAGGTTGGCGTCGGCTTCCTCGTCCTCGACCAGCAGAACCTTCAGGGGGGTGCGCAGCGCATCGGGGGCAGTCATCATGTTCCGGTTTCCATCGGCAGTTCAAAATACACGCAGGCACCGCCGTCCAGCCCGTCCTCGATGCGGACCTGGCCACCGGCAAGCTGCACCATCTTGTACACCAGGGCCAGCCCCATGCCGGTGCCGGGGCGGTCGCTCGGCACCAGGCGGCGAAACAGGCCGAACACCTGTTCGCGGTACTCGGGTTCGATGCCGGTGCCGTTGTCGGCAAAGCGGAAGCAGGCGATGTTGCCCCGCTGGCGGGCGCTGACCTCGATCCTGAGCGGGCGCTCGGGGTGACGGTAGCGTACGGCATTGTCGAGCAGGATCGCAAAGAATTGCTTGAGCAGTTTTTCGGGGACGCGCACCCTGGGCATTGGGGTCAGCGTCGTCAGCTCGACCTGCTCCAGGCTTTCGCCGGCCGCAGCCATGGCTGCGCGCAGCACTTCGCCGCTGTCGCTGGTGGCGGTGCTGCACACTTCGGCATGATCCAGGGCGAGGTAGCGCTGCACGTCGCTCACCAGTGCCGACAGGCGGCGTGCCTGGGTGTCGATGTAGCCCAGCGAGCGCCGGCTGTCCTCATCGCTGGCCAGCTCCGAGTGCTTCAGCAGGCGCTGGGCATAGCTCACCAGCCGGCGCACCGGTTCCTGAAAGTGGTGGGCCATGACCTCGCCCAGCCGGTGCAGCTCCTGGTTGCGCGCCTGCAGGGAGGCGAGCAGTTGCTCGCGTTCCACTTCCAGTCGGTGCCGGCGGCGGATGTTGACCACCAGCAGGGCGATGACGACTGCCTGCACGAGCAGGGCGACAATCATCATCCACATGCGTACCCGGCGCGAGGCTTCGATCTCGCGCACCTGGGCGTCGACCATTTCTTCCAGGCGGGCCTGGTAGTGCCACAAGTCGTTTTCCTGGTGGCGGCCGGGGGTGATGTCGTTGACGATGGACAGCAGCAGTTTGCGGCTGCCGTCTACCTGGAAGGGGCGGGAGTGCACTTCCACGGTGCGGATTTCGCCGCTGGCCAGACGGTGGCGGAAGATGAAGTAATTGCGCCCCTCGGTTTCGGCGAGCCTGCGTTCTGCCGCCACCTGTTCAGGGGTGAACGTGTTGATCTGCTGGATGTGCATGCTGCGCAGCGTGTCGCGCGACCAGCCGAAAAAGCGCGCAGCAGCCGGATTGGCATCGACGATGCGGCCGGAGTCCGGCTCGATCCACAGCATGTTGACGCCGTGCTCTTCGAACACCTCGTGCAGCGGCAGCTTGTCGGCGAGTGCCAGCGCGAGGCCGGGCAGGCAGGACAGCAGCAGGATCAGACCCCATAGCGTCGGACCCAGCAGCGCCGGGCGCAGCGCAGTCGGCCAGCGGCGGTTCGCGTGGTGCTTCATTGCCCGCTTTGCGCGCCGGCAGCCGAACGCGGCAGCGAAAAACAGAAATGACAACCCCGGTCAGGGCCGTCCGACTCGACCCAGATGCGACCGCCGTGGCGTTCGACGATCTTGCGTGCCACCGCCAGGCCGATGCCGCTGCCTTCGTACTTGTCGCGGGTTTGCAGGCGCTGGAACACCCGGAACAGGCGGTCGAACTGGGCGGGGTCGATGCCGATGCCGTTGTCGGTGACGCAGAACTGCCAGGCGTCGGGGGTGGGGGCCACCGCGATGCCGATTTCGGGGGGGCGGTCCGGTGCGTGGTACTTGATTGCGTTGTCGATCAGGTTCTGGAACAGGCGGGTGAATTCGTCACGGCTGGCGACCAGCTCGGGCCATTCCCCGCTCACGGTGATACAGGCGCCCTGTTCCCGGATGCTGGGTTCAAGGAAACGCAGGGCTTCGTCCAGCGCGGCGCGGCTGTCGAGCGGCGCCATGGGCTCGCCCTTGCGCCCGACCCGGGAGTATTCGAGTAGCGACACCAGCATCTGGTCCAGCCGTATTGCGCCGTCGCTGGCGTAGTGCATCATCTGGCGTGTGTCGTCGTCGAGCTTGTCGTTCAGGCGCCGCTCCAGCATCTGGATGTAGCTGCGAATCATGCGCAGCGGCTGGCGCAGGTCGTGGGAGGCAACATACGCAAACTGCTCCAGCTCGGCGTTGGAGTCCTGCAACTGGCGGGTCAGTTCGGTGAGCCTGCGCTCCCAGGCCTTGCGGGCGGTGATGTCCACGCCAGTGAGTGCCACATAGGTGGCATCGTCCAGCGTGACCGGCAAGGCATGGCACAGCACGATGCGCGCTTCGCCGGACGGGGTGAGCAGCTTCAGTTCGATGCTTCCGCTCGTGCCTTCGCCGGCCTGTTGCAGCAGCAGGCGCATGGGTTCGTGCAAGGGCTGCGGCAGCCAGGCGCCTTCGTGAAACACCTGGCCCTGCATGTGCTCGCGCCGGCTGCCCAGCGTGGCCAGGCACTGGCTGTTGGCTTCGCAGACCCGGCCTTGTGCATCGAGCACGATCGCGATCTGGTCGGACTGCTCGAACAGGCTTGCGAACAACTGCGCCGGGACGTGCCCGGCGGTCGGGGTGGCGCGCGCGGGCGCCCCGGAGTTAGGCATGGAAGGCACCTGCAGCCATGTTCATATCAGGAAACGAAGCGGTGTTTTCCTAATACTAACGTAAGAGCCGCACGGGAAGATACCTGCCCGCAGGGGGCGGATTTCGGGGGGCGTGCGGCGCGCGTCCCGCATGTCATGGACGCGCGGGCGGCGCGGTGACAGCGGGATGAACGCGGGGGGCTGCGGGCGCGGGCGCAGGCCTCAGGCGGCCAGAGTCTGGCGCATGATTTCCGGGTAGAGTCTGTTCACGCCGCTGACGATGGCTTTCACCGAGGCGGTGACGATGTTGCCATCCATGCCCACGCCGTAGCGCTCGGTGCTGTCGCCATGGTCGGCCATCAGTTCGAGGAAGGCGCAGGCCCGGGCATTGCCACCGTCCTCGCTGGGCGTGATCGAGCGCTCTTCGAAGCTGCGCACCTGCACTCCCATGCCGGCTGCGCGCAGGGCATGCACTGCTGCGTCGATCGGGCCATTGCCTTCGCCGCTGAGCAGGTGGCGGGTGCCGGCGATCTCCACGACGAGGCGGATGCCCTGTGCCTCGCCATGCTCGAAGAGGTGGTGCTCGATGTAGCGCATCGGCTCCACCGTGTCGAGGTAGGTGCGGCTGAACAAGGCCCAGATGTCGGCTGCGCTCATCTCGGCGCCGGTCGTGTCGGTGACCTGCTGCACCTCGCGCGAGAACTCCACCTGCAGGCGGCGCGGCATCACGATGCCGTACTCGGTCTCCAGCAAATAGGCGATGCCGCCCTTGCCGGACTGGCTGTTCACGCGGATCACCGAGTCGTAGCTGCGGCCGACGTCGGCCGGGTCGATCGGGAGATACGGTACGTTCCACGGCGAGGTGTGTTCGCCGACGGCCTTTTGAGCCGCGAACCCCTTCTTGATGGCGTCCTGGTGGGAGCCGGAGAAGGCCGTGAATACGAGATCCCCCACATAGGGGTGGCGGGGGTGGATGGGCAACTGGTTGCAGTACTCGACGGTGCGCGCCACCGCGTTGATGTCGGAGAAATCGAGCCCGGGATGGATGCCCTGGGTGTAGAGGTTGAGCGCGAGGGTGACGATGTCCACGTTGCCGGTGCGCTCGCCGTTGCCGAACAAACAGCCTTCCACCCGGTCGGCGCCGGCCATCATGCCGAGTTCGGCGGCGGCCACGCCGGTGCCACGGTCGTTGTGCGGGTGGAGCGAGAGCACCACGCTGTCGCGCCGGGCGAGGTTGCGATGCATCCACTCGATCTGGTCGGCGTAGATGTTGGGGGTGGACACTTCCACCGTGGCCGGGAGGTTGAGAATGACCTTGTTGTCCGGCGTGGCGCCCCATGCGGCGGTCACCGCGTCGCACACTTCCCTGGCGAACTCGAGTTCGGTGGCGGAGAAGGTTTCCGGGCTGTATTCGAGGGCGATCTCGGTGCCGCATTCGGTGCGCATCTGCTCGCCGATCTCGCGGATGAGGCCTACCGCCGACACCGCGAGCGCCACCACCTGCGGCTTGTCCATGTTGAACACCACTTCGCGGAAGGTCGGCGAGGTGGCGTTATAGACGTGCACGATGGCGCGTCGCGCGCCGCGCACCGATTCCATGGTACGGCGGATGAGGTCTTCGCGCGCCTGGGTGAGCACCTGGATGGTGACGTCTTCCGGAATGTGGCCGCCTTCGATGAGGTGGCGCACGAAGTCGAAGTCGGTCTGCGAGGCGGAGGGGAAGCCGACCTCGATCTCCTTGAAGCCGATCTCGCACACCGTGCGGAACATGCGCATCTTGCGTTCCACGTTCATCGGCTCGAACAGCGCCTGGTTGCCGTCGCGCAGGTCGGTGCTCATCCAGACCGGTGCCTTGTCGATCACCCGGCTCGGCCATTGGCGGTCGGCGAGTGCGATGGCGGGGAAGGGACGGTACTTGCTGGCGGGGTTGGACAACATCATGGTCGGGCCTCTGTCTGATAACGTGGATTTCAGGTAACACATGCTACGCGTGTGTCCGGAACATAAGCTTGCAAAATGGGCGCGGAATTGCGCTGCATTAAATGGATTCTTGCGTGATATGTGATATTTTCCGCAAAAAATGTCACTGATTGCTTTTCGGGGGAAAAATGATGCAACTCGACCGCTTCGACCGCGAGCTGCTGGAGGTGCTGCAGCGTGAGGGACGGATCAGCAACCAGGAGCTGGCCGAGCGCATCAGCCTGTCGCCTTCAGCCTGTTTGCGGCGCCTGCGCGCGCTGGAAGAGGCCGGGCTGATCGTCGCTTACCGGGCCGTGCTGGATGCCCGCAAGCTGGGGCTGTCGCTGATGGCGCTGATCCATATTTCCATGGACCGCCACACGCCCGACCGCTTCGACCGCTTCGAGGCCGAGATCGCCGCAATTCCGGAGGTGCTGGAGTGTCTGCTGATTACCGGGCAGGACGCGGATTATCAGCTCAAGGTCGTGGTGCCCGACATGGACGGCTACCAGGCCCTGCTGCTCAACCGCATCACCCGCATTCCTGGGGTCACCGGCGTGCACTCCAGCTTCGTGCTGCGCCGGGTGGTCGATCACACCGCACTGCCGCTGTCCGCCTGAAGGCGGGTGACAGCTTGCGGGATGTGCCACAATTACATGTGCGTTCAAGGAGATTTTGACATGAAGGCAGGCAGTGAGCGGCAGGAGCGCCAGGATCAGCGCGTGCTGTCCGGCAAGGCCCTTCTTGAGGATATGGAGCAGTACCGCAGGGAGGTGACGGCCACGCCCGAGGCAGCGCGTGCTGCGCTGCGCCGCATTGGCGTGCTTGGAAAGAATGGAAAGCTGAGGCGACTGATCAGTGGCTGATCGCTGGATACTTTACCAGCGGCGCCCCGGTTTGGTGCTTGGTTTTCACGGTACAAGCAGAAAGACCGTCAATAAGCTCGTTGGTCAGCGAAAACGCGCCCACCTGATCCCCTCCCAGGGCAAGAACGAATGGTTGGGGCACGGCATCTATTTCTGGGAAAACGACCCCCAGCGGGCGCTGGAGTGGGCGGAAAACGGGAATCCGAAGCAACCGATCGCCGATCCCGACGTGGTTGGCGCGGTGCTTGATCTGGGCCTGTGTCTGGACTTGACGACCCGTACCGGTCTGGATGAGGTTGCCCAAGCTTACAGGACACTGCGTGACCTTTATGCACAGGCCGGCTTTGAGCTTGAGCGTAATACCGGCGGACGTGACCGTTTGAACCGAGAGCTGGACTGCCAAGTGATCCAGGCCCTGCATGATTATCGCAAACAGCATGGCCAGCCCCCTTACGACTCGGTCCGCTCACCTTTTCCGGAGGCCGACGAACTGTATCAGGGAGCAGGTTTTCGGGCGCAGAACCATATCCAGATCGCCATCATCAACCCCGCCTGCATCAAGGGTTATTTTCGTCCGCTGCAACCCGAATGAAACGTCAGCGCAGGCTGTCCGCAGGTGTGCCTGAGGGGATGGGCTGGGTGTTTTGTTCGGCCTCGGCGGCGTGTTTGCGCAGTCGTTCGTCGTAGCGTTCCCGGTCTCGTGCGGCCCGTTCCGCGCGTTCGGCTGCGGCGGCTTCGGCGCGGATGCGTGCTTCGGTGCGTTCGGCGTCGAGCGTCGCCTGCCGGGCGCGTTGTTCTGCTTCGGCACGGCGGGCGGCGGCTTCGCGGGCGGCGCGGAGGGCTTCAACCGCGCTGTCGTCGGCGGGTTCGGGCAGCGCAAGCGGTGCGGGAATGGCGGCGCCGTCGGGGGGGCGTGTCGCTGTGGCCGGTTCGCCATGGCGCTCCAGAAAGGCGCGCTGCTTGCGTGCCAGCGTCAGCTGGCTGGCTTCGATCTCCAGCGCACGGGCGCGGGCGATGTCGGCCAGCCTGGCCTCGCGGGCCTGGTCCAGACAGCGATTCACCAGAAAGCGTTCGTAGCAGGCGGGCTCGGCGGCCCGGAAGCGCGCTTCGGCAGTATCGCGCAGCTGGCGGGCCTGTTCGCGCAAGGCCGCGATGCGCGCGGGCTCATCGGTGCTGCCGGCGGGGCTGCCGGCCTGCGCCGGGAGGATGAACAGCAGGCTTGCGGCGAGCAGGACGGCTGCGCTGCGGGAACGCTGGAGGGAAAAAGCCGGGCGGTGTGAGGGCTGGCGCAGGAGGGAGGGCATAGGGGGCATGAGCGACAGAAGACGAGAAAGCGGAGGGCTTGCGTAGAATAACGCTTTTGCCCGGACAAGCGCTCAAGTGATCCAGTTTCGCAATCTTCGTCTCGCTCGCGGTGCCAAGGTGCTCATCGATGGCGCCAGCCTGCAGATTCACCCCGGCTGGAAAGTCGGCCTGACCGGGGCGAACGGCTCCGGCAAGTCCAGTTTGTTCGCCCTGCTGCGTGGTCAGCTGCATCAGGATCAGGGCGACCTCGAAATGCCGCCCGCCTGGGTGATTGCCCATGTGGCGCAGGAAACCCCCGGGGTGGCGCAGCCGGCCATCGACTATGTGCTCGATGGCGACCGCGAGCTGCGCGACATCGAACAGGCCCTGGCGGTGGCCGAGGCGGCTCATGATGGCGCGCACATCGGCGAGCTGCATGCGCGGCTGGGCGAGATCGGCGGCTATGCGGCGCGTGCGCGTGCGGCGGCCCTGCTGGACGGGCTGGGGTTTCTGCCGGCCGACATCGAGCGCCCGGTGGCGGACTTCTCCGGCGGCTGGCGCATGCGGCTCAATCTTGCGCAGGCGCTGATGTGCCGTTCCGACCTGCTGCTGCTCGACGAGCCCACCAACCACCTCGATCTGGATGCGGTGCTGTGGCTGGAGCAGTGGCTGCGCGATTATCGCGGCACGCTGCTGCTGATCTCGCACGACCGCGAGTTTCTCGATGCCTGCGTGAGCCACGTCGCCCATGTGGAGCAGCAGCGCCTCACGCTGTATTCCGGCGGTTACTCCGATTTCGAGCGTCAGCGCGCCGAGCGGCTGTCGCAACAGCAGTCCCTGTTCGAGCGCCAGCAGCGCGAGATTGCGCACATCGAAGACTACATCCGCCGCTTCCGCGCCAAGGCCACCAAGGCGCGTCAGGCGCAGAGCCGCATCAAGGCGCTGGAGCGCATGGAGCGGATTGCCGCAGCGCATGTCGACACCCCGTTCAGCTTCAGTTTTCGGGCGTGCCCAGCCGCACCCGATCCGCTGTTGCAGATCGAGGATGGTGCCGTGGCCTATGGCGACAAGCAGGTGCTGGGCGGGGTACGCCTCACGCTGCGCCCCGGCGAGCGCATCGGCCTGCTGGGCCGCAATGGGGCAGGCAAATCCACGCTGATCAAGCTGCTGGCGGGGCAGCTCGGTCTGAGTGCCGGTTCGCGCAGTGAAGGCAAGGGGCTGGTGAGCGGGTATTTTGCCCAGCATCAGCTCGAAACCCTGAGGCCGGATGAGTCGCCCCTGCAGCACATGACCCGGCTCGACCCGCAGGCCCGCGAGCAGGTGCTGCGCGATTATCTGGGGGGCTTCGACTTCCGCAGCGAAACCCAGGGCGACGCGGCGGCGAATGGCGCACTCACCCCCTGTGGCAGTTTTTCCGGGGGAGAGAAATCCCGGCTGGCGCTGGCCCTGCTGATCTGGCAACAGCCCAATCTGCTGCTGCTCGATGAGCCGACCAACCACCTGGATCTGGAAATGCGCCACGCGCTCACCCTGGCGCTGCAGGATTTTGACGGCGCGATGGTGCTGGTGTCCCACGACCGCGCTCTGCTGCGTGCCACGTGCGACCGTTTTCTGCTGGTCGATGAGGGACGGGTGACGGTGTTCGAGGGCGATCTGGAGGATTACCGCGACTGGCTGGCCGCCCGGCGCAGTGCCGAAGCCGTGGCCGCGCAGTGCCCCGACCGCACCGCCGACAAGGCTGCACGCAAGGCCGAGCGCGAACAGGCCGCCAGCGACCGTCAGGCGCGTCTGGCAGCCCGTCGTCCGCTGGTGAAGGCGCGCGAGCAGATCGAGCGCAAGCTCGCCGCCTGGCAGCAGGAAAAGAACCTGCTCGACCAGCGCCTGGCCGATCCGGCCCTGTATGAAGGCGGGCAATCCGAGCTGCTGCAGCAACTGCTCAAGCGTCAGGCCGAGTTGAGCGCCGAAATCGAACAGGCCGAGCTGGGCTGGCTGGAGATCGAGGAAAGCCTGGAGGCCATCGGCGAGGCGTGAGGGCGGGCGTGGTTCGACAGGCTCACCACGAACGGTGCGGGCTCACCGCCAGCGGTGCGGGCTCACCGCCAGCGGTGCGGGCTGGCTGCGGGCGGTGTTGTTTCACGTTAATTGCTTTAGAATCCGGCCACTTTCAACTCACCCGGGATGCTTGTCGTGAAAATCGTTTGTCTGGACCTCGAAGGGGTGCTGGTTCCTGAAATCTGGATTGAATTTGCCGCGCGGACCGGCATCGACGAGCTGCGTCGTACCACCCGCGATGAGCCCGACTACGATGTGCTGATGAAGTATCGCCTCGACATTCTGGCCAAGCACCGCCTGGGGCTGCCCGACATTCAGGCGGTGATTGCCGAAATGGGGCCGATGCAGGGCGCACGGGACTTTCTGGATGCGTTGCGCGAGCAGTATCAGGTGGTGATCCTGTCCGACACCTTCTACGAGTTTGCCCATCCGCTGATGCGTCAGCTGGGCTGGCCCACGCTGTTTTGCCACAGCCTGGAAGCCGACGACCAGGGCATGCTGGTGAATTACCATCTGCGCATGCCCAACCAGAAGCAGGAGGCGGTGAGGCGCTTCAAGGAGCTGAACTTCACCACCGTCGCGGCTGGTGACTCCTACAATGACACCGCGATGCTGGGCGAGGCTCACGGCGGCATCCTGTTCCATCCGCCGGAAAACGTGGTGCGCGAATTCCCGCAGTTCCCGGTGACCCGCGATTACGACGCGCTGCGCGCCGAGATCGACCGCGCCTTTGCGCGCGCAGCCGGCTGAACGCAGCCCACATGAAAAACGGACACCCTTGGGTGTCCGCCGGCCGTTGCAGCGAGGAGAGGGACTGCTCCGGCCCCTGTTGCCTGGTCAGAAACTCTTGCTGATCGAGAGCACCACGGCGTTGTCGACATCGGAGTAGTCGCCGCTGCGGTTGGAATCCACGTAGTGCAGGCCGAAGTCGATGTCGGCGTAGTTCTTGGTCACGCCGATGCTCCAGTCGGTTCTGGTTTCGCCTTCGTCCGGATCCATGTAGCCCACGCTCATGTCGAGCGACAGATCGGTCATGACTTCATACGAGGCGGTCAGCTCCAGATAGTTGGTGTCCAGATCGATGTCACGCGCATAGGACAGGCCGAGAAACTCCCAGCTCATGCCGATGTACAGTTCGGTCGAGTCGGTGTCGCTGCTGCTCAGGTCGCTCGGGTAGATGTAGCGGACGGCGCCGATGTCGTAGCCGAATGCGCCGACTTCGCCGGCGTAGCCCAGATACACGTCGATTTCCATGCCGTTCGAGCCGATGTCGCCGAGCGATTTGTCGGACACGCTCGAGCCCCAGATGCCGGCATAGAAGCCGCTGGCATGGGTGTAGTCCAGGCTGCCCTGGATGGCCGGCTTGCCGGCGCTGTAGCTCACGCCCCGCGAAATGTAATCGGACACGAAGGTGACGTTGCCGCTGATCGGGCTCTCGGCGAGGGCCAGGTTGCTGCCCAGCAGGGCGGTGGCAGAAAGGACGCTTGCAGCGATGAAGGTCTTGCGCATGATGATTGATTCTCCTTGGATTGAGCCGGGTTGCAGCGCCGGCGCACGATTATAGTGAGCGCGCCGGCGTGTTGCGGATTATTTGCTTACAAATTCCGGGTAGGCTTCCTGGCCGCATTCGGTCAGGTCGACCCCTTCGTATTCTTCCTCGGCACTCACGCGGATGCCGATGAAGGCCTTCAGGATGCTCCACACGATCAGGCTGCACACGAACACCCACACGAAGATGGTGATGGCGCCCACGATCTGGCCGAAGAAGGTCGAGTCGCCATTGGTCACCGGCACCAGCAACAGGCCGAGCAGCCCGCAGCTGCCATGCACCGAAATGGCGCCCACCGGGTCGTCGATACGGAACTTGTCGAGCAGGGTGATCGACAGCACCACCAGCACACCGCCGGCAGCGCCGAACAGGGTGGCAAGCAGCGGCGTGGGGGTGGAGGGTTCGGCCGTGATCACTACCAGACCGGCCAGGGCACCGTTGAGCAGCATGGTCAAGTCAGCCTTTCCGAACATGATCTTGGATACGATCATGGCGGCAATCGCGCCACCGGCGGCGGCTGTGTTGGTGTTCAGGAACACCATGGCCACGGCGTTGGCGTTGCCGATGTCGCCCAGCTTGAGCACCGAACCGCCGTTGAAGCCGAACCAGCCCATCCACAGGATGAAGGTGCCCAGCGTGGCCAGCGGCAGGTTGGCGCCGGGAATGGCACGCACTTCGCCGTTGGGGCCGTACTTGCCCTTGCGGGCGCCCAGCAGAATGACACCCGCCAGCGCGGCAGCCGCACCGGCCATATGCACGATGCCCGAGCCGGCAAAGTCGGAGAAGCCCAGATCGCCCAGGTTGTACAGGCCGAACACATCGTCGCCGTTCCAGGTCCAGGCCCCTTCCATCGGATAGATGAAACCGGTCATGACCACGGCGAACGCCAGAAAGGCCCACAGGCGCATGCGCTCAGCCACCGCACCGGACACGATGGACATGGCCGTGGCCACGAACACCACCTGGAAGAAGAAGTCCGAGGCGCCGGAATACACCGAATCGCCCGCGAAATCGCCTTCACGTTCGGCAAATGCAGCCATCGCATCATCGACCAGCGATTCGCCGCCATCGATGCCCGACAGCAGAAAGCCGCCGCCGTACATGATTGCGTAGCCGCAGATCAGGTACATGATGCAGCTCACCGAAAACAGGCTGAGGTTCTTGGTCAGAATTTCGACGGTGTTCTTGGAGCGGACCAGACCCGCTTCCAGCATCGAGAAGCCGGCGGCCATCCACATCACCAGCGCGCCGCAAATCAGGAAATAGAAGGTGTCCATCGCATACTGCAGATGGAATACGTTGGCGCCCAGGCTTTCCACCGTTTCGGCGGCCAGTACCGGAGCGGTTGCGCTGGCGGCGGCCACCGCCAGCAGGCTTTTGAGTAGTGCGTGCATGATCGGGACTCCCTGAAGTTTACAGAGCGTCCGCGCCGGTTTCGCCGGTGCGGATGCGGATGGCCTGTTCAAGATCGAAGACGAAAATCTTCCCGTCACCGATCTTCCCGGTGGCGGCCGATTTCTCGATGGCTTCGATGACCTGGTCGAGGATGTCGGCCTTCACGGCGACCTCGATCTTGACCTTGGGCAGGAAGTCCACGACGTACTCGGCACCCCGGTACAGTTCGGTGTGGCCCTTCTGTCGGCCAAAGCCCTTGACCTCGATCACGGTGATGCCCTGCACGCCAATGGCGGACAAGGCTTCGCGGACTTCGTCCAGCTTGAAGGGTTTGATGATTGCGCTGACCAGTTTCATGACGTTCTCCTGTCATCGGCGAGAGTGGAAGTCGGATACAAGCTGTGCATGGGTGTTCTCCAGAATCAGCATGCTCACGGTTTGTTGCATTGCAGAAACTGTGCCAGCGTTAAAAAAACGTTCAATAACAGCACTTTGTTGTTTTTTGCGAAGACGTTTGCAGGCTCGTGACAGGCTGTAACCACGTTTTGCGGGCAGGCATGCACGGTTTCTGCACCATGCTGGTGCAGGCTGCGCACGACTGCGGCGCAAGGCATGCCGCCTGCCGGGGCGGCGGGCTTGCGACTACAATGCAGGGCATCTCCAATCACCCGAAACAAGGCATATCAGATGACAACCCCAAGGATTTTTGACGAGATCAGTGCAAAGCTTTCCGAACTGGCGGCCAGCGGTCCCGCGCGCGACATCGAGAAAAATGTGCGTGCGGTGATGGGCTCGGCGTTTTCCCGCCTCGATCTGGTCACCCGCGAGGAGTTCGAGATCCAGCGCGACATGCTCGGGCATGCCCGCATGAAGCTCATCGAACTGGAAGAGCGGGTCAGCGCGCTGGAACGCGAACTGCACGAAGCCCGCTCGTCGGGGCAGGCGGACTGAGCGCACGCGGGGCGGGGCCACAGCCGGAGTGGCTCCGGCGGGTCGCGCAAGGCGGCCCGCTTTTGCAAATGGCATGATGCCGTTACACTGACGCCTGTTCCCATGCAAAGGCGTTCCCACGCACCGTGCCATGTCGCTTGCCCTGATCCGAACCCGTGCGCTGGCCGGCCTGGAGGCCCCGGAAGTCACCGTCGAGGTGCATCTGGCCAATGGCCTGCCGGCATTCAACCTGGTGGGCCTGGCCGACACCGAGGTGCGCGAGGCGCGCGACCGGGTGAGGGCCGCCATCGTCACCTCCCAGTTCGAATTTCCGCAGCGGCGCATCACGGTGAATCTCGCCCCGGCCGACCTGCCGAAGGAGGGCGGGCGCTTCGATCTGCCGATTGCCCTGGGCATCCTGATCGCCTCCGGGCAGGTCGATGGCGCGGCCCTGGCCGACTGTGAATTTGCCGGAGAATTGTCCCTCAACGGTCAACTGCGCTCCGTGCGCGGCGCGCTCGCCATGGCGCTGGCGGCTGCCCGCGATGGCCGCACGCTGGTGCTGCCGCAGGACAACGCCGACGAGGCCGCGCTGGCCACTCACGGCACCCTGCTGGCAGCCGGCTCGTTGCTGCAGGTGGTGGCCCATCTGAACGGCCATGCCCCGATGGTCCCGCATGTGGCCACGCCCGGTAGCGTTCCGGGCCTGTCATTGCCCGACCTGCTCGATGTGAAGGGGCAGGCGCTGGCGCGCAGGGCGCTGGAAGTGGCCGCCGCTGGCCAGCATTCCCTGCTGTTGTTCGGTCCGCCGGGTACGGGCAAGTCCATGCTGGCGCAGCGCCTGCCCGGCCTGCTGCCCGACATGAGCGAGCGCGAAGCCATCGAAAGCGCCTCGATCCAGTCAATCGAAGGCTGCTTCGACCTGCGTCACTGGCGGCAGCGTCCGTTTCGCTCGCCGCATCACTCCGCTTCGGCGCCCGCGCTGGTGGGCGGGGGCGCAAACCCGCGCCCCGGCGAGATCAGTCTGGCGCACAACGGTGTGCTGTTCCTCGATGAATTGCCCGAGTTCGAGCGCCGGGTGCTGGAGGCCCTGCGCGAGCCTCTGGAAACCGGCCGCATCACCATTTCGCGTGCCCGCCGACGCAGCGAATACCCGGCGCGCTTCCAGCTGGTGGCCGCGATGAACCCTTGCCCTTGCGGCTATCTGGGCGCGCCGGGGGACCGTTGCCGGTGCAGCGCCGAGCAGGTGCGACGCTATCGTGGCAAGCTCTCCGGCCCGCTGCTCGATCGCATGGATATCGTTGTCGAAGTGCCCCTGATCGACCCGCTCGCCCTGCAGGCCCGGCCGCAGGGCGAGTCTTCCGCCACGGTGCGCGCACGGGTGGCAACGGCCTGGGCGCGTCAGCGCGCACGCCAGCAAGGGCCCAACAGCCAGCTCGATGCCGCCGGGGTACAGGCCTGGTGCACCCCCGTCCCGGCCGGGCAAACCCTGCTCGCCCAGGCGGTGGAGCGCCTGCAGCTGTCGGCGCGCGCATATCACCGCATCCTCAAGGTTGCCCGCACGATTGCCGATCTGGGGGGCGCCGACGAAATCGGCACCCCCCACGTGGCCGAGGCCATCCAGTACCGCCGCACCCTGGGCGTGGGCAGCTGAACGGCTGCAATCCCGCCTGCATGGGGCGGTGCAGGGGTAACGTTTTGTTCCCGCGAGCCGGGTGGCGGGGCGTTATCATCGGCATTTCGTACGGATGTCCCCATGCCTGCCTCATCCTCACGGCTGGCCCTGCTGCTTGCTGCGCTGGCCGCCATCGGACCCTTTGCCATCGATGCCTATTTGCCGGCCTTCCCGGCCATGGCCGAAGCCTTGTCGGCCAGCCAGCTGGAGGTGCAGCAGACGCTCACGGCCTACATGGCGACTTTCGCCCTCATGGCGTTGTGGCACGGGGCGCTGGCCGACCGCTTCGGGCGGCGCAACATCATCATCGTGTCCACCCTGGTGTTCGCCCTCGCCTCGCTGGTCTGCGCGCTGGCCAGTTCCATCGAGTGGCTGTGGCTGGGGCGGGCCTTGCAGGGTGCTTCCGGCGGGGCCGGCATGATTGTGGGCCGGGCGGTGGTGCGCGACCTGTTCGACGGCGCCCAGGCCCAGCGCCTGATGTCGCGGGTGATGATGATTTTCGCGATTGCACCGGCCGTGGCGCCGATCATTGGCGGCGCGTTGCTGGTGCTTGCAGGCTGGCGCTCGGTCTTCATCTTCCTGGCGCTGTTTGCCGGCGTGCTGGCGTGGGCCACCTGGCGGCAGCTGCCGGAAACGCTCAAGCCGGAAGACCGCCATTCACTGCATCCGGGGCGGCTGGGCAGGGCTTATGTGCAGGTGCTCACTGCGGGCGCCTTCCTGCTGCTGGCCGGTTCGCTGGCGCTCAACTTCAATGGTTTCTTCGTGTATGTGCTGTCCGCCCCGGTGTATCTGATGACACATCTGGGCGTGGGGGAAACCGGCTTTGCGTGGCTGTTCGGTCCCACGGTGCTCGGGCTGGTGGGCGGCTCCATGGTGTCGGGGCGGGTGGCCGGGCACTGGTCGCCGAAGAAGGCCATCCTGGTCGGCTATGGGGTGATGTTGCTCGCGGCGCTCACCAATTTGGTGCATGCCGGTCTGATGCCGGCAACCCTGCCGTGGTCGGTCGTGCCGGTGGCGGTATACACGTTTGGCATGGCGCTGGCGATGCCCAGCCTGACCCTGCTTGCGCTCGACCTTTTCCCGTCGCGCCGGGGGCTGGCTTCAAGCTGCCAGAGCTTTCTTCAGGTCGGGGTGAATGCCGCCTCGGCCGGTTTGATCGCCCCCATGCTGTGGGCCACGCCCTTCACCCTGAGCGTGGGCATGGCGAGCTTCCTGGCGCTTGGTCTGCTGAGCTTCCTGTGGTGGATGCGGCGGACGCGACAGGGCTGAGGCTGCGTCGCGTTCAGCACTGTTCCCAGGGCAGGCCGTCGCAGCGCCAGCCATTCACCGAGTTGCGGTGGTGGCTGTCGTCCAGGTCGCCCTCGAAGCCGTGGGTGATGTTGATGACGTTGCTGAAGCCGGCGGCGAGCAGGGCTTCGCCGGCCGTTTCCGAGCGGTTGCCGCTGCGGCAGATCAGCAGCACCGGCCGCTCGCCGCTTTCGCCGGCCAGCTTCTTCACTTCGCCCACGAAGTGCGGGTTGATCTCCCAGTCCGGGCCGTCGTTCCACGAAACATGGATGGCGCCCACCGGGTGACCGACGAAGAGGTATTCGATTTCGCTGCGTACGTCGATCAGCAGGGCGTGCGGGTTTTGTTGCAGGAAGGCGTGCGCTTCGCGCGGGGTGAGGTGCTTCATTTGAGGCTGTGCTCCTGTCGAAAGTGGGTTCGCCGGGGCCTGGGGGCAGGGCCGCAATATACGCAATTTAAGCGCGGTTTGCGTCCTCATGCCGTTCGTGCGGGGTTTCTTCGCCCAGATAGGCACTGCGCACGGCCGGATGGTCGCGCAGTGCGCTGCCGCTGCCTTCCAGCGCGCAGCGGCCGGATTCCAGCACCCAGGCGCGGTCGGCCCGCGACAGGGCCAGGCCGGCGTTCTGCTCGACGAGCAGCAGGGTCACGCCCTGCTGGCGAATGTCGTCGATGAGGGCGTACACCTGTTCGACCATGATCGGCGCCAGCCCCATCGAGGGTTCATCGAGCAGCAGCAGGCGGGGCCGTGCGAGCAGGGCGCGGCCAATCGCCAGCATCTGCTGTTCGCCTCCCGACAGGGTGCCCGCCTGCTGCGCAAGACGCTCGCGGATGCGTGGCAGGCGGGTGAGCAGGCGCTCCATGTCTTCGCGCACGGCGGGGCTGTCGCTCCGGGCGTATGCGCCCAGTTGCAGGTTTTCGAGCACGCTGAGCTGAGCGAGAATACCGCGCCCCTCCGGCACCAGCGCGATGCCGGCGCGCAGCCGTGTGTGGGCCGGCCAGCCGGTTACGTCCTGGCCGTCGAACAGCAGGCGTCCGCCGATGCGCCCGTCGTGCGATGGCAGGCTGCCGGCCAGCGCGTTCAGGGTGCTGCTCTTGCCGGCACCGTTCGCACCGATCAGGCAGCCCACCTGCCCGGCCTGCAGGCTCAGGCTGAGGCCATGCACCGCCGGCAGCTTGCCGTGGTGCACCGTCAGGGCGGTCACCTGCAGCAAGGGTGCGGCGGGGCCAGTGTCAGGCATGTGCGGCATGGTTGCGTCCCAGATAGGCTTCGATGACCTGTGGATGGCGTATCACCTCGGCGGGCGTGCCCTGTGCAATCAAGCGGCCCGCATCGAGCACGCTGATCCGGTCGCACACTTGCCGTACCAGTGGCATGTCGTGCTCGATCAGCAACACGGTCACGCCGTCGCCACGAATGCGTTCGATGAGGGTGCGCAAGGCGCGGGTTTCGCTCGGGTTCATGCCGGCGGCGGGCTCGTCCAGCGCGAGCAGGGCGGGGCCGACCGCCAGGGCGCGGGCAATCTCCAGACGCCGCTGATCGCCATACGACAGGCTGTGTGCCACGTCGCCGGCCCGCCCGGCCAGGCCCACATAAGCGAGGCAGTCCCGTGCGCGCTGCAGCAAGGCCTGTTCTTCGGTGCGCCCGCCCGCGTGCCCGCACAGGCTCGCCAGCACGCCGGCGCGACCGTGACGGTGCGTGCCGACCAGCACGTTCTCGAGCACGCTCAGCTCGCGGAACACGCGCAGGTTCTGGAAGGTGCGCGCCAGGCCCTGCCGCGCAATGCGCTCCGGCCGGCCCAGCGGCAGGGGCTGGCCGTTGAGCAGTACCGTGCCGTGGTCGGGCTGGCAAAAACCGGTGATGACGTCGAACAGGGTGGTCTTGCCCGCGCCGTTGGGGCCGATCAGGCCATGAATCTCGCCCGCCTGCAGGCTCAGCGACACCGAGGCGAGGGCCTCGACACCGCCAAAGCGCCGGCTCAGCTCACGCACTTCCAGCTGTGCCGGCTGGCCGGGACAGGGCAGGGGGGCGAGGGGTGGGGCGCTCGGGCGGTGGTGTGCTGGCGTCATGGCTGGCGTCGGTGTGCGTGTGTTGGGCACGTGTGTCGGTGCGCTGGTGTGCTTCAGGCCTGTCGACGAGGGCGTGCGCAGGCTGCATGGTAGCGAACCTGCTGCCCGGTGTGTGCAGTGCGGCGTAGAATGGGCGAATAACAGGTTCAATCCCAACCCCAACCCGGGCCGGATCAGGCCGGCCCCTTCCTGCCTGGAGTGTGTCATGACAGACAAGCCGCTGGCCGATCTGCGCAAGAGTTATGAGCTCGGTGCGCTGGAAGAACATGAGGTGGCCAACGAGCCGCTGGAGCAGTTTCGCGAGTGGTTCGCCCATGCCCTGAAAAGCGGGGTGGCCGAACCGAATGCGATGACCGTGGCCACCGTCGGTGAACACGGCCGTCCTTCCACCCGCCCCGTGCTCATCAAGCATTACGATGCGCAGGGCATCGTGTGGTTCACCAACTACGCCAGCCGGAAAGGGCGCGAGCTGGCGGCCCATCCGTTTGCCGCGCTGCAGTTTCACTGGGTCGAGCTGGAGCGGGTGGTCCGCATCGAAGGCCGGGTAGAGAAGGTGTCGGCGGAGGAGTCGGATGCCTACTTCGCCAGCCGGCCGCTGAACCACCGGATTGGCGCCTGGGCTTCGCACCAGAGCGAAGTGATTGCCAACCGTGGGGTGATTGTGGCGCGTGCGGCGGAGTATGGCCTCAAGTTCGGTCTCAAGCCCCCGCGTCCGCCGCACTGGGGGGGCTTCCGGCTGAAGCCGGATTACTGGGAGTTCTGGCAGGGCCGGGCTTCACGCCTGCACGACCGGATTGCCTACCGTCTGCAGGACGATGGCCGCTGGCTGCGCGAGCGCCTGTCGCCCTGATGCACCGCCCCCCCCCGGCGCCACGAGGGCGGGCGCCTGCAACCGCATTGCATGAGCCGCAAGGAGAAACCGACGATGAGCACGCATCAACAATCATGGACGCGCTGGCTGCTGGTGCTGTGCGTGGCCGGGTGGCTGAGCGGGTGCGCCATGACGCCGCCGCGCGTCCTGCTGACCGAGGCCGAGGTGGTGCTGCACCACGGCAAGCCGACCCGCATCTGGAACAATCCGGACGGCACCCGCACCTTTGAATACGCCACTCAGCCTTTCGGCACGCAGTGCTGGATGTTCACCGTCGACCGCGATGGCAAGGTGCGCGAGCAGTACGATGCGCTGTCGCGCTCGCATCTGGCCCGGGTGCGCCCCGGTCTGACGCAGGACGAGGTGCGGCGCCTGCTGGGGGCCGAGCGTTCGGTGCAGCGTTTCTCGAATTCGGGCGAGGAAGTGTGGGACTGGAACATCGAGCGCACGATGCAGGGGGTGAGTGCAACCCGCTTCAATGTGCATTTTGTGGAGGGCAAGGTGCTGCGCACCAGTGAAAGCCACGAATACCCCGCCGGGGACTGGCGCTTTGGCCTGGGCTACGGTTCGGGCGGTGGTGCTTACTGGGGGCTGGGCTGGGGCTGGCCGCGCTACCCCTATCATGGCCCCGGGCCTTACCCCTTCTGGTGGTAAGGCCCGGAAACGTCATCCGGTCACTCTCGTGGTGGGTGGCCGGCACGGTGACGGCGTGCGCCGCTCAGTGCATCAGTTGATGCCGGCGGTGTTCATCGGCTCGCTGTAGCTGCGATCGACGGTGGGAATGTGCTTGGTCAGCCATTCCTTCAGGAAGCCGGTGGTCTCAGCGGTGATTTCTGCCTCGCCAGCGCTGAACTTGGCGTGCAGGTCGCTACAGGTGTTGAGCAGGTTGTCATGCTCGGCCTTGTGGGCATCCAGACCGTCATAGCCGATCTTGGCGAGGTTCTGCTCTTCGGAGGCGAAGTGCTCCTTCACGATGCCGAGCAGCTTGTCGAGGTTCTGACCGGTCTGTGCGCGGTCACCGCCTTCGGCCGAGCTGTGCAGGTCGTTGAGCGCCGCAAAAATCGCCTGGTGTTCCTGGTCATGGGCGCTGACTTTGGTGCCGAACTGCTCTTCGCTCCAGGTAATCAAAGACATCTTCTGCAATCTCCTCTCGATTTGAATGGTGGATGTTTTGCTTCCGACCCGCTCTGGGTCGGTCGGTATTTGAACAGCTTGTCGCTGTCATTTTGTTGATGTATGTCAAAAGAATGTGTGCACGCAATCGGCATGCCAGAAAAATCATTCTGAATGATTTGATGCAGGTGAGGGACCCTTGAGCAGCTCCTGAATCTCCGGCAGTGGCATGAACAGCAACAAACCGTTTTCCGGCGCACGGCGAAACCCGAATCCCTCGTAGAACCCGGCGGCCCTGTTGTCCTTGGCATCGACGACCAGGCCGATGCAGCCTGACAACTCTGCTGCCCGCATGACCTTCGACATGGCATCGATCAGCAGGGTTTGCCCCAGCCCCTGGCCCTGAAAACGCCTGTCGACGGCCAGGCGTGCCAGGCGAATCACGGGGAGCAAGTGGGTGGGCAAGCGGTATTTTTTGATGACAGCGGGCGAGAGCGCGCGGACGTCTACCGTCGCATTGGTCAACGCGTAGTAGCCCGCCAGTGTGCCGCCGATTTCCGCGCAGGTTGTGCGGGTGACATTTCTCGCCTCGTGCTGCGCGGCCTGCTGTGCCAGATATTGGTTCAGCGCGGGCGTGCCGCAGTCGAAGCCTGAGCGTGCATCAAGAAGTGCCTTCGGCAGCCTGGAGAGTGGGTGAATCTTCGTTGACATCAACGGCCTCACGGTATCTGGTCAGTGCCTTCTTCAGCTTCGCGTTCGGGGAACGTGGCTTCGCCAACTGCTCCAGAAACCACTCCGAGTCCCGTTCGGAGAGGGCGATGTTCTTCATTTCATGGCGGTCGATGAATGCCTGGGCATGCTGATGCACCACCTGAACGATATACGCGTTCACGGGGATGCCGGTCAGCGCCGCCGCGCGCTGGATCGTTTCCTGTACGTCCAGGGGAACCCTGGCCGTAATCCGGCCCTTCTCCGGATGATTCGCACGCTTGCGCAACATGGTCGGTCACTCCGAGAGGTTGAAGAATGGTGTCAATATGGCACCAATTGTTTTTTTTGGCAATCTGCGCGTGGTGATGCCTCGGGCCGCAGGCTTTGCAGTGTTGCCGCCCAAGCGCTAGAATCCGCCTCTTGCCGAGGAGCGCTGCGACCCGCTGTTGACCGGGCCAGGCTCGGCAGTCGAAACAACGGCGCTCACAAACCGGTCCGGCCGGGTTTGTGCTGCCGCTGTTCCTCCGTCCTTGTGTGCAGGCGCACTTTCCAGCCCCCGGCCATTCATGCTCCACGCCGTTCAGGAAACCGCCATGCAAGCCGATCGCAGCCAAGAACTCCACGCCCTGATGTCCGAGCGCATTCTCGTGCTCGACGGTGCCATGGGCACCATGATCCAGCAGTACAAGCTCTCCGAGCGCGACTACCGGGGCGAGCGCTTTCTTGAGCACCCCCGCGACCTGAAGGGCAACAACGACTTGCTGGTGCTCACCCGGCCCGAAGTCATCGCCGAAATCCACCGCGCCTATCTGGAGGCCGGTGCCGACATCATCGAGACCAACACCTTCAACGGCACCCGGGTGTCGCAGGCCGAATATGGCCTGGAGGCATGTGCCTACGAGATCAATGTGGCGGGGGCTGCGCTGGCGCGCAGGCTGTGCGACGAATACACCGCGCGCGACCCGCGCAAGCCGCGTTTCGTGGCCGGGGTGATCGGCCCCACTTCTCGCACGCTGTCGATCTCGCCCGACGTGAATGACCCCGGCTACCGCAACATCAGCTTCGACGCGCTGATGGAAGACTACTACGATGCCGCGCGCGGTCTGATCGAGGGCGGCGCCGACCTGCTGCTCATCGAGACGGTGTTCGACACGCTCAACGCCAAGGTGGCGGTGTTTGCCATCGAAAAGCTGTTTGCCGAACTGGAGCGCAACGGCGGCCACCGCCTGCCGGTGATGATCTCCGGCACCATCACCGACGCGTCCGGCCGCACCCTGTCCGGGCAGACGGCGGAAGCTTTCTGGAATTCGCTCGCCCATGCGCGACCGATTTCCTTCGGCCTCAACTGCGCGCTGGGTGCCAAGGAGTTGCGCCAGTACGTCGAGGAGCTGTCCACCCTGTGCGACACCCAGGTGTCTGCCCACCCCAACGCCGGCCTGCCCAATCCGCTGTCGCCCACCGGCTACGACGAGACGCCCGAGGAGTTGGCCGGCGCGATCCGTGAATGGGCCGAGTCGGGCCTGCTCAACATCGTCGGCGGCTGCTGTGGCACCACGCCGGCGCACATTGCCGCGATTGCGCAGGCGGTGGCCGATGTGCCGCCGCGTCGCGTGCCCAGCCCCGAGCGCAAGATGCGCCTGTCCGGCCTGGAGCCCTTCAACGTCGGTGCCGACAGCCTGTTCGTGAACGTCGGCGAGCGTACCAACGTCACCGGCTCGCGCGCCTTCGCGCGCATGATCCTGGAAGGCCGCTTCGACGACGCGCTGGCCGTCGCCCGCCAGCAGGTGGAAAACGGCGCCCAGATCATCGACATCAACATGGACGAGGCGATGCTCGACTCCATGGCCGCCATGGAGCGCTTCCTCAAGCTGATCGCTTCCGAACCGGACATTTCGCGCGTGCCGATCATGCTCGACTCCTCCAAGTGGAGCGTGATCGAAGCCGGCCTGAAGTGCATCCAGGGCAAGGGCGTGGTCAATTCCATCTCCATGAAGGAAGGCGAGGCCGAGTTCCTGCGTCAGGCGCGGCTGTGCCGGCAGTATGGCGCGGCGGTCATCGTGATGGCCTTCGACGAAAAGGGCCAGGCCGATACCTACGCGCGCAAGACCGAGATCTGCGAGCGTGCCTACACGCTGCTCACCCGGCCGGTGGCTGAAGGCGGGGCCGGTTTTCCGCCCGAAGACATCATCTTCGATCCCAACATCTTCGCCATCGCCACCGGCATCGAAGAGCACGACAACTACGCGGTCGACTTCATCGAGGCGGTGCGCTGGATCAAGCACCACCTGCCCTACGCCAAGACCAGCGGCGGTGTGTCCAACGTGTCCTTCAGCTTCCGTGGCAACGACCCGGTGCGCGAGGCCATCCACACCGTGTTCCTGTATCACGCGGTCAAGGCCGGGCTCACCATGGGCATCGTCAACGCCGGCCAGCTCGGCGTGTATGACGACCTCGACCCCGGACTGCGCGACAAGGTCGAGGATGTGGTGCTCAACCGCCGGCCGGCCGACGGGCACAGCCCCGGCGACGCCCTCATCGAGATTGCCACCAGCGTGAAGGGCCGGGCGAAGGACACCGGGCCGGACCTCAGCTGGCGCGAGCTGCCGGTGGAGGCGCGCCTCAGCCATGCGCTGGTGAAAGGCATCACCGACTTCGTCGTCGAGGACACCGAAGAGGTCCGCGCCCGGCTCGAAGCCGAAGGCAAACCACCGCTGGCGGTCATCGAAGGGCCGCTGATGGCCGGCATGGACGTGGTGGGCGACCTCTTTGGCGCGGGCAAGATGTTCCTGCCGCAGGTGGTCAAGTCCGCCCGCGTGATGAAGCAGGCCGTCGCCCACCTCATCCCCTACATCGAGGCCGAAAAGCTGCGCACCGGCGCCACCAGCAAAGGCCGCATCGTCATCGCCACGGTGAAGGGCGATGTGCACGACATCGGCAAGAACATCGTCGGCGTGGTGCTGGGCTGCAACGGCTACGAGGTCATCGACCTTGGCGTGATGGTGCCGTGCGAGAAGATTCTCAACGCCGCCCGCGAACACGGCGCCCAGGCCATCGGCCTGTCCGGCCTGATCACCCCGTCGCTCGAAGAAATGAGCCATGTCGCCGCCGAAATGAAGCGCCAGGGCTTCGAGTTGCCGTTGCTCATCGGCGGCGCCACCACCAGCCGCGCCCACACCGCCATCAAGATCGCCCCGCATTACGACCAGCCGGTGGTGTATGTGCCGGACGCCTCGCGCGCGGTCGGCGTGGTCACCGCGCTGCTGTCCGAAGGCGGCGCAGCCCACTTCAAGACCCAGCTCGCTGCAGACTACGACAAGATCCGCGCCCAGCACGCCAACAAGAAGGGCGTGCAGCTCGTCAGCCTGGAGGCCGCCCGCGCCAACGCCTTCCGCACCGACTGGAGCGCCGAACCGGTGGCCGCCTGCAGCAACGCGCATCAGGCCGGCTTTTTGCCCTGGTGTCCGGTGGAACCGAACACCACTGGCGTGATGGCGCTGGAGGTGGCGCTTGATGCGCTGCGCGACTACATCGACTGGGCGCCGTTCTTCCAGACCTGGGACCTGGCCGGCCGTTTCCCGGATATTCTCGATGACGAGATCGTCGGCGAAACCGCGCGCAACGTGTTCGCAGATGCGCAGAACATGCTGGAAGACCTGATCGCCGGAGAATGGGTGCAGGCGCGCGCCGTGTTCGGCCTGTTCCCCGCCAACAGCGTGGGCGACGACATCGAGTTCTACCACGACGAAGCCCGCAGCCAGCCGCTGATGACGTGGTATGGCCTGCGCCAGCAGCACGAACGCCCCAGCGGCAAGCCGCACTGGTGTCTGGCCGACTTCGTCGCGCCCAAGGCCTCCGGCGTGCGCGACTGGTGCGGCGCCTTCGCGGTCACCGCCGGCATCGGCATCGAGCACAAGCTGGCCGAGTTTGAGGCGGCTCATGACGACTATCACGCCATCATGCTGAAGAGCCTCGCCGACCGCCTCGCCGAGGCCACCGCCGAATGGCTGCACGAGCGTGTGCGCAAGGAATACTGGGGCTACGCCGCCGACGAGGCGCTCGACAACGCCGCGCTGATCAAGGAGCAATACCAGGGCATCCGCCCCGCGCCCGGCTACCCCGCCTGCCCGGACCACACCGTGAAGGCCGCGCTGTTCCAGCTGCTCGACGCCCCCACCAACGCCGGCATGGGCCTCACCGAATCCATGGCCATGACCCCCGCCGCGAGTGTGGCCGGCTTCTACTTCGCCCACCCGCAAAGCCACTACTTCGCCGTCAGCAAGATTGGCGAAGATCAGCTGGAGGACTGGGCCGGGCGCACCGGCATGAGCGTGGACGCGGCGCGGAGGTGGCTGGCGCCGTTGCTGTAATCACGCACGTTTTCTCTGGAAGCGCTACGGACGCCGCTGGCGTCCGTTTTTTTGCCACGCACGCCCCTTCTTCAGCAATCAGTCTGGACGCGAATCCGGTGTGGTAGTCGACCAGCGTATCCAGTTGTTGCGTTTGGTGCACTTATTGCGTTTAATGCACTCAAATAATAGACAAGGCGCCACGGCCACCCGAAGGTGGCGCCAAAATCGGCTCGGCCTGGAGGAATCATGGAAGTCACAAAACGCACCCGCGCGCCACAGCCCGTTCTGCAAACGCCCGAGGAGCAGGACATGGCCCGTGCCGCCCAGAAATGCATCATGGCAGCCCTCGACCGCTCGCGGGCGCCGAGCATCCGCCTCGTCGCCGACGGAGAAACCGCCCTCGAATTGCCCCCGGACGTGCTGCGCGTGCTCGGGCAGGTCCTCGGCCTGATGAGTCAGGGCCGGCCCATCACCCTGCTGCCCGCCGACCAGGAATTCTCCACCGTCGAGGTCGCCCGCCTGCTCAACGTCTCACGCCCCTTCGTGATCAAGGAGATCGAAGCCGGCCGGCTGGCCTGCCGCAAGGTGGGCAGCCACCGGCGCATCGCCCTTGCCGATCTGGATGCCTACCGCGAAGCCCTGCGTGCCCGGCAGGAAGCCGCCCTCGACGCCATGGCCAGCAACGCCGACGAGCTGGGGCTCGAATACTGATGGCAGGGCATGCGAACTTCACCGCGCTGCTGGACGCCAATACCCTCTATCCCATCCTGACCTGCGATGCGCTGATGAGCCTGGCCGCTGCCGGGCTCTTTGCCCCCAAGTGGAGCCAGCGCATCGAGACGGAGTGGATGCGCAATCTCGAGGCCGAGCGACCGGAACTGAGCGGCAAGCTTGCCCTGCGGCGCGACCAGATGCGGCGTGCCGCGCCCGACTGGGAAGTGGCCGAAAGTGCCATTGGCGCCTTGCTCCCCGGCATCACCCTGCCCGACCCTGGTGACGCCCATGTGCTGGCTGCTGCCATCGCCGGCCACGCCGACTGCATCGTCACCTTCAACCTGAAGGACTTTCCGGAAGCAGCTCTCGCCCCTTTGGGCATCGAAGCGATTCACCCGGACCGTTTCATCATCAGCCAGCTTGACCTGGCGCCCTTCCAGGCCATCGCTGCCCTCGGGAAAATGCGGCAACGCCGCAAGAGCCCACCCTACTCCCCGGAAGACTTCGCCTGCGCGTTTGAGCGCAACGGGCTGCCCGCCGTCGCCAGCCGGTTGCGCGAGGCTGCCGGGCTGATCTGAGGCCTGAGGTGTAATGCTGGAGATGCTCGACTGGCTTGGCTTCCATCAGCCGCAATAATAGGGGACAGACCACGATTGATTCTTCGCCGTCAGCAAGATCGGCGAAGATCAGCTGGAGGACTGGGCCGGGCGCACCGGCATGAGCGTGGACGCGGCGCGGAGGTGGTTGGCGCCGTTGCTGTAGTCAGTCGGTTACTCTGGAA
>Ga0172382_10000865_pt1 | contig 56224 bp, 65 predicted proteins | sample Leawel138RmetaG_FD_122245 | JGI IMG/M metagenome (GOLD analysis project Ga0172382, IMG submission 122245) | Leachate microbial communities from a municipal landfill in Southern Ontario, Canada - Leachate well 138R metaG | ecosystem: Engineered > Solid waste > Landfill > Unclassified | place...
AGCGCGAATCGTTCGATCCGGGACAACCCGGCGAAGGCGAACTGCTGGTGCGCAACGAGGCGATCGGCCTCAACTTCATCGACACCTACTTCCACACCGGCCTCTACGACGCACCGCTGCCGATCGCGCTGGGCTCGGAAAGCGCCGGCACGGTGGTGGCGGTCGGGCCCGGCGTGACCGGCTTCGCCCCGGGCGACCGGGTGGGCTCGGTGAGCGCGCCGGGCGCCTATGCCACGCACCGCCTGATCCCGGCGGACCGCACGGTGCGCCTCCCGGACGGCATCTCGAGCGAGGATGCCGCGGCGACCATGCTCAAGGGCTTCACCGCCTGCTATCTCGCCGAGGACACGGTCGCGCTCGCGCCCGGGCAGACGGCGCTGGTCCATTCGGCGGCGGGCGGCGTCGGCTCGATCCTCGTCCCCTGGCTGCGCGACAAGGGCGTCGTCGTCATCGCCCACGCCGGCACGCCGGAGAAAGCGGGGCGCGTGGACGCCGACCACAGCCTCAGCGGCCCCTTCGCCACGCTGACCGACCAGGTCCGGACGATCACCGGCGGCGCAGGCGTCGATGTCGTCTACGACGGCGTGGGCAAGGATAGCTGGCCCGCCTCGCTCGCCTGCCTCCGGCGGCGCGGGCTGATGGTGAGCTACGGCAACGCCTCGGGCGCGGTGCCGCCGGTCGGCCTGCTCGACCTGATGCGCGGCGGCTCGCTCTACGTGACGCGGCCGACGCTGGCCGACTACATCGTCACGCCCGACGAACTCGCCCGCACCGCCGGCCAACTGTTCGAGCGGATGCGGCGCGGCGTGGTCAAGGCCGTGATCGGCCAGCGCTTCGCCCTCGCCGACGCCGCGCAAGCCCACCGCGCGCTCGAAGCGCGCCGCACGACCGGATCGACCGTACTGATTCCCTGACGCGCAGCCGCTTGCGGAACCCGTCGGGCCAGCGCCTCAGGCCGTCGGCAGCAGATGCTCGCGAGCGATCTTTTCCTGCCAGACGAGCGGCGCGAGCTTGTGGACGTTGCTGCCTTCGCTGTCGACCGCGACAGTCACCGGCATGTCCTCGACGGTGAACTCGTAGATCGCCTCCATGCCGAGATCGGCGAAGGCCACCACTTCGGCCTTCTTGATCGCGCGGGCGACGAGGTAGGCCGCGCCGCCCACCGCCATCAGGTAGGCCGACTTGTGCCTGGCGATCGATTCGGTCGCCGCCGGGCCGCGCTCGGACTTGCCGACGCTGGCGAGCAGGCCGAGGTCGAGCATCATGTCGGAAAACTGGTCCATCCGCGTGGCCGTGGTCGGGCCGGCGGGGCCGACCACCTCGTCGCGCACGGGATCGACCGGGCCGACGTAGTAGATCACGCGCCCCTTGAAATCGACCGGCAGCGGCTCGCCCCCGCCTGCCTTCTGGGCGGCCAGCATGTCCTGGATGCGCTTGTGCGCCGCATCGCGCCCGGTGAGCATCCGGCCGTTGAGCAACAGCCGGTCGCCCTGGCGCCAGCCCCGCACTTCCTCGGCGGTCAGCGTGTCGAGGTTGACGCGCTTGGCCGCCTTGTCGGGGGTCCAGCTCACCTGCGGCCAGTCGTCGAGCCGGGGCGTCTCCAGGAAGCTCGGCCCCGAGCCGTCGAGCGTGAAGTGCGCGTGCCGCGTGGCCGCGCAGTTGGGGATCATGGCCACGGGCTTGCCCGCGGCGTGGCAGGGCCAGTCGAGAATCTTGACGTCGAGGATGGTCGAAAGACCCCCCAGCCCCTGCGCGCCGATGCCGAGCGCGTTGACCTTGTCGAAGATCTCGATGCGCATCGCCTCGATGTCGTTCCGGGGCCCGCGCGCCTTGAGCTGGCCCATGTCGATCGGCTCCATCAGGCTCTGCTTGGCGAGCTTGACGCAATGCTCGGCGGTGCCGCCGATGCCGATGCCGAGCATGCCCGGCGGGCACCAGCCGGCGCCCATCTCGGGCAGGCAGGCGATCACCCAATCGACGATCGAATCCGACGGGTTCATCATCTTGAACTTGGACTTGTTCTCGCTGCCGCCGCCCTTGGCCGCGACGTCGACCGAAACCTTGCTGCCGGGCACCATGCTGACGCTGAGCACGCAGGGGGTGTTGTCGCGGGTGTTGCGGCGGGTGAAGGCGGGATCGGCAAGAACCGAGGCGCGCAGCTTGTTCTCCGGGTGCAGATAGGCGCGGCGCACGCCCTCGTCGACGACCTCCTGCAGCGAGCGGTTCGATTCGAGCCGGCAGTCCTGGCCCCATTCGACGAAGACGTTGACGATGCCGGTGTCCTGGCAAAGCGGCCGGTGGCCTTCGGCGCACATGCGGCTATTGGTCAGGATCTGCGCGATCGCATCCCGCGCGGCCGGACCCTGCTCCGCCTCGTAGGCCTCGCCCAGCGCGCGGATATAGTCCATCGGGTGGAAGTAACTGATGTACTGGAGCGCGTCGGCGACGCTCTCGATCAGATCTTCCTCGCGGATGGTCACCATCTCGGCCATGTACGTATCCCCATTGCTGCGGTCTTGCGGGCGGAAATCGCCGCCGCCATAAGCGCGCCGAAGCCGGCCGTCAAAGCGCTTGGCGAGCCTGCCGCCTTCGCCTAGAAGCGTGCCGCCGCGCTGTCCGGAGGCCGACGCCGGCCGCGCATGAGGGATTGCCTTTGATGACTTTGACCGAAAACCGGCCGTCCAACGCCTTTTCGGGCGCCGCATCCGAAGCGGCGCGCCGCGCGATGATCGACAGCCAGCTCCGCACCAGCGGCGTCAACGAGCCCTGGGTGCTCGCCGCCATGGCGCGGGTCCCGCGCGAGGACTTCGTACCCGAGGCGGCGCGCGCCGCCGCCTATATCGACCGTGCCGTGCCGCTGGGCGACGGCCGCTTCCTCGCCGCGCCGCTGGTCCACGGCCGCATGCTGGCCGAGGCCGCGCCCACGGCCGAGGACAAGGCGCTGCTGGTCGGCGACGGCAAGGGCTATCTCGCTACGCTGCTGCGCCCGCTGGTCGGCGCGCTCGACACGCTCGACCCGGCCGAGGCCGCGACGAAGAAACGGAAGAATTCCTATTCGCTGATCGTCGTCGACGGCGCGATCGAGGAACTGCCCGCGCAGCTCGCCGCGCAGCTCGCCGAAGGCGGCCGCATCGTCACCGGCCTGGTCCTGCGCGGCGTCACCCGCCTCGCGGCCGGACACAAGGCGGCGGGCGCGGTCGCGCTCCTGCCGCTCGCGGAGATCGGCATTCCCGTCCTTCCCGAGTTCGCCGCGCCGAAACGCTGGAGCTTCTGAGCGTGCACCGGGCCGGCCCGCGCCTCCGGCTGCTCGCCGGGGCTGCCCTGCTGGCGGTCGCCGCCGCGGGTCCGGCCCCGGCCGAGGACCTGCGCGAGGCGCTGGTCGCGGCCTACAACACCAACCCCACGCTCCAGGCCGCGCGCGCCAACCAGCGCGCCACCGACGAGAACGTGCCGATCGAGAAAGCCCGCGGGCGCCCGTCGGCCGGGGCCGAGGGAGCCTACAGCGAGTTCGTGCGCAAGAGCGCCAACAACTTCACCAGCCCCGACCGCGCGCTCAGCGCCCAGGTCTCGCTGGCGGTACCGCTCTATTCGGGCGGCGCGGTGCGCAATTCGGTGAAGGCGGCCGAGACGCGGGTGGAAGCCGGCCAGGCGGACCTGCGCGGCACCGAGAGCGCGGTGTTCAGCCAGGTCGTCGGCGCCTATATGGACGTGATCCTGACCGAGGCGGTGGTCGGCCTCAACCGCAACAACGTCGAGGTGCTCGAGGTCAACCTGCAGGCCACCGGCGACCGTTTCGAGATCGGCGACCTCACCCGCACCGACGTCGCCCAATCGCAGGCGCGGCTGGCGCTGGCGCGCGGCGACACACGCGCCGCCGAGGCCAACCTCGCCAACGCGCGCGAACGCTACATCGCGCTCGTCGGCCGTGCCCCGGGCCCGCTCGAGCCGCCGCCGCCGCTGCCCGGCCTGCCGGCCAGCCCCGACGAGGCGGTGGCGATCGCGCTGGACGCCAATCCCGACCTTCTCGCCGCGCGGGAGCGGCGCAAGGCGGCCCGCTATGACGTCAAGGTGGCCGGCGCCAGCCGCCTGCCGTCGCTGCAGGCCTTCGGCCAGGGCGCCTACAACGACTATTTCGGCACGCTGGGCGGCAGCAGCGGCAGTTCCGCCTTCACGCAAAATGAGACGACCGCGCAAGTCGGCGTGCGTGCCAGCATCCCGATCTTCCAGGGCGGCCTGCCCGCCGCCTACCGCCGCCAGGCGCAGGCGCGCGAGGGCGCGGCGATGGAGAACGAGATCGCCGCCGAGCGCGAGGTGATCGCGCAGGTCCGCTCGGCCTATTCCTCGTGGCGCGCGGCGAACGAGATCATCGACTCCACCCAGTCCGCGGTCGACGCCGCCGCGCTCAGCCTGGAAGGCGTGCGCGCCGAGAACAGCGTCGGCAACCGCACTATCCTCGAAATCCTCAATGCCGAGCAGGAATTGCTGCAGGCGCGCGTCCGGCTCATCACCGCGCGGCGCAACGCCTATGTCGCCGGCTTCACGCTGCTGGCCGCGATGGGCAAGGCCGAGGCGCAGGACCTGGGGCTCGATGGCCGCCCGCTCTACGACCCGGAAATCAACTATGGGCGCGTGCGGGGCAAGTGGTTCGACTGGGACGACGATCCCGCGCCGAAGCCACATGCAAGCCGCACCGTTGACACGCCGGCCCAGGACGGCGAGGTTCGCGGGACTGAACCGCATGCGATTCAGTCGAACAATACCGATGCGCCAGGGGGGTAGAACGCGCGATGCGCAATGCCGGTGAACCGACGGTCGAGGAGATCCTCGAATCGATCAAGAAGGTGATCGCGCGCGACAATCGCGCCGGCGCCGTCGAACAGCGCCGCCAGCGCGAGACGCAGGGCCTCGTCGCCACTGCCCTGCCCGAGGCCGAAGTCGAGGAAGAGGTCGATGACGCCGACGACGTGCTCGACCTCGCCGCAGAAGGACATCTGGCCATGACCGAGGATGACGGCGACGAAGACCACGGCGAAGATGGCGGCAACGAACAGATTCCGCTGGTGACGGAAACCGCGCGCGTATCGATGCACGAATCGCTCGCCGCGCTCGCGGTGCTGGCCGAGCCCGGCGTCTCGCCGCAGATCGTCCGTTCGGGCGAAACCTCGCTCGAAGGCCTGACGCGCGACCTGCTGCGCCCCGCGCTGGCGGAATGGCTCGACAAGAACCTGCCGCCGATGGTCGAGCGCATGGTCGCGGCCGAGATCGCCCGCATCGTCGGCAAGAAGGGCTGAGCGGCCACCCGTCCTATGCCCACGCCCCATCCGGCGCTGCTCGATCCGGCGCGTTACCCTTTCCGCTGCAACATCGAAACGCGCTTCGCCGACATCGACGTCAACCAGCACATCAACAACGTCTCGCTGATCGGCCTGCTCGAGGAAGCGCGCGTGCGCTTTCACCGGGCCAGCGGCTTTCATGCGGCGATGACCGGCATCACCGCGATGGTCGCGAGCCTGACGGTCGAGTTCCTGGCCGAGAGCCGCTTTCCCTCGCCGCTCGACATGCATGTCGCGCCGTCGCGGCTGGGCAACACCAGCTACACGCTGAACCAGCTCGTCGTTCAGGACGGCCACGTCGCCGCCTATGCCGAGGCGGTGATGGTCTGCGTCGGCCCGGACGGCCCGGTGCCCCTGCCCGCCCTGTTCCGCGAGAACGCCCCGGCCTGGATGCTGAAGGCGTGAGCGGCGCGGCGGATGCCGCGAATCCCGCGGCCGTCGCCCAGGCGGAACGCGCGCTCGACATCCTCGGCGGCTTCGCCACGCGGCGCCACATCCTGATCTGCGCCGACGCGGAAAAGGCCAAGTGCTGCGCGCGGGAGACCGGAAGCGCCGCCTGGGCCTTCCTCAAGCGCCGGCTGAACGAGCTGGGGCTCGGCGGCGGAGCCGGCGTGCTGCGCAGCAAGGTGTCCTGCCTGCGCGTCTGCATGGCCGGTCCGGTCGCCGTCGTCTATCCCGACGGCGTCTGGTACCACGGCTGCACGCCCGAGGTGCTGGAGCGGATCATCCAGGAACACGTGATCGGCGGCGTGCCGGTCGAGGACTTCCGGCTCAATCCGCCCAGGGATTAGCGTCGTCATCCTCCAGCGGGTCGACGATCGCGTCGTCATGGCCGGTGCCGTGCGAGAGGAACACCAACCCCATCAATGCCGAAGCCAGCAGCATCGTGAAACCGATACCGAGCGCCACGGCAATATAGAAATGGGCCGAGACGAGGCCGTTCTTGCGATAGAGCAGCACCACGGCGCACACGACCATGGCGATCGTCAGGCCGAGCATCAGCCACATCAGCCGTCGGAACCGCGCCCAGGCGTAGGCGGCGGTGGCGGGATCATCGAGGGGCGAGCGCGGAATCATCGGTACCGCCTTGCGCCCTTGCCACCCGGCCCGCAAGCGGCGGCGCGACGAACTGGCGCAATTGCCGGCGCTATGGCATAGTGTCAGCCCGCGATCGAGGAGCGCCGCCATGACCATCGCCCGCCTGATCGAAGGCCGCAGCGCCGCCGCCGTCGTCACCTGCGACGCCGGGGTTTCGGTGCGCGAGGCCGTCGCGCTGCTGGCGGAACGCCGGATCGGCGCGATGCCGGTGCTCGACCGGGGCAGGATCGTCGGCATCTTTTCCGAACGCGACGTGATCTACAAGCTCCACGCTCAGGGCCCCGGCGTGCTCGACAACCGGCTTCGCGACGTCATGACGAGCCCCGCCGTCACGGTCGAGCCCGGGGCTTCGGTGCTCGCGGCGCTGTCGCTGATGACCCGGCGGCGCATCCGCCACCTGCCGGTCGTGGAGGGCGGCGCGATGGTCGGCATCGTCTCGATCGGCGACCTCGTCAAATACCGCATCGAGCACATCGAATCCGAAGCCGAAGCTCTCAGGATCTACATCCAGACGGCATGAAACCGGCAGCGAAAAGGCAGTCATGATCGTCAAAGCCCCCTGGCTGGCCGCCGTCGCAACGGCCCTCGCAGCGATGTCCACGTCCCCCGCTATCGCCCAGGAGACGCCGGACGCCGCCGTGCCGGCGCTCGATCCGGGCATCCGCAAGATGATCGAAGCGGCGCTTGCCGGCGGCGACGAGACGACGATCCGCAGCGTGCTGGCCGTCGCGCGCAAGGCTGCGCCCGAAGCGCGGGACGAGATCGACCGGCAGGAGCAGTCCTGGCAGGCGCAGATCGCCGCCCAGGCCGCCGCCCGAGCCACCGAGGCCACCCAGGCCGTCCAGACGGGCACCGAACGCACGGCAAAGCTGCAGGCCGCCAGCCTGTTCGACAACTGGAAGGGCGAGGTAGAGGTCGGCGCCTCGCGGGCGACCGGCAATACGTCCAGCTCCGGCCTGGTCGGCTCGATCGAACTCAAGCGCAAAGGCGTCGAATGGACGCACCGGCTTTCGGCGCGCGCCGACGTGCAGAGCACCAATGACACCACCACCACCGAACGGGTGATCGCCGCCTGGCAGCCCGGCTATCGCTTTCGCAAGACGCTCTACGCCTATGGCCTCGTCCAGTACGAGCACGACCCCTTCGCCGGCTACGACAACCGCTACACGCTGGGCGGCGGGCTGGGCTGGAATGCGCTCGACAGCGGCGGACTGAAGCTGGAGCTGGAAGGCGGGCCGGCGCTGCGGTGGGTGGACGAGACCGACATCGGCCCGCGCTCACGCCTCGCCGGGCGCGGCTCGCTCAACCTGAAATGGCGGGTGACGCCGACGCTCAGCCTGACGCAGCGCACGGCCGTCTATATCGAAGGCAGCGACGGCAACGTCGTCGCCGATACGGCGCTGGACACCAAGCTGATCGGCAACCTCAAGGCGCGCTTCTCGTACAACCTCCAGTACGAGCGCAACCCGCCAGCCGGCGCCGCCCCGCTCAACACGCAGAGCCGCGCCACTTTCGTCTACAGCTTCTGAACAGGCATGCGAGAGAAGCGGGGCCCGGCTTGCCCGGCGGGGTCCGAAGCTCTACATCGGCGCGCATGGATGCATCTTCGCTCACGCTGAGTCCCGCGGCCGCCGCGCGCGTCGCGGCGATCGCCACCCGGCAGGGCAAGCCCGCGATCCTGCGGCTCTCGGTCGAGGGCGGCGGCTGCTCGGGCTTCCAGTACCAGTTCGACCTGACCGAGACGCCAGCGGCGGACGACCTCGTCTCCGAGACCGACGGCGTGCGGCTGGTGGTCGATCCGGTGAGCCTCGATCTCGTCGCCGGCTGCACCGTCGATTTCGTCGAATCGCTGGGCGGCGCCGCCTTCCGCGTGGAGAACCCCAACGCGACCGCAGGGTGCGGCTGCGGCTCGAGCTTCTCCGTGTGATGTTCCTTGCCAGCCTCCCGGCTGGGAGGCCGGCCTTGCCGGACCCGGTCAACGCATGATCAAAGTCGCGTCGTTCAACATCAACGGGGTGAAAGCGCGATTGCCGCGCCTGCTCGAATGGCTGCAGGAAACGCGGCCTTCGGTCGCCTGCCTGCAGGAGATCAAGAGCCAGGACGAAGGCTTCCCGATCAAGGACATCGAGGCGATCGGCTACAAGGGCATCTGGCACGGCCAGAAGGGCTTCAACGGCGTCGCCATCCTCGCCGACGGGGTCGAGCCGGTTGAAGTGCGGCGCGGCCTCGACGGCGATCCCACCGACGAGCATTCGCGCTATATCGAGGCCGACGTGTTCGGCCTGCGCGTAGCCTGCATCTACCTGCCCAACGGCAATCCGCGGCCCGGCCCCAAGTTCGAATACAAGCTGCACTGGATGGAGCGGCTGCGCGACCGGATGCGCGCGATCAGCGCCGAGGAAGTGCCGGCGATCGTCACCGGCGATTTCAACGTCATCCCCGAGGACAAGGACGTCTGGTCGCCGCAGGCGATGGCCATGGACGCGCTGATGCAGCCTGAATCGCGCGACGCCTATGCGCGGCTGCTGGGCGACGGCTGGACCGACGCGATCGACCTGCACAATCCCCGCGGCGGCGTCTGGACCTTCTGGGACTACCAGGCCGGCGCCTGGCAGCGCGACCACGGCTTCCGCATCGACCATGCGCTGCTCTCGCCCGAGGTCGCCGACCGGCTGGTCGCGGCAGGCGTCGACAAGGCGCATCGCGGCCGCGAGAGGGCCAGCGACCACGCCCCCATCTGGGTGCAAGTCCGCAACGCCGGTTGACGGCGCTGGACCAGGCCCCTGCACACGCGCAAGCCGCGCGCAGGGGCCGGCCTCAGCCGGTCAATGCATGCTTCGCGAAGGCGTGAAGTCCCCGCCGCAGCGGGGGCGAGCCTTCACATGCCTCAACGATAGAAGATGTGATTGCCGATCCGCGCGATGCGGGCGGCGCGCCAGTTGGGAGAGACGTGGGTGGCGTGGAAGAACAGCGCGCCCTCGGCCTCGCTGCGCCAGCTTCCGGTGTCGGCGATGCGGGCAATGGCAATGGCCTCGCGCCAGTCCTGCGATCCCGTGTTGATCGCCGGCATGGACCGGCCACGAACGAACGAGAACTGCGAGCGCTGGTAGACGACGCCGCAGTAGCTGTCGGGGAAGCGGCCAGACCTGGCGCGGTTGACGACGACGCGGCCGACGGCAAGCTGACCCGACAGGGATTCGCTCCGGGCTTCGAAATAGATGGCGCCGGCAAGGCAGCGCATGTCCGACGAAAGCGTCTCGGGCGGGTCGAACGCGGCCACGAGCTGGGCAAGCGAACTTGCGGTGGGGGTGTCAGCCTCGTCAGAGGCGGTCCCGTCTTCCGGGGCCGGCGATGGCACGTCGCTCGGCAGCGGCTGGACGACGGGCTGGGAAACTATCTGCACGGGTTCCGATATGGCCGGCTCGAACGGCTTGTCCTGAGCGACGGCACCTGAACCCTGGGCGCTGAACAGAGCAGTCATAAACGTCGCGACCACGGCAATGGTGCTGGCCGGAAACAACTTGGATCGCATTCTACCGTATTCGCGTGCGGTGGACACGCCCGACGCAGGAGGAACGAACACGCCGTTGCGGGCGTTTGACTGTTCGTGGGCGTCCTGCCGGCTGCCCCCCGTCTGCGTGCTTGCCGAAGCCGTCCTGGATACCGCTTCAGCCGCCTGCGCATTGGTGAGGCGCCGCCATGTTGCCCGTTCAGCCGCGAGTCAACTTGGCTGTTCGGTCAATCCGATGAGTCGTTCCGCTTCCGCGATATCCAGTTCTAATATCCAGAGGTCCCGGTCCTGATCGCCTCGGCGCGCGACATAGAGGTTAAATTCTTCTTTGTTTTCATTATCTTGCTTCTTGGCACAGTGCCATTTGCGCGATCCGTCGGGCTGCGGCATGCGCTCGTAAATCCGCGCATTTGTGCCATTTTCACACAGTACGAGCAAAATTGTCCCGGCCTCGCGTTCACCCTTCTGCAACACTGCGGCGAAGCCTCCCGCTGCCTGGGTGTGGCGAATCAGGGCCGCCGCCTCCACATGGGCGGGCAGTCGTTCCTCCACGTCAGGGCCGCCCCGTCACCGCCCGCGTCATCACCGCTGCGCCTCGGCATAGCCGGCAAGGCTCGCAAGCGGGATGCGCGAACGCTGGAAAGTGCCGGTGCCCCGGCCGACCTCCTCGCCATCGGCGTCGAGCAGCCGCGATTCGGCGACGAACACCCGGCGGCGACCGCTGATCCAGCGTCCCTCGGCCACCAGTTTGCCCGCGCGCACCGGCCGGGTGAACAGCAGGTTGAACGATGTCGTCAACAGGAAGCGGTCGGTCGCCAGGGTGTTGGCCGCATAGAAGGCGGCATCGTCGAGCATCTTGAAGTAGATGGTGCCGTGCGCCGCTCCGGCGGCATGATAGTGCCGCTCCTCGACGGCGAACTCGATACGTGCGTGCCCTTCGCCGAGGATTTCGAGCCGCGAAGGGAACATCTGGTTGACCGGCGCCGAGGCATAGAGGCCTTCGAGCGCGCGCCAGTGGAGCGCCGCGCCGGCGACCGCCGATCCGGCCTGCCCGTCGACGGTCTGTCTTTCAGGCGGCGTCGCGATCGATGACATTGCACAGCAGGCCGTAGATCGCTTCCGCATCGGTCGCCTCGACAAGCGCCGAACGCATGTCCTCGTCGCGCATCATCCGGGAGATCGCGGCGAGCGCATGGAGATGCATGGCGCCCGCATGCTCGGGCGAAAGCAGGCCGAAGACGATGTCCACCGGCTGGCCGTCGACCGCATCGAAGGCCACCGGTGCTTCCAGCCGAAGCAGCACGGCGACGGGCCGGGCGACGCCCGGAACACGGGCATGCGGAATGGCCACCCCGCGTCCGAACCCAGTGCTGCCCAGCCGTTCCCGTTCCTGGATCATGGCCAGCACCTCGCTCTTGTCCAGCGCGTAGACCTCGGCGAAGCGATCCGCCAGCAGGCCCAGGATGGCAGGCTTGCTATCGGCGCGAATGGTTCCGACGGCTTCGGGAAGAAGAGTGAAAAGAGCGGCCATTTCCTGTCAAACAATAGTTCCGCACTGCTTGCCAAACAATATACGAAGGCCCGCCCGGTCGCCCGGGCGAGGCCTTTTCGCGATCTGGATGCAAGCGCGTGTGCCAGCGTCAGGACGGTTCGACCCAGCCGATCGATCCGTCGCCGCGGCGGTAAACCATATTATGCCTGCCGGTGCCAGCGTTTTTGAACAGCAGGGCATTGGTGTTACGCAAGTCCAGCATCATCACCGCGTCCGAAACCGTGGCTTCCGGGACGTCCACCCGCGTCTCGGCGATCACCACCGGCGCATCGGTGCCGACTTCCTCCTGATCCTCGGCGGGCTCCTCGAAGATGACGTAGGCGGCATCCTCGGTCCGCTGGGCGTGGGCGTACTGTTCGTGCCGGCCGGTCAGCCGCCGCTTGTAGCGCCGAAGCTGCTTGTCGATCTTCGCGATCGCCTGGTCGAGCGCCGCATGTGCGTCCTGGGCGATGCCCGCACCCTTGAGCACGAGGCCCTGCATGACGTGCGTGACGATATCGCAGCGGAAAGCGCCGGCCGGGGCCCGGCCGAAAGTCACGGTCGAGGACAGGGCACGGCTGAAATACTTGTCGACCACCGAACGCAGACGATCGCTGGCATGAAGTTGCAGCGCTTCGCCCGTATTCAACTGATGACCGGATACGCGGATTTCCATGGTCGGGCCTCCTTGGGGCTAAGGGCTATGTGCTCCAGATAGGAGCGTTGAGAGTCTTGATGAATTCGGCATGCACCGCGAGTTCCTCCGGGCCCGCGACGTGGGGACGGGGAGCGCGAAACACCCGCTCCCTGGTGATCGTTACGACGGCGAATGCCTGCTCGCTTTGATTTGCGGCAAGTTCGAGGCCGATCTGCCGCCCGCCGCGCAGCTCGACATAGATCTGCGCGAGCAGTTCGGCGTCGAGCAGCGCGCCGTGCTTCGTGCGGTGGCTGCGGTCGATGCCGTAGCGCGTGCAGAGCGCGTCGAGCGAAAGCTTGGCGCCGGGATGGCGGACGCGCGCGATCGCGACGGTATCGATCATGCGCGTGCGGCAGACTTCATCGAGGCCGCACAGCGCCAACTCGGCATTGAGGAAGCCGAAGTCGAAGCCGGCGTTGTGGGCGACCAGCGGACAATCGCCGAGGAATTCCAGCAGTTCCGCCGCCCGTTCGGCGAAACGCGGCTTGTCGGACAGGAAAGCGTCGGACAACCCGTGCACCGCCTCGGCCTCGGCCGGCATCGACCGATCGGGATTGAAATAGGCATGAAACGTGCGGCCGGTGGTCACCTGGTTGACCATCTCGATGCAACCGATCTCCACCATCCGGTCGCCACGCTGCGGGTCCAGGCCGGTTGTCTCGGTATCGAAAATAATCTCTCGCATTTCTGGCAATATCGGCCGCCGCGCGCCACTAGGCAAGAGGGGCCGGCGCGCCGGGCACGGAAACCTGCGCTCACCCCCGCGCGGTCAGCGCGTGGACCAGCTTCTGCACCGCGTGGCGGGTCTCGGCCAGCGAAACGCCGGTATCGATCACGTAGTCGGCGCGCGCCCGTTTTTCCGCATCGGGCACCTGCAGCTTGAGGATCTGGGCGAACTTCTCCCCGGTCATGCCCGGCCGGGCCAGCACCCGCGCGCGCTGCGCCTCGGCGGGGGCCGAGACCACCACCACCGCGTCGACCTGTTCCCAGCCGCCTTTCTCGAACAGCAGCGGGATATCGAAGACGACGAGCGGCGCCTGCGCGTGTTCGGCAAGGAAAGCCCGGCGCATGGCCCCGACCGCGGGGTGGACGATCGCCTCCAGCCGCTTCAGCGCCTCGGCATCGCCGAAAACGGCGGCGCCAAGCTTCGCGCGGTCGACGCCCCGGGGGCCCGTCGTCCCGGGAAAGACAGCCTCGATCGCCGGCAGCAGCGCACCGCCGGGTCCCTGCAGCCGGTGCACCGCCGCGTCCGCATCGAATACCGGCACGTCCATGCCCTGGAACATCGCCGCGACGGCGGACTTGCCCATGCCGATCGAGCCGGTGAGGCCAAGGATGAAGGGAGTGGCCCGATCGGTCATGACGTCAGCAACGCGCGCAGTTCGGCGTCGAACTCGCGGGGAGGGGAAACGCCGAAAAACCTCTCGAAGGCGATGGCCGCCTGGCCGACGAGCATCGCAAGTCCATCGATCGTGCGCATTCCGCGCGAACGGGCTTGCGCCAGCAATGGCGTTTCCAATGGCGCGTACACGAGATCGTAGACGATCACCCCCGGCGACACTCTTTCCAGCGAAATATCGAGCGCAGGCATGCCCCGCATCCCCAGCGACGTGGTGTTCACCAGCAGGTCCTCACCCACGTTATGCGTGAACAGCAAGGGCGCCGATGGTATTTCGAGCGGCCCATGCGCAGTCGCCGGAGCGCCGAATTCGTCGGCCAGCGTTCGGGCCTTGCCAATGTCGCGGTTTAGGATGTCGATATGATAGCCGGCGTCCCACAGGGCGCACACCACCGCTCGCGCCGCTCCGCCCGCTCCGAGGACCACCGCCAACCCGCGCGATCCATCCGCATCGGCGGGGGGCAGAGGCAGGAGCGGTTCGAGGAAGCCGGCGGCATCGGTGTTGAAACCCGTCAGACTGCCGTCCGCCTCATGCACCACGGTATTGACCGCACCAATGCGAGCCGCGGATGGATCCACTCGGTCCAGAAGCGGCATCACGGCGCGCTTATGGGGAATCGTGACGTTGCAGCCGCGCCAGGCCGCGTCCTCGCGCCGCCGCGCGAGATAATCGGTGAGCCCCTCGGGAACGACGTGACAGGCGCGATAATCAGCCTCGATGCCGAGCTTCTCCAGCCAGAATCCGTGAATCCGCGGCGACTTGGAATGGGCGATGGGATCGCCGATCACTTCGGCGTAAGGCCGGGTCATGACGGCAGCTCCCCCAGCTCGCGCAACGCACCCAGCACCGGCAGCAAGGGCATGCCGAGCACGGTGAAGTGGTCACCCTCGATTGCCTCGAAAAGCTGGACGCCGCGCGCCTCGATGCGGAACACGCCGACGCAGCCTGCCACCGCCGGCCATTCGGCGTCGAGATAGGATTCGATGAAGGCGTCCGACATCTCGATCACGTGCAGTGACGCCATCGCGCCGTGCTGCCAGATGATTTCCCCCTCGCGCGCCAGCGCGGCGGCGCTGTGGAGATGCATGCGCCTGCCCGCAAAGAAGCGCAGATGCCGCGCGGCATCCTCGCGGCTGGCCGGCTTGTCGAAACGCCGGCCGGCGACCTCGACGAGCGAATCGCTGCCGAGCACCAGTTCGCCCCGCCGGTCGCGCGAGACGGCCAGCGCCTTGGCCCCGGCAAGTGCGAGCGCAACCGTGCCCGGCGGCGCGCCGACCAGTTCCCCTTCCAGCGTCCGCTCGTCGAGATGCGCGGGCGCCGCGACGAAATCGACGCCGGCGGCCGTCAGCATCGCCTTGCGCGAGGCGCTTTGCGAGGCGAGCACCAGGCTCATCGCGGGCTCCGTCGCATCGTCATATCGGCTTGGGTCCCTGCACCGTGTCGCTGGAGGTCTGACGCTCGTTCAGCAGGTTGATCACCGCCGCCGCCGTCTCTTCGATCGAGCGGCGGGTGACGTCGATCACCGGCCAGCCGTTGTCGGCAAACATGCGCCGCGCGTACTGCACCTCGCGGGCGACCTTCTCGGCATCGACATAGGCCGTCTCGGGTGCCTGATTCAGCGAGAGCAGCCGGTTGCGGCGCACCTGCACCAGCCGGTCGGGCGCCGTCGTCAGTCCGACCACAAGCGGACGGCGCAGGCCGAACAACGCCGGCGGCGGCGGGCTTTCGACGACCACGGGGATATTGGCGACCTTGTAGCCGCGGTTGGCGAGATAGATCGAAGTCGGCGTCTTGGACGAGCGCGAGACACCGGCAAGGACGATGTCGGCCTCCTCCCAGTCCTCCCAGGCAACGCCGTCGTCGTGCGCGATGGTGAACTGGATCGCTTCCACCCGCGCGAAATAGGCATCGTCCATCAGGTGCTGGCGGCCGGGCCTGCCTTTCGCCTCCTGCCCCAGCACGGCCTCCAGCGCGTCGTTCACCGCGTCGAGCGCAGCCACCGCCGGCAGTCCCAGCGCGCGGCAATGCTCCTCCAGCCGCGAGCGTGTCTCGCTGTTGACGAGGGTGAACAGCACGAGCCCCGGATTGTCCGCGATGTCGGTCATGATCCGGTCGAGATGCTGGCGCGAACGGACCATCGGCCAGAAATGGCGGACGATCTCGGTATCCTCGAACTGCGCGAGCGCCGCCTTGGCGATCATGTCCAGGGTCTCGCCGGTGGAATCCGACAGGAGGTGAAGGTGAAGCCGGTGCATGCTGCTCGATCGGGCCGGAGGATCGCTCGGGGGGGTGGGGATAAGCGCGAGCATAAACCACGGGGGAAACGGTCTGACAACTTCGGCACGAGATTCGCTCCCCGATTCCCTTCTTCGCCGCCCGCGACTGTGGACATGTGGAGCCCGCTTCCCACAGCCTGGGGATAGCAGGGATAAGCCGTGCTTGACGTGACTCCGCATCGGAGTCGGTCATGCCTGCCCCCTGTTCAGGACGGGACAAATCGGGCAAGGCTGGGCTGTTCCCGCTATCCACAGGCCCATAAACTTACAGAATTCTATTATAAATTCCTTGTTTTATTGGATTGGACCCAATCGAGATGCCCGGTCTCCTGCTCCGCACCCTGCGCGGTGAGAATTCCGCCGAGCGACCCGTCTGGCTCATGCGCCAGGCCGGACGCTACCTGCCCGAATATCGCGCCCTCAGGGCCGAGAAGGGCGGATTTCTCCCACTGGTCTACGATACCGACGCGGCGGCCGAGATCACGCTCCAACCGATCCGCCGCTTCGGTTTCGACGGCGCAATCCTGTTTTCCGACATCCTGATCGTGCCCTATGCCATGGGGCAAGACCTCGAATTCCTGGCGGGCGAGGGGCCGCGCCTCTCGCCGCGGCTGGTGGACGCCGCGCTCGCCGCGCTCCGCCCGGTGCCCGAACGGCTGGCACCGATCTACGAGACGGTCAGCAAGGTTCGCGCCGGGCTGGGCGCGGGGCGGACGCTGCTGGGCTTCGCCGGCAGCCCCTGGACCGTCGCGACCTACATGGTCGCGGGCGAGGGCAGCCGCGACCAGCACGTCACCCGCGCGCTGGCCTATCGCGACAGCCAGGCTTTCCAGGCGATCCTCGACGCGGTCGTCGCGGTGACGGTGGAATACCTTGCCGGCCAGATCGCCGCCGGGGCCGAGGCCGTGCAGCTTTTCGACAGCTGGGCGGGCAGTCTTGCCCCCGCCGAATTCGAGCGCTGGGTGATTGCGCCCAACGCGGCGATCGTCACCGCGCTCAAGCGGCGCTTTCCCGAGATTCCGGTGATCGGCTTTCCCAAGGGCGCGGGCGAGAAGCTGCCTGCTTACGCACGCGAAACACGGGTGGACGCAGTGGGGCTCGACGAGACGATCGATCCGCTCTGGGCGGCCAAGGCATTGCCCGAAGGGTTGCCGGTGCAGGGCAATTTCGATCCGCTGCTGCTCGAGGCCGGCGGACCCGAGATCGATGTCCAGGCGACGCGCATTCTCGATGCCTTCGCCGCGCGCCCGCATGTCTTCAATCTCGGCCACGGTATCGGCCAGCACACCCCGATCGAGCATGTCGAGCAGCTCATGGCGGTGGTGCGGCGCTGGCGGAGGCCCTGAGACGAGGCTATCGTGGGTTCATGCAACAGGTGCTGGCAATGATCTATCTCTGGCTGAAGGCAGGCCATATCATCTTCGTGATCTTCTGGATGGCCGGGCTGTTCATGCTGCCGCGCTATTTCGTCTATCACCAGGAAAGCGCGCCGGGCTCGGCCGAGGAAGCGCTGTGGATCGACCGCGAGCGCAAGCTGCTCAGGATCATCCTGTGGCCCTCGCTGATCGCGGTCTGGGTGCTGGGGCTGGCGCTGGCCATGTCGATCGGTGCCTTCGCGCAAGGGTGGTTCCATGCCAAGCTGACGCTGGTGCTGGCGCTGTCGGCCTATCACGTCTGGCTGGCGGGCTATGCCAGCGCGCTGGCGCGCGGCGAGCGGCGGCTGACGGGCAGGCGGCTGCGCCTGCTGAACGAGGTGCCGGGCGTGGCTGCTGCGTTCATCGTCGTGCTGGCGGTTGTGAAGCCGTTCTGAGCCGCGTTAAAACGGTAACGGCTCGCTCAGTAGCGGCGCGCCGATCGGCGTGGAGCCCAGCCCCGCAACGCCGAGCACCAGATCCTTGATCCGCGAGCCGATCCACAGCGGTGAATCGGCGGTCAGCGCACGCGTCTCGTGAAACGCCGCCAGGCGCTTGGCGAAGGTCGTGCTGTCGAACACGTCCACGCGTGACGCCCAGTAGGCTTGCCGCTTCGCCACGTGTTCTGCGGCCTTGCGGGCAGGCGCGGCGAAATCGCCGGGCTTTTCGGCGAGTTCGGCGAAAAGTGCGGCCATCCGGGCCTCGAACTTGGCACGCGCGCGATATTCGATGATCGGTACCCTGGCCATGGCCAGCAGCTTGCTCCGGCGCCGTTGGCGCGTGCTCCCCGAGGTGTTCTCGCCGTGCTGGCGATAGAGGATGAGCGGGGTGGCGATGTGCGAAACCCGGCCGAGCGCCGCGGCCAGTTCATAGATCCAGGCGTCGTGTGATAACGGCCGGTCGACGCCGGGATTGCGCGGCCGTTGCGCGCGCGGGATCAGCCCGAGCAGCGTGGACCGGAACAGCATGGTGTTGCCCCAGCCTGTGCCGAACGGGTCGATCTGCAAGGGTTCGAACACCGTGTCGCGGTTGATCCCCTGCTTCCAGTGGAATCCGGTCGGGCACAGCGCGGCGTCGGTGACCGTGAGCGTGTGCAGCGAGAGCAGGCTATCATCGATCGCCATACGATCCATCGCCACGCGCAGCTTGTCCGGAAGCCACACGTCGTCTTGGTCGCAAAAAGCGATCAGCGGGTGCCGGCAGGCCTCGGCCGCCACCAGGAAGTTGTCCGCGAAGCCCAGCCGTTCCGGCCGTGTTAGCACCCGTACCGCAAACGGCGCGGTTCGCGCGAACCGTTCGACGACTGCGAGCGTTTCGTCGGTCGAGCCATCGTCGCTGATAACCAACTCGGCCGGTAGCCGGGTCTGTCCGGCGATGGAGGCGAGCTGCTGCGCCAGGAACGGCGCGCCGTTGTAGGTCGCCAGAGCCACGGAGATTGTCATCGCGGTCCTTATCATAACAGCTCGGTCGGAGCGGGCGGATCTATAGGCTTCGGTGCGATGCCGAACAACGGACGAGTACCGGTGCGGCGAAGACTTCATTCCGGCCAGGCCATACCTCCGCCCGGTCCGTCCGCTACCTCGGACAAGCCTATCGCGACTATCCGAAAGATTGCATGGCCAAAGATCGCCTGATTGACGCGGGCCGGCCGCGCAACTATGTGAACTGGTCTCTGCCGGCGGGCGAAGGCGGTCAAACCAGCCTTCGCGATCCGCTTTCTCCAAGCCCATAGATCGGCCGGCCGTCCAGACCACTCCATATCCGCAATCGGACTGACAATGCACCTCAAGGAACTCAAGAAGAAAACCGCCGCCGAGCTGGTCGAGATGGCCGAAGAGCTTGAGATCGAAAGCGCATCGACCATGCGCCGGCAGGACCTCATGTTCGCCATCCTCAAGGAAGTGGCGGAAGACGGCGAGGAAATCATGGGCCTCGGCACGATCGAAGTGCTGCCCGATGGTTTCGGATTCCTGCGCAGCCCCGAGGCGAACTACCTCGCCGGCCCCGACGACATCTACGTCTCGCCCAACCAGGTCCGCAAATGGGGCCTCAGGACCGGTGACACGGTGGAAGGCGAAGTGCGCGCGCCCAAGGACGGCGAGCGCTATTTCGCCATCACCAAACTGACGAGCGTCAACTTCGACGATCCCGATGCCGTCCGTCACCGCGTCAACTTCGACAACCTGACCCCGCTCTATCCCGACGAGCGGCTGAAGCTCGATACGCTGGACCCGACGGTGAAGGACAAGTCGGCCCGGGTGATCGACCTCATCAGCCCGCAGGGCAAGGGCCAGCGCGCGCTGATCGTCGCGCCGCCGCGCACTGGCAAGACCGTGCTGCTGCAGAACATCGCCAAGGCCATCACCGACAACCATCCGGAAGTCTTCCTGCTCGTGCTGCTCGTCGACGAGCGGCCCGAGGAAGTCACCGATATGCAGCGCTCGGTGAAGGGCGAGGTCATCTCCTCCACCTTCGACGAGCCCGCCCAGCGCCACGTCCAGGTCGCGGAGATGGTGATCGAGAAGGCCAAGCGCCTCGTCGAGCACAAGCGCGACGTCGTCATCCTGCTCGATTCGATCACCCGGCTCGGCAGGGCCTACAACACCGTGGTGCCCAGCTCGGGCAAGGTGCTCACCGGCGGCGTCGACGCCAACGCGCTGCAGCGGCCCAAGCGCTTCTTCGGCGCGGCCCGCAACATCGAGGAAGGCGGCTCGCTCTCGATCATCGCCACCGCGCTCATCGACACCGGCAGCCGCATGGACGAGGTCATCTTCGAGGAGTTCAAGGGCACCGGCAACTCCGAGATCGTGCTCGACCGGAAGGTCGCCGACAAGCGCATCTTCCCGGCGCTCGACGTCGGCAAGTCGGGCACCCGCAAGGAAGAACTGCTCGTGCCCAAGGACCAGCTCTCGAAGATGTGGGTCCTGCGCCGTATCCTCATGCAGATGGGCACGATCGACGCGATGGAGTTCCTGCTCGACAAGATCAAGGACACCAAGACCAACGAGGATTTCTTCGCGACGATGAACCAGTAGAGGGAGGTGGCGATGCACGAGTTGACGCTTCTCCTGGCTGCGGGTCCGGGTCCGCGCGATATGTGGGACCTGATCGTCGCCGATTTCATGAACCTGGGGTCGCCCGCAGCGCTCGCGGCGTTTCTCCAGGTGCTGATGATCGATATCGTCCTGGCGGGCGACAATGCGATCGTCGTCGGCGCGCTCGCGGCCGGGCTGCCGGACAGCCAGCGCAAGAAGGTCATCGCCATCGGCGTGCTGGCCGCGCTGGTGCTGCGCGTCGTGTTCGCGCTGACCGTGACCTGGCTGCTGGGCATCGTCGGGCTGGTGCTCGCCGGCGGCATCCTGCTGCTCTGGGTGGCTTGGCGCATGTACCGCGACATCCGCGCCCATTCCGGTCCGCCCGAATCGCCCGGCTCGCCGGAGATCGAGGGCGACGAGCGTTCGGGCCTGATGCCGGCCAAGAGCTTTGCCGGTGCGGCCTGGGCGGTGGCGATCGCCGACGTCTCGATGAGCCTCGACAACGTGCTCGCCGTCGCCGGCGCGGCGCGCGACCATCCCGGCATTCTCATCGTCGGCCTGATCTTCGCCGTCGGCCTGATGGGCATCGCGGCCAACGTCATCGCCAAATATATCGGGCGCTATCGCTGGATCGGCTGGATCGGCCTTGTCGTCATCCTCTACGTCGCCATCAAGATGATCTGGGACGGCATCAACGAGGTCGCTCCATACGCCCTGGCGATGGCCTGATTTCCCGCGCCGTGCCGGGGATTTCCCGCGGCCGGCTGGCCATCGGCAAAGGCACGGCGTAAGATGGCAGGGCGCAGATGGCCATCGTCACGCTCTTCTTGCTCGGCATCGTCAATTTCGCGATGCACAAGGCGGTGCTGGAAAGTGGGCATCCGCTGCTCGGACGCTCGCCCTGGTACCTGCACCTGCTCGGCGGCCGGTTCAGCCTGGGGGTGGAGTTCTTCATGCTGCTCGGCGCCATGCTGATGGTCGATTCGGGTGCCCTCGGCTGGGCATGGGGCTATGGCGTCTACAGCCTGGCCAACGGGCTGGCGGCCTGGCTGATCCTTTCGGGCAGAGTCTGACGATATGGCGAACGATGCGCCGCCTCTGCGGCTGTTCCACCTGAGCGATATCCATTTCGGCCTGGAGGACCGCCGTGCGCTGGCCTGGGCCGAACGCTGTATCGCCGCCGAAGCGCCCGCAGCGGTCGTCATCACCGGCGACCTGACGATGCGCGCCCGTCCGCGGGAGTTTGCCGCGGCCTGCGACTGGATTCTCGGGCTGGAAGCGCCGGTCACGGTCGAGGTCGGCAATCACGACCTGCCCTATTTCAACCTCGTCGAGCGCTTCCTCGATCCTTATCGCCGCTTCCGCGCGATCGCGGCGCTGGTCGATCGCCGGATCGAGCTGTTGCAGGGTTCGGGCCGCGGCGTGGCGATCGTGCCGCTCAAGACCACGGCGCGGGCGCAATGGCGGCTGAACTGGTCGAAGGGCTGGGTCACGCGGGCGGCGCTGGCCGATGCGCTGGCGCAGATCGACGCGCTGCCGCCGGGTACGCGCGTGCTGGTGGCCTGCCATCATCCGCTGGTCGAGGTCGGCACGCGCGGCACGGCGCTGACGCGCGGCGGCGAGCGCGCGCTGGAAGCGCTGGCCCGGCGCGGCGTGCTCGCCGTGCTGTCGGGCCATGTCCACGATGCCTTCGACCTGATCCACCCGACCGCCGCCGGGCCGGTGCGGATGATCGGCGCCGGCACGCTGTCGCAGCGTCTCCGCTCGACCCCGCCGAGCTTCAACGAACTGACCATCGCGGGCCGCGAGGTGCAGGTGCGCGTGCGCAACCTGGAAGCGGTGCCGACGCCCGCGATGCTGATCCCCGACGTGCCCGAAAACGCCCTGCCGCCGCGCAGCGATGACGAACCAGTCGCGCCGGTGGGCGCGGTACCGGCCGAGGACCCGCCGGTGCATTGACGCCGTCCCGACGAAATGGGGCCAAACGAAAAGGGCGGCCCTGCCGGACCGCCCTTTCGTCTTGCCGCAAAGGCCGCGATCAGCGCTTCGAGAACTGGAAGCTGCGGCGGGCCTTGGCGCGGCCGTACTTCTTGCGCTCGACCACGCGGCTGTCGCGGGTGAGGAAGCCGGCGGACTTGACGGCGCTGCGCAGCGCGGGCTCGAACTTGGCCAGCGCCTGGGCGATGCCGTGCTTCACGGCGCCCGCCTGGCCCGACAGGCCGCCGCCCTTGACGGTGGCGACAACGTCGTACTGGCCGGCGCGATCAGCCACCTGGAACGGCTGGTCGATGACGAGGCGCAGCGTCGGGCGCGCGAAATAGACTTCCTGGTCGCGGCCGTTGACGGTGATCTTGCCCGAGCCGGGCTTGATCCAGACGCGGGCGACGGCGTCCTTGCGGCGGCCGGTGGCATAGGCGCGGCCCTGGGCGTCGACCTCGCGCTCGCGCAGCGGAGCGGCGGGGGCGCGGGGCGCTTCGGGCGTCTCGGCCGCAGGATCGGCGGCGGTAGCGCCGGCGGCCAGCTGGCCGAGGTCGGCCAGATCTGTGACGGTGTTATCGGACATCAGGCACCCACCTTGTTCTTGCGGTTCATGGCGGCAACGTCGAGCGGCTGGGGCTGGGTGCCGCCATGCGGATGCTCGGTACCGGCGTAGAGATGCAGCGCGCGCATCTGGGCGCGGCCGAGCGGGCCGCGCGGGATCATGCGCTCAACCGCCTTTTCGAGCACGCGTTCGGGGAAGCGGCCGTCGAGCACCTTGTCGGCGGTGATCGCCTTGATGCCGCCCGCGTAACCGGTGTGCTTGTAATAGGTCTTGGCCGTGCGCTTGTTGCCGGTCAGCCGCACCTTCTCGGCGTTGATGACGACGACATGGTCGCCGCAATCGACGTGCGGAGTGTAGCTCGGCTTGTGCTTGCCGCGCAGGATATTGGCGATGATCACCGCGAGGCGGCCGACCACCAGTCCATCGGCATCGATGAGATGCCACTTCTTCTCCACCTCGGCCGGCTTGATCGACCGGGTGACCTTGCTGAGCGCCTTCATGGCCCACGTGTCCTTATATTAAGGAGGGTCAATACCCTTAGCTTGCCGCGAATCCCGATGCCGGGGTACGCGAGAAGGCGGCCCATTCGTGGAAAACGGGTGGAAAGTCAAGCTTTCCGGCCTGTTTCGGTGGAGGTAAAATAATACCTCTATGGTTACAGGTGCCGCGTACCGGCCGTTTGGCTCACCGGGTCAGTGCGCCCAGCCAGGCCGTGGTGCCGGGGCTGGCGCCGTCGCAGCGCCACCTGAGGATCGCCGGCTCGTCATAGGGATGCTCCTCGGCCAGACGGGCGATGGCGCGGTCGAGCAGCGCGGCGTCGGTCTTGAACAGCGCTCCCGCCTCGCTCGCCTCGCCGCGCTCGCCGTCCCATTCGAACAGCGAGAGCATGGTCGGGACGATGTTGGCGCAGGCCACGAGCCTCTCGTCGAGCAGCGTGCCGGCGGTCGCGGCGGCGGTCGCCGCGTCGGGGAAGGGGCACCAGATCAGCGCGGGCCCCTGGGCTTGCATCACGCGGTCCGCCGGCCGAGCGCGTGCGCGCCCCAGGCCGTCGCCGCGACCAGCAGAGCGCCGACGAGCTGGTGCGCCACCGCCAGCCAGAGCGCGATGCCCGACCAGACGGTGAAGATGCCGAGGATCACCTGCGTGCCGAAGGCGCTGTGCACGGCGATCGAGGCGGGCCGCATGCGCCGCGCTCGCAGCTTGCGGCCCATGACCACCATCAGGGCCACGACCACCCAGGCCCACCAGCGATGGACGAAGTGGATCAGGTAGGGATCGTGGAGGAAGGCGTGGACCGGCCCCAGCGACCAGTCGATGCCCGCGGGAAAGAAGCTGCCCTGCATGAGCGGCCAGGAATCCCAGCTCAGCCAGCCCGCGCCGGAGACGTGGCCGGCGCGCAGGCCCGCGGTCAGCGCCCCGAAGAAGAGCTGCACCAGCAGCGCCGCCAGCGTCAGCGCGGCGAAGCCGGTCAGCCGCGCGCGAGGCCTGCCGCGGGCAAGCGCGGTAAGATCGAGCGCGGTCCACACGAGCGCGCCCAGCGTGACCAGCGCGACCAGCAGGTGCGCGGCAAGACGGAAGTGGCTGACCGTGACGTTCTGCGTCAGGCCCGAGGTGACCATCCACCAGCCGACCACGCCCTGCAGTCCGCCCAGTCCGAGCAGCACCAGCAGCCGCGGCTTGTAGCCCCGCGGAATCTGCCGCTTGATCCAGAACCAGGCAAGCGGCAGCGCGAAGGCGATGCCGGCCACCCGCGCCAGCAGGCGGTGAATCCATTCCCAGAAATAGATGAACTTGTATTGCGCCAGCGTCATCCCGGCCGGGCCGGTGACTTCGGTATACTGGGGGATCTGCTGATAGCGGGCGAACTCGGCCTGCCAGTCGGCCTGGCTGAGCGGCGGGATGGCGCCGGTCACGGGTTTCCATTCGGTGATCGAAAGCCCGGATTCGGTCAGGCGGGTGATTCCGCCGACCGCGACGATCAGCACCACGATCGCCGCCACGGCCCAGAGCCAGCGAGCGAGGGCGAGCGGTCTTGCGGAAAGGTCGTCGGCGCGGACGGTCGTGGAATCGAGCATGCCCCGCGTCCTGCGCCGGACTGCACAAAATCGCAAGCTTCGGGCATGTGGCCCGTTGCAAGATGATACAACATTACATAAGAACACCGCCCATGACACGCGTCATCCTTTCGATTCGGGACCGGCTCGACCGCGTCGGGGTGCTCCTCTCGGGCCTGTGCGCCTTGCATTGCCTGCTGGGCCTGCTGCTGGTTTCGGTGCTGGGCCTGGGCGGCCAGATGCTGCTCGCGCCCGAGATTCACGAGATCGGGCTGGCGCTGGCGGTGCTGGTCGGCGCGGTGACGCTCGGCCTCGGCGTGATGCGCCACGGGCAGACCGGGCCGCTTCTGATCGGTACGGGCGGCATCGTGCTGATGGCCTCTGCGCTGGTCGTCGGCCACGGTCCGGGCGAGGCGGCGCTGACGATCGCCGGCGTCGCGCTGGTCGCGATCGCGCACATACGGAACTTGCGTCACGCCGCCTGAGCGCTATCTGCATCTGCGATGACCGCAGAACTTTCCCTGACCGTCAACGGCGAGCCGCGCCGCATCTTCGCCGGCGCGACGATCGCCCAGCTCGTCGAGAGCCTGGAGCTGAATCCTCTGAAAGTGGCGGTCGAGCGCAACGGCGAGATCGCGCCGCGCTCGGCGCTGGCGGACGTCGTGCTCGGCGACGGCGACGTGCTGGAGATCGTCCACTTCGTCGGCGGCGGCGATGATGGCGGCGAGGCGGCGGACACCTGGACGGTCGCCGGCCGCACCTTCCGCTCGCGGCTGATCGTCGGCACCGGCAAGTACAGGGACTTTGCCCAGAACGCCGCTGCCGTGGAGGCTTCGGGCGCCGAGATCGTCACCGTGGCCGTGCGCCGGGTGAACGTCTCGGATCCCAAGGCGCCGATGCTGACCGATTTCATCGACCCGAACAAGATCACCTACCTGCCCAACACCGCCGGCTGCTTCACCGCCGAGGACGCGATCCGCACGCTGCGCCTGGCGCGCGAGGCGGGGGGCTGGGACCTCGTCAAGCTGGAAGTGCTGGGCGAGGCGCGCACGCTCTATCCCGACATGCGCGAGACGCTCAAGGCGACCGAGACGCTGGCGAAGGAAGGCTTCCTGCCGATGGTCTACTGCGTTGACGATCCGATCGCGGCGAAGCAGCTCGAGGATGCAGGCGCGGTGGCGGTGATGCCGCTCGGCGCGCCGATCGGCTCGGGCCTGGGTATCCAGAACCGGGTGACGATCCGCCTTATCGTCGAAGGCGCGAAAGTGCCGGTGCTGGTCGACGCCGGCGTCGGCACGGCCTCGGACGCGGCGGTCGCCATGGAGCTGGGCTGCGACGGCGTGCTGATGAACACCGCGATCGCCGAGGCCAAGGACCCGCTGCGCATGGCCCGCGCGATGAAGCTGGCGGTCGAGGCCGGCCGCGAAGCCTACCGGGCCGGCCGCATGGCGACGCGCAAGTACGCCGACCCGTCGAGCCCGCTGGCGGGGCTGATTTGAGCGTTTCGGCACCGGCCCGCGCCCCCACCCGGCCTCCCACAGCGTACAATTTCGTTGGGAGGCCGGGTGGGGGCGCGGGCCGGTGCCGAACGATCCGAAGGTCCGTCGAAGACGGAATTTCGGATCAGACACAAAGCTCTCCTTAACCCGATGATAACCATATTCTGATGAAGTTTCCTCGTCGGGCCCTTCCGGTCCGCAAAGGGGGCATATCGCCATGGCCAGCACGGGTACGGCTTCGTTGACGATCAACGAGCTGCGCGAATTCGCCAGCTTCACGTCGTGCGAACAGCGCTACATCAAGCGAAGCCTCGACATCGGTCTGGGCCGTCAGGATGCCTTCAAGCTCTGGGCCCGCGATCCTTCGGAAGTCGCCTCGATCCGCTCGCAGTACGTCGCCTATCAGGAACTGAAGGCGCTGCGCGGCGCCGCGCCCGAGGAGAGGGGATTCGAAGGCGTCGACCTGTTCATCGGCAAACTCGTGCGCCTGACCGGCTTCGACCTTGCGCAGGAGCGGATCGGCTGCTTCTCCGCCTACCGCTTCCTCTACGAGCGGCTGCTGGGCGCCGCCGTGCGCCCCTGGCTGCCGTCTGCCTTCTGCGCCGCCGCCGCGTTGCCGCAGATCCGCCCCGACCGGCGCAAGAAGCTGCTCCACTCGATCAGCGAAGCCGCCGCCACCGCGCCCGGCTGGTCGACGCGCGAGCCGTGCTTCTTCCCGGAATGGATCGAGAAGGAAGCGGCCTGATACCGGGCTTGATACCGGGACAGGGTTGTTCCCGATCGATAAAGTTCCGTACCCGATCCATCCCAATCCGCCCATCCTGAGCTTGTCGAAGGACGCGCGCGAACCCCGCGTTACGCCTTATACAAAGCGTCCAGCCGCGCCCCGTAACGCTCCTTCAGCTTGTGCCGCCGGATCTTGAGGCTTGGCGTCAGTTCCTCGTTCTCGATGCCGAATGCCTCGTCGGCGAAGCAGAACTGGCGGACCTTCTCGATCACCGACAGGTCGCGGTTCACCCGGTCGATCGCCTCGCGCACCGCGCTGCGGAAGGCGGGCAGGTCCTGCAGGGCTTTCAGATCGAACTTCTCGTCCTGCGCGCGCGCCCATTCGAGCGCCCATTCGGCGTCGGGCACGATCAGGCCGACGATGTAGGGGCGCCGGTCGCCCGTCACCATGGCCTGGGCGATCTCCGGCTGGAGCGTCAGCATGCCTTCGACCTTCTGCGGCGAGACGTTGTCGCCCTTGTCGTTGACGATCATGTCCTTCTTGCGGTCGGTGATGACGATCCGGCCCTTGTCGTCGAGGTGGCCGATGTCGCCGGTGTAGAGCCACCCGTCCCGCAGCACGCGCGCGGTCTCGGCCTCGTTGTGCCAGTAGCCCTGCATGACCAGCTCGCCGCGAACCAGGATCTCGCCATCCTCGGCGATCCGCACCTCGACGCCGCGCAGCGGCGGACCGACCGTGTCCATCCTGATGCCGGCGCCCCTGAACCCTTCGATATTGGGCCGGTTGACGCTGACGACCGGCGCCGCCTCGGTCTGGCCGTAGCCCTGGAGCAGGGTCATGCCCATCGCCTCGAAGAACACGCCGACGTCGGGGTTGAGCGGCGCCCCGCCGGAGACGAGCGCCTTCATCCGCCCGCCGAAGCGCTGGCGGATCTTCGGCCGCAGCGTGCGCGCCAGGACCAGGTCCATCGGCCGGTCGAGCAGCCGCCGCTCGCCGCGCGCCTTGCGTTCGCCGATGGCCAGCGCGCGTTCCATCAAATAGCTGGCCAGACGGCCCTGCTTTTCCACCTGCTTGATGATGCGCGCGCGCAGCACCTCGAACAGGCGGGGAACGACGATCATGATCGTCGGGCGCACCTCCTCGATATTGGCGGCCAGCTTTTCGAGCCCTTCCGCGTAATAGATCTGCGCGCCCATGGCGATCGGCAGGAACTGGCCGCCGGTGTGCTCGTAGGCGTGGCTGAGCGGCAGGAACGAGAGGAACACTTCGTCATCCCAGCCGAAATCCTCGGCCAGCACGCGCGCGGCGCCGTCGATGTTGCGCAGGATCGCGCCGTGGTGCTGCATCACCCCGCGCGGCGCGCCGCCGGTGCCGCTGGTGTAGATGATGCAGGCCAGATCGCCGCGGCCGACGCCGGCCATCCGCGCCTCGACGGCGGTGCGCGCCGCCGCGGCGTCGCCCGCCAGCAGGCTCGCCCAGTCGTGGAAGGCGACCGTGCCGGACTGACTGGCGCGCAGCGGCTCCATGCCGATGACGTGCCGGGCCGCGTCCGAGCGCAGAACCGCCGGCAGCAGTGCCTTGGCGAGCTTCGCGTCGGAGACGATCGCCGCCCGCGCGCCGGAATTCTCCAGCACATGCAGGTGGTCGCGCTCGGTATTGGTCGTATAGGCCGGGACCGTCACGCAGCCGGCGGCCATGATGGCGAGATCGGCCAGGCACCATTCGGGCCGGTTTTCGGAAACCAGGAGCACGCGGTCGCCGGCGGCGAGGCCCAGCCCGCGCAGCCCTTCGGCGATCAGGCAGACACGGCGGGCGGCCTCGGCCCAGCTCAGCGCGACCCAGGCGCCGTCCCGCTTGGCCCACAGCATCGGCCGGTCGCCCAGCTCGTCGGCGCGCGAGAGAAACAGCGAGACCAGATTGCTGCTGGCGTCGAAATCGGAAAGCTGCACCCGGACCGCCTCTCACCCCTGCGTCTGAAACCACCGTCTAGGGCTTGCGGGCGAGGCCAGCAAGTTGCCCTAATCGGTGACGGCGACACCCTCGCTGCGCGGATCGGCCGCGCCGCGCGGACGGCCAGCCGCCACCTCGACGGCATTGGCCTTGAGCGGCATCGCGCGCGGGGCCACTTCGGCGTGGCCGAGCGCCCGCAGCGCCGGGATCATCGCCTCGAGCGCGCTGCCCTGCTCGACGAAGACCGCGCCCGGCGCGAAGAGGACAGGCAGCGCCAGGGCGTCCTGGGCCGGCAGCTTCCAGTCGATCACGCCGATGATCGCGCGCAGGACCTGCGCCGGGATGGTCGCGCCGCCCGCCGCGCCGACGGCGAGGCGCAGCCGGCCGTCGGGCGCATAGACCAGCGTGGGCGCCATGCTGCTGCGCGGGCGCTTGCCTGGCTCTACCCGGTTCGCCACCGGCTTGCCGTCGCGTTCGGGGGCGAGGCTGAAATCGGTCAGTTCGTTGTTGAGGAAGTAGCCGTTGACGACGAGGCCCGAGCCGAAGGCGCTTTCGATGGTCGATGTCAGCGTCACCGCCGCGCCGTGGCGGTCGACGACGACGAAGTGCGAGGTCGACGGCACGTCGGGGGTGAGCGTGTCGGCTTGTGCGGCCGGCGCGCCGGGCGGCATGCCGGGCTCCGCGCTCGCCATCGCCCGGTCGGGCGCGATCAGCCGCGCGCGCGCGGCGAGGTAGGCGTGTGAGACCAGACCGGCGGTGGGCACGGTCACGAAATCGCTGTCGGCAAGATAGCGCTCGCGGTCGGCATAGGCGAGGCGCTGGGCTTCGGCGATGAGATGCCAGGCGACGGGCGAATCGGGGCCCAGCGCGGCCAGGTCGAAGCGCTCCAGCATGCCGAGCGCGCCCTGCACGGTGGTCGCGCCCGAGGAGGGCGGCCCCATGCCGCAGACGCGGTAGCGGCGATAGGACGTGCAGACCGGCGGGCGGGACACGGCCCGGTAGGCGGCGATGTCGGCCGCGGTCATCGGCGCGGGGTTGCGCGGCGCATTCGCCACGGCACGGGCAATCGCATCGGCATTGGCGCCGGTGTAGAAGGCATCGGGCCCTTCGTCCGCCAGCCGTTCGAGGAACCTGGCGAAGGCGGGGTTGTGGATCACGGTGCCTAGCGGCAGCGGCTCACCGTCCGGGCCGTAGTAAAGCGCGCGGCCTTCGGGCGTCAGCGCGCCGGTCCGCCGTGCGCGGTCGAGCGATGCGCGCAGGCGCGGCGTCATCGCGAAGCCGTCTCGTGCCAGACGGATCGCCGGCGCGAACAGGTCCCGCCACGGCAGCTTGCCGTGGCGGGCGTGCGCGGCCGCCATCAGCCGGACGTTGCCCGGCACGCCGACGCTGAGCCCGCCGGGAATCGCCTCGGGCACCGACAGGGCCTGGCCGTCCACCTCGAACCAGCGTGGATGCGCTGCCGCCGGGGCGGTTTCGCGCCCGTCCAGTGTCTCCAGCCCGCCCTTGCCGTCGTCGATCACCGCGAAGCCGCCGCCGCCGATCCCCGAACTCTGCGGTTCGACCACGTTCAGCGCCAGCAGCACGGCGAGCGCGGCGTCGGTCGCGGTGCCGCCGGCGCTCAGTATTCCGGCCCCCGCCTCGGCCGCACGCGGATCGGCGGCGCTGACCATGCCCGCCTCGAGCGTGGTCGCGGGGGCACTGTCGGTGCGGGGCGTGGTCGCGCAGCCGGCGAGCAGGACGGCGGCGGCCAGTGAAGCGGAGAGGAACGGGCGCATCGTGTGCAGGCTATGCGCTGCCGACCGCTTCGGCAATCGAGGCGAAGCCGTCGCGGCGCATCAGCTCCTCCAGACCGCGCACGATGGTCGCGGCGATGCCCGGCCCCGCATAGACCATCGCGGTGTAGAGCTGCACCAGGCTCGCGCCGGCGCGGATGCGCGCCCAGGCGTCCTCGGCGGTGGCGATACCGCCGACGCCCACCAGCGGCAGCTCGCCGCCGGTCGCCTTGCGGAAATCGCGCAGCCGCTGCTGGGCCAGGTCGCGCAGCGGCGCGCCGGACAGGCCGCCGCCCTGATCGGCCAGCGGAGAACTTAGCGGCGGGCGCGAGATCGTCGTGTTCGAGACGATCAGCGCGCCCAGGCGCTTGTCGATGGCGATGCGTGCGATCGCGTCGATGTCGGCGGGCTCCAGATCGGGTGCGACCTTGAGGAATACCGGCGGGCCCGGCGTGCCGCGCGCCGCGAGCACCGCGTCGAGCAGCTCGGTCAGCGCCGATTCGTCCTGCAGCGCGCGCAGGCCGGGCGTGTTGGGGCTGCTGATGTTGACCGTCAGGTAGGCGGCCAGCGGCGCCATCAGCCGCGCCATCATCGCATAGTCGGCGATGCGGTCCGCCGAATCCTTGTTGGCGCCGATGTTGATGCCGACCACGCCGGGGCGGCCGGCGCGCGCGCGCAGCCGCCCGGCGGCGACTGCGGCGCCAAGATTGTTGAAGCCCATGCGGTTGATCACCGCGCGGTCTTCTTCCAGCCGGAACAGGCGCGGGCGCGGGTTGCCGGCCTGGGGCAGCGGCGTGATCGAGCCGACTTCGGCGAAACCGAAGCCCAGGCCGAGCAGCGCGTCGGGCGCTTCGCCGTCCTTGTCGAAGCCGGCGGCCATGCCCAGCGGATTGGGAAAGGCGATACCGGCCACCTCCACCGCCAGCGGCCCGCCGGGCCGGGCGCGGCGGCCGCGGGGCATCAGCTTGAGCGCGCGGAGCGCGAGGCCGTGGGCGCGTTCGGCGTCGAGTCGGAACAGGGCGGGGCGGAGCAGCGCGTAGAGCATGGGCGCGACCATAGCCGCGGCTTCCGCTTCGCCTCAATGTGTTGCCTATGCACCACATACGTGAAAACACGTGGAGATTCCCGATAGCGATGCCCCGCCGTGTCGCATTTCTACAATTTTTTGTTGCGGGTCAGGCATATCCCATTGGTGCGACCCGAAGGGCTCGCGGCTTTGTCGCGGCGAGTTCCTCGACTTTTACGCGACCCCCGGCTTGACCGGGGGTCGCCTTTTTTGTGCGAATCCGGCAGTTGAATTGTCGCACCGGCACCCCTAGGTGAAACCGGAACGAATCACTCCGATTTGTGTGAGGGTTGCGATGCGCCTGTCCAGCATGGCCGATTACGCCGTCGTCACGATGGCCGCCGCCGCGCGGCACTGCGGTCGCGCGCGCGTTTCCGCCGCGCAGCTCGCCGAAGAGACGGGGCTGCCTGCGCCGACCGTGCAGAAACTGGTGAGCCGGTTGACCGCGGCGGGTTTGCTGCGGTCCTCGCGCGGGGCTGGTGGCGGGCTCAAGCTCGCCCGCCCGGCCGCGGCGATCACGCTTGCCGATATCATCGAGGCGATGGAGGGTCCGATCGCGCTTACTGCCTGTATCGAACACGGGCGGCACGACTGCACGCTCGAATCGGCCTGCATGGTCCGGTCGCACTGGCCGCTCGTGAACGAGGCGTTGCGCGGCGCGCTGGCGCAGGTGCCGCTCACCCGACTGGCGGAAACCCGCCACGCGCGCATTGCAGGGGCCGCATGATGACTGACGAAATCGCTCTCAAGGACCAGGCGGCGCGCGAGGCCGCGGCCCGGGTCGCCGAATACGAGCACGGCTGGTCGGCCGACATCGAGCAGGAGTTCGCGCCCAAGGGCCTGTCCGAGGATACGGTCCGTTTCATCTCGGCCAAGAAGGACGAGCCCGAATGGATGCTCGACTGGCGGCTCAAGGCCTATCGCCTGTGGCTGACGATGACGCCGCCCGACTGGGCCAAGCTGAACGTCCCGCCGATCGACTACCAGGACGCCTATTATTACGCCGCGCCCAAGGCGAAGAAGCAGCTTGCCTCGCTCGACGAGGTCGATCCCGAGATCCTGCGCGTCTACGAGAAGCTGGGTATCCCGCTTGAGGAGCAGAAGGTGCTCGCCGGGGTCGAGGGCGCGCGCAAGGTCGCGGTCGACGCGGTGTTCGATTCGGTCTCGGTGGCCACCACCTTCCGCAAGGAGCTGGAAGCGGCCGGCGTCATCTTCCGCTCGATCAGCGAGGCGATTCGCGAATATCCCGATCTGGTGAAGCGCTGGCTGGGCAAGGTCGTGCCGATGCACGACAACTACTTCGCCGCGCTCAACTGCGCGGTCTTTTCCGACGGCACCTTCGTCTACGTGCCCGAGGGCGTGCGCTGCCCGATGGAGCTGTCGACCTATTTCCGCATCAACGCCGAGAACACCGGCCAGTTCGAACGGACGCTGATCGTCGCCGACAAGGGCGCCTACGTTTCCTACCTCGAAGGCTGCACCGCGCCGCAGCGCGACGAGAACCAGCTCCACGCCGCGGTGGTCGAACTGGTCGCGCTCGACGATGCCGAGATCAAGTATTCGACCGTGCAGAACTGGTACCCCGGCGACGCGCAAGGCAAGGGCGGCATCTACAACTTCGTCACCAAGCGCGCGCTGTGCCAGGGCAAGCGCAGCAAGGTGAGCTGGACGCAGGTGGAGACCGGCAGCGCGATCACCTGGAAGTATCCCTCGTGCGTGCTCAACGGAGAGGATTCGGTCGGCGAGTTCTACTCGGTCGCCGTCACCAACAACTTCCAGCAGGCCGACACCGGCACCAAGATGATCCACAACGGCGCCGGCAGCCGCTCGACGATCGTGTCGAAGGGGATTTCGGCCGGCAAGTCGAACAACACCTATCGCGGCCTGGTGCGCGTCGGCGCGAATGCCGAAGGCGTGCGCAACTTCACCCAGTGCGATTCGCTGCTCCTGGGCGGCGACTGCGGCGCGCACACCGTGCCCTATATCGAGGTGCGCAATCCCAGCGCGCAGATCGAGCACGAGGCGACCACCAGCAAGATCAGCGACGACCAGCTCTTCTACGCCATGCAGCGCGGGCTGGGGCAGGAAGAGGCGGTGGCGCTGATCGTCAACGGCTTCGCCAAGGACGTGCTGCAGCAGTTGCCGATGGAGTTCGCGGTGGAAGCGCAGAAGCTGCTGGGGATCAGTCTGGAAGGATCGGTCGGATGAACTGGTCACTCCGCGATCAGGCGAAACAGTTGAACTCCCCTCCCTTTCAGGGGAGGGGCAGGGGGTGGGGTCTCACTGCTATGCGCAACGAAGAGATTGCCGGCTACGCCCGCGAAATGCGCCGCAATCCCACAGAGCCCGAGCTTCGGCTGTGGCGCGCGCTTTCCGGCTCGAAGCTCGGCGGCTACAAGTTCCGGCGACAGGCCCCGATCGGCCCCTTCATAGTCGATTTCCTCTGTCCGCAGAAGGCGCTGGTCGTCGAAGTCGACGGCATGACGCACGATGTCGATGTCGATGCCGATCGCGATGCCGCGCTGCGGCGCTTGGGATTCACGGTGCTTCACGTCACCAATCCCGATGTGATGTCCAATCTCGATGGGGTGCTCATCGCGATCCTAGGCGCTCTCGAGGCGGCGCCGGACCGTTGGGAGAGACCCCACCCCCACCCCTCCCCTCAAGGGGAGGGGCTTAGCGGCGGCAACCTATCATGAGAAAGACGCTTTCCGTCCGCCCGGTCGAGGAGCGTACCGACGCTCCGCAGCTCCAGAAGAAGGGGCGTGGGTGGAACATCGCCGAATCGCGGCTCGACACGCTGCATGAAGCGGCGCGCGAGATGCGCCGGGCGCCGACCGAGGCGCAGGCGAAGCTCGCCGAGGCGCTGGTCGCGGCGAATCTGGGCAAGTACCGCTTCCGCCGCCAGGTCGTGATTGGCTCGGCGATCGTCGATTTCGCCTGCCAGCCGCTCAAGGTCGTGGTCGAGATCGAGGAAGCCGACGCCAACCCCGAGCTTGACCGGCGCCGCGACGCCAGCCTCGCGCAAGTCGGCATCAAGGTGCTGCGCTTCCCCGCGGCCGAGGTGCTGGCCGACGCCGAGACGGTCACCGCCGCGATCGTCGCCGAACTGAAAGCCCGCTGGCACGAACAGCGCGCCCGTCCCAATGCCCGTCGCGGCTACCAGAGATGACCATGCTCCAGATCGACAATCTTCACGCCACCATCGCCGGCAAGCCCATCCTCAAGGGGCTTTCGCTCACCGTCAACGCGGGCGAGATCCATGCGATCATGGGGCCGAACGGCGCGGGCAAATCGACGCTCGGCTACACGCTCGGCGGCCGGCCGGGGTATGAGGTGACCGGCGGCTCGGTCATGTTCGACGGCCAAGATGGACAAAGAATCGACCTGTTCGCGCTCGAGCCGCATGAGCGCGCCGCCGCGGGGCTGTTCCTCGGCTTCCAGTATCCGGTCGAGATCCCGGGCGTGTCCAACGTCCAGTTCCTGCGCGAGGCGCTGAACGCCCAGCGCAAGGCGCGGGGGCAGGAGCCGCTCTCGGGCGGCGAGTTCCTCAAGCTCGCGCGCGAGAAGGCCGGGCTGCTGCGCATGGACATGGAGATGCTCAAGCGGCCGGTGAACGTCGGCTTCTCGGGCGGCGAGAAGAAGCGCGCCGAGATGGTGCAGATGGGCATCCTCGACCCCCGCTTCGCCGTGCTCGACGAGACCGATTCGGGCCTCGACATCGACGCGCTGCGCATCGTCGGCGGGGGAATCAACGCGATCATGCGCAAGCCCGACAAGGCGGTGCTGCTGATCACGCACTACCAGCGGCTGCTCGACTACGTGAAGCCGGACTTCGTCCACGTGCTGGCCGACGGCCGCATCGTCCGCACCGGTGGGCCCGAGCTGGCGCTGCAGCTCGAGGAACAGGGCTACGAGGCGGTGGCGTGACGCGCCTGGACGTCCTCCCCACGCGCAAGAGCGAGGCCTATCGCTATTCCGACCTCGACGCCCTCGCGGGCGTGTGGCCGGTGGCGCGTGAGGAGATCCTCGTGCCCAGCGGGCAGGACACGTTCCTCAGTCTGGTCGAGCTGGGCGAGGCTGCGGTGGCGCGGCATCTCGACATCACGCTGGAAGCCGGCGCGCGGTTCGATCTGCGCGTGCTCAACGCCGGCGCCGCCTTCGGACGGGTCGCGGTCGACGTGCGGCTGGGCGAGGGCGCGCAGTTCACGCTCGGCGCGGCGCAGCTCGGCGCGGGGGCGCAGACGCTGGAGATCGTCACCGAGGTCAGCCACGAGGCGCCGAACGCCAACAGCCGCCAGGTGGTGCGCTCGGTGCTCGCCGGGCGGGCGACCGGCACCTATCTGGGCAAGGTCGCCGTGGCGCGCGGCAGCGACGGCACCGATTCCGAGCAGTCGGTGCGGGCGATGCTGCTCGACCGCACGGCCACCGCGAATGCGCGCCCCGAGCTTGAGATCTACGCTGACGACGTCAAGTGCGCGCACGGCTGTGCCGTGGGCGAACTCGACGCCATGGGCCTGTTCTACCTGCAGTCGCGCGGGCTGACGCCGCCCGAGGCGAAGCGGCTGATGCTCCAGGCCTTCATCGCCGAGGCCTTTTCGGGGGCGCCCGAGGAGGAGCGGTTGCAGACCCTCGCGCTGCAGCGTCTGGAGGACATGGTATGACGTCTTGGGTACCCGGGAAGGGAGAGCGGCCATGCTGACCGATGTGGTCTCGCGGCGCGCCGATTTCCCCGGCCTGTTCACCGCCGACGGCCGCCCCTGGCATTACCTCGACACCGCCGCCAGCGCGCAGAAGCCGCAGGTGGTGGTCGATGCGACGGCACAGGCGATCGGCGTGGACTATGCCACCGTGCACCGCGGCGTCTACGCGCGCTCGGCCGAGATGACGCTGGCCTTCGAGGCGGCGCGGCGCAAGGTGGCGCGGTTCATCGGCGGGCAGGAGCACGAGGTTGTCTTCACCCGCGGCGCGACCGAGGCGATCAACCTCGTCGCGCATAGCTGGGGCGGCTCGCAGCTCAAGGCGGGCGACCGCGTGCTGCTCTCGACGCTGGAGCACCACGCCAACATCGTGCCCTGGCAACTGCTGCGCGAGCGCACCGGCATCGCGATCGACGTCTGCCCGCTGACGCCGGACGGACGGATAGACCTCGACGCCGCCGAACGGATGCTGACGCCGGCGCACCGGCTCGTTTCGCTGGCGCACGTCTCGAATGTGCTCGGCTCGACGCTCGATGTGGCGCGGGCGGCGGCGCTGGCGCACGGCGTCGGCGCCAGGATTCTGGTCGACGGCTGCCAGGCGGTGCCCCGCCTGCCGGTCGACGTCGCCGCCATGGGCGTCGATTTCTACGTGTTCTCGGCGCACAAGCTCTACGGGCCGACCGGCATCGGCGCGCTCTGGGCGCGGGCGGAGATACTGGAGGCGATGCCGCCCTGGCACGGCGGCGGCGCGATGATCGACCGCGTGACGTTCGCGGGCACGACCTATGCCCCGCCGCCCGCGCGGTTCGAGGCGGGCACGCCGGCGATCGTCGAGGCGATCGGGCTGGCCGCGGCGATCGACTATGTCGAGGCGCTGGGCGTCGCGGCGATCGGCGCGCACGAGATGGCGCTGACCGCGCGCGCGCGCGAGGAGCTGCGGCGGCTGAACTCGGTCACGGTGTTCGGGCCGGATGATGCGGCCGGGATCGTCAGCTTCGCGCTCGACGGGGTGCATCCGCACGACCTCGGCACCATATTGGACGAGGAAGGCGTGGCGATCCGCGCCGGGCACCATTGTGCGCAGCCGCTGATGGATCATCTGGGCGTGCCGGCGACGGCGCGGGCCAGCTTCGGCGTCTACAACGACGAAAGCGATATCGCCGCGCTGCTGCGCGGGATCGAGAGGACCAAGAGGATCTTCGGATGAGCGAGGAAGAGGCAAAGTTCGCGGTGGAAGAGGTCGGAAGCGTGGCCCCGCCGCCGCGCGCGCGGGTCGACGATGCCGAGCCGCCGGCGGAGAAGCTCGGGCGCAAGCGCGATTATCTCGAGGGCTTCCTGTCGGCCACGCCCGAAGGCGTCGCGCCGGGCCAGCCGGGCGGGACGATCTACGAGGGCGTGATCACGGCGCTGAAGGAGATCTACGATCCCGAGATCCCCGTGAACATCTACGATCTGGGGCTGATCTACGGCGTCGACATCACCGACGACAGCGGCGTGACCGTCACCATGACGCTGACGACGCCGCACTGCCCGGTTGCCGAATCGATGCCGGGCGAGGTGGAGCTGCGCGTCGCGGCGGTGCCGGGCGTGCGCGACTGCGAGGTGAATCTCGTCTGGGACCCGCCGTGGGACATGGCCAAGATGAGCGACGAGGCCAAGCTCGAACTGGGGATGCTGTGATGGACAACCAGACCACGACCCGCCAGCGCCCGGCGGCGGTCATCCTGACCCCGGGCGCGGAAGCGCGCGTCGCGCACCTGATGGCGCAGGCGCCCGCAGGCGCGATCGGCGTCAAGCTGTCCACCCCGCGGCGCGGTTGCTCGGGCCTTGCCTATTCGGTCGACTACGTGACCGAGGCCGACGCCTTCGATGAGCGCATCGAGACGCCGGGCGGCACGTTCTTCATCGACGGGGCGAGCGTGCTCTACCTGATCGGCAGCACGATGGACTGGCAGGAGGACGATTTCACCGCCGGTTTCGTGTTCCAGAACCCCAACGCCAAGGGCAGTTGCGGCTGCGGGGAAAGCTTCACGGTGTGAACGCGTCGTCCCGGGCTTGACCCGGGACCGCTGGCCGCTGGGCTCGACCTCGCATCGATGAGGCCAGCGATCCCGGCTTTCGCCGGGATGACGATTACTTCCCGCCCTCGTCCGCCAGGAAGTCCATCAGCGCCCGTTCGTATTCGTCGATCGCGCCGGCGTCCTCGGCCGCAAGGTCGCGGGCCGGGCGGCGGCCGAATACGCCGGTGAAGCCCGATTGCAGGTCGAAGTGCGCCATCCGCGCGAAGAAGCGGCCGACGCCGTCGCCCGGACGGGTGAGGAATTCCTCCAACTCGGCCGCGCGGTCGTGCGAAAGCGGCTCGTAGGTGGTGTAGGCCATCAGGTAGTTGCCGGCGCCCTGGGCGAACAGCCGTTTCCATTCCGGCCCGTTGGCGGCGCCCAGCGTCGCGTCCTTGAGACGGAAAAGCAGTTCGGCCTCGGTCCGGCCGACGCCGGCGGGCGCGAAGATCAGGCGGCGCAGCAGCAGCGCCTCGGCATCGCTGACGCCGCATCCGTCGGGAAGGCCATGCCGCGTGGCGCCCTGGCCCGATAGAACCGCGCGCTCGATCTGCGCGATGGCGTAGCTGCGCAACCGCCCCGGCACCGGGCTCGCCCGCTCCGTCAGCCTGGCCAGCAGCGCGAGGCTGGCCATCGACGCGGGCGCGCCGCCGCGCGCGATGCGCGCCATCAGCCAGGCGGCCTGCGCCTCGGCGACGCGGCCGGCCGGTTCGCTGCCGTTGATCAGGAATTCGCCCAGCGCCTCGACGGCGAAGTCGATCCACTCGGCGGTGGGCGCGCCGATGCGGCCGTCGACTTCGAGGATGGCTTCGGCCTCGTCGGCGTCGATGCGGCCGTCCGACCAGCCGGCGCGGCGCAGGATGAGGATCTCCTCGGGCGAGATCGTCCCGTCGGCGGCGGTCTGCGCGGCAAGGTCGCGGAAGTAGGCGGTCATCGGGGGGTATTATCCGCCGGTCGCCTTAAATGACGGTTACGAAGGTTTTGTCTGGTTCAGCGAGGCTGAACCAGAGGCGGCACCGGCCCGCTCCCCCACCCGGCCACCCGACGACAGTACCCTATGGGTGGCCGGGTGGGGGAGCGGGCCGGTGCCGCTTCCGCGCAAGCGGACATCAGCGCCTTTGCAGCGCCTTCACGCAGGCGGCGCGGTCGACGTCGCGGCCGTCGGTGCGGCGGGCGTCGACGTAAGTGGCCTGCGGCTCGCGCCCCGGCGCGCCGGGATAGAGATAGACGTCGAGGATACAGGGCGTGCCGGTGAACTGCAGCTTGCGCGCGTCGCCCTCGATCACGTCGAGCCGGGCGGGGCCGAACTGGCGGGTCAGTTCGGTGGCGGTCGCGCCGATCACGCGCTCCAGGCCGGGCAGTTGCTGCACCTGCGCCTGCGGCGGCGGCCGGGTGATCGGTGCGCGGACCGGCTGGCGCGGCTTGCCCTGGCGCATTTCCACCGCGCGGCTCGGCGGCGCGGTCCCCGCGCGCGGCGGGCCGCCGGTGGCACCGCAGGCGGAAAGCAGCGCGGCAAGGAGCAGGACCGGGGGAATCGCATGCAGGTTCGGCATCGGCGGCGGCATCGCCCGGCGCCCGGGCGGTGTCAACGCCGATCGGCCTTGCCGCGCGCTCCGGCGGCCGCTACCCGCGCCGGCTGGAAGCCCTCAAGCGCAGGAAAGATCGCCGATGCCCCAGTCCCCCAATCCGCCGGCCTTCGACGTCATCGCCATCGGCAACGCCATCGTCGACGTGATGGCGCCCAGCACCGACGAGGCGATCGCGGCCCTGGGCATGGCGCGCGGCGGCATGACGCTGATCGACACGGAGCGCGCGCGCGCGCTCTATGATGCGATGGGTCCGGCGCGCGAGGTCTCGGGCGGCTCGGCGGCGAACACGCTGGCGGGGCTGGCGGCGCTCGGCGCCAGGTGCGCCTTCATCGGCCAGGTCGCCGACGATCAGCTCGGCGAGGTCTTCGCCCACGACATCCGCGCCGGCGGCATTGCCTTCGCCACCCCCGCGCGGCCGGGCGAGCCGCCGACGGCGCGCTGCCTGATCTTCGTCTCGCCCGACGGGCAGCGGACGATGAACACCTACCTCGGCGCCTCGCAGTTCCTGCCGGCCGCCGCGCTCGACGCAAAGGCGATCGCGGACGCCGCGGTGCTCTATCTCGAAGGCTACCTCTGGGACCCCGAAGAGCCGCGCGCGGCGATGCGCAAGGCGATCGCGGCGGCGCGCGACGCCGGGCGCAAGGTGGCCTTCACGCTGTCCGATGCGTTCGTCATCGCCCGCCACGGCGACGATTTCCGCGCGATGATCGCGGCGGGCGAGATCGACATCCTGTTCGCCAACGAGCACGAGCTGGCCGCGCTCACCGGCAAGGACGATTTCCAGGACGGCATCGCCGCGCTGCGGGGCAGCGTGCCCGTGCTGGTCGTCACCCGCAGCGAGCAGGGCGCGGTGGCGGTCGCGGGCGAGGCGCGGGCCGAAGTGGCGGCCGAGCCGGTCGCCCGCGTGGTCGACACCACCGGCGCGGGCGATCTCTTCGCCGCCGGCTTCCTGTTCGGCCATGTGCGCGGCCTCGGCCTGGCCGAGTGCCTGAAGCTGGGCGCGATCTGCGCGGCCGAGGTGATCTCGCACTACGGCGCGCGGCCCGAGGCCGACCTCAAGGCGCTGACTGCCGCCGTGCTGGCTTAGGCGGTTAGGTCCGGACCGGACCCAATCCGCAAGTTCAGGGTGACGACCTGGCGCCCGGTCAAAGAACGGGCGCTATTCGCCTTCCGCCTCGCGCGCCACCTCGCGCCAGCCGATGTCGCGGCGGCAGAAGCCTTCGGGGAAGGCGATCGCGTCGACCGCGGCATAGGCGCGCGCCTGCGCTTCGGCGACGGAGGCGCCGCGCGCGGTGACGTTGAGCACGCGGCCGCCGCTCGCGGTCAGCACGCCGTCGATGCCGAGCGCGGTGCCGGCGTGGAACACCCTGGCGTCGCCCGCCTCGGCCGCGGGGATGCCGTCGATCCGCCCGCCCTTCTTCGGCGCGTCCGGATAGCCTTGCGCCGCCATCACCACGGTCAGCGCCGTTTCGGGCGAGAACACCGGCGGCTGGCAGGCGGACAGCCGGTTCTCGGCGCAGGCCAACAGGATCTCGCCGAGGTCGCTTTCCAGCCGCATCATCAGCACCTGGCATTCCGGATCGCCGAAGCGGCAGTTGTATTCGATCAGCCTGGGGCCGTCGCGGGTCAGCATCAGCCCGGCGTAGAGCACGCCCGCATAGGGGGTGCCTGCGTCCGCCATGGCCCGCACCGTCGGCGCGACGATCTTGGCCAGCACCTCGCCCTCCAGCATCGGCGTGAGCACCGGCGCGGGGCTGTAGGCGCCCATGCCGCCGGTGTTGGGGCCGGTGTCGCCGTCGCCGACGCGCTTGTGGTCCTGCGCCGAGCCGAAGGGGACGATGGTGCTGCCGTCGGTCAGCGCGAAGAAGCTCGCCTCCTCGCCTTCGAGGAATTCCTCGATCACCGCCTCGGCCCCCGCCTCGCCGAAGCGGCCGGCGAAGATGTCGCGCACCGCCGCGTCGGCCTCGGCGCGGGTCATGGCGACGGTGACGCCCTTGCCCGCCGCGAGGCCATCGGCCTTGATCACCACCGGCACGCCGAAGCGGTCGAGCGCCGCCAGCGCCCCGGCCTCGTCGGTCACGCGCACGTAGCCGGCGGTCGGGATTTCGGCGCGGGCGCACAGGTCCTTGGTGAAGCCCTTGCTGCCTTCGAGCTGCGCGGCGGCGCGGCCGGGGCCGAACACCGCGAAAGCGGCGGCGCGCAGCGAATCGGCGAGGCCGTCGACCAGCGGCGCTTCCGGGCCGATGACGACGAGGCCGATGCGCTGCGCCTCGCAGAAGGCGACGACGGCGGCATGGTCGGTCGCGTCGAGCGTGACCAGTTCGGCGTGCTGGGCGATGCCGGGGTTGCCAGGCGCGGCGTAGAGCCTATCGCAGAGCCGGGATTGCGCCAGCTTCCAGGCCAGCGCATGTTCGCGGCCGCCCGAGCCCAGCAGCAGGATGTTCATGACCGTCCGTTCGCCTTATTCCGATGACAATTCCGCCGGGCTGGTAGCGAAGGAGACGCCCGGGGACAACGCCGCCCCGCTTTCCGTCAGCGAGATTTCGGGGCGGCTGAAGCGCGCGGTCGAGGAACGCTTCGGTTTCGTGCGCGTGCGCGGCGAGCTTTCGGGGGTGAAGCGCGCGGCCTCGGGCCACCTCTATCTCTGCCTCAAGGACGAATCGGCGCGGCTCGACGGGGTGATGTGGCGGGGCGCGGCGCAGAACCTGCCGTTCCGCGTCGAGGACGGCATCGAGGTGATCGCCACCGGCAAGCTCACCACCTATCCCGGCCGCTCGACCTACCAGATCGTCATCGACCGCATGGAAGTGGCGGGCGAGGGCGCGCTGCTGGCGCTGCTCGCCCGGACGAAGGCGCGGCTGGAGGCCGAGGGCCTGTTCGCGCGCGAGCGCAAGCGGCCGATCCCCTATCTGCCGGGCGTGATCGGCGTCGTCACCTCGCCCACCGGCGCGGTGATCCGCGACATCCTCCACCGCCTGTCGGACCGCTTCGGCTGCCACGTCGTCGTCTGGCCGGTGCTGGTGCAGGGCCAGGGCGCGGCCGAGCAGGTGGCCAACGCGGTGGCAGGCTTCTCGCGCATCGCGCCGGGCGGGCCGGTGCCGCGGCCCGACCTCGTCATCGTCGCGCGCGGCGGCGGCTCGATCGAGGATCTCTGGGCGTTCAACGAGGAAGCCGTGGTCCGCGCCATCGCCGGCTCGACGATCCCGGTGATCTCCGCCGTGGGGCACGAGACCGACACCACGCTGGCCGATTTCGCCGCCGACCTGCGCGCGCCCACGCCCACCGCCGCCGCCGAACTCGCCGTGCCGGTGCGCGAGGAACTGCTGACCCAGATCGCCGAGCTGGCCCTGCGCAAGCGCCGCGCCGTCGCCCGCCCGCTGGCGCTGGGGCGCGAGCGGCTGGAGGCGCGCGCCCAGCGCCTGCCGCGCGCCGAGGCGGTGCTGGCGCCGTTCGTGCAGCGGCTCGACGAGCTGGGCGAGCGGCTGCGGCGCGGGCTGGGCGAGCGCATCGTCGTCGCCCGCCATGCGCTGCAGGCCGACGGCGCGCGGCTGTCGGCGCCGCTGCTCGCCGCGCGGCTCGACCATGCGCGGCACCGGCTGGCGGCGCAGCGGCTGGCGCCCGGCCTCGTCTCGGCGCGAATCGCGGCCGGACGCGAGCGGCTCGACGGGCTGGCCCGGCTGATGGTCTCGCTCAACCCCGATGCCGTGCTCCAGCGCGGCTATGTCCGCGTCACCGCGGCGGACGGGCGCACGCTGGTGAGCAAGGCGGCCGCGGCGCAGGAGGGCGCGCTGGCGCTCCACTTCCGCGACGGCGAACTGGCGGTGACGCCCGCCGCCGCGCGCCCGGCACGCCCCGCCGCGCGGGGCAGGCCGGCCCCGCCCGAGCAGGGCAAATTGCTTTGAGCCAGGGGTTTGGGTAGGGTGTCCGCCATGCTGATGTCATCGAACGATCGCGCCGCCACGCTGCATTACGGCCCCAACGGCTTTCGCGTGCTGACGCAGGGCAGCCACGTGCTCTGCGCGGTGACGGGCGAGCAGATTCCGCTCGAGGTGCTGCGCTACTGGAGCGCGGAACTGCAGGAAGCCTATGCAAGCTGCGAGATCGCGACGCGGAGGCTGCTGGAGCGGGCCGGACAGTGAAGCGGCCGCTCGTCCTCGCGGGGCTCCTCGCCGGCGCGGCGGTCCTGCTCGGGGCGGCGGGCGGCGTCGGTCTGCCCGGCGGCGGCGCCGGTGGCGGCCGCGACGCGGTGCGGCCCGAGGTTTCGCTTGCCGGGGAACTGACCCAGGGCGGCTGGGCGCGCGGGACGGCGCCCGCCGGCACCACCGCGCTGACGCTCGACGGCAAGCCCGTGGCGGTGGCGCCGGACGGCAGCTTCTTCCTCGCCTTCGACCGCGACGCGCGGGACCGGGCAGAGCTTGTGGCGCGGCTGGCCGATGGCGGCGAAGTGACGCGCACGCTGACGGTCTCGCCCCGCGCCTGGAGGATTGAGCACATTCCCATCGGCCCGCGGCCGGGCGCGGTGCCGAGCGAGGCCTTCCGCATCCGCCGCGCGGCCGAACTGGCGCAGATCAGGGCCGCGCGGGCGATCGAAAGCGGCAGCCAGGGCTGGCGGCAGAGCTTCATCTGGCCGGCGCGGGGACGCCTTTCGGGCCTGTTCGGCTCGCAGCGGATCTACAACGGCACGCCCGGCAGCTACCATTCGGGCACCGATATCGCCACGGGGGCCAGCGGCACGCCCTTCGTCGCGCCGGCCGACGGCGTCGTCATCCTCGCGGCGACGAGCCCGTTCTCGCTCGAGGGCAACCTGCTGATGATCGATCACGGCATGGGGCTCAACAGCGCCTTCCTGCACTGCTCGCAGATTCTGGTGCGGCAGGGCGAGGCGGTGAAGCAGGGACAGGTGATCGGCCGCATCGGCATGACCGGGCGGGCGACCGGACCGCACCTGCACTGGAGCATCAAGTGGCGCGACGCCCGGCTCGATCCGCTGCTCTTCACCGGCCCCATGCGCTGATCGCGCAAGCCGCCCCGCGCGCGGGGAACGGGCGGGGGCCGCACCCGATTCGGCGGGGCTGACGCCGGTTCCGGCCGGGGCTGTTCGGCCCGGCGATCGGCCGCTATGCGGATGCGCGTGCGCCGCCTCCTTGCCCTGCTGCTGCTGATCCTGGCGCTGGCGCCCGGCACCTGGCTGCGCGAGGGGCAGGCGCCCCGGCGCGACGAGACGGCGGCGGTGCGCTTCACCCGCCTGCCGCTGCCGGCCGGGGCGGATGTGGCCGCGCATCTTGGCGCCTTCACGCTCGAGGCCGCGTGGGAGATGACCGGGACCTTCAGCGGTTTCGGCAGCTATTCGGCGCTGCTGCCGCGCCCCGACGGGCGGCTCATGGCCATCAGCGACAGCGGCCGCTACCTGACCTTTGCCCCACCTGGCGTTCCATCCGGCGCCCCATCCGGCGCCTCACCCGGCGCCTCATCCGGCGTTCCGGCCGCCGCGCCCGAAAGCGGCAGCGTCGTGCCCGAGCCGCTGCGCCGCCGCCGCGATCTCGACATCGAGGCCGCCGCGCAGGACCCGGCCGGCGACACCATCTGGCTTGCGCGCGAGGACAGCAACGGCATATCGCGGCACGACCCCGCCTTCCGCGACGCCGGCGCCTATGTCCGGCCGGCGGCGATGCGCGGCTGGCGGCGCAATCGCGGGCCCGAGGCGATGGCGCGGCTGGCGGACGGCCGCTTCATCGTGCTGCAGGAGGGATTCGCGGGCCTGTTCGCGATGCGCCGCCATCACGCGGTCCTGTTCGCGCGCGATCCGCTGCGCGGCGGGCCGGCGATGGAGTTCACCTTTGCCGGACCGCTCGCTTTCGACCCCACCGACATGGCCCAGCTTCCCGACGGGCGCGTGCTGATCCTGATGCGCCGGCTGGTCTGGCCGCTGCCCTTGCGTTTCAGCGGGCGCATCGTCGTCGCCGATCCCGCCGCCATCCGGCCCGGCGCCCCGTGGCGCGGCCATGTGGCGGCGCGGCTGACGGCGCCGCTGCCGGTCGACAATTTCGAGGGGCTGGCGATCGTGCCGGGCCGCGACGGGCGCGTCACCGTCTGGATGATCTCGGACGCCAACAACGCGGCGACGCAGCGCACCCTGCTGTGGAAGATGACGGTCGATCCCGCGCGCCTGCCGGGCGCACGCAAAAAGGCGCGAAGTTCACCTTCGCGCCCCCATGCTCAGCCTGGCTGAAAGATCAGGCCGCCTGCTTCTTCGCCAGCTCGCGCTTCACCTTGAGCGCGCGGGGGGAAAGCTTGGTGTCCGCCGTCTTGAGCAGCCACGCGTCGAGCCCGCCGACATGCTCGACCGAACGCAGGCCATGCGCCGAAACGCGGAACCGGAAGCTGCGATCCAGGCCGTCGGACAGAAGCGTGACGTTCTGCAGGTTCGGCAGGAAGACGCGCTTGGTCTTGTTGTTGGCGTGGCTGACGTTGTGGCCGACCTGGCGGCCCTTGCCGGTCAGTTCGCAGATGCGGGACATGGCTCTAACTCGCTTCGAATTCGAAAATGCCGTTGCTGGCGGAAGGCGCGCGCATAGCGGCTCGCCTGCGCATCGTCAAGTTGCGCGGGTGGGGGAGCGGGCCGGTGCCGCCTTTCCCGCCAGGGAAAAAACCGTTAGCGCGCCACTCATGTCCCGCTGGCCGCTTCCCGAACCCATGGCGCGCGCCCTCGCCGAGGCGGATAATGCCGTCGCGGCGGGCGAGGTGCCGATCGGCGCGGTGGTGGTCAGGGACGGGCAGGTGATCGCCGCCGCCCACAACGCGCCGCGCAGCCTGCGCGATCCTACCGCCCATGCCGAGCTGCTGGCGATTCGCGCCGCGGCGCAGGCGCTGGGCAACGAGCGGCTCGACGGCTGCGAGCTGTGGGTGACGCTGGAACCCTGCGCCATGTGCGCCGGCGCCATCGCCCATGCCCGCATCGCCCGGCTCTATTACGGCGCGTCCGATCCCAAGGGCGGCGCGGTGGAGCACGGCGCGCGGGTGTTCGAGCAGGAACAATGCCTGCATCGCCCGGAGGTCTATGCCGGCATCGGCGAGGCCGAGGCGGCGGAGCTGCTGCGCGGGTTCTTCCGCAAGAAGCGCTGACGCTACAATCCCCGCCAGATCTTCAGCGGCGCCGAATCGGGCGGGCCGAAAGTCCGCCGGTCGCAGGCCCTCGGCATGAAGTCGCGGCCATAGCACAGGCGGATCTCGCGCAGCCAGCCGGTGCGGCTGACGAGCACGCCGACCTGCGCCGCCCGCCAGTCCGGATTGCGCGCGACGAAGGCGCGGCGCAGCTCGCCCGCGGTGAGGCCGTCCTGGCGCGAGAGCCGGTCCGCGTCGGGCCAGCGCAGCGAGCGCCAGAGGATGCCGCTGGCGCGATAGTAGCGTTCGGGCGTGGCGGCCATGCAGCTTCCGTGCTTGGCCCATTCGTGCGCGATCAGCCGGGGCGCCGGCGTCATGCACAGCGCGCCGCGGACCACTTCGGGCGAGGGGCGCGGGGTCAGCGCGCACCATTGCGGCGGCGGGCCGCTGCGCGCCTCGGGCCAGAGGCCGTGGAGGATGAAGCCGAAACGCCCGTTCGCGCCCGAGCACTGCATCGTGCCCTTGTCCTGCGGCCGCCGGCAGTATTCGGGCGACCAGCTCGCCGCCAGCGTATAGCCGCCGATGGGCACGCGCCGCACCGGGCCGTCGGGCGTCGGCGCCGGCACCGGCGCGATGCGCCGGGGCGGATCGCAGCGATAGGCTTGCGCCAGCGCCGGCGCGGGCAGCGCCAGCACGAGGACGACCGCCGCGCGCAGCCTCACAGCGGCGTGAAGTCGAGGCCGATGTCGGCCGCCGGCGCGCTCTGCGTCAGCCGGCCGACCGAGACGTAGTCCACGCCCGTCGCGGCGATGGGGTTGATCGTCTGGAGGTTGACCCCGCCCGAAGCCTCGCAGGGTACCCGGCCAGCGACCAGCGCCAGCGCTTCGCGCAGCGTCGCCGGGGCCATGTTGTCGAGCAGCAGGTGGCTGGCGCCGGCGGCCAGCGCGGGCTCGATCTGGTCGAGCCGGTCGACCTCGCAGATGATCCGCGCGACGCCCGCGGCCTTCGCCCTGCGCACCGCCTCGGCGACGCCGCCGGCGACGGCGACGTGGTTGTCCTTGATCATCGCCGCGTCCCACAGGCCCAGGCGATGGTTCTGCGCCCCGCCCATGCGCGTCGCGTACTTTTCGAGATGGCGCAGGCCGGGGATGGTCTTGCGCGTGTCGAGCAGCACGGTCGAATGCGGCGCGATCGCGGCGACATAGGCAGCCGTCAACGTGGCGACGCCCGAGAGGTGCTGGACGGTGTTGAGCGCGCTGCGCTCGGCCGTCAGCATGGCCCGCGCGTTGCCCGAAAGCCGCATGAGATCGGCGCCCGGCCGCACTTTCGCGCCTTCCGCGACGAGGATCTCGATCTCCATGGCGGGATCGAGGTGGCGGAAGAAGGCGGCGGCGATCGGCAGCCCGGCGACGGTGATCGCCTCGCGGCTGTCCATCACCCCGGAAAAGCGGACGTCGGCCGGAATGACGCTTTCCGAGGTGACGTCATGCCCCCCGCCGGGCCAGCCCCTACCGGGACCGTCCGAACCGAGGTCCTCGGCGAGCGTGGCGGCGACGAAGGCGTCGAGGTCGAAGCCGGGGATTGAAAAAGCGGTCATGCCGTTGACCTAGCGGCCGAGATGTCCGGGTCAAGCGCCGTGCGCGGCCCCTTCGGCGAAGCTCGGGACATGCTTCGGCAGGCTCGGGCTGAGCGGATGTAGCTACAGAACCAGACCCCGCCCATGCCGGGCTTGCCGAAGCACAGGCGCAAAGCCGGCCCGACGGGCCTCAGTGCACGAAGCGCGCCACCACGTCCCGGTACGACCGGCTCACCTTCACCTGCGCGCCCGATTCGAGCACGAGGAAGCATTCGCCGTTGGTGTGCGGCTTTACCTGGCGGACCTGGTTCAGGTTGACGATGGTGGAACGGTGGACGCGCTGGAACACGCGCGGGTCGAGCCGGCGTTCGAGATCCTTCATCGTCTCGCGCAGGATCAGCGAGTTGTCGGCGGTGCGGATGCACATATAGTCGCCGGCGGCTTCGATATGCTCGATCGAATCGACGTCGATGCGGAAGATCTGGCCGCGATCCTTGATATTGATGAGTTTTTCATAGCGCGCGCCGCTGGTCTCGGGCTCTTCGGGCATGGCCTCGATGGCGTCGGGCGCCACTTCGGCCAGCACGCTCTTGAGCTTTTCCGCCTCCTCGGCCGAGCGCTTCTCGGCAATGCGCGTGCGCACGCGGTCGAGCGTGTCGGCCAGCTTGTCCTCGTCGACCGGCTTCATCAGGTAGTTGACGGCATTGGCCTCGAACGCCCGCACCGCGTGTTCCTGATAGGCGGTGACGAAAACGAACAGCGGCGGTTCGATCTCCATCACGCCCTTCACCACGGAAAAGCCGTCGAAGCCGGGCATCTGGATGTCGAGGAAGACGAGATCGGGTTTCTCGGTCTTGATCTTGCGAATCGCCTCGCGCCCGTTGGAGCAGGTGTCGATGATCTCGACGTCGGGGAAGGGCTCCAGGCGAAGCTGCAGGCCCTGGATCGCCAGTTTCTCGTCGTCGACAAGGATGGTGCGGATAGTCATGAAATACCTCGGCTGGAGCGTAATCTGGCGCCGATCGGCTGCAATTCAACTTGCCGGAGCAACGATTCGCGGCGCGACCGGTTCCGGTGCGGCGGCTGCGCGAAGTTCCAGCGGTATCTCGATGACGACGGCGAAACCGCCTTCCGGCGGCTCCAGCGTCTCGAAACGGTGCTGCTCGCCATAGGCTTGCGCCAGACGGTCGCGGATGTTCGTCAATCCCACCCCGGTGGATACAGGTTCGCCGCCGTCGAAACTCACGCCCGACAACCTGTTGCTGGTGCTGGCGCTTTGCAACCCCGGGCCGGTGTCCGAGACGGTGATGCGAAGGTTCTGGCCGACGAGTTGCGTGGTGATGGTGATCTCGGCGCCGCTCTCCTGCGTGCCGACCGCATACTTGATGGCGTTTTCCACCAGCGGCTGCAGCAGCAGCGAGGGCAGCAGCGCGGTTCCGGTGGCCGGGTCGATGTTGAAGGTGGTGCGCAGCCGCTCCTCGAAGCGCATCCGCTCGATGTCGAGGTAGAGCTTCAGCGTGTCGACTTCCTGCGCCACGGTGACGCGCCCGCCCGGCTCGTTGATCAGCGTATAGCGCAGGAACGAGGACAGGCGGGTCAGCATGGCGTTGGCCGGCTCTGTCTGCTTGAGCAGTACCAGGGTCGAGATCGAGTTGAGCGTGTTGAACAGGAAGTGCGGGTTGAGCTGGTAGCGCAGCATGGCAAGCTGGGCGCTGGTCGCCTGGTTCTCCAGCTGGATAAGCTGGTCGTTCTGCTCTTCCACCTGGAGGAAGAAGTTGATCGCGTAATAGAGCGCCGACCACGCGCCGAGCAGCGTGAAGTCGAGGTAGAACACGCCGATGAAGAGCTGGGCGAAGCTGGCGGTGCTGTCCGTGCGGTAGAGCGAGATCACCCAGGCGTCGATGAAGGTGTTGAGCGCGACCGCGAAAGGCAGCACCAGCGCCGTGGCCCCCCAGGTCACCAGCGGCCGCTGCTGGATGAGCTGGCGGTAGATGACCGAAAGCAGCAGCGAGATCGAGAAGCCGGTGATCGTCGCGATCAGCAGCATCACCAGGAACGAGGCCGGCTGGGCGTTGGCCAGGCTCGACATCGCGCGCAGCAGCATGGCCCCGCCCCAGCCGACGATCTGCAGGCGCCAGAAGGCCTGGTTCTTGTTGGCGAAGAAGGGCGTCGGTCGAAAGGGCAGCACGGCCATGCCGCTCTTCTTAGCGGAAAATGGCGGGGACGCGAATCCCCGGCCGAGAATGCGCGCCAGCCGTGGCGGCGTGGCGCGATGCTGGCGGCCGATGGTCAATCCTTGCGCGCGGCGGCGATCGCCTCGCCCAGCCTGGCCCGGCCGACCGCGCCCGACAGGAGCTGGTCGCCCACGACCCAGCTCGGCGTGCCGCTGAAGCCGAGCTGGCGGGCGAATTCGACGTTGCGGGCAAGCTCCGCATCGATCCGGGGATCGGCGATCGTCCGGCGCGCGCGGTCCATGTCGAGCCCCGCTGCGCGCGCGGCGGCGGCGATGGTGCCGGGCGCGGGCTGGCCGGCGGCGAACATCGCGTGGTGGAAGGCGGCATACTTGCCCTGCTCGGCGGCGGCGAGCGCCATCCGGGCGGCATCGGCGCTGGCCGGGCTCAGGATCGGCAGCTCGCGGATGACGATGCGCAGGTCGGGATCGGCGGCGATGAGGTGCTCGATCTCGGCGACGCTCTGGCGGCAGAAGGTGCAGGCGAAGTCGGTAAACTCGACGAGCGTCACCTTGCCCTGCGGATTGCCCAGCACCGCCCCCGGAAAGGGCGCCGTGACCTGGTCGCGAATGCTCGAAAGCGCCTGTGCGTTCTGGCGCTTCTGCAGGTTTTCCATTGCCTCGGGCAGGATCTCGGGATGCTCCAGGATATAGTCGCGCACGATCTTCTCGATCGCGGCGCGGTCCCCGGCCGCCGGGGACGCCTGGCGCCACGACCAGCCGGCGAACAATCCGGCGGCGAGCGCCAGCACGATTCCGGCGACGGCCAGCACCGTCCAACTACGCGAAGAACTCGATCCCTGGGGCATGGCCGCGGCGCTACCGGCGTTTGCGGTTGCGTTCAATCGCCGCGCGCGCCTGCATGGCGATATCCTGGGCGCGCAGCCAGTCGGGTGAGCCCTTGGGCAGCGCCGCCTCGGCCGCCTCGGCGCTGTGCAGTGCCTCGGGCATGCGCCTCGAGAGGGCCTGCTGTTCGGCGCTGGCCAGCCGCGCGCGGGCCATATCGCCGTTGGCGGCATAGACCATGCCGAGCTGGTACCAGGCGAACGGATTCTCCCGGTCGCGCGCGACCGCGGCCTTGAGCACGCGTTCGGCCTCGGCGAAGTTCCCGGGGTTCTCGGTGGCGATCAGCGCGTGACCGAACGTGGTGGCGATCAGCGGCTGGTTGTTGGTCAGCTCGGTCGCGCGGCGCAGCGGGCCGAGCGCTTCGGCCGGCTTGCCTGCCTCGAGCAGGATCTGGCCCTTGAGTTCGAGGAAATAGGGGTCATCGGGCGCCTGCCCGAGCAGCGCGTCGGTTTCAGCCATCGCCTTGTCGAGATGCGCGTCCTTGTGCCAGGCATAGGCCCGGGCATAGCGCGCGGGCACCGTGTTGGTGCCTTCGGGATAGGCCTTGAGCGTGTCCCTGGGCTCGGCGAGATAGCCGTAGAGCTTGGCTTTCGCGCGCTGGAAGCGAGCCTCGATCGCCGGGTTGCTCGGCTTGGCCCAGGCCGGGTCCCGCTCGTAGGTGTCCCGCAGCGTCGCGATGCGGTCGCCGGTCATCGGGTGGGTTCTGTAGAACTCGGTATCGGCGTTGCGCGTGTAGCCGTAGCGGAACTCCATGTTCTCGAGCTTCTTGAAGAAGTCGATCGAGCCGCGGCCGGTGATGCCGGCCTCGGACAGGAACTTCGCGCCCGCGGCGTCGGCGGTGGCCTCCTGCGCGCGGCTGAAGGCGAGGTACTTGCCCATCGCCGCCTGCTGTCCGGCCATCAGCACGCCGATCGCCGCATCGCCCCCGCCCGCGGCCGCCGCGGCGGCGCCGAGCAGCAGCGACAGCAGGCTGATGCCGTTGGCCGCCTTGCCGCCCGCGTCGCTGATCACGTGGCCGCCGACGACGTGGCCCAGTTCGTGCGCGATCACCCCCTGCACTTCGTTGGCGGAATCGGCAGTGTTGATCAGGCCGCTGTTGAGATAGACCGCCTGTCCGCCGATGACGAAGGCGTTGACCGAGGAATCGTTGACCAGCACGATGTCGACGTTGCGCGGATCGAGCCCGGAGGCGGCGACCAGCGGCGCGGCCATGTCTTGCAGCAGCGCCTCTGTCTCCGCATCGCGCAGGATCGACTGCGCCGCGGCCGGCCCGGCGGTGAGCAGGGCGGCGGCGACAAACGCCAGGAGGCGGCCCGGCTTGCGGAATCTGTGGCGCATGGGGGCTCGCCTAGCCCGATGGCCGCTGAACCGGGCATGAAGGGTAAGGGACATGGCGTCTTCCTTACCGTCTGGCTGCGGCCGGCACCACAGAAAGACAGGCACCACAGAAAGACGGGGCGCCGTCGAAAGAGACGCCGCGCGATGGCATCGTCCAGGACCCGGGGAGGGGCCGGTTGCCGCGACATGAACGGGCCTCGCAGGCTGAGACAATTGGCGACAATAAACGCGTAACGTGGCATAACCGCGCGACATTCCGCCTCTAGAAGCGTTGACAGGAGGCTGTGCGGCCGGATCCCCCCAATTCCGCCGGCCACGCGGTCTCCACCCATTTCGGGTAGCCAATGGAGAGAAAGACATGAAGATGACCAAGGCGCGCAAGATCGCACTCGGCCTGTCGCTGACCGCCGCAGCGATTGCCGGAGCCGCCTACGCCCAGCAGGCCGCGAAAGGCGATGGCGCGATCACCCGCGCCGAAGCCCAGACAAAGGCGCAGGAGGCGTTCGCCCGCATGGATGCGAACAAGGACGGCAAGATCGACCAGGCCGATCGCGCGGCGCGCCGCGCGGCGATGTTCGACCGCATCGACACCGACCGCAACGGCCAGATCTCGCGTGCCGAGTTCGACGCCATGGCCGAGCGCGGCCGGCGCGGCCCCGATGCCGGGCCCCGGGCCGATCGCGGGCCGCGGGGTTCGGACGACGGCCACCGGATGCACCGCCCGCATCGCGGCGGCCATCATGGCGGCATGATGATGGGCCGCATGGCCGACGCCGACAAGGACGGCGCGGTCAGCCAGGCCGAGTTCGTCAACGCCGCGTTGCAGCGCTTCGACCGGGCCGACGCCAACCGCGACGGCACCGTGACCCGGGAGGAGCGGCAGGCCGCGTTCAAGGCGATGCGCGACCAGAAGCGCGAGCATAAAGGCACGCCCGGCACACCGCCGCCGGCCAATTGAGGAAGGAGCGCGGTAGGCCTTGCCCATGAATGACACCGCGCCCGTCCGGCTGCTCATCGTCGATGACGAGGCGGCCCTGCGCGAACCCCTGGCCGAGTACCTCTCGCGCCAGGGGTTCGACGTCGCCCAGGCCGGCAGCGCGGCCGAGGCGCGCAGCCTGATCCGCGACGAAACGCCCGATCTCGTGCTGCTCGACATCATGATGCCCGGCGAGGATGGCCTTTCGCTCTGCCGCCACCTCGTCGAAGCGAAGGCGATCCCCACCATCTTCCTCACCGCCCGGGGCGAGGCGACGGACCGCATCGTCGGGCTGGAGATCGGTGCCGACGACTATGTCGTCAAGCCGTTCGAGCCGCGCGAGCTGGTCGCCCGCATCCGCAGCGTGCTGCGCCGCGCGGGTCGCAATGCCCAGCCCGCCGAGAACGAGCTGTTCGAGTTCGAGGGCTGGAAGCTCGATCCCCTCAAGCGCCGGCTGATCGATCCCGAAGGCGCGGTCGTCGCGATCTCCTCGGTCGAATTCCGCCTGCTGATGGCTTTCGTCGAGCATCCGCGCCAGGTGCTCGACCGCGATCGCCTGCTCGACATGGTGCAGGGCCGCGAGGCGCACCTGTTCGACCGCGCGGTCGACAACCAGGTCAGCCGCTTGCGCCGCAAGATCGAGGCGGACAGCCGCAATCCTCAGCTCATCCAGACCGTCTGGGGCGGCGGCTACATGCTTGCCGCCGACGTCAAGCGCATCGCTGCATGAAAGGCAGGATCTGGCCGCGCAGCCTGATGGGGCAGATGCTGCTCGCTGTGGCGATGGCGCTGCTCGCCGCGCAGACGATCGGAGCCGTGCTGGCCTATCGCGCGGGTGCGGAGCGGCGCGAGGCGGCGCTGTTGCATTCGGCGGCGTTCCGCCTGCTTTCGGTCACGCGCGGCCAGGCCGAGCGGCCGGGGCCGCCCTGGGGCCGGCCGGACGGCCCCGGCTTCCGGCTCGGCGGCTTCCGCCTCGAGCACGCGGCCGCCTCGCCCCAGCGCGCGGGCGAGAGCCGGGACCACGAGGCCGAAGCGGAATTGCGGCGTATCCTCGGCGAGCAGGACATGGCCGTCTCGCAGGTGGTCGTCCTGCGCCGCGCGATCGCCGCCGACGAAGTCGCGCGCCGGCGCGCCCAGCGACAGGAGCGCCTGCTCGGCCGCCACCCGCCGGACCAGGCGCGCGTGCTGATCGCGGCGGTCGAGCGCTCCGCCACGCAGGACTGGCTGATCGCGCGCGTGATGGTGCCGAAGGGCGAGCGCGCCATCGTCGCCTCGCTGGTCGGCCAGACGCTTTTCATCTACGTCGTCCTTGTCGGCGTGATCGCGCTCATCCTGCGGCGCATCACCCGCCCGCTGGCCGCGCTCACCGGTCGGCTGGAGCGTTTTGCCGAGACGCGCAGCCTGGAGGGCCAGCTCGATCCGCAGGGGCCCGCCGACGTGCGCCGCCTGATCGTCGCGCACAATGCCATGGAAGACCGCATCGCCGCCCTGCTCGACGAGAAGGACGTGATGCTCGGCGCCATCGGGCACGATCTCAAGACCCCGCTTGCGGCGCTCAGGGTGCGCATCGAATCGGTCGAGGACGATGCCGAGCGCGCGCGCATGGCCGCGACGATCGAGGACATCGCCCGCTCGCTCGACGACATCCTGTCGCTCGCGCGGGTCGGCCGCCCCAGCGACCCGCTCGAACAGTCCGAGCTGTCGGCGCTGGTCGCCTCCGTGGCTGAGGAGTACGAGGACATGGACGCGCCGGTCGAGCTGGGCGACCTGCAGCGCATCGTTCTGCCCTTGCGCGCGACCTGGCTGCGGCGCGGCCTGCGCAACCTGATCGACAACGCGCTGCGCTATGGACGGCGCGCCCGCGTCTCGCTGGCGCGCGAGCGGCAGCAGGCGGTGATCCGGATCGAG
>Ga0172382_10000866_pt1 | contig 56145 bp, 59 predicted proteins | sample Leawel138RmetaG_FD_122245 | JGI IMG/M metagenome (GOLD analysis project Ga0172382, IMG submission 122245) | Leachate microbial communities from a municipal landfill in Southern Ontario, Canada - Leachate well 138R metaG | ecosystem: Engineered > Solid waste > Landfill > Unclassified | place...
AATGCTGTTCGGCGAGAATCTCGGTGGGCGCCATCAGCGCCGCCTGATAACCGTTTTCCACCGCACGCAGCATGGCGAGCGCGGCCACCACCGTCTTGCCGCTGCCCACATCGCCCTGCAGCAGCCGCTGCATCGGATGGGGCGTGGCCAGATCGGCGACGATTTCGGTCAGCGCACGCTGCTGCGCACCCGTGAGCGCAAACGGCAATCCGGCCAGCAACGCTTCACCGAGCGTACCGGTCCGTGTCATGGCCGGAGCGGTCTTCTGGCGCCGGGCGTTATAGGCACGACGCAGGGAAATCTGCTGCACCAGCAACTCTTCGAACTTGATGCGCCGCCAGGCCGGGTGCGCCCGGTCTTCCAGAGACGCCAGATCGACCCCAGGAGGCGGTTGATGCAGCGCGCGCAGGGCGCTCACGATGTCGGGCAGGCCGAGGGCCTCGCGGATGTCGTCGGGCAGACACTCCTGCAGCCGCGCCCGCGACAGCGCACCCGCCACCAGCTTGCGCAGCGCGGATTGCGCCAGTCCCGCCGTGGTCGGATACACCGGGGTGAGCGCATCGGGCAGGGCCTCGCCCGGCGCCACCCGGCGCACCCGGGGGTGCACCATCTCGGCGCCCAGAAAGCCCGGACGCAATTCACCAAAGAAACGCACCCGGGTACCCGGCGCCAGCATCTTTTGCTGCGAAGGGTAAAAGTTCAGCCAGCGCCCGGTGAGACTGCCGGAGTCGTCGCGAATCTGCGCCAGCAGCTGCCGGCGCCCTCCCTGCGTCACCTCGCAACGCTCCACCTCGCCCTCCACCTGCACCGGCAGACCCGCGCGGGCTTGCGCAATCGGGGTGAGGCGGGTTTCGTCCTCGTAGCGCAGCGGCAGATGCAGCAGCAGGTCGGCTTCGCGCCGGATGTCGAGCCGGGCCAGCCGGCCTGCCAGCTGCGGCCCCACGCCCGGCCAGCCGGTGACCGCCTGGGCACGCGCCTGACCGGCAGGCACGCGCTTACTCCAGGACGAGTACCGCGTCGGCCTCGACGACCGCCCCCCGGGGCAGTTCCTTCACGCCCACGGCTGCGCGCGCCGGATAGGGTTCGGCAAAGTAGCGCGCCATGACTTCATTCACCTTGGCAAAGTTGCCCAGATCGGTGAGATAGATGTTGAGCTTGACCGCATCGGCCAGCGAACCGCCTGCCGCCTCGGCCACGGCCTTGAGGTTCTCGAACACCCGCACGGTCTGCGCCTCGAAGCCTTCGGCCATCTCCATGGAGGCGGGGTCCAGGCCGATCTGGCCGGACAGGTATACCGTGTTGCCGGCCCGTACGGCCTGGGAGTAGGTGCCGATGGCGGCCGGTGCATTGGGGGTGGAAATGATGCTGCGACTCATGAAACGGACTCCGTATGACGCTGTAGGTGGGTCGGAATGACGAGACCCCGGATTGTACCGCGAGCCCCCAGAAAAACGGGCGGCAGGCCCTTCGGCCTGCCGCCCCGGTCCTGCCCGTGAAGACCGCTCAACCCTGCGCGCGCAGGGTGATGTCGCAGCCCAGGCGGGCAATGATCTTCTGCAGGCCACGCCGGGCCGAGACGTTGATGATCAGCGGCGCCATGAAGTTGGCACGCAGGCCGGCCGAGGCGGGCGAATCGCTTTCGCGCTGCTGGCGCACGATGATCGCCACGGCAGCCTCTTCGGGGGCGCCCAGCTGCAGCTCGGCCACTTCCTCGTCGGTCAGCGCAAACTCGTAGTTCACCCCCAGGTTTTCCGGGCCGGTGATCGAGAACATCACCTCCGGATCATCCACGCTCTGCAGCATGAACACCGCCGGCTCCGCGCCCTCCTCATGCAGCAGCGCAAAGCGTTTGCATTGCTCGAAGCCGGGCAGGCCGGCAGGAAATTCGATGACCTTGTCTTCGGAGACTTCCACCGTCCCCAGCACCGGACTTTCAATGTTCATGAGCACCCTCCTTCGGTAATGGTTATTCACGCTTCTTCAGGACACGCTGCAATCATCGCAGCCTCAGGGGCCGATTACCACCCCTTCCAGCCGCCGCTGCGTGCGCAGCGCGGCCAGCAGTTGCTCCGCCCCGGCCTTGTCCGGCAGGCCGGCAAGCACCACCCGCCCACGGGTGACAACCTTGTATCCGGCAGCCGTCAGCGTGCGGGCCAGCTTGTCGGCATTGGTGGGGTCGGAGAACACGCCCACCTGCACCATATGCCTGCCGCCGGTGCTCACCACGAACCCGGACAGCTGCTGACGTTGCTTGAGCCGGGCCACCGCCGTATCGGCCGCACTACGGGAATTGTAGCCCCCCACCATGACATGCCGGTGCAACTCGGCATTCAACCCCTCGCGCGCCAGCTCGTCGCGCAGGCGGTTCGCGGCAGACATTTCGAGATAGTCGTTCAGACGCACCTGGAAGCGTCCTTGCGCACTTTGCTGGACCGCAGGCAGGGCGGACCTGGCCGCAGCCGGCTGAGCCGTCTCGCGCGTGGCCCGGGTGGGTGCAGGAGCAGGTGCGGCCGGACGGGCCACAGGCGGGGGGGCCTCGACAGGCACGGTCGCAGGCGAAGCGGCCTCCGGTGGCGTCGCACTGGCGGCGTCGCTCGATGTGCCCTCCTGGCCGGGCGCGGTCTGCCCATCGGCGCTTGCCTCGGCCTGCGTGCCGGGCAGATGCAGGGGCGTGGGCAAGGGGGGCAGACCGTCCGTGGCCGCGTCGACGGCTGCAGGGGGTGCCAGCGCGGGATCGGCGATGAAGGGCTTGGGCTCAGGCAGCCCCGCCACAACGGCTGGCATGTCCCCTGCAGCCTCCGGCACGACCTCGCCGGCACCGTCCGTCTCGTCGAACAGCAGCAGCGCCAGCAACAGCAGCACGATGACCGAAATACCGGCCGCCGCCCGGTACAGCAGCTTGCGCCGGGCATGCTCGGGATCGAGCACCGCACGATAATCCTCAGCGCTGCGATGGTCTCCTATCATGCGCCCTCTCCCTTGTCCGTTCGCCCGCCCTGGGCCAGAGAATGAACCAGCTCCGCCTCGGCCAGTGAAATGCCGCAACGCTCTGCGATGGCATCCACATCCATGCCACGACGGGCAAACACCAGCGCCTCATTGTACTCGGGTGAAATACCCTGACTGGCCAGGGAAGTTTCGATCTGCCCGCGCATCGACCCCTGATCGTTCACCAGCTTTTCGATGTCGCGGCGCTGGGCGTCCAGCTCGGTACGCAACTGCACGATGTCACGGCGCAACTGACGCACCTCCAGTTCGAGTTGCAGGGCGGAAGGCGGCACCTGCTCCCGCTCATGAGCCGTCCATCCCTCGTCCCGCGCCTCCGCAGCGGGCATGGCAGACGACGCCGCTACGGGTTCGGCCTCCATGCCGAAGTCCAAACCGGCATCGGCCTCGTTCCCGCGACCGTCCTGCTCACGCTGCCGATCCCGCTCGGCTTGCTCACTGGCCACCCTGAGCGCCGAAGCAAATTCAGCGGCCGCGCCGGACAGGGCAAAGGGCTCATCCGGCTCAAGCTGTTCCGTGCGCACGGGGCGCGCTTCCACCTCGTCCCGCTCGTCCCGCTCCGTGCGCTCTGCCTGCTCGCTCACCCGGGGCGGCGCCTCGGGCTGCGGCACAGAGGGCACGCCCTGCGTGAACGGCGAGGGCTCGAACACATACAGGTCGTCATCGTCCCCATCGTCGCCTTCCAGTCCTTCCCGCCCCTTCCCAGCAGCCTCGGTCGAAGCCCCCTTGCGCTTCCCCGGAGGCTGGCGGCCCAGCGTGTGCGCCCGATACATGAGAAAGGCCACATAACCGAGCAGGAGCACAATCAGGCCCCAGATGATTTCACGCATCATGGGAAGCGCCCTCGAAAATGAAGACCGGGCGACAAAGCGCCAACAGCATTGCACCCCGATGAAGGGTGCAACCCAGGGTACGCCCTTCATCGGGGCGCGGAGGCATCAAGCCATATGAATATTCAGGCATCTTCGTGCGGCAGACGGCGCAACCGTGGCTATGGGCTTGTCGGTGATAATACTGGCGCGCTGTGCCAACCACAACGCAAACGCCTTGCAAACCGCCTGCAAGATCACGTCTCAAGACCGGAAAGACCCACCCATGCCCTTCGATCCAAGCCTCATTCCGTTCTGGTTGAAGAAGACCGTTTCGCTCATGCTGCTCCCCCCTTCCGGCCCCCTGCTGCTGATCGTAGCAGGGCTATGGCTGCTGCACCGCCAGCGTCGCCGCATCGGCCTGAGCCTGGCCTGGGGCGGCGTACTCATGTCTCTGGTATTGAGCTCGCCCCTCACGGTGAGCCTGATGCTGATGGCGCTGGAGCCCGACCTCCCCGTGACGCCCGCCGAACTGCAGCGCGCCGAGGCCATCGTCATTCTGGGGGGCGGCAAGCGCTCTCGCGCACCGGAGTATGGCAATGAAACGCTGGGCGAGACGGTCAACCGGCTCACGCTGGAGCGGGTGCGCTATGGCGCGCGGCTGGCGCGGGAAAGCGGCCTGCCGGTGCTGGTCACCGGGGGCGCAGTATATGGCCACAGCAGCGAGGCCGACCTGATGCAGGCCGCGCTGGAGATCGACTTCAACATACCGGTGCACTGGGCCGAGCGCTCCGCCCGCGACACCCGGGAAAACGCCCGTTTCTCGGCCATGCACCTGAAAGCCGCTGGCGTGCAGCGCATCGCGCTGGTGACCCATGCAGTGCACATGCCCCGTGCCCGGGCGGAATTCGAAGCCGAGGGCTTCGAGGTCATTGTCGCCCCCACCAGCTGGCTGGGCACCGGCAACCCGCTGGCCAGCGGCGAACTGCCCGACCTGCTGCCCACCGCCAACTCAGCCTACGCCGGCTGGCTGGCCAGTCACGAACTCCTGGGCCGGCTGGCCTATCGCCTGAGCCGCTGAAAGCGCAGCCGCCCGGAAAACCGGCAGCGGCAGCTTACTTCCCGCCCCCATACTGCCGATACACCGTGCGTGCATCGGCATGCGCACGGTCGAGCGTGCAAATGGAAGCATTGTCATCATGCCCGCTGAAGAAGTCATCCGCCTGCGCACGCATCACCATGGCAATCGCTTCGTCGTCAGCGACATCGTATTTCTCGGTGATCAGCGTGGTGACCTCGTCCAGGTGCTGCTCGTAAGTCATGACCTTCGGACTACCCTTGCCTGCCATCGTATTTTTCCTTGTCTCGCTCAGTGGCTTCGCATCGACCGACGCTGCCTTGTTTCACCTTCCCGTCCACTCGGGCGGTTGCCTATGGTGCCGAACAATGGCACAGTGAAACCGTTCTGGTTCCATTTGGTGAATGCACACATGCCGACCTCCCTGACACTAAAGAACATTCCTGACGCCGTATATGAGCGCTTGAAGGCGGCAGCCGAACTGCATCGCCGCAGCTTGAACAATGAAGCCATCGTTTGCCTGGAGTCTGTGTTGCTACCCAACCGCATGGCACCCGACGACCGCCTTGCGCGTGCCCGGGAACTGCGTGCGGGCTTGCCTCAGGGGCAGTTTACCGCCAAGGACATTGATGCAGCCAAGCGAGCGGGGCGCGAGTGATTGTAGTTGACAGCAACATCCTGGCCTACCTGTACCTTCCTGGCGAATTCACCCGCGCAGCCGAAGCCTTGTTGGAGCGCGAACCCGAATGGGCCGCACCCCCACTGTGGCGCAGCGAGTTTCGCAACATACTTGCAGGCTACCTGCGCCGTGACATGTTGAGTTTCCAACAGGCTTGCAGTGTTCAGTCCGAAGCCGAGGCGTTGATGCACGGGTTCGAATTCGAAGTCCATTCGAGCGAAGTGCTGAAGTTGGTTCGTGACAGCGGATGCTCGGCCTATGACTGCGAGTTCGTTGCGCTGGCCGGGCGTCTGGGCACCACGCTGTTCACGCAAGACAAAAAGGTGCTCGCGGCCTTCCCTGAGCGCACCGCCCGCCTTCCGACATAACCGTTCAAGGGCCGTTGCCTGTTCAAGCCAGTTCGAGCCCTGCTCAGTGCGCTTCGTCCCAGTTGTCTCCTGCGCCGACCTCGACGAGCAGTGGCACGGACAGTTCGGCCACGCCGCCCATCAGGCGTGGCAGGGCTTCGCGTACGGTGTCCAGTTCGTCACGGGGCACTTCCAGCACCAGTTCGTCGTGCACCTGCAGGAGCAGGCGTGATGCCAGTCCTTCGTCCTGCAGCCAGCGGCGGGTGGCGATCATGGCACGCTTGATCAGGTCCGCTGCCGTGCCCTGCATCGGCGCGTTGATGGCCGCCCGCTCGGCAGCCTGGCGACGGCCCACCTGCTGGGCGCGGATGTCGGGCAGGGCCAGGCGGCGGCCGAACAGGGTTTCCACATAGCCCAGTTGGCGTGCCTGCGCCTTGGTGTCTTCCATGTAACGGGCCACGCCGGGGTAACGCGCGAAGTAACGGTCGATCCAGCTCTGCGCTGCCCCCCGCTCGATGTCGAGGTTCTTGGCCAGTCCGTGGGCGCTCATGCCGTAGATGAGGCCAAAGTTGATCACCTTGGCGTAGCGGCGCTGTTCGCTGCTGACCTCTGCCGGCGGCACGCCGAACACCTCGGCGGCGGTGGCGCGGTGCACATCCTCGCCACGCGCAAAGGCTTCGAGCAGGCGCTCGTCGCCGGACAGGTGCGCCATGATGCGCAACTCGATCTGCGAATAGTCGGCGCTGACGATGAGGTGATCGCGCGGCGCGATGAAGGCGGCCCGGATGCGGCGCCCTTCTTCGGTCCGGATCGGGATGTTCTGCAGGTTGGGCTCGGCACTGGACAGACGGCCGGTGACTGCGGTGGCCTGCGAGAAGCTGGTATGCACCCGCCCGGTGGACGGGTTGACCATGCGCGGCAGCTTGTCGGCGTAGGTGCTCTTGAGCTTGGACAGACCACGGTGTTGCAGCAGCAGCTTGGGCAGCGGGTAGTCCTCGGCGAGCTGGGTCAGCACATCCTCGTCGGTGGACGGCTGGCCGGTGGCGGTCTTCTTCACCACCGGCAGGCCAAGCTTGCCGAACAGGATTTCGCCCAACTGCTTGGGCGAGCCCAGGTTGAAGGGCTGGCCGGCCAGCTCGTGCGCCTGGCGCTCCAGCTCGTGCAAGCGACGGGCCAGCTCCTCGGAGTGCTGGGCGAGCAGGAAGGCGTCGATCAGCACGCCATTGCGCTCCATGTCGAACAGCACCTGCAGGGTGGGCAGTTCGATGTCGCGGTACAGCCCGGCCAAACGGGGCGCGCGGGCCAGTTTGTCGCTCAGGTGATGGTGCAGGCGCAGGGTGATGTCGGCATCTTCGGCCGCATATTCGGTGGCCCGCTCGACCGCAACATCGGCAAAGCCGATCTGCTTGGCGCCCTTGCCACACACTTCGGTGTAGGGAATCGTGCGGATCCCCAGATGGCGCAATGCCAGCGAATCCATGTCGTGCGGGCGTTCGCTTTCCAGCACATAGGATTCGAGTAGGGTGTCCTCGGCAATGCCGCCCAGCCGGATGCCGTGGTTGGCCAGCACATGGGCGTCGTACTTGAGGTTCTGGCCGACCTTGCGATGTGCGTCGGACTCCAGCCAGGGCTTGAGCCTGGCCAGCACCACCTCCAGTGGCAGCTGCTCGGGGGCCTCGGGGCCTGCGTGGGCGAGCGGCACATAGGCGGCCTGCCCCGGCGTCACCGCAAAGGACAAGCCGACCAGACGGGCCGCCATCGGGTCGAGACTGGTGGTCTCGGTGTCGAACGCAGTGAGCTCGGCCGCTTCGATGCGGGCCAGCCACACCTCAAAGCCTGCCCAATCCAGAATGCACGCATAGTCGGTACGGTGGGCGCCCTCTGCCTGCAGCTGCGGCGGCGCATCCCCTGCGGCGGTAGACTGCGGGCGGGCACCGCCACCCGGCTGCGCCTGATCCAGCTCGCGCAGCCAGCCCTTGAACTCCATGCGCTCATACAGCGCGCGCAGCGCCGCCTTGTCGTCTTCGCGGGCGCCCAACTCCTGCAGGCTCACCGGCAACGCAACATCGGTGAGCACGGTGACCAGCTGCCGGCCCAGCGGCAGGAAGTCCAGATGCCGGCGCAGGTTCTCGCCCACCTTGCCGCCCACCTGATCGGCATGGGCGATCAGCCCGTCCAGGTCGCCATACTGGGCGAGCCATTTCACGGCGGTCTTGGGGCCACATTTCTCCACCCCAGGCACGTTGTCTACCGTGTCCCCGACCAGTGCCAGATAATCGACGATGCGCTCCGGCGGCACGCCGAACTTGGCGGTCACGCCCGCCACATCGAGCACCTCCTCGCTCATGGTGTTGACCCAGCGCACGCCGGGGCGCACCAGCTGGGTGAGGTCCTTGTCGCCGGTGGAAATCACCACCTCCCAGCCAGCCTCCAGCGCCTGCCGGGTGAGCGTGCCGATCACATCGTCCGCCTCCACCCCCTCGACCATCAGCAGGGGCCAGCCTTCGGCACGCACCCCCTCGTGCAGCGGTTCGATCTGCGCGCGCAGGTCGTCGGGCATCGGCGGGCGGTGCGACTTGTAATCGGGGTAGAGATCGTCGCGAAAGGTCTTGCCCTTGGCGTCAAACACGCAGGCGCGATACTCTGCGGCATACTCGCCCTCCAGCCGGCGCAGCATGGACAGGACGCCGCGCACCGCCCCGGTGGGCGCACCCGCCGAATTGCGCAGGTCCGGCAGGGCATGAAAGGCGCGATACAGATAACTCGAACCGTCAACAAGCAGCAGCGTGGGCATCGGAATTCAATCCTTGAGGAAACCCCCGGGCGGCTGACGTACTCCAATCGGAGAGCCGCGCCTCGGGCAGGGAACACAACACGAGAACAACATGACAGCGAAAGACAAGCTTCCGCACGGCGCGCCGAACGACGCCGCGCCCAAATTCAACGCCCGCGAATCCTGGCGAATCTTCGGGATTATGGCAGAGTTCGTGGAAGCCACCGAACGGCTCAACGCGATCCGTCCCGCCGTGTCCATCTTTGGCAGCGCGCGCACGCCCGCCGATCACCTGTACTACATGCAGACCGAGCGGATCGCACGCCTGCTGTCGGATGCGGGCTTCTCGGTGATCTCCGGGGGCGGCCCCGGCATCATGGAGGCCGCCAACAAAGGCGCCTACTTCGGCAAGAGCCCGTCCATCGGCCTGAACATCCAGCTGCCCATGGAACAGGGCGCCAACCCTTATCAGGACATCTCGCAAACCTTCCAGCACTTCTTTGCGCGCAAGTACATGTTCGTGAAATTTGCCGCCGCCTATGTGGTGATGCCCGGCGGCTTCGGCACGCTCGACGAACTGCTCGAAGCACTCACCCTGGTGCAGACCGGCAAGAGCCGGCGCATTCCGATCATCCTGGTTCATAGCCCCTTCTGGCAGGGGCTGGTGGACTGGTTCCGCGACCGTCTGGTGGCCGAACGCATGATCAATCCGGAAGACATGGACCTGCTGCAGGTGCTGGACAAACCCGAGGAGGTGGTCGAAGCCATCTTCAAGCACTACGAGACGCGCGGCTTCCTGCCGCTGCCCGAGGAACACGAGCTGATGCTCAGCCTGTGAGGCCGGCATCGCGCGGCTCTGCTAGAATCCCTGCAGATACCGGAGACTTTCATGCAATACAGATCGATCGCTGCCGCCCTGCTGTTCGGCCTGTGCGCAAGCGCACATGTGCACGCGCAGGCACCGCAGCTCGAACCCCTGCCCGAGCCGCCGCCCATGCCGTCGGGGGTTACCGATGACGGCTTCGAACCGGAGGTGTCCATTATCCGGCGCGGCGAGGACACGGTGGAGGAGTACCGCATCCGTGGCCGGCTGTACATGGTGAAGGTCACCCCCCCGCATGGCCAGCCGTATTACCTCATCGACCAGCAGGGCGATGGCGTGATGGTGCGTCACCACGACGCGGTGCCGACCCTGTCGGTGCCGATGTGGGTCATACGCAGCTGGTAAGCGGCTCGAACACAGGCCGCCTCACCTCATGTCCGTATTCACCACGGTAGCCCCCGACAAGCTCGCCGACTGGCTGGGCGCCTACTCCATCGGCCAGCTGGTCGAGATGCAGGGCATCTCGGCCGGCGTGCAGAACAGCAACTTCTTCGTCACCACCACGCTGGGGCGTTATGTGCTGACGCTGTTCGAGGCGATTCCGCGCGCCGACCTGCCTTACTACCTGTACCTGATGGCGCATCTGGCCCATCACGGCCTGCCCGTTCCGGCCCCGATTGCCAACCGGCACAACGAGTACCTGGGCACGCTCAGCGGCAAGCCTGCCGCGCTGGTGGTGCGGCTCAGCGGCCAGTCCACGATGCAGCCCGACGCCACGCACTGCGCCCGCGTCGGGGCGATGCTCGCCGGCCTGCATCTGGCCGGCCAATCGTATGGCCGGCGCCAGGACAACCCGCGCGGAGCACAGTGGCGGCGCTTCACCGCCGCCCGGGTGCGCGAGCACCTGCCGGCGGACGAACGCACCTTGCTCGACGACGAGCTGGCCTTCCAGGATGCTCAGGACCACTCCGGCCTGCCCCATGGCGCGATCCATGCCGACCTGTTCCGCGACAACGTGCTGTGGGACGGCGAGTTCATCGGCGGGGTGATCGACTTCTACTTTGCCGGACACGACGCGCTGCTGTACGACGTGGCGGTGACGGTGAATGACTGGTGTTCGCGGGCCGACGGCCAACTCGACCCCGAGCGCTGTGCCGCCCTGCTGCAGGCCTATCACGCCAGCCGCCCATTCACCGAAGACGAACGACGCTGCTGGCCGGCGATGCTGCGGGCCGCAGCCCTGCGCTTCTGGCTGTCACGCGCGGAAGACCTGCACCTGCCAAAGGCCGGGGAGCTGGTCACCGTAAAGAATCCGGATGAATATCGCGACATCCTCCTGCTGCGCATTGCACAGGCCTGCGACCTGCCGGCCTGACGATCTCCGGGGATGCAGGCAACCGCCCCCCCACGAGCTTACTGACCCAACCACGACACGAGTCTCATGCAGGCACGACAACTCCCCTTCATACAGGGCGCGACATGGATCACACAGGGCTACGCCCTGTGGCGCCGCAACCCCGCGCTGCTGACTTTCGCCTCCTTCAGCTACCTGCTGATTCTGGTCATGATCAGCGCCGTGCCCATCATCGGCCAGCCGATTGCCTCGCTGCTCATGCCAGTGCTGTCGCTCGGAGTGCTCAACACCTGTCGCGCAATCGACCAGGGGAAGCGCAGTGGCGCGGACATCCTCTTTTCCGGTTTTCGCAGCAACGTGCCGGCCCTGCTCACGGTGGGCGGCCTCTACCTGATCGGCAGCCTGCTGGTACTGATGCTCACCCTGATGTTCGACGGTGGCACGCTGATGAGCCTGATGAACGGCGAGACCAGTCGCGAAGCCATGCAGGACGCCAACCTGCTGCCCTCGCTGACCATCGCGCTGCTGCTGTCCACGCCGGTGATCATGGCCTACTGGTTTGCAGCCGTCCTGGTCGGCTGGTGGGAGGTGAACGCCCCCAAGGCCATGTTCTTCAGCTTTGTGGCGTGCGCCCGCAACTGGCGCCCCTTCCTGGCCTATGGCATCGTGCTCGGGCTGGTGGGCGGCATGCTGCCGGGCATGGTGATCTCCACGGCACAGGCCATCGCCCCCCTGCTGGGCACGGTGGCGTTGCTGCTCATTCCGCTGGCGCTGATTCCGGTCGTGTTCGCAAGCTTCTACATCAACGCGCGCGACGTGTTCGCACTGGACCAGCCCGACACCCACACCGTCAGTCTGGCAAAAAAGGATGACGGTGAAGCCTGAGGCCGGGCCTCTGGGCCTGCTGGGCGGCACCTTCGACCCCATCCACTTCGGCCACCTCAGACTGGCCGAGGAAGCGCGCGAGGCGCTCGGGCTGGATCAGGTATGCCTGATTCCCGCTGGCGATCCGCCACACCGCGCCCGCCCCATGTCGTCGGCCACCGACCGCCTGGCGCTGGTCGAACGCGCCATCGCCGGCAACACCGGCCTGTGCGTGGATGACTGCGAAGTGCGCGCCAGCGGCAAGAGCTATACCGTGCTGACCCTCGAACGCCTGCGCGCACGTCAGGGCGACACACGCCCGCTGGTGCTGATCCTGGGGGCCGACGCCTTCAACGGCCTGCCCGGCTGGCACCAGTGGGAGCGACTGTTCGAGCTGGCGCACATCGCAGTGGCCAACCGCCCCGGCTTTGCCCCGCATCAGCGACGCTGGCCGGGCGAGCTGTCTCCCGCGCTGGCAGCCGCCTGCCGTGACCGCATCACCCGCGACGCCGCCCAGCTACGCAAGCAGCCGGCCGGCTGCATCATGCCCTTCGACATGACGCCGCTGGCCATTTCCGCATCGCTCATCCGCGACCTCATCCACACCGGGCAGAGCGCACGCTACCTGCTGCCCGATACGGTTCTCGACCATATCCGCACCCACAACCTTTATCGTTGAATGACACTGAATTACATGAACATCTCCCAACTCGAAAAAACCATCGTTGCCGCCCTTGAAGACATCAAGGCGAAGGACATCGAAGTCATCGACACTTCCAGCCTCACCCCGCTGTTCGACCGTGTCATCGTCGCCAGCGCCGACTCCGGGCGGCAGACTCGCGCCCTGGCCCGCAACGTGCAGGACAAGGTGAAGGAAGCCGGCGGCGAAGTCATCAGCGTGGAAGGCGAGGACAGCGGCGAATGGGTGCTGGTGGATCTGGCCGACGCGGTGGTGCACATCATGCAGCCGGCGGTGCGCAGCTACTACCAGCTTGAAGACCTGTGGCGCACCACCCCGGCCAGCCGCAGGGCCTGAGCCGGCATGAAGCTGCTGATCGTCGCCGTGGGCACGCGCATGCCAGGCTGGGTAAGCCAGGGCTATGAGGAGTTTGCCCGGCGCATGCCGCGCGAACTGCCGATGCAGCTGGTGGAGGTGAAGGCCGAGCCGCGCACCACCGGCAAGACGGTGGAGGCCATGATGGCCGCCGAGGCGACGCGCATCGAGGCGGCCCTGCCTGCCCGCTGCCGCCGGGTAGTGCTCGACGAACACGGCCAGGACCTCACCACCCTCGCGCTGTCCCAGCGGCTGGCCCGCTGGCAGGAAGGCGGCGAAGATGTGGCGCTGATCGTCGGCGGTCCGGACGGGCTCGCCCCCGAGCTGATCTCGCGCGCCGACGAAACCGTGCGCCTGTCCAGCCTGACCCTGCCGCATGCGCTGGTGCGCCCGCTGCTGGCCGAGGCCCTGTACCGGGCGTGGTCGGTGCTCAGGAACCACCCTTACCATCGCGAGTAACGTACAGATGCACCAGCCGGCCGGCGAAGCGGTAAAATCGCATCACCGCCCGCTCATCACCTCATCATGAACAGCCGCATCTATCTCGCCTCAACCAGCCCCAGACGCCGCGAACTGCTGCATCAGATCGGCGTACAGTTCGACACCCTGGTGTTTCGCAGCGGCGAACGCGGCGACGATTACGATGTGGATGAAACCCCGCTCGAAGGCGAGACCCCCGAGCGCTACGTCGAGCGGCTCGCGCTGACCAAGGCCAGTGCCGGCTTCCAGCGCCTGCACTGGCGCCACCTGCCGCTGCACCCGGTGCTCGCCGCCGATACCGCCCTGTCGCTCGACGGCACCATCATCGGCAAACCCGCCTCCCGGGAGGACGCACGCGACATCCTGCAGCGCCTGTCCGGGCGCAGCCATGAGGTGCTCACAGCGGTGGCGATGAGCGACGGCGAACGCACCCGCAGCCTGCTCAGCGTGAGCACGGTGCGCATGCGCAGCCTGAGCGAGGCCGACATCCGCCATTACCTGTCCTGCGGCGAATCCATGGACAAGGCCGGCGCCTATGCGGTCCAGGGCCGCGCAGCCCTGTTCATCGAGCACATCAGCGGCAGCTACAGCGGCATCATGGGCCTGCCGCTGTTCGAAACCGGCCGCCTGCTGGAAACCTTCGGCCTTCCCCTGCCTGGCTGAGCACGGGCCGGATGAGCAATCCGCAATGCCGCGCGTCCCAACGACAGCATTGCGCATTTCCCATCCCTGGTGTGCCCAATGAGCATTGAATTTCTGATCAACTTCACCCCGCAGGAAACACGGGTCGCAGTCGTCGAACAAGGTGTGGTGCAGGAGCTGCATGTCGAACGTACCGCCAATCGCGGCATCGTCGGCAACATCTACCTGGGCCGGGTCGTGCGGGTGCTGCCCGGCATGCAGTCGGCCTTCATCGACATCGGCCTGGAGCGCACCGCCTTCCTGCATGTGGCCGACATCTGGAGCGAGCGCCACAACGGCGAAGCCGGCCGGCCCATCGAGAAGATCCTCTCCGAAGGACAAAGCCTCACCGTGCAGGTGCTAAAGGATCCGATCGGCACCAAGGGCGCGCGCCTGTCCACCCAGATCAGCATTGCCGGACGATTGCTGGTGTATCTGCCGCAGGAAAAGCATATCGGCATCTCGCAGCGCATCGAAGACGAAAGCGAACGGGAATCGCTGCGCGGCCGGCTTGGCAAGCTGGTGCCGGAAGACGAATCGGGCGGCTTCATCGTGCGCACCATGGCCGAATTCGCCACCGACGAGGAACTGGCCTCCGACATCGCCTACCTGCGCAAGCTGTGGTCGGAAATCCGCAATGCCGCCACTGGCCGCCATCCGCCCACCATGCTGTACGCCGACCTCGACCTGGGCAAGCGGGTCCTGCGCGATCTGGTGGATGACGAAACCAGCCGCATCATGATCGACTCGCGCGAAAACTTTCACAAACTGCGCGACTTTGCCGCCGAATACAGTCCCAAGGTACTGCCATTGCTGGTGCACTACACCGGCGAGCGGCCGATCTTCGACCTGCACAGCATCGAGGACGAAATCCAGCGCGCGCTCGCACGCCGCGTGGAACTCAAGTCCGGCGGCTACCTGATCATCGACCAGACCGAGGCCATGACCACGGTGGATGTAAACACCGGGGGCTTCGTCGGGGCGCGCAACTTCGACGACACCATCTTCAAGACCAATCTCGAAGCGGCACAGGCCATCGCCCGTCAGTTGCGACTGCGCAATCTGGGCGGCATCATCATCATCGACTTCATCGACATGGAAAACCTCGAGCACCGCGAGATGGTGCTCGACGAATTCCGCAAGGCCCTGTCGCGCGACCATACCAAGATGAGCGTGAACGGCTTCACCGCGCTCGGCCTGGTGGAGATGACCCGCAAACGCACCCGCGAATCACTCGCCCATCTGCTGTGCGAGGCCTGCCCCACCTGCGACGGCCGGGGCGAGGTGAAGACCGCGCGCACGGTGTGCTACGAAATCCTGCGCGAACTGCTGCGCGAGGCACGGCAGTTCAAGGCCCGCGAATTCCGGGTCCTGGCTTCACCCCATGTCATCGACCTGTTCCTCGATGACGAGTCGCAGTCGCTGGCGATGCTCTCCGACTTCATCGACCGCAAGATCTCGCTGCACCCCGAGGCGAGCTACACCCAGGAACAGTTCGACATCGTGCTGCTATGACCGAGGCTGCCTCCGCCCGCAATCCGGCCGAACCCACGCCACAGCGCTTCGCCAATCCGCTGCTGCGCCATGTGGCCGCCACCCGCCCGGCCTTTCTCAGCGTCACCCTGGTCGGCTGCCTGCTCGGCATTGCCAGCGCCGCCGCCTCCGGGTTGAGCATCGATCCGCTCAGCGCCGTGCTCACCGTGGTGCTGGCACTGCTCGCCCACGCGGCCGGCAATGTCATCAACGACTACCACGACGCCCTGAGCGGAGCGGACATGCTCAACACCCGGCGCCTGTTCCCCTTCACCGGCGGCAGCCGCTTCATCCAGAACGGCGTGCTCACCTTGCGCCAGACCGGCCTGTTCGCACTCGCCCTCACGCTGGCGGTGATTCCGGGCGGGCTGTGGCTCGCGTGGCAGGCCGGGCCGGGGCTGATCCTGATCGGGCTGGCCGGCCTGCTGCTCGGCTGGGCCTACTCGGCGCCACCGCTCAAGCTGGTCAGCCGGGGGCTGGGCGAAGTGGTCATCACCCTGTGCTGGCTGCTGGTGGTAGTGGGCGCCGACCATGTGCAGCGGCATGGCTTCGCCTGGCAGCCTGTGGCCGCCGGGCTGTCGTATGCCATGCTGGTGGCGAATCTGCTGTACATCAACCAGTTTCCCGATCACGACGGCGATGCAGCAGCCGGCAAACGCACCCTGGTGGTAATGCTCGGCCCGGAAACCGCCAAATGGGGCTATTTTGCCATTGCCGTGCTGGCCTGCATCTGGCTGATCCTGCAGGTGGAACGCAACGCCCTGCCGCAGGGCGCCGCAGCGGCCGCACTCACCACGGTGCTGTCGTTCAACGCCGCACGCCTGCTGCGCGAACACGCCAGCGCACCGCAGGCGCTGGCCCCGGCGATCCACCAGACCATCGTCGCCGCGCTGGCCCACGGCCTGATCCTGGCCGGCGTGCTGTATTTTGCGCATGCCTGACCTACTCCTTCCCCTGACACCTGACTCCTGCCCACTCTCATGATCGGACGCATCGGCGGTACCCTGCTGGAAAAGAACCCTCCCCAAATCGTGATCGACGTGGGCGGCGTGGGCTATGAACTCGATGTGCCGATGAGCACCTTCTACGGCTTGCCCGCCACCGGCGAACGGGTCAGCCTGCGCACCCATTTCACAGTGCGCGAGGACGGTCACTTCCTGTACGGCTTTGCCACCGACGAAGAACGCACAACCTTCCGCCAGTTGCTGAAAGTGTCGGGCATCGGCGCACGCACCGCGCTGGCCATCCTCTCCGGCCTGTCGGTGATCGACCTGCGGCAGGCGGTGGCCCTGCAGGAAAGCGGCCGGCTGGTGAAAATCCCTGGCATCGGCAAGAAAACCGCCGAACGCCTGCTGCTGGAACTGCGCGACAAGCTGGGCCAGTTGCCGGCCAGCGGCGCCCCCACCCTCGCCGGGGTGGCCCCCACCGCCGCGCCGGACAGCCGCAGCGACATCCTCAACGCCCTGCTCGCACTGGGCTACAACGAACGCGAAGCCTTGGGCGCAATGAAGGCCGTCCCGGAGGACTGCGGAGTCTCCGAAGGCATCCGGCTGGCCCTGCGCCAGTTGTCCAGGGCCTGAACAGGAGACCCGCCCCTCATGCCCGTGACCCTTTCCGCTCCGGTGCGGAGCGAACTCATCATCAAGAAAAGTCGTTTCATTGGCTGCGTCGAGCCCATGCGCGACCGGGCCAGCGCGCAGGCCCGGGTAAATGCCCTGTGGGCGCAACACCCCGGCGCAGCCCATGTGTGCTGGGCCCTGCTGGCCGGCGGGCAGTCGGCCGCAGTGGATGACGGCGAACCCAGCGGCACCGCAGGCCAGCCCATGCTGAAGGTGTTGCGCCATCAGGACCTGGAAGGTGTGCTGGCCACTGTGGTGCGTTACTTTGGCGGGGTCAAGCTGGGTGCGGGCGGGCTGGTGCGCGCCTACACCGACACCGTCGCCCAGGCCCTGCTGCAGGCCGAGAAAGTCCCCATCCGCCCCCAGTGCCAACTGACCTGCACCCTGCCCTATGCCCTGGAAGGGCTGCTGCGTCGCGAACTGGAGCAGGCCGAAGCGTGCATCGACGACGTCAGCCACGGCAGCGTGGTCACCCTGCGCTTCCACCTGCCGCAGGACAGCGCCGAACAACTCATGAGCCGCCTCAGCGAAAGCGGCCAGGGGCGTATTCATTGGCTGAACGCTGAAGCCAGTCTGTCCATTCAGCAACGGTGACGGAAATTTCGTTGTCGTGAGCGTCGCAGCAGGTGTAGCGCACCGTTGCTCGCCTGGATCAGACGTCCTCAAGCAGCCCCCTCGACTACGGGCGCTACCGTCATGTAAGCCCTTACCACAAAGTTTCATCACATAAAGAAGCTTTTAGCCCTTGTGTGGCCGGGGTTTCCTCAGGAAAAACGTAGGAAAACTTCTTGCGAACGGCTTACCGCAAAAAACCCTGCAGCCTCTTGTGGAAAGAAATTTATGTCAACGACTTACTTTCGCCAAATCAAAATTAAATACAGCATCTTTATAACAACTGAAAGTTCTCTCTTTCAAGGCAACCCACTCATCCATTGATACAAATTCGCCAAACCTAGACCAATATGGATTACTTTTATATGAAATAAAATCATCGGGATACAAAAACCCTGAAAACTTCATTGGCCCACGGCAATCAATATCTTCAAACAAATCAGCCTTATCTAATATTAACCTACACCTTTCCCTGACATCAACCCAAAACCCCCCGAAAACAAAACCATACACAGATGTATTAAACTGAATATCCTCAAAGAAATCACCAATAAAATCATCAGCAAACAACTTCTCTCTAAATAAATTCAATTCATCGTAAAAATCATGAACCCCGTACAAATCCTCAATCAAGAGCATAAAACCCTCCGAATAGAGAAACCCTGAAACAAATAACTGATATATTGGATTTATCACATCAGGATTGTAGTCGCTATCCAAATCAACAACATTAAAATGCCTTTCTTTTTCCACCGAATTAAAATCTTTAACATAAAATCTATCAAGCTGAAATTCCCACGATTTTAGGCAAAAATTAAACAAATAATAATTTTCATACTTAATGTAATCAGCATCATCTCTAGGAAGAATAATCACTGGCTTCACCTCATTAATCCGTTGCCACAAAGTTTCATCACATAAAGCAGCCTTCAGCCCTTGCGTGGCTTCTTCAGGAAAAACGTAGGAAAACTTCCTGTGAACGGCTTACAGAATGAACTTCAATTTCTTTCAATTTCGCCGAAAAGCGACCCCCACCGACCAGACGCCTGCACTGACCAACTTGCAATTTCCGCTTCGTCAAAGAGCAACGGCACGCAAGTATCACCCCAGTCGCCATCGAAGAAATAGATATGCCCCATCGAGGCATCTCTATCATTAACAACCTGATAATCATGCAAATATAGGTGCACCAGCAAATGCGCAAAAGACTTTACGCGAACACCGCCCCGATGAGGCGAGCACCAGTAGGCTTGATACTCACAATCGCGAGAGCGCTCGTTAGCAATAAGACTAATAAATACACTGTCGCGCTCCTCCCCGACAATCAACAAGTCTTCAACATCTCGACCACCAGGCCCCAAATCATCCTGCCCTCTGTTGTACATATAATAAAGACCGTCTTCAAGATCGAAATTCTCCGAATCGCTCTTTAATACAGAATAGTGATTCAAATCTCTTGATTTAAGCATCTGATAGCTTTTAACATTCAGAAACCTTCTCTCACCATCAAGCTCGTACAAACTCATCCAACCAATACTTGATACATTTTTCCAAAAATTTCTCAGTGACGTCGGCAACCTTTCAAAATCAATTGGTTCATAAACATCTGAATACCTTTCAATCCATGGAATTCTCTCTTTTTCTGCATACCTAGCTGTTTGGTCCACCCAACATTCTAGGAACTCTTTCATTCTCAACCCATCTGGATCGTCATATCCGGATGAGGCATCACTATACTTAGTCACAAGCCGCATATGTCTCTCCAAAACCTGAATCTCCCGATTGGACTCAGCATCGCACCCAATCAAAAAATCACAATAAAAACCCAAGAAAAATATCTATATAAGCTGTTACCACAAAGTCTCCTGACATAAGATAGACTCCGGCCCCTGTGTGGCGGGAGTTTCTTCAGGAAAAACGTAGGAAAACTTCTTGTGAACGGCTTAACAGAATATGAAAAACGATTTTAATATTATGCCTAAATCGTTTTTTAATGACAAAGAATTTTCTTGTCACGCTGCGCCCAAGCAGGAGGTGGCGTGCCGTTTGCGCCCCTTCGCACGCCCTCCCCCATACTCTCCGGGCGCATTTGCGCTCCCGTTGCGGCACAATGTCGGCACAGCCGTTGCGCCCCAGCGCTCACACTCGCACACACGCCCGATCACACCCATGGCCATTGAAACCGACAAACTGCAGGCCGGTAGCCCCCGGCTGATTTCTGCGACGCCTGCCGACCGCCAGGAAGACGCCATCGAACGCGCCCTGCGCCCCAAGCGCCTGTCCGAATACGTGGGACAGGCGAAAGTGCGCGAACAGCTGGAAATCTTCATTCAGGCTGCACGCGGTCGGAGCGAGGCGCTCGATCATGTGCTGCTGTTCGGCCCCCCCGGGCTGGGCAAGACCACGCTGGCGCACATCGTGGCCGCCGAAATGGGGGTGAATCTGCGCCAGACTTCCGGTCCGGTGCTGGAGCGTGCGGGCGACCTGGCCGCGCTGCTGACCAATCTTGAGCCGCACGACGTGCTGTTCATCGACGAGATTCACCGCCTTTCGCCAGTGGTGGAGGAAATTCTTTACCCGGCGCTGGAAGACTTCCAGATCGACATCATGATCGGCGAAGGACCGGCGGCCCGCTCGGTGAAGCTCGATCTGCCGCCGTTCACCCTGGTGGGCGCCACCACGCGCGCCGGCATGCTCACCAACCCGCTGCGCGACCGCTTCGGGATCGTGTCCCGGCTGGAGTTCTACACGGCCGAAGAGTTGGCTTTCATCGTCGAGCGGTCGGCGCAGTTGCTCAATGTGCCCATCGATCAGGCCGGAGCCTTCGAGATCGCCCGGCGCTCGCGCGGCACGCCACGCATTGCCAACCGCCTGCTGCGCCGGGTGCGCGATTATGCCGAAGTGAAGGCCGACCGCCGCATCAGCCCTGAGGTGGCCGACCTTGCGCTGACCATGCTCGATGTAGACCACCTCGGGCTGGACCTGATGGACCGCAAGCTGCTGGGGGCGATGCTTGAAAAATTCGACGGCGGCCCGGTGGGGCTGGACAATCTGGCAGCGGCCATCGGGGAGTCTTCGGACACGATCGAAGATGTGCTCGAACCCTATCTGATCCAGCAGGGCTATCTGCAGCGCACCCCGCGTGGCCGGGTGGCGACCTCGGCCATCTGGCAGCACTTCGGACTGGTGCGCCCTGGCGCGGGTGGCAAGGACCTGTTCTCCGGAAAGTGATGCCCGGCACAGGCCGGAGCCCTCACCGCCACAACGATGCGCACCTTTCTCGCCTTCACCATGATTCTGTGCCTGCTGGGCGGGGCCTATCTGCTGCAGGGTCCGGCTTTCTTCTGGCCGGACCGCCGGGACCCGTCGCACGGCATCCTGCTGCAGGGACCGGCCTCGCAGCTGCTCGGCGCGGGGCTGCTGACCGTCGCATTGCTTGGCGCGATGGCCGCCCGACAGGCGAGCAAGGGCAGTGGCCGCGCTGCGCCGGGCGACTGGCAGCGCCGTTACTTCATGCTCATGGTGCTGGCCCTGGGGCTGATCGGCAGCGCCTTTCTGAACGGGGAGCCCGGCCCGAACCCGGAATCACGCCCACCGGAATCACGCCCACCGGAATCACGCCCCCAGCGCACGCACGCGCCCGACGGGCTCAGCGCCCAGCCTGAGCACGACCGATAAGGGGCGCCAGCGCGGTCCCATCTCCGGCCGAAGGCTCCGGCGGCACAGCCTCTGCCGGCCCAGTGGCCAAGGGCTCGCCCTCGCCTGCCGGCGTCCGGCACAGGCGCTCGCGGATGCGGTCTGCGGTTTCGAGAAGCTCGGGCAGCTCGCGGGAGTTGAGCAGATGGCCAAAGTGCTCGACGGCGGCCGAAGTGATGAACAAATGCCCGTTGTAGCGCCGGCTGATCCAGCCCATCTCCACCAGACGGGCAATCTTGCGTCGCACGGTTTCGCGCGGGAAACCGGTCGCCAGCGCAATCGAGTAGGCATTACAGGGTTTCAGCGGGCACAGCCCGCTCCGGCCAGACTGGGTCAGCGCATCGTCCGGCACTTCTTCGCCGTCCTCGTCGAAGGCGCCGACGTTGTGCAGTGCAATTTCGCCCAGCAGCAACGGCAGCATGACATCATGATCGAACTCGTCATACAGCCGCTTCAGGTTGCGAATTTCATGGCGCGCCAGAATGACCGCAAGCGTGCGCAGCGCACTTCGGGCGTTCCGGGAGGCCTCGGCATCGTGTTGTTTTTTTGACATCGACTCTCTGTCCGGGCGGATCCAGCAAGCGCGTTTCCGGCGCCGGACAAGGCCCCGGAAACGCCTCGTCTGAGGTGTTATTCACCGAAGCTTACCCGATTGTTTCCGCTGCTTCGCCTTTGCGCTACCCGTTTTGGGGCGTCATTTGTCATATCAGGACGAGGGCATGCAACCGGCCTATAACCAACCGGATAGGCAGCCGGAGAGGCAACCGGATTTCCGGCACATTTTCGGCATATTCCCGGTGAATCAGGGCTTGCGCGCGCGCGGATGGGCGCGGTCGTACACGCTCGCCAGGTGCTGGAAATCGAGATGGGTATAAATCTGCGTGCTGCGGATGCTGTCGTGCCCCAGCAATTCCTGCACGGCCCGGAGGTCGCCACTGGACTGCAGCACATGGCTGGCAAAGCTGTGCCGCAGCATGTGAGGATGCACATGCACGCCAAGCCCCGACTGCCTGGCCCACTGCGCCAGACGGTTGCGAATGGCCGACGGGCCGAGCGGGGTCCCGGTGCGCGACAGGAACAGCGCCTCGGTGGGCTCGCGCACGAACTGGCTGCGCTGCGCCAGCCAGGCCTGCAAGGCCGCCAGGGCCGGTGCGCCCACCGGCACGCTGCGCGCCTTGCCGCGCTTGCCGTGCACCGTGACCATTCCTTCGGAAAAATCGACATCGCCGCCTGCACGCAGGCCGGCCAGCTCGGACAAGCGCAGGCCCGAGGAGTAGAACAGCTCGAACATGGCCCGGTCACGCACGCTGAGCGCGGATTCTTGCTCGCTCTCGAGCAAGGCCTGTGCCTGGTCCGGAGACAGGGCCCGGGGCAGACGGGACCCCCCTTTGGGCGGACGCACCCCGTCGACCGGATTGCCGGGCAGTGCGTGGTGACGGACTTGCCAGCGGTAGTAACCCCGCCAGCACGACAACACCCGGGCAATCGACCGGGGCCCCAGCCCCGCACCATGCATCCGCGCCACCATGCGCCGGAAGTCTGCGGTGCACAACGCCTCCAGCGGGCGGTCTTCACTGAGCGACAGCAGCCGCACAAAATCCTTACGGTAGGCGTCCAGCGTGCTTGCCGCCACCCGGCGCTGAGTGGCGAGATAGGTCAGATAGGCATCGAGCAGCGGCGGCCAGGCCTGCGGGTCTGCAATGGGCTGGTCAGGCAGCGCCGCCCCCCCTGATGTGACACCGGACATACTGCGCTCAGCCAAGCTCGCGGCGCAGCGCGGCGGCGCACAAATCGCCAATCCATGAGAGGTACAGGGTGCCCATGCCACTGTAAAAACGCTCTGCTTCCTCGCTGCCCAGGGCCAGCAGACCGAAGGCATTCACATCGCGCCACAGCGGCATCAGCGCCACCGAGCGGATATGGGGCGCGGCTTCTCCAAACCAGCCCACGATCTCGATGTTGCCCGGCGCCCCGCAGTAAGGGTGGCGCAGGTCGCCGCAGAAGAAGCGCACATCGTCGCTCACCGGCTTGAAGTCGTCGCCCTCATGGCGGACCGGCGTGTTCCAGATGCGCAAGGCCACATGCGGCACCCGGAAATCCTCGATCAGGCTTTGAAACAAGACATAGCGCAGCGCCTGAAAGCTGTCTGCCTCGATCAGCGCCACACTGAGACGGTGCACCTTGGCGCCGATCTCATCGTTTTCTTCGCCGAAACGGATCAGTTCGCCAAGCTTGCGCTCGAGCTGGCCGATCTTGTCGCGAAGCGCGTGCAGTTGCCGCTCGGCCAGCGTGATGGCCTGCCCACCATGCGGGTGCGGCACGGTGATCTGCGAGAACAGCTCGCCATGTTCGGACAGGAAATCGGGGTGCTCCTTCAGGTAGCGTGCTACATCGTCGGCATTCATCGTTTCTGTGTTCCTGTGATCGCGCCTGCGCGCGTGGTCTGGAAGGGGAGGCGCAGCATCGTGCGGCCGGGGAATCAGGCCTCCGGCAGCGGGGGATCGTCAGGCAACCGCATTTCGCCTTCGAACACGGTCACCGCCGGCCCCGTCATGCGCACCGGCGTGCCCGGCCCCTGCCAGGCAATGTCCAGTTCGCCGCCCCGGGTGAGGACCTGCACCGGCGACACCAGCAACTCGCGCAGGATGCCGGCCACCACGGCCGCACAGGCGCCCGTACCGCAGGCCAGGGTTTCGCCCGCGCCGCGCTCGTGCACCCGCAGGCGGATGCGGTGGGGTGACACCACCTCCATGAAGCCGGCGTTGACCCGCTCGGGAAAGCGCGCATGCTGCTCGATCATCGGTCCGGTGAGCGCCACCGGGGCCGACTCCACGCTGGCCACCACCTGCACTGCATGGGGGTTACCCATCGAGACGGCCGTGATCGCGATGCGCGCACCATCGGGCAGTTCCAGCGGCTGCACCACTGCGGCCGAGTCGGAGACGAACGGAATGCGTGCAGGCTCAAGCACCGGCACCCCCATATCGACCGTCACCATGCCGTCGTCCTCAAGACGCGGGGTAATCAGGCCGGCACGGGTTTCCACGCGAATCTCGCGCTTGGTGGTGAGTGCATGATCATGGACGAAGCGCACAAAGCAGCGCGCACCATTGCCGCACTGCTGCACTTCGCCCCCATCGGCGTTGAAGATGCGATAGCGGAAGTCGACACCTTCGGTCTGCGCGGCCTCGACCACCAGCACCTGGTCGCAGCCCACGCCAAAGTGGCGATCCGCGAGGAAGCGGACCTGCCCTGCCGAGAGGCTCACCGGCTGGTTGATCGCATCGATCACGACAAAGTCATTACCCAGGCCATGCATCTTGGTGAAGTGCAGTTTCATCGGCGCAAGCCACTCCATGCGGTTGTTACGGAACAGTTCAAGGAATGGGATTCTCCCCCAGCCTCCGCCCCCCGTCCAGCCGGACGGTTTGCGGCAAGGCTCAATAGGGACGCGGCTCGCCTTCGGGGCGAGTCTTGAAACGGCGATGCACCCAGTAATACTGTTCGGGCATGGTACGCACGACGGACTCCAGCCAGGCATTCATGCGCCGCGTGTCGGCTTCGACATCGGCGGTTGGAAAGTCGCCCCAGGCGTCCTGCAGTTCGACCACATAGCCCTGACGATCGGGCAACAGCCGGCTCACACAGGGCACCACCACGGCACCGGCCAGCCGCGACAGGCGTGACAGGCCCGTGATGGTGGCCGCCGGCACGCCGAAAAACGGCACGAAGATCGAATCCTTGCGCCCGTAATCCATGTCGGGGAGATAGTAGAACACGCGGCCGGCCTTCATGGCCCGCACCGTGCTGCGTACGCCCTCGTCGCGCGCCAGCAGCATCTGGTCGCCAAAACGGCTGCGGCCGTGCCGCAGCCAATGATCGAAGACTGCGTTTTTCTGACGCGAATAAATGCTCACGCTGTTGAACTCCAGGGCCATGCGCGTACCGCCCACGTCCAGCCCTACAAAGTGCGGCGCCAGCAACACCACCGGCCGGCCAGCGTCCACCAGACTGCGCAGCCGCTCCAGCCCCTCGATCCGCACAATGCTCCGCAGCCGCTCGGGCGTGGCCCACCAGGCCAGGCTGCGATCCAGCAGGCTGCGCCCCAGTACGGCAAAATGCGCCCGTGCCAGACGGTGTCGCGCAGCCTCATCCAGCTCGGGAAAGCACAGCCGCAGATTGACCTCCACCACATGCCGGCGCCTGCGTGCCAGCCGGTACAGCAGCCCTCCCAGCCCTTCGCCGAGACGGGCCAGCCAGGCAAACGGCAACCCATGCAGCAACCACAGCACCGCCACCAGCACACGGCTCATCATGCGCCCCCCTCCGCAGCCTGCGCCTCCTCGGGGGACGGCACGCCAGCGGGCCGCTTGTAGCGGTTGTAGCCCCACAGATATTGTTCAGGGCACTGCAGGATCAGATGCTCGATTTCATGATTGATGCGCTGCGCGCGCGCCTCCAGCGGCCCCTCGATCGGCTGGCGAGGCTCACTGATGCGCACCACATACCCCTGCCCGTACGGCAGGCGTTCGGTCCAGATCATCAGCACCTTCACCCCGCGCACTTCGCTCAGGCGCGCGGCCAGCGTCATTGTCCATGCCGGCCGGCCAAAGAACGAAGCCCACACCCCCTCTCCCTGCCGGGGTGCCTGGTCGGGCAGCATGCCCACCATCTCGCCATTGCGCAGGGCCTTGAGCAGCTTGCGCACACCCGACACATCGGCGGGCGCCACCCGCACATTGCCACGCGCCCGGCCCGCCTCCATGAACGGCGCCATCACCGCCTTGCGCGGCGGGCGGTACAGCACGGTGATCGGGCCATGCGTGGCACAGTACTGCGCGCACAGTTCGAAACAGCCCAGATGCGGCGTGAGCAGCAGCACACTGTCGCCTTGCGCGCGCGCCCGTGCGAGCAGTTCGTCGCCCTCCACCCGCACGATGCGCCCCAGCACGCGTGCCTGCGGATGCAGCCAGGCGTGCGGCAATTCGAACATCTGGCGCCCGGCGGCGGCAATCGCCGCCCGCAGCACGCGCCCCCCGGGTTTTCCGCCCATTGCCAGGGTCAGGTTGGCGCGCAAGTGCCCGCGATACGACGGCGACAACCACCACACCAGCCAGCCAGCCACGGCTCCGAGCGCATGGGCCAGCGGCAGCGGAAGCCGCCCGAGAAATCTGAAAAGTGCCGAAAAAATCACGATTTACAAGCGGTAAAGGCGCGCTGCGCGGGCATTCAACACCCCCCGCCGCACACCCTTTTGACCGTAAACAGGAAACCGCTATAATAATCGCCATCCCGCCGAGTTAACTCGACAACTTGCAGGGCGGGTGCGGCAACCCTCATCGGGCTGCGCAAAAATACTGCTAAAGCGTCGCCTGCTCTCCACAGTCCCCGGAGCCGGCCACGCCGGACAAACCGGGGATTTTTGTTTTGGAGCATGCAGCATGAGCAAGGAATTTCTGTTTACATCCGAATCGGTCTCGGAAGGCCATCCCGACAAGGTGGCCGATCAGGTCTCCGACGGCGTCCTCGACGCCATTCTGGCTGAAGACCCCAAGGCCCGCGTGGCCTGCGAAACACTGGTATCGACCGGTCTGGTGGTGATTTCCGGCGAAATCACCACCACGGCCCATCCCAACTACAAGGAAATTGCGCAGGACGTCATCCGCCGCATCGGCTACGACGACTCGGCCTCCGGCTTCGATTACAAGTCGTGCGCCATTCTCACCGCCATCAACCGCCAGTCGCCCGACATCGCGCAGGGGGTGAATGAAGGCGAGGGACTGGATCTCGACCAGGGGGCAGGCGACCAGGGCCTGATGTTCGGCTTTGCCACCAACGAGACGCCCAGCCTGATGCCGCTGCCCATTTACTATGCGCACCGCATCATGCAGCGCCAGGCCGAGCTGCGCAAGGATGGCCGGCTGCCCTGGCTGCGCCCGGATGCCAAGAGCCAGCTCACGGTGAAGTACGTAGACGGCAAACCGGTGGCCATCGACACGGTGGTGGTCTCCACCCAGCACAGCCCGGAAGTGTCGCATGCGCAAATTTCCGAAGCGGTCATCGAGGAAGTGATCAAGCCGATCCTGCCCAAGGAGCTGATCCAGGGCAAGGTGCGCTACCTGATCAACCCCACCGGACGCTTCGTGATCGGTGGCCCCCACGGTGACTGCGGGCTGACCGGACGCAAGATCATCGTCGACACCTACGGTGGCGCTGCCCACCATGGCGGCGGCGCCTTTTCCGGCAAGGATCCCTCGAAGGTGGACCGCTCCGCAGCCTACGCCGGCCGTTATGTCGCGAAGAACGTGGTGGCCGCAGGCCTCGCCGACAAGTGCGAGGTGCAGGTAGCCTACGCCATCGGCGTGGCCCGGCCGGTCAGCCTGATGGTCGACACCTTCGGCACCGGCAAGGTGAGCGACGAGCGGATCGTGGCGCTCATCGAACAGCACTTCGACCTGCGCCCCAAGGCCATCATCCAGACGCTCGACCTGCTGCGCCCGATCTACGCCAAGACCGCTGCCTACGGCCACTTCGGCCGGGACGAGCCGGAGTTCACCTGGGAAAACACCGACAAGGCAGCCGCCCTGAGGGCCGACGCCGGGCTGTAAGCCGGCCACTCAAGCTTTGTCACACTGCGGGGCGTGCGCCCTCCGGTGTTTGCGCTATATTTCCGCTCACGCGTGGTGACCCTTGATGGGTGCCACGCGTGTTTGCGTTTCTGACCCGGTATTTTCCGACCCCGCCCCTTTTCAACCCGTACTTTTTTACCTACTCGCAGATTCACACCATCATGCTGACTCACGCCCTGTTCTTTGTTCTCGGACTCATCACCCTGGTTATCGGGGCGGAGGTGCTGGTACGCGGCGCCTCCCGCCTGACACTGTCCCTGGGCGTGTCGCCCCTCGTGGTGGGGCTGACCGTGGTCGCCTTCGGCACCAGTACGCCCGAACTGGCCGTCTCGGTGGGCGCTGCCCTGGGCGGCAGCCCCGATCTGGCCATTGGCAACGTGGTGGGCAGCAACATCGCCAATATTTTGCTGATTCTCGGCATTTCCGCGCTGATCGCCCCACTGGTGGTGCATGAACAGATCATCCGCCAGGAAATTCCGATCATGATCGGCGCAACGCTGTTGATGCTGGTGATGGCGCTGGACGGCTCGATCAGCCGGCTCGAAGCCGGTGTCCTGTTTGCCCTGGTGATTGCCTACACGGTGTTTCTGGTGCGCCAGTCGCGCAAGGCTTCGCGCGAGGCGGAAGACGAATTCGCGGCCGAGATGCCGGGCGACAGTCAATGGGATCGCCACTGGTCCGTGCAACTGGCCCTGATCATCGCAGGCCTGGGGGCGCTGGTGCTCGGCTCGAACTGGCTGGTCGGGGCCGCTGTAGCGTTTGCCCAGGCATTTGGCGTGAGCGATCTGGTGATCGGCCTGACCGTGGTTGCCGTGGGCACCTCGATGCCCGAAATCGCCACCTCCATCATCGCCGCCCTGCGCGGGCAGCGGGACATTGCCGTGGGCAACGTGGTGGGCAGCAATGTGTTCAACGTATTCGCCGTCATCGGCGCCACCGGCCTGGTTTCGGCCGGGGGGGTGCCAGTGTCCGAAGCCGCACGCAACTTCGACCTGTGGGTCATGGTGGCCGTCGCGCTGGCCTGCGTGCCGATCATGATCACCGGCCGCGAAATCGCCCGCTGGGAAGGCGGCGTGTTCCTCGGCTATTACGCCGCCTACACCGCCTGGCTGGTACTCAATGCGCAAAGCCACACCGTCCTGCCGATGTTCTCGCACGTCATGCTGGCCTATGTGATGCCGCTCACCGTGATCACGCTCATCGTGAGCTTCATGCGGCATAACCATCGCAGCGCAGGCTGAGCGCCTGCCCTGCTGCTTTGGTCACGGAGCGCAACGACGCGCTCCGTCCGCCACCATAGTGTCATGTCCATGTGGTCAAATAACAGTAGACCCACATATCCCTAACGTATATCATCGCTCGACTCACGGATACCTGCCCCAACAGGGAGTATCCGTCAACAGGCATACCCCTTGACTGTCCCGTCGAACATACCATGCGCCTACCTGCCATCCGCTACTCGCTGAGCATGCGAAAGAAGCTCTGCACCCTGCTCATCGCTTTCGCCCTGCCACTGACCGTCACTGCAGCCCCGCCGGACTACATCAGCTACCGGGGTTTTCTCAGCACCCCCACTGGCAGCGCCATCAACGCGAACGGCAAGACGGTTGCCGTCGGGCTGTTCAATCAGGCAACCGGTGGCAACCCGCTCTTTTCCGAGAACCATACAAACGTTACTGTCACGCAAGGCCGGTTTGACCTGCTGCTGGGCTCTGCCGGCAGCGGATGGAGCACACTGGACTTTGGCCAGCCACTGTGGCTTGAACTGACCATCGACGGCGAGCGACTGTCTCCCCGTATCCCCCTCACGGCAAGCCCCTATGCACGCACGACATCGCAGGTAGGCGCACTCGAACCCGGCAAACTGTGCCTGAGCGATGGGCAAAAAATCCAGTGCACCTCGGAGCCCACCGGCGGGACCACAGGCCCGCAAGGACCTGCCGGCGAGACCGGCCCAGCGGGGCCTGCCGGCCCCCAGGGGGATCCGGGCGTTCCCGGCCCTCAAGGCCCGGCAGGTCCCCAAGGTCCAGTCGGCCCTCAGGGCGACCCCGGCCCCGCAGGAAGCAGCGGCAAGCACTCACGGCTCATCACCAGCGCCGAGCCTGCAGGATCGAACTGCACCAACGGCGGCAGCAAGATCGAGGGTGGGCTGGACACCGATGACAGCGGTACGCTTGAGCCCGGCGAAGTGCTCCACACAAGCTATATCTGCAACGGACTGCAGGGTGCCACAGGCGACACCGGACCGGCGGGTCCTGCAGGCCCCCAAGGTGACGCCGGTCCGAAAGGCGATACTGGCGATCAGGGGCCGCAAGGCCCGGCAGGCCCACAGGGGCCCGCTGGCCCACAAGGTCCGGCAGGCCCGAAAGGCGATGCCGGTGACACGGGCGCTCAGGGGCCGACGGGCCCGCAAGGCTTCACCGGCCCACAAGGCCCTGCCGGCCCCGGAGTCCCCGCAGGAGGATCGGCCGGGCAGGTGCTTTCCAAGGTGGATGGGACGAACTACAACACCCAGTGGGTGACCCCCTCCGCAACCGGGGGCGCTCCGGTGGTCCGGCGCGCGACAGCCAACAATGTCACGGTCACGGTCAGTTGCGAAGCCGGTGAAACCGCTTCCGGAGGAAGCTGCCTGGATACCGGCGGCAGCATGACCGGAGGCCCGATCCTGGGGTCCGCGCCAATGTGCACCGGTAGCATCTGCACTGCAGGGGGCGCACCGAATGGCTGGGGCTGCGAATTTGCCAATGCCGCAGCGGGCAACACCGCCTTTGCCATTTGCCAGTAAGTCATCGCCATGCAGACATTCAGGCTTGACATACCGAGGCTGGGGCGCGCTCGTCGCCATGTCCTTGCAGGGGCACTGTGTGTGGTCGCCGGACTCTCCTTGGCACCGCCAGCACATGCGACATCCGACCCCATGCTAGGGGAGGTCATGATGCACGCTTTCAACTTCGCCCCCAGAAACTGGGCGCTGACCAACGGTCAACTCCTCCCGATCAACCAGAATACGGCATTGTTCTCTTTACTGGGCACCTCCTACGGGGGCAATGGCGTCAGCACCTTCGCCCTGCCCGACCTGCGCGGGCGCAGTCCGCGTGGAGCAGCCTCCATGCCGGGCGGCGTGGCAGGCAGCCCAAGCACCTATCTGGCTTCGATCCCCGGTCAACGCGGCACCCAACTCGACCTCACCAGCATGGGCGTGCTGACGTCCACCCGTCTGTCCAACAGCCTCGCGGTGCAAACCCTCACCCGCACCGCACTGACGGGCGGCTCAAGCCAGCCGGTCAGCACCCGACCGCCATCACTGGGCATCCATTTCAGCATCGCGCTGACGGGGCTATTCGGCGAACGAGAGTGCATGATCGGTGAGGTGATACTGCATGCAGGCGCAAGTCTGCCCAGTCCACAGTACATGGTGCCCGCCGACGGCCGATTGCTGTCGCTCCCGAGCTACACAGCTTTATACTCGATATTGGGTACCACCTATGGAGGCAATGGCACCACCACCTTCGCCGTGCCCAATCTGAATGGCCGCATTCCGATCGGCCAGGGCAGTGCCCCCGGCGCGCATAGCATTCAACTTGGCGCACAACAAGGAAGCGAGCAGGTCAGCCTCACCCAGGCACACACCCGAAACATGGCGCTGGGCAGGCAGTTCAGCTTGACGGGCCCCGGCGTGGCAACTTCGTCGCGCAGCGCGGCGAATGTTGTGGAGTTGGTCCGCACCACCACTCCGCTGAACGGTGCTTCGACCGTCTCCCTCCCGATCCTGCCCCCAGTGCAGGACATCAGGTATTACATTTGCGCCAATGGCTACTACCCGCCACGTAACTGACGTACTCACACTTTTCGGGATGTTCTCCATGCTCTTCGCGCCCGCATCGTTTCTTCGCCTCCGCAGGGCGCTTGTCGCCCTCACCGCCGCCCTGTCGACAGCGCTGAGTCCGGCAGCCCATGCTGAGGACACCCCTTTCATCGGAGAGATCCGGCTTTTCGCGGGCAACTTTGCTCCGCTGGGCTGGGCCTTCGCCGACGGCCGCCTTCTTTCCATTGCCGAACATGACGCCTTGTTCGTACTGATCGGCACCACGTTCGGGGGGGACGGACAGACAAACTTTGCCCTGCCCGACTTGCGCGGCAGAATCCCCGTACACACCGGAACCCTGCAAAGCTCCGGCGAAATCATCGTATGGGGGCAGAAACTGGGCGCACCGTCAGTCACCCTGACGACGGCCAACCTGCCCGGAGGCACGTCCCTTGGAGACAGCGCCACCCTGCAGACCCTACAGGTCAGCAATGCCATTCCAGCCAGCAGCCCCCGCATCCAGGCCAGTGCCATCGCCTCCCAGGCCCAGATCAGCCCGGGGGGCGCGGAGCCGGTTACGCTGCTGCCACCGACGACCGGGCTCAACTTCATCATCAGCCTCTACGGCGTATTCCCGTCGCAGTAATGACACATGTGTAACCCCCACACTCTCTCGAAACCGGCCATGCGCATGTCTGCTCCTCACCGTACCCCGCTGCTGACGGCAGCCATGCTTGCGGGTCTGGCACTCGTCGGCAGCGCTCACGCCGATGACGCCAGCAGTGCTCAATACCGTCTGAGCGGCGCATTCACAACCGGCTTTCAGACGGCAAACAATGACATGCGCTCGGCGCAATACACGCTCGTCAGTGCGCTGGGCGAGGCATTTTCCGGTCTGGAGGCACCAAGCTCGACACACTATCGCGTACAGTCTGGCCACACCGCCGGCCCCGCAACACCGGATCCCGCGCCCACGCCGGAGTTAACGATCGAGCGTCTTGTTCCAGGCAATGGCACCCTGACGGTCTTCTTCAACGGCAGTGCCTTCCCTGAAGGCACGCAGTTCACTTTCACCTGCCAGCCCCCCGCGCCCGACGCGCCTTTGTCCGTGACCGGCACCGCCCCCCCGATCACCCTCAGCGGTCTGGTCAACGGCACACAATACACCTGCACCCTGAGTACCGGCGACAGCGTCTCTCCAGGGACGCCGGGCACCCCGACCGACGAACTCCGCCCCATTCCAATTCCCACCCTGAGCGGCATCGCCATGACCTTGATGGCCCTGCTCCTCGCACTCATCGGTTCGACGTACGGCAACCGCCCCCTTCGCGGCCCCGTGCGACCACAGGGCTGAACACGCGCGGCCCTGACCGAAGGACAGCACTGCGCATCCCTTTGGTCACCTGACGCAGCCTGGGCTATAATCCGCCCTCTCCGAGGAGCGCTGCAAGGTGCCGCATGCACGGCCCCCAGGCTCGGAAGCCGTGGTGGCGGGCACGATGCCCGCCCCGCGTCCGTTGGAACGGCGCTCACCCGAAGCCCACGGGCTTCGCCTCTCAACCCTGCCGGGTTCGGGATGACGGGTGAGCCGCCTGCAGCATTCCCCCTTCCCTCCCGGCCATAGCATGGAGCTTCTTCATGAACGCTGTGGCTGATTTCAAGGATTTCGTGGTTGCCGACCTGTCGCTGGCCGACTGGGGTCGCAAGGAAATCCGTATTGCCGAAACCGAAATGCCTGGTCTGATGGCGATCCGCGAGGAGTTCGCCGCGAGCCAGCCCCTGAAGGGTGCGCGCATCACCGGTTCACTGCACATGACCATCCAGACCGCCGTGCTGATCGAGACGCTGACCGCACTCGGCGCCGAGGTGCGCTGGGCCTCGTGCAACATCTTCTCGACGCAGGACCATGCCGCCGCCGCCATCGCCGCCGAAGGCATTCCGGTTTTCGCAGTGAAGGGCGAGTCGCTGGAAGACTACTGGGACTACACCCACCGCATCTTTGAATGGTCGGACGATGGCTACTCCAACATGATCCTCGACGACGGCGGCGACGCGACGCTGCTGCTGCATCTGGGTGCCCGCGCAGAAACCGATCTTTCGGTGCTGGACAAGCCCGGCTCCGAAGAAGAGACCGTACTGTTCGCCGCCATCAAGGCGAAGCTGGCGAGCGATCCGACGTGGTACTCGACCCGCCTGGCGCAGATCAAGGGCGTCACCGAGGAAACCACCACCGGGGTGCATCGCCTGTACCAGATGCACGCCCGTGGCGAGCTGAAATTCCCGGCGATCAACGTCAATGATTCGGTCACCAAGAGCAAGTTCGACAACCTCTACGGTTGCCGTGAATCGCTGGTGGACGGCATCAAGCGCGCCACCGACGTGATGGTGGCCGGCAAGATCGCGGTCGTGTGCGGTTACGGCGACGTGGGCAAGGGTTCGGCGCAGGCGCTGCGTGCGCTGTCGGCCCAGGTGTGGGTCACCGAGATCGACCCGATCTGCGCCCTGCAGGCCGCCATGGAAGGCTATCGCGTGGTGACCATGGAGTACGCCGCCGACAAGGCCGACATCTTCGTGACCGCCACCGGCAACTACCATGTCATCACCCACGACCACATGGCGAAGATGAAGGACCAGGCCATCGTCTGCAACATCGGCCACTTCGACAACGAGATCGACGTCGCGGGCATCGAAGGCTACGAGTGGGAAGAGATCAAGCCGCAGGTGGATCACGTGATCTTCCCGGACGGCAAACGCATCATCCTGCTCGCCAAGGGTCGGCTGGTGAATCTCGGTTGCGCCACCGGCCACCCGAGCTACGTGATGAGCTCGTCCTTCGCCAACCAGACCATCGCGCAAATCGAGCTGTACACCCGCACCGAAGACTACCCGGTGGGCGTGTACACCCTGCCCAAGCATCTGGACGAAAAGGTCGCCCGCCTGCAGCTCAGGAAGCTCAATGTGCAGCTCACCGAGCTGAGCGACGCACAGGCCGCCTACATCGGCGTGCCCAAGGCGGGGCCGTACAAGCCGGAACACTATCGCTACTGAGCGGCGGACGTCGTCATGCACACTCCCGAACTGTCGGTGGAGTTCTTCCCACCGCAAATGGCGGAAGGGGCTGAAAAGCTGCGCGCAGTGCGCGCGCAGCTGGCGGCCATCCGGCCGGCCTTCTTTTCCGTGACCTATGGCGCCGGCGGCTCCACCCAGGAGCGCAGCTTTGCCACCGTGGCCGAGATTGCCGCCGAAGGGCTGGATGCCTGCCCGCATCTGACCTGCATCGGTGCCACCCGCGAGCGCATCCACGAAATCCTGCAAGGCTTTGCCGACCAGGGCGTGCGGCGGATCGTGGCCCTGCGCGGCGACCTGCCTTCGGGCAGTTTCGGCATGGGAGAATTCCGCTACGCCAACGAGCTGGTGGAATTCATCCGCGCCGAGACCGGCGACCGCTTCCATATCGAAGTGGCTGCCTATCCCGAATGGCATCCGCAGGCAAAGAGCCCGCGCGACGATCTGCTGGCCTTCAAGCGCAAGGTGGAAGCCGGGGCGAATTCGGCCATCACCCAGTATTTCTACAACATCGACGCCTACCGTCACTTTGTCGATCAGGTGCGCGCGATGGGGGTGGACGTGCCCATCGTTCCCGGCATCATGCCGATCGGCAACTTCTCCAGGCTGGCGCGTTTTTCGGACAGCTGCGGCGCCGAGTTGCCCCGCTGGATGCGCCGCAAGTTCGAAAGCCTGGGCGATGACGGCGATGCCATCCGGGCCTTCGGGTTCGACGTGGTCACCGACCTGTGCGCCCGCCTGCTCGAAGCCGGCGCCCCCGGGCTGCACTTCTACAGCATGAACCAGGCCGGCCCCACACTGGAAATCTGCCGCCGGCTGGGGCTTGTCGCCCCGCAGGCCGACTGAACCAGAGCCCCGGTTTCAGCGGGGTAGTTTCAGCCCTTTCCGGGCGCAGGGCGGCGTGCCATCACCAGCACGCCGCCAATCACCATCGCGGCGCCCACCATCTGCGCGGCGCCCACCACCTCATCGAGCATCAGCCAGCCCAGCCCAATCGTCACCACCGGACCCAGCGTGCCGGTCAGCGACACCGGCCCGGCCCCCAGGCGGCGAATCGCCTCCGACACCAGCCACACCGGCGCCACCGTGGAAAACAGCGCCATGGCCAGGGACAGCGCATACACCTGCCACGGCTGCACCAGCGCCCCGAGCGGACGCATCAGCAGGAACTGCGCAATGCACAGCGCACAGGCCACCGAGGTGGCCAGCGCAGTGACCCGCATCGACCCCAGCCGCCCCACCACAGCACCGTTGCCCATCAGGTACAGCGCATACGACAGCGCACTGCCGAATACCAGCACACTGCCAATCAGCACTTCTCGGGTGTCGCCCACCACCCCGAGGTCATGGCCCATCGCAAAACCGATGCCGGCGTAACACAGCAGCAGGGACAGCAACGTGCGCCGCGTGATCGGCTTGCCCAGAAACAGCGCCGACAGCACGATGACGATGGTTGGGTAGGAAAACAGGATGAGGCGCTCCAGTCCGGCCGTGATGTACTTCAGGCCCAGAAAGTCCAGATAGCTCGCCAGGTAATATCCGAAAAAGCCCAGCGCAAACATCCAGCCCCAGTCGCGTCCGCTCATCGGCTGCACGCTGCGCCGCCCGGCGAGCACGCCCATGACAATGAAGAACGGCAGTGAAAACACCATGCGCAGGGCGAGCAGGGTCTCGGCATCCACACCATGACGGTAGGCCAGCTTCACCAGAATCGCCTTGAAGGAGAAGCCGACCGCACCGGCCACCGCAAACAACAACCCCACGCTACCCGAATGCACCTGAAAATCCTTGTATTGCTTGAATCACGCCCCGCCCATGCGGTCGGAGCTCTGCATGCCGCTCAGCGCAGCCCCACGATGCGCCCCGAGCGCCGCCGCTGACTGATCGCGCCCAAGGTGCCATGCCCGCCATGGGCATGGCAAATCGCACAGGCCAGCGCATCGGCTGCATCCGCACCGGGGCTGCCGTCCAGTGCCAGCAGGCGCTGTACCATGTGCTGCACCTGCTCCTTGTCTGCCTTGCCATACCCGACCACCGCCTGCTTCACCTGCAACGCGGTGTATTCCAGCACAGGCAGATCGCATGACACCGCGCCGCAGATCACGGCCCCGCGAGCCTGCCCCAACAACAGAGTGGACTGCGGGTTCACATTCACAAACACCTTTTCCACCGCCACCTCGTCGGGCGAGTAGGTGGCGATCACCTCCCGAACACCGTCGAGCAGGGTCTTCAGCCGGCCGGGCAATTCACCGTCGGCCGTGCGGATGCAGCCACTCGCCACATAGCGCACCTGAGTGCCCAGGCGGTCGATGATGCCAAAACCCGTGATGCGCAGCCCCGGGTCCAGCCCCAGGATGCGCGTGGCCACCCTCTGCGAAGCGCTGCTCATGTCCGTCACCGTTCGCTCACCGCTTGCGCGCCAGCCACACGCCCAGCACCGCCACCACCATGCCGAACAGGGCCAGCCCGCTCAGGGTTTCACCAAACAGCCACCAGGCGAGCAAGGCCGTGGTCGGCGGGGTGAGGTAAAACAGGCTGGCCACGTTCACCGCGCTGCCATTGCGAATGAGCAGATTGAGCAGACTGATCGCACCCAGCGACAGCACCAGCACCAGCCACGCCAGCGCGAACACGAAAGACCCGCTCCACTCGACCTGCAGCGTCTCGGTCTGGCTGGCCAACGCCAGGGTGAGCAGCAAGGAGGGCAAAAACTGGATCACCGAGCCGGTGCGCAGGTCGAAGCCGGCACAGAAACGCTTTTGGTACAGGGTGCCCGCAGTGATCGACACCAGCGCCAACAGGGCCGGCCACAGCATGGCGGCCAACGCGCCCTGCTCGGCCAGTCCGCCACCGCTCAGGCCACGGCTGCTGACCACCAGCGCCACGCCGGCAAACCCGAGCAGCAGGCCCAGCCACTGCCAGCGGCTCACCCGCTCGCCCAGCAACCAGCCGGCACCCAGCGCGGTGAGCAAGGGCTGCATGCCCACCACCAGCGCAGTCACCCCCGCCGGCAGGCCTTGATGAATCGCGGTAAACACCCCGCCCAGATACCCCGCATGCACCAGCAGCCCGGTAACCGCGATATGCGCGGCCTGCCGCCAGTCGCGCGGCCAGGGGGCACGCGTGAGCCACACCACCGCCCCCATCAGCAACACCACCAGGGTGTAGCGGATGGACAGAAAGGTCAGGGGTTCGGCATGGGGCAACCCGAACTTGGCGCCCAGAAAGCCGGTACTCCACAACACCACAAACAACAGGGGCATGACCGGCTGAAGCATTGACCCCCCTGAAAGCTGCGGCGTGCATCCGGTGAGACACGCCGCAATGAACACACGACAGGCTCAGTCCTCAAACACCGCCGAGGTGTACACCTGCTGGACATCGTCCAGCCCTTCCAGCGCATCGAGCAGCTTCTGCATGCGCGCAGCGTCGTCGCCGGTCAGCTCGGTTTCGTTCAGCGGCTTCATCGACACCTCGCCGAACTCGGCCTTGAAGCCGGCCTTTTCCAGGGCATCCTTCACCACGCTGTACTCATAGGGTGCGGTCAGCACTTCGATCGAGCCATCGTCGTTGCCCACCACATCCTCGGCACCGGATTCCAGCGCAGCTTCCATCAGCGCATCTTCGTCCGTGCCCGGCGCAAACATCAACTGGCCGCAATGCTTGAACTGGAAGGCCACGCAACCATCGGTGCCCATATTTCCGCCGTATTTGGAGAAGGCATGGCGCACATCGGCCACGGTACGCGTCTTGTTGTCGGTCAGGCAGTCGACCATCACGGCCGCGCCGCCGATGCCATAGCCCTCGTAGCGTGCCTCCTCGTAGCTCACGCCTTCGAGCTCACCGGTGCCGCGCTTGACCGCACGCTCGATGTTCTCGCCCGGCATGTTCTCGCCCTTGGCATTGTCGATCGCCAGGCGCAGACGCGGATTGAAGTTGGGGTCGCCTCCGCCCATGCGCGCAGCAACCGTGATTTCCTTGATCAGCTTGGTGAATACCTTGCCCCGCCTGGCATCCTGCCGGCCCTTGCGATGCTGGATGTTGGCCCACTTGGAATGACCCGCCATACGCCCCTCGATGTGAAGCTGGATTGAAAACGGGGCATTATACTCCGACGCCCCCCGCCGTAATCCAGCCATCCGGAGCGCATGCCGACGGCACATGGAAGAGCGGACGACAGGCGCAAGCGGGTATACACTTGCAGGAACATTTCACGACAGGAAGCCCTCATGAGCGAGCCCATGCTGATCGCCAGGACACTGGACAAAAGCCTGCACCTCCTGCCCCGCCGCGCCAACCGTCACGGCTTGATCACCGGCGCGACCGGCACTGGCAAGACGGTGACTCTGCAGAAGATGGCAGAAGCCTTTGCAAACGCCGGCGTGCCGGTGTTCGTCTCCGACATCAAGGGCGACCTCTCCGGCATCGCAGCCCCCGGCACCGGATCTGCCCGCCTGCTCGAACGACTCGCCGCAATCGGCATCGACCACTACGAGCCCCGTGGCAACAGCACGGTGTTCTGGGATGTATACGGCGAACAGGGGCACCCGGTGCGCGCCACCATTTCGGACATGGGGCCGCTGCTGCTGGCCCGCCTGCTCAACCTCAACGACACCCAGACCGGCGTACTGCAACTGGTGTTCAAGATCGCCGACGACAACGGCCTGCTGCTGCTCGACCTCAAGGATTTGCGCGCAATGGTGCAGTTCGTGGGGGAGAACGCAAAGTCCTTCACCACTGAATACGGCAACATCTCCGCCGCCTCCGTCGGCGCCATCCAGCGCAATTTGCTCGGTCTCGAAGAGCAGGGGGCCGAACACTTTTTCGGCGAACCCATGCTCGACCTGGCCGATCTGATGCAGACCGATGCCAACGGACGGGGCGTGATCAACATTCTCGCCGCCGAAAAGCTGTACCACTCGCCGCGCCTGTATTCCACCTTCCTGCTGTGGATGCTGGCCGAACTGTTCGAGCAACTGCCCGAGGTCGGCGACCCGGACAAGCCCAGGCTGGTGTTTTTCTTCGACGAGGCTCACCTGCTGTTCAACGACGCCCCGAAGGCGTTGATCGAAAAGGTCGAGCATGTCGTGCGCCTGATCCGGTCCAAGGGCGTAGGCGTGTATTTCATCACGCAAAGCCCGGCAGACGTGCCCGACACCGTGCTCGGCCAACTCGGCAACCGGGTGCAGCATGCGCTGCGCGCCTTCACGCCACGCGACCAGCGCGCCGTGCGCAGTGCCGCCGAAACCATGCGCCCCAACCCGGCCTTCAGTGCCGCAGAGGCCATCACCGAACTGGGCGTGGGCGAGGCGCTGGTGTCCTTTCTCGATGCACAGGGCCGCCCCGAGGTGGTGGAGCGCGCCTTCATCGTCGCCCCGGATTCGCGCATGGGCCCCCTCACGCCGGACGAGCGCCAGCACATCATCCGCCAGTCGGTGCTGTACGGGCACTATGAACAGACGCTCGACCGGGAGTCCGCCTACGAATTGCTACGCGCCCAGGCCGACGCGGCCACCGCACGCGCCGCCGAAGAAGCCCTGCGCAAGCAGGCGGCACAGGCCGCCCGCGAAGCCGAAGCCGCCGCCCGCAACGCGCCCGCCGCAGCCGGCAACCCGGTGTCCGACCTGCTGTTCGGCTCCACCGGCCCGCGCGGAGGCCGGCGCGACGGTCTGGTACAGACCGCCGCCAAGACGATCACCCGCACCATAGGCAGCTCGATCGGACGACAGATCGTGCGCGGCCTGCTCGGCTCCCTGCTGGGGGGCGGCGGCAAACGCTGATGAACCGGCGCCACCTGGCGCTGGCAAGCGCCTTTTCGCTGCTGGCCTACGCATTCTGGGTCAGCCCCGACTTCAAGGAAATCGCCGCAGGCGTGGCGATCTTCCTGTTCGGCATGAGTGCGCTCGAGCAAGGCTTCAAGGCCTTCACCGGTGGCACACTGGAGCGCATCCTGCAGCGCACCACCGACCGACTCTGGAAGAGCTTCAGCTTCGGTGTGGTGGCCACCACCCTGATGCAATCCAGCTCGCTGGTATCGGTCATCACCATCTCCTTCCTGAGCGCCGGCCTGCTCGGGCTGGCGCAGGGCATCGGCATCGTCTTCGGCGCAAACCTGGGCACCACCACCGGTGCCTGGCTGATTGCCGGCTTCGGCATGAAGGTGGATATTGCCGCCTACGCCATGCCGATGCTCACCTTCGGCGTGTTTCTCAGCTTCAACCGCTCCACCCTGCTCAAAGGCACGGGGCTTGTGCTCACCGGGCTGGGCTTCCTGTTCCTCGGCATCCACTACATGAAGGAAGGTTTCGAAGCCTTCCGCAACACCCTCGACCTGTCGGTCTACGCGCTCGGCGGGCTGCGCGGACTGCTGACCTACACCCTGCTGGGCATGGCTGCCACGGTCATCATGCAGTCCAGCCACGCCACGCTGGTACTCACCATCACCGCCCTCGCCGCCCAGCAAATCAATTACGAAAACGCGCTGGCGCTGGCCATCGGTGCAAACGTTGGCACCACCATCACGGCCATGCTGGGCGCCATCAGCGCCAACATCCAGGGACGCCGATTGGCTGCCGCCCACCTGCTGTTCAATGTCGTCACCGGTCTGGTGGCACTGCTGTTCATCCACCAGTTTGTTGCCGCAGTGGACGCCGGCAGCCACTGGCTGGGCATCGCCGACGACGATCACACGCTCAAGCTCGCCCTGTTTCACACCCTGTTCAACCTGACCGGCATTGCCATCATGCTGCCGCTCACCGAACAGCTGGAGCGCGCCCTTGAAACATTCCTGAAACCCGGCAAGCGTACAGTGGTGTCCGCCAAATACATCAACGACACCATGATCCAGATGCCGGATGCCGGCCTGGAAGCCGCGCGCAAGGAACTGCTGCACCTGTTCGGCAACACCTTCGACATCATGGCCCTGGTATTGCATGCCGATCCGGTCAGGCTGCGCCGGGGCGAAGACCTGCCGCTGCTGGCCCAGCCCCCCGAAAGGGTCCGCGCGATCGATGTGGACGACTACTACCAGCGTCGAGTCAAACCCTTGCACGGCACCATCCTCGACTTTCTCGCGCGACTGCACACCGACGGACCACAATCCCGTCAGGCCTTCATGCTGCGCACCGCCAGCCAGGACCTGCTCGAAGCCCTGAAGGCACTCAAGCATCTGCAGAAAAACATGGCGCGCCACCTGGCCTCGCCCAATCCCTACCTGCGCAGGGAATACGTCGCCATGCGCCAGCAACTGGCTCTGCTGCTGCACGCCCTGCACACGCTGTCGGGCGACCACACCCAAAACATCACCCTGTCGCTCGATGTCCTGCGCGCCGGCATGGTCGAGCACGACATCGTCGCCAACGGCAAGCTCGATGAACTCATCCGCGAGCACCGCATCAACCCGGAAGCGGCCACCTCGCTGATGAACGACAGCGCCTACACCTGCGACATCATCGCCAACCTGCTGTCCATGGCGCGCGTCCTCTTCACCCCCTTCGAACCCCTGCGCCACGAAATCGAACACCACCTGCAACTCGACAAACAGGAACTTGCCGCCGTGCTGTCCCCCACACCCACAGGGGCATCCACATCAAAAGGAGCGCAACGAACATGAAACTGAGCAAACTCACCGGCAAACTGGGCGAACTGTTGTCTGCCGACCTGCGCAAGCAGCGCAAGAAGCGGGAAAAACTCATCGAACTGCTCAAGCAGATGAAAAAGCAGCAACGCCAGCTTGAAGACGACATCGAGAACATGGACGATCCCGAAACGCGCGCAGGCCTGGAGCTGAAACTGCAGATTCTCGTCGAGCAGCGCAAGAAAGGCGTACGCCTGCGCAAAGCGCTGGCCGGCAAGTGCACCGAAACGGACAAGCCCGAAAAGCCGGAAGACTGAACCCGCTGCGTCCAAAGGTCGCGGCTCGCGCACTGAACCCCTTGCCTGGCGTGCGGTCAGCATGTTTTACGTATCATGCACCCACAACACACCCAACCAGGAGACGACAGATGAACGACCGGAACGACCTCAGCACCGCCGACCAGGCAGACTTCGACAGCCTGCTGCCCGCAGCCCGCATGAATCGTCGTGGCTTTGTGGCCACACTCGCCGCCACCGGTTTCGCGCTGGCGACCCAGCCGATCATGGCCTCGACCGTGGTCAGCACCCCGCACGACGGGCTCACCCATGGGCGGGTGGACATCCCCTCGGGCAGCGACACCCTGCCCGCCTACTTTGCGCGCCCCGCCGAGGGCGAGCAGTTCCCGGTGGTGCTGGTGGTGCAGGAAATTTTCGGGGTGCACGAGTACATTCAGGACGTGTGCCGCCGCCTGGCCCGTGAAGGCTACCTGGCCATTGCCCCCGAACTGTTCTTCCGCCAGGGCGATCCGACGCAGATCGAAAGCGTGGCCGAAATCATCTCCGGGATCGTCTCGAAGGTACCCGACGCCCAGGTGATGGGCGATCTGGACGCCTGCGCGGCCTGGGCCGCACAAAACGGCGGTGACGCAACCCGACTGGCGATCACCGGCTTTTGCTGGGGTGGGCGCATCACCTGGCTGTATGCCGCACACAACCCGCAACTGAAGGCCGGCGTGGCCTGGTACGGCCGCCTGGACGGCGCCCCGGCCGACAACACCCCACAACATCCGATCGATGTCGCCGGTGCCCTCCACGCCCCGGTGCTCGGCCTGTACGGCGGCCAGGACCAGGGCATCCCGCTGGACGATGTCGAAATGATGAGCAGCGCCCTGAAGGACGCCAGCAGCCCGAGTGACATCATCGTCTACCCCGACGCCCCCCACGCCTTCCACGCCGACTACCGCCCCAGCTACCGCCAGACCGAAGCCGAAGACGGCTGGAAACGGCTCCTCGCCTGGTTCGGCGAACACGTCTGAGCCAGCGCCCTCAAGACTTGGAACAAAGGCGCCGCCCCGGCGCCACAACCTCTGCTACGCACAGGCAACTCCATCCGGACGTTCCAAAAGACAGCTTACATGAAGCGGTGCCAAGCCTTGTGCTGCAGGCCAATAGGAATTTGACATACACAAGACCTTGCTGCAGCATGACGCAAATAGAACCGTTGAGTTTCCCGAACCTTCAGTACAGCAAATACAGCCATATGCCATTCTCAATGAATCGTTCGTCATCCGGTCCGGTACGGTCACTGCTGCTAGCAACCATGGTAGGGCTGCTAGCAGGTTGCGGGGGCAGTGGCGACAGCAATCAGACCGAGCCGCATAGACCTGCGCTATCGTTGTCATGGCAGCCCTCCAGCTTCTATACACCTGTCGTCACAAACCCATTTGGAGAAATGGAAAGCGAACATCCTGGACGTTTCGAGGATGTCGTGGCGTCACCTAGTGGTGCAATCCACCTTGCATGGCACACCGGTGCCAGCCTTTTGGTACGGGGAAATGGCTATCTTTCGAGTAGTCATGACGGAGGTAGCACATGGCAGGAGATGAAAATCGCGCCGGATTGGGGCTCATTCGATTTCCTGAGCATACTGCCCAGCGGTCGTCTGGTGGCAGGCAGCACCATGGACCTGCCGCAGCATTGGTGGTTCAGCCCCCGTTTGTGGTGGAGCGATGACGATGGCACCAACTGGCATTACCAGGACGTCCAGACTGACTATGACCCGCTAGAGGAGAACAGCCTGCACGTGGAGGAACCGAAAGCCATGGTCGAACACCAGGGCAAATTGATCGTCTGGGTTCGCGAGAGAACCTCCGCCCCCCCACCCTCTCACGGATTCGATATCCGTGATCGTCTGTATTACTGGGATCAGAACGGTGCTGCCTTGAGTCGCTTGCCCATCGTTCTACCGACAACCGGTCCGCTTGCAGTGCAAGCTGACTATCAGTTTTCTGCACTTGCCACCGGGCAAAACGGCTATCTCTATCTTGCCATTGAGGGGGAGGTATTTCGGACATCCGACGCCCTTTCCTGGGAGGCGCTGCCACGTGCCAACGAAGGAGCACAGGTGATGAGCCTGACTGTGTTGGCAGATGGAACCTTGGTAGCCGGTCTTGACAATCAAGAGAACGTCTACTTCTACAAGGACGGGCTCGGCTGGCGACAAGCCTTGTTGCCGGAAGATCAGGAAAACGCCGACAAGTCGTTGAGTCGAGCATACTCAGTGGGGCACATCATCGAACTGCAAAGTGGAGCCCTGCTCGTTGCTGCTGAAGACCTGGTGTATGCAAGCTGCGACGTTGGCGAGAACTGGGAGCAGATTGCAGCATTACCAGAAGCACGCACTTATCAACCAAACCGGCTGACCCAGTCGCCGGATGGTACGGTCTGGGGGAGTTTCATCGCGCTTAATCTCGGTTCATCGGGCACATCGAGCTTTTCCGGAAAGCTTCTGAAAATCCCTCCTCCCGCTGGCGTCGCAGCACGCGATTTCATCAAGTGCTGATGAAGCCTCTTTGGATATGACTATTGATTCATCAAAAACGTAAATGTGCACTCACGTTGAACAGAATCAAGGGTAACCCCCAGCCGCCATCCGATCACTTCAAGCCGGCCCCATCCGCCGGCTCGGGCCAGTCGCGCAGCAGGCGGGCCACGATGAGGCCGTTCACGGTGCCGAAGAAGGTGGCGGCCAGGGCAAATACCGGCAGCAGGTAAAACACCCCGTCATGCGGCACCAGCCATACCCGGGCGAGCAGCAGTTGACCGCCGATATGCGCGAACGCGGCCAGCACGCTCAGGCTCACCGGGCCAAACCAGCGGCGCGGCAGCAGGCTGGCGGCCAGCCCCAGCACACACAAACTGAACACCGACCCGGTCAGGCTCAGGAAGAAGCCCGGCGCAAAGAACTGCCCCAGCAGCAGGCTGCCGGCAAACACCCGCAGCAGCGCCACCCACACCGCATCGCGCCAGCCCCAGCGCAGCAGCACGATGAGGATCACGATGTTCGCCAAACCCGGCTTCACCCCGGGCAGGGGCAGCGGGATGGCGGCTTCGGCCACCGACAGCACAATGGCCGCCGCAGCCAGACGGCTGATGCGTACATCGTCCGCGTCCGGACGAATTTCAATAGTTGAGGGAATCATAGTCTGCAGATCCGCCAGTCAGGCTCAGACTGACCTCGTTGGGTGCGCAAATCGCCACGGCGCCGGAGCGGGTCAGCCAGCCCTGCAGCACACAGTACTGACGCAGCCCCGGATCGGCCGCCACCCGGGCGCGCCCCGGTTCGATCTCGATGCGTGTGATGCCCAGCGGACCCGGCACCTCGATCACCCGGGGGGAAGACAGGGAAGCCTCTGCAAACACCTGTCCCCCCGCCCGCACCACGGCTTTGTCAGGTGTGCCGGCCTGCCACAGGGCGCGCACCGAGGCGCCACAGAACACCAGCGCCAGCGCCAGCACCAGCCAGTCTCCGGGCCGCATCAGGCTCAGCCACGCCCGCATGGCGCTCACCGCAGCGGCGTCTCCACCGTCAGGCCGCTGTCCGAGCTCCGCCGCACCGCAGAACGATGGCGCACCAGCACCCGCGCATGATCGCGGAAACGCCCGGCAAGATGTTCGGCGATGTACACCGACCGGTGCTGCCCGCCGGTACAGCCAATCGCCACGGTCAGATAGCTTCGGTTGTCACGCATGTAGCGGGGCAGCCAGTTGGCGACGAAATCGCCAATGTCGCGCACCATCGCGCCCACCTCCTCCTGTGCGGAAAGGAAGTCGATGACCGGCTGATCGCGCCCGGTGAGCGGACGCAGGGCACGGTCGTAATGGGGGTTGGGCAGGCAGCGCACATCGAACACCAGGTCGGCATCCAGCGGTAGCCCGTACTTGAAACCGAAAGACTGGAACATCAGCGTGAGCCCGCGCGTGGGGTCGAGCGAAAGCAGTTGCTTGACCCAGGCGCGCAAGCTGTTCGGATGCAGGTCGCTGGTGTCAATGTGGTGCCCCAGTTCGGCGATGGACGCCAGCGCCTCGCGCTCCTGCTGGATCGCCTCTTCGAGCGACACCTCTTCGCTGGCGAGGGGGTGACGACGGCGGGTTTCGGAAAAACGGGCAATCAGTGTGTCATCGCGCGCATTCAGGAACACCATGCGCACATCCAGCCCGTCCGCGCGCAAGCGCTCAATCTGTTGCGGCAGTGCGGCCAGGCAGTTTCCGGAGCGCACATCCACCGCCACCGCCACCCGCTGCTTGCCACTGTCGCGCAGGTGCGCGATCAACTGCGGCAACAGGGTGGCCGGCAGGTTGTCGACCACGTAGTAGCCCGCATCCTCCAGCACATTCAGCGCAATGCTCTTGCCCGAGCCGGATAATCCACTGATCAGCACCACTTGCATTCGTCCGCCCTCCTGTTCGAAGCATCCGCGATTATCCCCCAGCCCGACGCTTCGGGCCATACGGGAAGGTGAAGCCGCAACGGAATCAGACGGCGATCAGCGTATCGTGCTCGATGCGTGCCACCCCGGCACGCTGCAGGTCTTTCATCAGCCAGTCGGTGAGCACATCGGGCGACAGCCCCAGAAAACGGCGGTTGGCCTCGCGGTACAGCGGCACCTCGCTCAGATGCGCCTGCAGCCACTCCACCTGCATGTGGCGACGCTCCAGCAGTCGAAAGGTGATGCATGCGCGGATGGCATTGCGGGCAATGCGCGCACCATCCTCTTCGAAAGCCTTGAGTCGCGCAAAAGCGCGCTCCAGGGCATCGTCGAACTCCACAAAGGGGCTGCCATGGCCCGGAATCACCACGTCCACCGACAGGCGGCCGATGGCTTCCAGCGTGCGACGGGCCTCGCCAATGCCGTCGCCCGTGCCCAGCACATCGGCAAACAGGATGCCGAAACCATCGCGCCACAGGGCATCGCCGGAAATCAGCAGGCGCCGGTCCGGGCAGTGAAAGACCAGCGCATCCATGTCATGCCCGGGGGCGGCATGCGCCACCCACTCCAGACCGCCCATGCGCAGACGCTCGCCGTCGCTCACCATGCCATCGGCACGAAAGGGTTCGGCCTGCTGGTCGGCAACGCTGAGCAGCAGGGCCTCGCGATCCCACTGGTCGACCGCAGCGTGCATGCCCGAAGGCACGACGATTTCGCAGCCGTACGTCCGCTGCACAGCGGCATTGCCACCGATATGGTCGGAATGTGAGTGCGTGTTGATGAGCCGCCCCAGACGTCGGCCGTCGAGTGCGGTGTGCAGCAGCGCGAGCGTCTGTTCGGCATGGGTGACATAGCCGGAATCGACCAGCACCGCCTCGCCATCCTCGAACAACAGCACATTGTTGGCCGACAGCCAGCCACGCTCCAGCACCTGCACCGAGGCGGGCAGTCGCGGAGCGCTCACTCCGACCCCTCGCCCACCTGACCGGCAACATTGTCGGGCAGCGGAGCAGACCACTTGTCCGGTTCAGCCTCGGGGGGCGCGGGCACCGGCACCCCCTCGATTTCCTCGGCGGTACGGCCACACCCCAGGCATACGCCCGAATCCCAGTCGATCATGCACACGCCAACGCACAGGGCATCGCTCATGCCCGGCCTCCGGCGGCGCAGGCGGTCTGCGGCACCGTACGTGCCCGCTCGGCCACCCTGTCGAGAATACGCAGGCGCTCGCCATCGTCGGCCTGCCCCCACACGCGAATTTCATCCAGCGTGCGCAGGCAGCCTTCACACAGACCCGAAGCGTTGTCGATACGGCAAATGTTGATGCAAGGGGATTTCACGCCTTTCACACCCATGGGCTTTCTCTCTGTCAGGACATCTCATTACGGCGGACACGTCTTCGCGCGCCTTGCCAGCACTGCCCGGGCCACCCGCGATGCGGGCTCCCGGCCGATGGCCGCGCTGATCCAGGCGGCCAGGTCGACCAGTTTATCGAGATTCACCCCGGTTTCAATGCCCAGCCCGTTGAGCAGCCACACCACATCCTCGGTTGCAACGTTGCCGGAGGCCCCGGCCGCATACGGGCAACCGCCCAACCCGCCTACCGAGGCGTCATACACCGCAACGCCCATTTGCAGCGAGGCAAAGATGTTGGCTGCCGCCATGCCGTATGTGTCGTGGTAATGTCCGGCCAACTGTGCCACAGGCACGCGGGCGGCCACGGCCTCGATCATGCGCTGCGTGGCCAGCGGGGTCCCCATGCCGATCGTATCTCCCAGCGAGATTTCGTAGCACCCCATGTCGATCAACCGCTCGGCCACGTCGGCCACCTTGTGCGGCGATACCGCCCCCTCATAGGGGCAGCCCAGCACGCAGGACACATAGCCGCGCACCTGCACACCGGCACGCAGGGCCGCCTCGGTCACCGGACGAAAGCGCTCCAGCGATTCGGCAATCGAACAATTGATGTTTTTCTGGCTGAAGGACTCGCTCGCCGCGCCGAACACCGCCACCTCACGTGCCCCGGCCGCCAGTGCCGCCTCGAACCCCTTCAGGTTGGGCGTGAGCACCGGATAACGCACCCCGGGCCGGGCACTGGCCAGCACCCGGGTGAGCACCTCGGTGTTGTCGCCCATCTGCGGCACCCACTTCGGCGAGACGAAGGAGGTGGCCTCCACGCTGCTCAGGCCGGCATCGGCCAACCGCTCGATGAGCGCCACCTTGGTATCGGCCGGCACCAGTTGCTTCTCGTTTTGCAGGCCGTCACGCGGGCCGACCTCGACGATCCTGACTTTCTGCGGCAAAGTCATGGGTCCCCCTCAGGCTTCGGCTTCGGCAGCGGCGGCCGCCCCGGCTTCAAACTCGACCAGCTCGGCGCCATCGCCCACCTGATCGCCCACAGCGAAGCGGAAAGCCTTCACCACCCCCGCCGACGGTGCCGTGATGGTGTGCTCCATCTTCATCGCTTCGAGAATCAGCAGCGGTGCGCCCTTCTCGACGCTCGCCCCGGGCGCAGCCAGCAGCGCAATCACCTTGCCCGGCATCGGGGCGAGCAGGCCTCCTTCGGCCCCACCGCCTTCGCCCGAGTGATGCAGCGGGTCCACGCTGGCCAGCGGCCAGGTACGGCCATTCATGAACACATGGCGCTTCTCGCCTGCAGCAATCACGGTGGCATCCATGCGATTGCCGTCCATCTCCGCACGCAACAGACCGCGCTCGTTGAGTTCCCCGCAGGCCGATACCTCGCGACCGTTCAGCGTCAGCCGGTAACTGTCGCCCAGATAGGCCACACGCACCGATTGCTGCTGCTCGCCAAGGCGGAACATCAAATCACGCTGCGCCACCGCATTCAGGCGCCAGCCATCGCGGGCATGCCAGGGCGAGGCCGGTTCGGGTGCGCGACGGGCATGCTCCACGGCACGGCGCCGCTCACGCAGCAACTCGGCCAGCGCGGCCACCCGCCACACCGTATCGGGCACCGCCCCTTCTTCGGGGAACAGATAGGCCTTCTCGCGCTCGATCAGGCCGGTATCGAGATCGGCATTCGCAAAGGCCGGGCAGGCGGTGAGGCGCGACAGGAACTCGATGTTGTTGGCCACCCCCACCACCCGGTAATCGGCCAGCGCCTGCAGCATGCGCGCCAGCGCCCGGTCGCGGTTGATGTCCCACACGATGAGCTTGGCAATCATCGGGTCGTAGTGCGGGCTGATCTCGTCGCCCTCTTCCACGCCGGTATCGACGCGCACATGCAGGCCTTCGGCCGGCGGCGCCAGATGCACCAAGCGGCCAGTGGAAGGCAGGAAGCCCTTCGCCGGGTCTTCGGCGTAAATGCGCGCTTCCAGCGCATGGCCGCGAAGCTGCAACTGCTCCTGCGCCAGCGGCAGGGGCTCGCCGTGGGCCACCCGCAACTGCCACTCCACCAGATCCTGGCCGGTGATCATCTCGGTCACCGGATGCTCCACCTGCAGGCGGGTGTTCATCTCCATGAAATAGAAGGAGCCGTCCTGGTTGGCGATGAACTCCACCGTACCTGCGCCCACATAACCCACTGCCTTGGCCGCCTCCACTGCAGCCTTGCCCATCGCGGCGCGGCGCTCGGGGGTCATGCCGGGCGCAGGCGCTTCTTCCAGCACCTTCTGGTGGCGGCGCTGCACCGAGCAGTCGCGCTCGAACAGATACGCCACGTTGCCGTGCGTGTCGCCAAACACCTGAATCTCGATATGGCGCGGCTTGGTGATGTATTTCTCCACCAGCACATGCTCGTCGCCAAAGGACGAGGCCGCCTCGCGCTTGCACGAAGCGAGCAGGTCGAGAAAGTCTCCCGAGCGCTCTACCAGCCGCATGCCCTTGCCACCGCCGCCGGCAGCGGCCTTGATCAGCACCGGGTAGCCGATGGCGTCGGCCTGCTGGTGCAACCAGGCCGGGTCCTGGTTGTCGCCGTGATAACCCGGCGTGAGCGGCACGCCGGCCGCCTCCATCAGTTTCTTCGCTTCGGACTTGGAGCCCATCGCGCGGATGGCCGACACCGGCGGACCGATGAAGACGATCCCCTCCCGCTCGCACGCCTCGCAGAAGTCCTCGTTCTCCGACAAAAAGCCGTAGCCGGGGTGGATCGCCTGCGCGCCGGTCTGCTTGGCTGCGGCAATGATCCTGTCGATCACCAGATAGCTTTCACGCGCCGCCGCAGGACCGAGCAGCACGGCCTCGTCGGCCAGCCGCACATGCCGTGCCTGGGCATCTGCCTCGGAATACACCGCCACCGTCTTGATGCCCATGCGCCGGGCCGTCTTGATGACACGGCAGGCAATTTCCCCACGGTTTGCGATCAGAATTTTTTCAAACATGTTGTCTCCTCTCAGTCCTGAGGCACCCAGGCGGCGGGCCGCTTGGACAGGAAGGCCTCCAGCCCCTCGCGCGCTTCCGGCGTGGCGCGCAGTTGCGAAATGCGCCGCACGGTGTCTTCCACCACCGCATCGGACACCGGGCGGTTGGCCACGCCACGGATCAGGTCCTTCGCGGCGGCCTGTGCCTTCGGCCCGCCCTGCAGCAGGGCGGTGACGATCTCGCCCACCCTGGCATCGAGCGCTTCGCTGGCCACCGCCTCATGCGCCAGCCCCAGCCCGACCGCCTGCGTGGCGTCGATGCGCTCGGCGGTCTGGAAGTAGCGATACGCCTGACGCTCGCCAATCGCGCGGATCACATACGGACTGATCGCCGAGGGGATGATGCCGAACTTGACTTCGGAGGTCGCAAACACGGCCCTCTCGCCCGCAATGCAGATGTCGCAGGCACTCGCCAGCCCCATGCCACCGCCCAGCGCCGCCCCATGCACCCGTGCAATGGTGGGTTTACTCATCTCGGCCAGCGTGCGCAGCATGCTGGCCAGCTTCATCGCATCCGCAAAGTTTTCCGCTTCGCTGGCCTCGCCTGCCGCCTTCATCCAGTTCAGATCGGCCCCGGCGGAAAAGCTTTTGCCCCGTCCGGCCAACACCATCACCCGCACCGCTTCGTCGGCCTCCAGTTGCCGGCACGCGGCGGCAAGGTCCGCAATCAGTTGCGCATTGAAGGCGTTGTGCACATCCGGCCGGTTCATCCACACCGTCGCCACACCACCGCTCAGCTCGATTTCGAGGGTTTCGTACATCGTCTTGTCTCCTCCGCCGTCCTTACATCCGGAACACGCCAAAGCGGGTCGGCGCAATCGGTGCATTCAACGCAGCCGACAGGCTCAGTCCCAGCGTGCGGCGCGTCTGCGCGGGATCGACCACGCCATCGTCCCACAGTCGCGCGGTCGCGTAGTACGGATGCCCCTGCACCTCGTACTGATCGCGAATCGGCGCCTTGAAGGCTTCTTCGTCCCCGGCGCTCCAGTGACCGCCCTTGGCCTCGATGCCGTCGCGGCGCACGGTGGCCAGCACGCTCGCGGCCTGCTCGCCGCCCATCACGCTGATGCGCGCATTCGGCCACATCCACAGGAAGCGCGGGCTGTAGGCACGACCGCACATGCCGTAGTTGCCAGCGCCGAACGAACCGCCGATCAGCGTGGTGATCTTGGGCACCTGCACGGTGGCCACGGCGGTCACCATCTTCGCGCCGTCCTTGGCGATGCCGCCGTTCTCGTACTTGCGGCCCACCATGAAGCCGGTGATGTTCTGCAGGAACAGCAGCGGAATGCCGCGCTGGCCGCACAACTCGATGAAGTGTGCGCCCTTCTGCGCGGACTCGCCGAACAGGATGCCATTGTTGGCGACGATGCCCACCGGCATGCCGTACAGTTGGGCAAAGCCGGTCACCAGCGTGGTGCCGTAACGGGCCTTGAATTCGTCGAAGCGCGAGCCATCCACCACCCGCGCGATGATCTCGCGCACGTCATACGGCTTGCGCGTATCGGTCGGCACGATGCCGTAGATTTCCTCCGGATCGTAGATCGGCTCCTCGCCGTGTCCGAGCGCGAGCGACACCGGCTTCGTGCGGTTCAGGTTGGCCACGATGCGCCGCGCAAGATACAGCGCATGGGCATCGTTCTCTGCGAGATGGTCGGCCACGCCCGAAAGGCGCGTATGCACGTCCCCACCGCCAAGGTCTTCAGCGCTCACCACCTCGCCGGTCGCGGCCTTCACCAGCGGCGGCCCGCCGAGGAAGATGGTGCCCTGATTCTTCACGATCACTGTCTCGTCCGACATGGCCGGCACATAAGCGCCCCCGGCGGTGCATGAGCCCATCACCACCGCAACCTGCGGAATGCCCTTCGCGGACATGTTCGCCTGATTGAAGAAGATGCGCCCGAAGTGGTCGCGATCCGGGAACACCTCATCCTGCATGGGCAGGAAAGCGCCGCCGGAGTCCACCAGATAGATGCAGGGCAGGTTGTTCTGCTCGGCAATCTCCTGCGCGCGCAGGTGCTTCTTCACCGTCATCGGATAATAAGTGCCGCCCTTCACCGTGGCGTCATTGGCCACGATCATGCACTCGACGCCCTGCACCCGTCCGATACCGGTCACCACCCCGGCACTCGGTGCCTCGTCGCCATACATGCCATAGGCTGCGAGTTGCCCCACTTCCAGAAACGGCGTGCCCGGATCGAGCAGATGATTGACCCGGTCGCGCGGCAGCAGCTTGCCCCGCGCAGTATGCTTGGCGCGTGCTGCCTCGCCACCGCCCTGGGCCACCCGGGCGGCCGTTTCGCGCAGGTCCGAAACCTGCGTGCGCATCGCCTCGGCATTCGCCAGAAACTCGGCGCTGCGAGTGTTGATACTGGATTTGATCAGACTCATGCCACCCCCTCAGCGCGTTTCCGCAAACAGTTCGCGACCGATCAGCATGCGGCGGATTTCACTGGTTCCGGCGCCGATTTCATACAGCTTGGCATCGCGCCACAGGCGCCCGACCGGGTATTCATTGGTGTAGCCCACGCCGCCCAGCGCCTGGATCGCCTCGCCGGCCATCCAGGTGGCCTTCTCTGCGGAGTACAGGATCACGCCGGCAGCGTCCTTGCGCAGCGTGCGGGCATGGTCGAGGCGGTCGCAGGCCTGGCCCACGGCATACACATAGGCGCGGGTGGCGCTCCAGGTGGAGTACATGTCGGCGATCTTGCCCTGCATCAGCTGGAACTCGCCGATCGGGGTGTCGAACTGCTTGCGCTCGTGCATGTAGGGCACCACCGCATCCATGCACGCCGCCATGATGCCCAGCGGGCCGCCGGAGAGCACCGCGCGCTCGTAGTCCAGCCCGCTCATCAACACCTTCACGCCATTGCCCACACCGCCCAGCACGTTCTCTTCGGGCACCTCCACATCGTCGAAGAACAGCGGATAGGTGTTGGAACCGCGCATCCCCAGCTTGTCCAGATGGGTGCCGCAGGTAAAGCCCTTCATACCCTTTTCGATGATGAAGGCAGTGATGCCCTTCGGGCCGGCCTCGAGATCGGTCTTCGCATACACCACCAGGGTGTCGGCATCGCCGCCGTTGGTGATCCACATCTTCGCGCCGTTGAGCACATAGCGGTCACCCTTCTTGTCGGCACGCAACTTCATGCTCACCACGTCGGAGCCGGCGTTCGGTTCGCTCATCGCCAGCGCGCCCACATGCTCGCCCGAGATCAGCTTGGGCAGGTATTTCTGCTTTTGCGCCTCGCTGCCGTTGCGGCGAATCTGGTTGATGCACAGGTTGGAGTGCGCACCGTAGGACAGCCCCACCGAGGCCGACGCGCGCGATATCTCCTCCATCGCCACAATATGGGCCAGATAGCCCATGTCGGTGCCGCCGTACTCCTCGCTCACCGTCATGCCATGCACCCCGAGGTCGCCCAGTTTTTTCCACAGGTCGGCCGGGAACTCGTTCACCCGGTCGATCTCGGCCGCGCGCGGGGCAATTTCCGCCGCGCAGAAGGCCTGCAGCGTGTCGCGCAGGGCGTCGATGGTTTCACCAAGGTTGAAATCGAGGCTGGGAATATGCATGGCGTGTCTCCTTCTCCATCACTATGTAAGGTGCGCAAGGCAGGGCTTGCGATGCTGCCAAGCGTAGCGCCTCGCGCCGTCCGACAACTGCCAAACAGGTTGCAAATCCTGCCAATGCGTTCAGACTTTCAGGGCATGAAAATCCTCACCCCCTATCCTGCCGAACGCCAGCTGTGGCCACGGGCAACGCCCATCATCTTCATTCGCACGATTGTCCGCGCGCACCACGTCCGGGGCATGAATTCCGCCAATGCCCTGCAGCAGGCCGTGCCTCCGAGTCAATTCAGGAAAGAAGAAACAGGCCGCTTCACAAGCGCTCCACCGCAAACCCCACCACCCGCCGCTGCTCGCGGCTGAACTCCACCCCGATCAGGTGGATCGGCTCGTTACGGGCGCGGTACTTGTCCGCATAACCCCTCTGCTTGATCTGTTCCAGCGCCGCGCCTTCCGGTTCGAGTTCCACCACCTTGAACTCGAACAGATACACCTGCCCGTTGAAGCGCACCGCCATGTCCAGCCTACCCGCGTTGCTCGACTCCTCCGGCACGATGTCCAGCCCAAGACTGGCAAAGTAGGCATAGAACACGCTGGCGTAATAGCCCTCGTATTGCGCAATCGGGTTGTTGCGGAACCAGTCGTGCGGGATGCTGGCGAAGAAGGCAGTGAACAAACTTTCCATGCCGGAAAAATCGTTGCTCATCAGCAAACGTCCCAGACGGCTGCGCTGTTGCAGCACCGGTTGCGCATTGCCCGCTGCAGCCCAGGCCATCAGCAAAGCGGACGTCAGGCTGCGGGACACTTCCTGATTGGGGTAGCGCAGCCGGTACATGCGCTCGCCAAACTGTTCTTCAACAGCGGCTATGGTCAGGTAACCGGTCTGGAACAACAGCGCCTCGATGGCGATATCGCCCACCTCGAACGCGGACAGCAGCGCCTCG
>Ga0172382_10000867_pt1 | contig 56103 bp, 46 predicted proteins | sample Leawel138RmetaG_FD_122245 | JGI IMG/M metagenome (GOLD analysis project Ga0172382, IMG submission 122245) | Leachate microbial communities from a municipal landfill in Southern Ontario, Canada - Leachate well 138R metaG | ecosystem: Engineered > Solid waste > Landfill > Unclassified | place...
CCCTCGGGAATCGCCGATACGGCCGTGGCCACGGCGATCAGGAACATCTCGGCCGGAGGAATGCCCAGAATTATCCCCGCCTCAAAGACAACAGCCGAGAAGACCAGAACCACGAGCCCGATAACCCGGGCGAAACGGTTGAGCTTTTCCTGCAGGGGGGTTTGCAGTTCCGCAACTTCCCTGACCGTGTCGGCGATCTGTCCCAGCACGGTGTGCCGCCCCGTTGCGACGACGACTCCCCTGGCGCGGCCGCTGACCGCAATGGTTCCCATGAAAGCCATGTTCCGCTGATCCCCCGGGATCAGGTAGTCCTCCCTGAGGGGAAGGATGCTTTTTCCCGCCGGCACCGACTCGCCGGTGAGCATGGACTCATCGACCCGCAGCTCGATGATGTGCATGAGGCGCAGATCGGCAGGGACCTTGATCCCGGAAGCAAGGAGGACGACATCGCCCGGCACCAGCTCTTCGCTGGGGATGTCCTTTTCCCTGCCGCCCCGCAGCACTTTCGCCCTCGGCACCACCATCTTCTTCAGGGCGCGGACACTCTGCTCCGCCCTGTGTTCCTGAAAAAAGCCGATGGCGGCGTTCAGGACAACCACGGCGAAAATAACCCCGGCATCGATGTATTCCCGGAGAAAGATGGTGACGATACCCGCGATGAGCAGAATATAGATGAGGGGGCTGGTGAACTGGTGAAGCAGGATCCGGAATCTGCTGATTTTCTCTTCTTCCGCCAGCCTGTTGGGACCGTGGCGGGCAAGCCGCCGGCCAGCCTCTTCTCCGTCGAGGCCGAATTCGGATGTCTGCAGCTCCTCAAGGACTTCCTTGACGCCAAGCTGGTACCAGATCGGTTTATGCATCCGTCCGCCATTTTCCTTCACATCGACCCGAGCCTTTCCGTTCCGGGCGGCGGATCGGATGGCAACTCGCCCGGCTTCCGGTCGGCAGCGGCCCACCCCGCGCCGCGGGGACGGTTGAGGGGAAAAACATGTTTGCGCATCCGCATTGCAATTGGTGACAGGTTTTTCGACTTCGACTCCAACCCCGATTTCGATGAGATGGCTGCGTCGGGTGACGAAATTCACACCCATCGGAAAGGCTTCCGGATCGAACCTGAGCGAGGCATGGCCGGATGGTCTTCTGGCGCGTTTTCCCGCCGGACTCCTCCCGCGCGGACAGAGCTCTGAATCACCCCGGCCGGGCCGTTGCACAATGATTTATACCATATTGTAGCTGTTCGGAATAAACCATGTCAACCTCGCCCCTCCTCCAATCTGCCCCTGTTCTTTTCCGACAAACGGTTTATAGTTATAGAAAGTGGAGCATATTGCCCAGTAAAGGAGGAACTTCTATGACTGTTGGAGAATTCTGTACCAGAGAGGTTGTTTTCGCGGAGAGGAAGTCGAGCATCGTGGATCTGGCACAACTGATGCGCCAGCATCATGTCGGGACCCTGATCGTCGTTGAAGACCGAGAGGATCAGGCCGTGCCGGTGGGAATCATTACCGACCGCGATATTGTTGTCGAGATCGTTGCCCAGGAGGTTGACACGGATTCAATTGTCGCCGAAGATATCATGAGCTTCGATCTGGTCAGCGTTCGGGAAACGGACGGCATCTGGGATACTCTTGTGCAGATGCGCAGCAAGGGCATTCGCCGGGTACCGGTGGTCAATGAAAGGGGCGGGCTGGAAGGCATCCTGACCATGGACGACCTGGTTGAACTGCTCGCCGAGGAACTGAGCCTGCTGGCCAAGGTTATTGCGACCCAGCAGGCCCGGGAACGGAAAAAGCTGGATTAGCGGCGGCAACACAACAGGAAAAAAACAGCCGGGGAGCGGGCACCGGCTCCCTCCCTCTCATGGCCGCGGCGCCCGGCACAGTACCGGGCGCGGCCTGTATTACTCATCACTCTTTATTTCAATCTGCTTTACTTCCGCCTTCGGCAGCGGCTTCCGGGGCATGGCGATGGTCAGCACGCCCTTTTTGAACGAGGCCTTGACGCCGTCCTGGTCGGCATCTTCCGGCAGGGACAGAACCCGCTGGAACGAACCGTAGCTCCGCTCGACCCGGTAGTAGTTCTTGTCCTTCTCCTCTTTTTCCTGCTTCTTCTCCCCTCTGATGGTCAGGGTGTTGTTGGCGATCTCCACCCTGACATCCTTTTCATCCACACCGGGCACCTCAACGGTGATTGAATATTCCTTGTCCGTGGCCCCGATGTCCACCTGCGGCTTCAACAAGCCCGAGGCGGTAAGCGGGGTGAAGAAATCAGACCTCAGAGGCGACAGCCCGAACCCCCTGAAGGCGTTGTCGAACAGCCGGTCCATTTCCCTGTGCAGCTGGACAATGGGATTCAGCACGCCGCTCTCGGGAAGGGCCTGCGGGGCATCGGCTCGCAATACCGGCACGGTCGAGCCGCCCTCCTCCTCTTCCTTTTTGAACCAGTTCCATGGGGCAAATTTCTTAATATCCATATACTGCCTCCTTTTTTCGCCTCTCTCAGGCAATTTTTATTTCAATCTGTTTCGGTTTGGCCGCTTCGGACTTGGGCAGATGAAGCCGAAGAACCCCGTCCTTCAGCTCCGCGTTGACCTTGTCCATATCAATGGTCTGCGGAACCGAAAACACCCGCCGGTACTCCACCCCGCCGAACTCCTCCCAATTCGCCGCTCCGCTCGCTTCCATCCGCCGGGTGCCGGACAGCGTCAGCCTGCCATTGTCTATGTTGACATTGATGCCGTCCTTTTCCACCCCGGGCATATCAGCGTAAAGGAGAATTTCGTCATCGTTTTCATAGATATCCACCGCCGGCGTTACAACCGGCACATCAGGACGCCTCTCCTGCAATTCTTCCTTTCTTTCCACAACATCCTTGGTGTCGTTCATGGCAACCTCCTTGTCGACTGTCTTTGCCTGTCATCAAGACTCCGAACCTAGCTGATGGCAATCTGCTTCGGTTTTGCGGCCTCGGGCTTGGGCATGACCAGGGTCAGCATGCCGTTTTTCAGGTGCGCCTCGACCCTGTCGGCGTCAACCTCGCACGGCAGCGTGAAGCTCCGGGAAAAGGTCGCTGTCGGCCGCTCTATCCGATGGGCCTCGTATCCCTCGGGAGCATCGGATTTTCGCGTTCCGTTGATTTCGAGGTAGTTGCCCTGAATCTTCACGTTCAGGTCCTCCCTGTTGAGACCGGGAACCATCGCCCTGATTTCCAGGCGGTCTCCAAAGTCATAGAGATTGGTCGGCGGATAGTCTTCCCGCCACATCCCCTGAAGATCCCCCCCGTACAGGCGGTCAAAATCTGCGAAAAGTCTGTTCATTCTGTTGCGAAGGAGATCCATGGAACCAAACAGCCGGTCAAACTCACTTATTCTCGTCCGCATAATCCATCCTCCTTTAGTTCAGGTTTACCTCGCATCCTTCCGGGGAAAAAATCCCCGGCGCCAATTCATTCCGGCAATGGCTGTTTTTCTGTCTTAAAAATAATTATCACCGGGACACTGTCAATATTGTCTTATTATTTTTTTTTGTTTTTTTATTTTTATTACTTTTATATATATAATTGACAAAGTAATGCCAAAAAATTATGATTGTATCGGGAAATGTTTCATCGGACAGGGGGAGCCGGAGTGCAAATGAAAAATGAGAATCACGCACTGTTCATGGAAGATCTGAAGGGGAAGCAGTCGGTCAGGGCGACCTTCAGGCTGCCCAGGCAGATTATCGACCTGTTGAGCCTGATTGCCGCGCAGCTCGGGATAAAACAGAAGTCCCTGTTTGATCGCCTGGTTGAAAACTCCGAAATCCTGAAAAAGGTTGCGGCGGAGGCCAAGGATTTCTCCCCCGGGCCCGAGGAGCGGCAGCAGAAGACGTTCGTTATCAGCAGAAGCTCCCTGGTCGCCCTTGACCGCATCGCCAGAGACCAACACCTTCCCCGGGATGTCCTGGTGGAGGCATGCATCAGGAGGCTGCTGCCGGTGATCGACACCGAGTTGAAAAAACATGAAAAAAGAAAAATTTTATTGCGGGAGCTGGAGAACGGCCTGCAAAAAGACCGGCAACTTCTGAAAAAAACGGAAAATTTCCTCGGCCGGGATGATCAGCTCTACGGAATGATCGACCATCAGGTGAAAATCCGCGAAAAAAATGTCGATGCCCTCAAGAATATCATTGCCAAGGCAAAACCGATGGAGGAGTGGTAAAGCTGTGCCGGCGCGGGCTGCGGACCGATCCGTCCCGCTTTTCTCCTGAACGGATGGCCGGATCGCGCATTGTCCGGATGCCGGGTTCGCTTATCCGGAGGTGCCGTGATGCCCGAAAACTACTATCTCATCCTGGGGTTGTCGCCCCAGGCGACCATCAGTGAAATTAAAAGAGCATACCGCAGACTCGCCAAACAATATCACCCTGACCATCATGGTCCGGATGCGGTGCCGTTTTTGACCATCCAGGAGGCCTATTCGGTGCTGAGCGATCCCGCCAGGAAGAAATCCTATGATCTCTCTCTGCGGGATCGGGCCCAAAAGAGCAGATCGCTCCGGAAGGCGGCCGGAAGATATCCGCCGGACGAGGTCGAACCCCTTGTTCCGCAACGGCGGCAGCCCGGCGGAACAACGATTTCAGGGGACGATCCGGGCTATCAACCCGCCGCTTTTGCCGGTCCGCTGTTTGACCTGCAGGCGGGGCGCTTGCTCCGGTACCGGACGGCCGAGCCCGACAGTCCGCACCTTGTCGTGCCCCTGACGCCGGGCCATGCCTTGCAGGGCGGCCGGGTCAGGCTGCGGGTCCCCACCCTCCTCCCCTGTCCGTCCTGCAGGGGATGGGGCGTGGTCCACGGCACTGCCTGCAGGCGATGCGGGGGCCGGGGCACGGTCACCACAACATTTCCGGTAACCGTTCGCTTCCCCCCGGGGATACCCGACAATTACACGGTTCGGGTGATATTGCCGCCAACCGGGGTGGGCAACAGGGTGCTGCGGGTACGGTTTAAATTATTGTAAAAGGGGGTCCGTGCCCGTGGACGCCGGCGGCCGGCAGGATAATTGCCCGGAGCATCCGGGGCACGGATGGCCGGGCTTTTTTAGCGCTGATAGGTGCCGATCAACTCGGCCTTTTCGAGGATATGTCCCTCCATGGCCTTTTCCAGCTCCGCCTTGGTGGGTTTGTGCAGATCCGGAAGAACACGGTCCAGGGCGTAAAGCTTGAAAAAATAGCGATGCCGGCCGATGGGCGGACACGGACCGCCGTAGCCCGTCATGTTCCAGTTGTTCTTTCCCTCCATTGTTCCCGGCGGCAGGTCGGGAGCAGCAATGCCCCGTTCCAGCCCGGCGGCGGCCGGGGGCAGATTGTACAGCACCCAGTGAACCCAGGTCATTTTCGGCGCCGCCGGATCCGGGGCGTCGGGGTCGTCGACAATGAGAACCAGGCTTTTTGCCTCCGGCGGAACCCCGGACCAGTTCAGGGGGGGCGACTCATCCAGCCCGTCGCAGGTATATTGGGCCGGGATTTCAGCCTTATGCGAAAATTCCGGAGAAGTAAGTATCAATGCCATGGTCGTCCTCCCTCTCCCTGATGCAGGGTTTTGAAGGTTGCATCCCGCCCCGGAGGTATTCGGTTGCGGCGGGAAGTTGCTCACATCCTCACTGCTCCCCCCTTACTGTGAGTATATTGTATATCGCCGAGTGGCCTTGAGGCAAATATTAGTGAACAAATCGGCAGCCTCCACCGGTCATATTTTCCTCCTCCCGTCAAAATTCCCGCAGGGCATCGACCAGGTATTCGATATCCCGCTCCGTATGGTCGACCGATACCTGGAGCCTGATCTCCTCGTCTCCGGCGGGAACGACGGGAAATTTCAACCCCGTGGCCAGCACGCCCCGGGCGAACAGGTGCCGGACCATCCCGTCGGTCCTGGCCGTGTCCCTGACCAGCAGCGGGACTATCGGATGCTCCCCGGTCAGTATTTCAAAACCGGCCCCCCGCAGGCCCTGCTCCAGGAGGGAGGTCAAGCGCCGCAGCCGCCCCAGCAGCGCAGCCCCTTCGGGACTGTCGATAATATCCAGGGCCTCCCGGGCCGCTTCCGCTTCCGCCGGAGTGACGGGATTGGAATAAATATACAGGGGGGCCGTTTCCCGCAGGTATTCGATCAGCAGCCGGCTGCCGGCTACATAGCCGCCGTTGACCCCCATTGCCTTGCCCAGGGTGGCGATCAGTACGTCGGCCCGTGTCCCGGCGTACTCCTCTACGCCCCTGCCGGTTTCGCCGAAAACTCCCACCCCATGGGAGTCATCGACCACAATTATGATCCCTTCGGCAAAGTCTTCCCGGTACTGTGCGGCAAGGGTCCCCATCCTGTCCAGGGGCGCATGATCGCCGCGCATGCTGAAGATGCCGTCCGTGACCAGGACAACCCGGCGGACCCGGCCGATGTTTTGCCGCAACAATACTTCCAGCTCCGTCATGCCGAGATGAGGATAGATTTCCTTGACCGCCGGACGGGCCAGACGGATGGCGTTGATGATGCAATTGTGATTCAGTTCATCGCTGAGCACTGCGGTCTCGGCGCTTATCAGATTCGGCAGGACGCCCATGACCGCCGCATAGGCCGAACTGAAGAGCATTGCCGCCTCCCGGGCGTGAAACCTGGCCAGCTGTTGCTCAAGCCGCACGTGGGGCTGAAAGGTGCCGCTGATGAACCGCACTGCCCCCGGGCCGGCGCCGTACCTCCGCACCGCCTTTTCCTCGGCCGCGGCCACCCTGGGATGCCTGCCAAGGCCCAGGTAGGAATTGGAGTTCATCAGCAGGAAAGGCTTGTCGCCGTGTCCGGCCAGGAAGCAGCGCGGCCCATATCCGTCCGCCGGCGGCCTGATCCCGGTTATGATGTTTTCCCCGCCCTTGCGGATGCCCTTGGCGGCCAGGGCGTCCAGATGCGCTCTCAGTACCGCCTGATATCCGTCCTCCGCCATATTGCCCCTCCCTTCTTCATTCTGCATTCCGCATTCTGCCTTTTCCTTCAAGCCGGGCCGACAGCTTTTCCAGCATGTCGGCCGCCATGGCCGGGAGATCATAGCCCGGCGCCCATCCCCAGTCCCGGCGGGCGGCGCTGTCATCCATCTTCTCCGGCCAGCCGTCGGCAATTGCCTGGCGGACCGGATCGACCGCGAAGGTCATGGAAAAACCGGGGAGATGACGCCTGATCTCCCTGTACAACTCCTCCGGGGTGAAGCTCATGGCGGTCACGTTGTAAGCGTTGCGGAACCGGAGCCCGGCCGGATCAGCCTCCATGACCTCGATGGCGGCCCGGACCGCGTCCGGCATGTACATCATGTCGAGCCGGGTCGACGGGGCGAGGGGGCAGACGTATTGTTCCCCCCGCAGGGCGGCGTAAAATATCTCCACCGCATAGTCGGTGGTACCGCCCCCCGGCGGGGCGGTATGGGAAATCAGCCCCGGGAAGCGCAACCCCCTGGCGTCGACCCCGAAGCGCCGGTGGTAATAGTCGCACAGCAGCTCCCCGGCGGTTTTGGTCACCCCGTAGATGGTGTTGGGCCGCTGAATGGTCAATTGCGGCGTGTTCACCCTGGGGGTGGAGGGCCCGAAGGCGCCGATGGAACTCGGGAAAAAGACCGCGCATTGATGCGCTGCCGCAACCTCAAGGACGTTCAGCAGGCCGTTCATGTTCAGCTCCCACGCGGCCTGGGGCCGGGCTTCGGCAGCGGCGGAGAGCAAGGCCGCCAGGTGATAGACAGTCCCTATCCCGTATGTTGTCACGAGGACGGCCAGCGACTCCCGGTCCCTCACGTCAAGGGCGGCATACGGCCCCGCCTCCCGGAGGGCGGTTCCGGGTTCCCTGCGGTGGCCGGCGGCGATGACGTTTTCCCCGCCGCAGCGCGCGCGCAGGCCGGGAGTCAGTTCAGTGCCGATCTGGCCTGTGGCGCCGATAACCAGTATTCGTTTCATCAGGACGGATCCTTCCCCCTCTGGTTATCCCTCGGAACGAAACAGCGCGGGAATGACCTCCCGCAGCACGTCCACGATCCGTTCGACGAAAATGCACTCCATTTCCTTGAGGACGTAATCCGGCAGTTCACGCAGTTCCTTTTCATTCTCTCCGGGCAGCACAACCCGGTGAATGCTGGCCCGCCTGGCGGCCAGCACCTTTTCCTTGATGCCCCCCACCGGCAGAACGAGCCCGCTCAGGGTTATCTCCCCGGTCATGGCCGTGTCGGCCCGGCACGGCAGCCCGCTGTACAGGGAGGCCAGGGCCGCGGCCATGGTGACTCCCGCGGATGGGCCGTCCTTGGGAATCGCCCCTGCCGGCACATGGATGTGGACTGTTCCCTGGGGCCTTTTTATGCCGAGGGTCTCGCAGTGGGACAGGACATAACTGTTGGCCGCCATGGCCGACTCCTTCATCACCTCGCCCAGGTGTCCGGTGAGGGTGAACAGAGCCCCCTCGGGCAAGGCGATGGCCTCAATATAGAGGACATCGCCCCCCGCCTCCGTCCAGGCCAGCCCGATGGCAACACCTGCCGGCAGCTCATGGCGGAGCTTTTCAATGAAAAACCGCTCCGGCCCCAGCATGTCCGGCAGGTTCTCCAGCCGCACCGTGACCGACTCCTGGTGATCCTCGGCAAACAGAATCGCCGCCTTCCGGGCCAGCCTGCCGAGCATTCTTTCCAGCTCCCGCACCCCTGCTTCGCGGGTATAGCGGCGGATCACCGCTTCAATGGTTTCCCGCGGCAGTTGGAACTGCTCGTCGGAAAGACCGGCCTGCTTCCTCTGCCTGGGCAGGAGATAGCGGAGGGCGATTTCCAGTTTTTCCTCGTCGCTGTACCCGCTCAGCCGGATCAGCTCCATGCGGTCGAGCAGGGGCTTGGGCACCGTATCGATGGTGTTGGCGGTGGTGATGAAGAAAACCTTCGACAGGTCAAAGGGAAGGTCCAGGTAATTGTCCCGGAAGGCCCGATTCTGTTCCGGATCGAGGATCTCCATCAAGGCCGCCGAGGGGTCGCCGCGATAATCGCGCCCCAGCTTGTCGATTTCATCGAGCATCAGCAGGGGATTCTGGACGCCGGAACGGCGCAGGGCCTGAATGATGCGCCCCGGCATCGCCCCGATGTAGGTGCGGCGGTGACCCCGCAGTTCAGCTTCGTCATGCATGCCGCCCAGGCTGAAGCGTTCGAACTTTCTGCCCAGGGCCCGGGCGATGGACTGACCCAGCGAGGTCTTCCCGACTCCCGGGGGGCCGGCAAAACACAGGATTGGAGCCCTGGCCTCGGGATTCAGCTTCATGACCGCAAGCTGCTCGACAATCCGCTCCTTTATCTCCTTGAGGCCGTAATGATCCTCGTCCAGCACCTGCCTGGCGTTGTCCAGGTTGAGGTTGTCGGTGGTGCTGTTGTGCCAGGGCAGTTCAAGGACCAGATCCAGGTGGGAGCGGGCCACCTGGTATTCCGGCGAGATCGGCGGTATCTGCTCAAGCCGCGACAGCTCCCGTTTCACTTCCCTGCTGATTTCCTCCGGCAATTGGGCCTCCTCTATCTTCTTCTGCAGCTCGGCCAGTTCCTCCTCGGCGGAGCTCTGTTCCCCCAATTCCCTCTGAATCGCCTGCTTCTGCTGGCGCAGGATATAATCACGCTGCTCCTTGCCCATGACGATCTGGGCTTCATCGGCAATCTTTTTCCGCACCTCCAGGATCTGGATCTCATGAATAAGGTGGCGGCGGATGATCCGCATGGCGGCAATCTCGGTCGGCGCCTCCAGCAGCATCTGTCCCTTGACGACATCCAGATTCAGCAGCTGGCCCAGGGCATATACAAGCTGCATGAAGTTCTCCCCAGGGGCGGCAAACTGGGGAAAATTCAATTTCACCTCCGGATGGCCCAGGTCGAAATATCTGCCGGCAAGCTCCATTATTTCCCGCTGGAGCGCCTCCGCATCGATGCCGTCCTCGATGATCAGCGGCAATGTCCTGACCCTGGCCTTGAGATATGAGGAATGCGGCTCCGGTTCGGCGATTTCAACCCGCTCCTGTGCCTGTATGACGAGCTGAATCATTGAATTGGAGCGGGCAATCAGCTTGATGATCACCGAGGTGCCGATCGGATACAGGTCCTTTATCTTCGGTTCATCCACCAGGGGATTATATTGGGTGAAAACCGCCATCAATTTATTCTCAGCGGACAGCGAGGCGTCAACGGCTGCTATGGAAGCCGGGCGCTGGATGGAAATCGGCATGGTGACGTACGGAAAAACCACCGCGCTTTTCAGCGGCAGGATCGGCAGGATATATGTTCGACTGGATCCCGACATGGGCATCGCCTCCGGCCCGGCCGGAAACGCTGACCGGTCTCCAGCCGCGGCCGTTTTCTGGAAACTGTTCACGATTTTTTTTATTATACCATAATGGCCGTCCTGAGGATACGCTTTACCGGAATACCGGGCGCATTTCCGCCGCGGACCCGCCGCGGAGTCCGGCGGTTTTTCTCCCGCGGTCCTGCATGCACCGGGCAGGCGTAAATAAATACTTAATTTATGGCACGACATGCTGTACTATCTGAGCCATGCAAGAGCATGGAGCCGTAATTTTCTCCCCCGAACGGAAAACGAAGCCTGAACCTCTGGCAGGAACATGAAGCCATCCTCCCTTGCCGCCACCCAGAAGAAAAGGTACGAGCAGCTGACCCAAATCGTTGCCGGGGATGACGTCCTCGGCATCATGATCAATGCCGATCCCGATGCCATGGCCAGCGCCCTGGCCCTGAAAAGACTGTTCTGGCGCAAAAACAGGAAAACCGTCATCTGCCGGGTCAATGCCATCAAGCGGTCCGACAACCTGGCCATGGTCAAGCTGCTCCGCCTGCACGTTCCCTATGTCAACCGGGCCGACATTTCCAAGGTAACGAAATGGGCCATTGTGGACGGCCAGCCCCAGCATCACCCCAGGTTCGCCAAGGTTCAATTCGACATCATCATCGACCACCACCCCGTCACTCCCGACCTGGAGGCCCCCTACATTGACATCCGCGACAACTACGGGGCCACCTCCTCCATGCTCACCGAATACCTGCGGGCCGCCGGCATCAAGCCCTCGGCCAGGCTGGCCACGGCCCTGTTTTACGGGATCAAGACCGACACGGATAATTTCGCCCGCGCCTCGACCGCCAATGATATCAAGGCCTTCAAGTACCTCTATCCCTTTGTCAACCTCAACATCATCAAGAAAATAGAGTCCTCGGAAATCAACAAAGGGAACCTGGAGGACTTCCGCTCCGCCTTCGAGCATCTCGAGTTCATCGGCAATACCGTGTACATCCACATGGGGCGGATTGACGATCCGGATGCCCTGGTGATCATCGCCGATTTCTTTCTCAAAATGGCGGAGACGAACTGGTGCTTTGTCTCGGGCATATACGGCCAGAAACTTATCATCATCATCAGGAACGCCGGCTTCCGCCTGCATGCCGGTAACCTGGCCGCCCAGCTTTTCGGCGACCTCGGCGGGGCCGGGGGGCACAAGAGCGCCGCCCGGGTGGAAGTCCCGTTGACGGCGATAACTGAAAAAGCCAAGGCGGAAGAGGTTTCGGTCAACGACTATATCAGGAACAAACTGAAAAACAGGCAGTGACACCCGGAAACCCGCTGCCGCTGTCTGCCTCTGTCCGAACGCGGCCGCAATTTGCCGCCCCGGCTGAGCGCGATCCCGTGGATTGTCAACAGGCATCCATTTTGCAGGAGACGAGGCATGGAACAGGAACCACTTTGGCCGCGGGGCAAAGGGTTGTCAGAAAAGACTGAAACCGCCCCTGGACGCGGGCACGAACCGAAGGGAACGTTCCCTTCGACAACCAGCCAATGCTTGACACCTGCGGCGGAGAAGGTAGAATATTTCCTTCATGGCCGTCCATGCGTTCATGCCCCGGCGCCGGGCGCCCAACGGCAGGCGGGACAGCCGGCGCCGCCGGAATTGAGAACAACGGCCGTCAATCCGCGAGGCCGAAAGAAACCGAGACATCCACAACAGGTTAAGGAGGAGACATGCTGCAACGAATCGCCCAACCCATGAGTATCGTTCTGATCATTTCTTTTCTGCTGCTCAATTTCGCAGCTCAGGCCGCCAGGGCTGAAATGATATCCACAGAGACAGCCATAGCCCTGACCGGAAAGGAGAACAGCCGCGCCACGGTGGCCGCCTTTCTCGAAAGAATGGATGTCCGGCAGACCATGGAGCGGCAGGGGGTTGACATGGCAGAAGCCATGAAACGGGTCAACGCCTTGTCCGACGAGGAAGTTCTCCGCCTGGCCCAGCAAATCGACCAGCTCCCCGCTGGCGGAAACGGCTTCGGAACAGTGGTGGGGGCCATTCTGGTTATCTTTCTGGTGCTGCTGATAACCGATATTCTCGGTCTCACTCACGTTTTCTCCTTTGTGAACAGATAAACCATCCGGCATGCGGCGGCGTGAACAGCCCACCGGCCCGATAACGGCCGTTCTGCTGCTTATGCTGGCAACGCTTCTAAATGCCGGCTGCGGGGGCGTGGCCCTGGAGAAATCGCTGCGGAGCGCAGCCCGTTTCCCTGATCAGGCCCGGGTGGAGAGTGTGCCGTTTTACCCCCAGGAAAAAAATCAATGCGGCCCGGCCGCCCTGGCCATGGTTCTTTCCTGGAGCGGGATCAGCGTGCAGCCCGAAGATCTCGTTGCGGCAACGTACACCCCGAAAAGAAAGGGAAGCCTGCAGAGCGATCTCATTGCCGCGTCCCGCCGCCACGGGCGGCTGGCCTATCCCTTTCACGGACCGGACCTGCTGCTGGCTGAAATCGCCGCCGGCCGGCCTGTCATTGTCCTGCTGAACCTCGCCTTTTCCTGGTACCCGCAATGGCACTATGCCGTTGTCATCGGCTACGACAGGAACGAAGGGACACTTACCCTCCATTCGGGGACAAGGGCCGCGGAACGGATGTCATTGCGCCTGTTCGACAACCTGTGGAAGCGCAGCGACTACTGGGCCCTGTCGGTCCTGCCCCCGTCGGAGACCGTGGCCCGCCCGGACGAGAAAAAATGGCTGGAGGCGATTGTCGGACTGGAACGGGCCGGGCAGTGGCAGGCCGCCGCCGTCGCCTACGGCAAGGCAGCCGAACTGTGGCCTCGCAGCCACAACGCCTGGATCGGCCTGGGAAACAGCCTCCACCGGCTCGGCGATCCGGCCGGCGCGGCCGCTGCCTTTCGCGAGGCAGTCAGGGTCAGACCCGCATCGGGGATTGCCCATAACAATCTGGCCCAGGCCCTGCTGGAGACCGGCCGGTACGAGGAGGCGGAGCAGGCCGCGCGTCAGGCCGTATCCCTTGGGGGCCCCTTGCGTGAGACCTTTCTCAGGACCCTGAACGAGGTAATGGCCGGCGGCCGGGAGACGCCGCGGGACCGTGCGGCTGACTGACCCATATGGCGGGCTGATGCCGACAGGTCCCTGAAAAGAAAGGGCCCCGGCCGGGAATCAATGCGCTGCGGCCGCCCATCCCGCAAACTGCCGCGGCAATGAACAGGGCCGCCCCGGACCACGTATACGCACATACACCCATATAACCGCCGCAGCCCTGCTGCGCAACAAACAGGAGGACCCGTATGGCCGACCAGGCTGACAAACTTTCCCCGGAGCAGCTCCGGCATGAACCGGCACCGTCGATGTTCGACTTCCGCAGCACCGAGGAACTGGAACCGCTCGAAATCATAATCGGCCAGGAAAGGGCCCTGCGCTCAATTTCCTTCGGCGTCAACATCAGGAGCCAGGGGTATCACATGTATGCCCTGGGCCCGGTGGGCACCGGCAAGAAAACCATCATCAAAAAATTCCTGGCCACGGACGCCGAATCCAAATCCGTGCCGGACGACTGGCTCTACGTCAACAATTTCAGCGACAGCGACAACCCCAAGGCGCTCAGGCTGCCGGCGGGCACGGGGCGCGAACTGCGGGATGACCTGGACCGCCTGGTCAGGGAGCTGCAGACCGAGGTCCCCAAGGCCTTTGAAAGCTCAGCGTATGAACAGCAGCTTCAGGAAAGCAAGAACCGCCTGAACCAGAAAAGCCAGGAGCTGTTCGAAAACCTGGAACAAAAGGTCAAGGAAGCCGGCTTCCGGCTGCTGCAGGGACCCGACGGCATCGGCATCATCCCGGTGATGGGCGGGGAACCGGTTACCCAGGACCAGATGAAGGAACTTGATGAAGCCACCCGCCAGGAGTTCGAAAAGAACGGAAAAATCCTGGAGGAGGAGATCAAGAACACCATGCGCAGGGCCCAGGAACTCCAGAAAGAGGCAAGAAAGGAGGTGATGGAGATTGACCGCAAGGTCGTGCGCCAGACCATTGATCACATCCTCAATGAACTGAAGGAAAAGTACGCCGATTTCGACAAAGTCGTCGCCTTCCTGGATGCCGCCCGCGCCAACCTGCTCAAGGATGTCACCCCCTTCAAGCATTTGAAGAAAATCGAGGAAGTCCCCCCTGAACAGCGGCAGTTCATGTCCATGATGCAGGAGCAGGTGACCTTTGATGAATTCCGCGGCAATCTCATCATCGACAACAGCACCACCAAGGGGGCGCCGATCGTCTTTGAAAAAAATCCCACCTCCGCCAACCTGCTCGGTCGGGTCGAGTATCAGGGTAAGTTCGGCGCCCTGGTCACCAACTTCCGCATGATAAAAAGCGGCGCCCTGCACAAGGCCAACGGCGGCTACCTGCTGCTCGACGCCTTTGAACTGCTGACCAAGCCCATGGCCTGGGAAATCCTCAAACGGGCCCTGAAGAACCAGGAAGTGGTCATCGAAAGCCTGGAAAAGGCCTTCGGCTTCATGACCACCCGCACCCTGGAGCCGGAGCCCATACCCCTGGACATCAAGGTGATCGTCATGGGCGATCCCTATCTCTATTACCTGCTCTACAACCTGGACCCCGATTTTCCCAAGCTCTTCAAGGTCAAGGCCGACTTCGGCAGCTGGACGCCCTGGACCGATGAAAGCGCCCGGCAGTACGCCCAGTTCATCGCCAATCTCTGCCGGGAGGAAAAGCTGAACCATTTCACCCCTGACGGCGTCAGCAGCATCATCGGCTACAGCGCCCGACTCGTCTCCCATCAGAAAAAATTGATCACCGTGTTCGGCCTGCTGGCCGATATCATCAGGGAGGCTTCCTTCTGGGCCGAAGAGAACAACCGCAGCCTGGTCACGGCCGCCGATGTCGCCCGGGCCATCGATGAAAAAATCTACCGCAGCAACCGCATCGAAAAAACCATCCAGGACATGATCGAGGAAGAAACCATCCTCATCGACACCAGGGACGCGGTGGTAGGGCAGGTCAACGGCATATCGGTCCTGTCCCTCGGGGACTACAGTTTCGGCAAGCCCTCCAGGATCACGGCCCGCACCTTTGTGGGCAGCAAGGGCATCCTCAGCATTGACCGCGAGACCGAACTGGGGGGGCCGATCCACAACAAGGGCAGCCTGATCCTGGCCGGCTACCTGGGCGGTAAATATGCCGGAGACGTGCCCCTGGCCTTTTCCGCCAGCATCACCTTTGAACAGCTCTACGAGGGGGTTGAGGGCGACAGCGCCTCTTCCACCGAACTCTACGCCCTGCTGTCCAGTCTTTCCGGACTGCCCATCCGGCAGGACCTGGCGGTGACCGGGTCAGTGAACCAGCGCGGCGAGGTGCAGGCCATCGGCGGAGTGAATGAAAAAATTGAAGGATTCTTCGCCGTCTGCAAGGCCAAGGGGTTCACCGGCACCCAGGGAGTGCTCATCCCCGCAAGCAACGTCAAACATCTCATGCTCCGTCATGAAATCGTGGAGGAGGTCCGCAACGGCCGGTTCCATATTTACGCCGTCGCCACCATAGATCAGGGCATTTCCCTGCTCACAGGCACCGAGGCCGGCAAACAGCAGGAGGACGGCACTTATCCCGAGGGTACGGTCAACCATGCGGTGCAGCTCAAGATCCTGGAGCTGGCGGGCAAGTTCCGCTGGTACAGCAGCAGTTCCGACGAGGAGGCCGGCGCCGAAAATCAGGGCGAATAGTGGCCCTCAGGTTCTCCGGGCGGAGACGGTGGGAAATTTTCCCCGCCCCGCCCGCGGACAGCGATGTTTCAGAAACGGAGGACAGCCATGGAGACGATGAAAGCGATTCGGATGCATGCCTTCGGCGGTCCGGAGGTGCTGGCCTATGAGGATGCCCCCAGGCCGGTCCCGGCCGCCGATGAAGTGCTGATCAGGGTCCTGGCCGCCGGCGTCAACCCGGTTGACTGGAAAATCCGGGAAGGATACATGCGCGACAAGATCACCCTTCCCCTGGTCCCCGGCTGGGATGTCGCGGGCGTCATAGAAGAGAAAGGTCCCGCCGTCGTGGGGCTGGAGCCCGGTGACGGCGTCTATGCCCTGCCGTCCATCCTTCGCAACGGCGCCTACGCCGAATACATTGTTGTCAAGGCCTCGGAGGTCGCCCTGAAGCCTGAGAGCCTGGACTACGACCACGCCGCCGCGGTCCCGCTCGCCGCCCTGACCGCCTGGCAGTCCCTCTTTGATCTGGCCCGCCTGCGGGCGGGACGGAAAATCCTCATCCATGCCGCGGCCGGAGGGGTCGGCCATTTTGCCGTCCAGTTCGCCGCATGGGTCGGCGCTCATGTCATCGGAACGGCATCGGCCCGGCACCATGATTTCCTCCGGTCCATCGGCGCCCATGAACTCATCGACTATACCACGACCCCCTTTGAGGAAGCGGTGCGCGACGCCGACGTAGTGCTCGACGCCCTGGGAGGCGAGGTCTGGCAGCGATCCTGGAAGGTCCTCAAACGAGGCGGCATCATGGTGTCCACGCTGCGCGGCCCCGAGGCGGGCGGCCCGGACGCCCTGAACAAACTCTGCGCGCATGTTTTTGTCCAGCCCGACGCCGCGCAACTGGGCGAAATCGCGGTGCTGATCGACAGCGGGCAGGTTCGCCCCGTCGTGGAAAGAATTTTCCCCCTGTCTGAGGCGGCCGCCGCCCACCGGCTGCTCCAGTCCGGCCATGCCGAGGGAAAGGTCATCCTCCATGTCGCCGACGCATAACATCTTGTCCATCGCTGTGTTGCGGGCTGGAACCGGGAGAGCCGGCCCCGGTCCGGCAACCGGCTTTGATCCGGGAGGCAGGCATGAACAACCGTGAAGAATTCCCCGGCAGGGGCCGGGACCCGCAGGAGGCCATGGAGGCCAGGGAGAAGGTGCAGAAAAAACTGTCCGAACTGTTCGGCGGAATGGACCACGACATCCCCCTGCTGCTCTTTGCCGACTCCTTTACCAATAATCAGTACAGCGAAGCGGCGCGGACCGTGATCCGAGCGGTGCGGGAGCTTTCCAAAAGGGTGACCCTGCGCGAATTCAGCCTCGGCCATGACCTGGCCCGTCAGTACCAGGTAACCCATTCCCCCACCCTGCTGTTTGACCCCGACCACTTTTCCATTCGCTGGCTCGGCGCTCCGGTCGGCCAGGAGGGAACCACGTTTGTCGAAGCGATCATCATGCTCGGCTACCGGAAAACCGAACTCAGCGAACCATCGACAAAAATCCTCAAAAAGATCACCTCGCCGCGGGCGATCAAACTGTTCGTCAGCCCGACCTGCCCCTACTGCCCCCAACAGGCCGTCAATGCCCTCAAAGCGGCGATTGCCAGACCGGATATGATTTCCCTCGAGATAATCGATATCATGGCCTGCCCCGACCTGGCGGAACAGTACAACGCCTACGGCGTACCGGTCTGCTATGCCAATGACGTCATGATCGCCAGGGGCGCGCAGCCGGAAGAGCTGTTCATGGCTTCCCTCGAAAAACTGGAGCAGCAGAATGTCTTTATCCCGGAAAGCGATGCCGAGCAGGTCGAAACGGACGTGGCGATCATCGGCGGCGGCCCGGCCGGGCTGACCGCGGGCATCTACGCCGCCCGCAGCGGCCTGAACGCGGTGATCATCGAGCGGGGCGCCCTGGGCGGCCAGGTGGCGTTGACTCCGGTGGTGGAAAACTATCCCGGCTTCGCCCAGATAGGGGGCAAAACCCTGGTCGACATCATGGTCCAGCACGCCCTCCAGTATGTTCCCATTTTCCCCGATGAAGAGGTCATGGAAATCAAAATCGGCCGGCCCTTCGAGATCTCGACCAACCGGCGGCGGTATACGGCCCGGGCGGTCCTGCTGGCCACCGGGGCCACCTACCGCCGCCTCGATGCTCCTGGAGAGGAGCAGTTTGCCGGCAGTGGCGTCAGCTATTGCGCCACCTGCGACGGCTTCCTGTTCAGGGGCAAGAAGGTCCTCATTGTCGGCGGGGGCGACAGCGCCCTGACGGACGCCCTCTACCTGGCCAACAACGAGGTCGACGTCACCATCGTGCACCGCCGGGATACGTTCCGGGCCCAGGATTACCTGGTCAGCCAGGTGCGGGACCGGGGGATCGGGATCCTGTTCAACACCGAGGTCAGGGAAATCCGCGGCGACACCAAGGTCAGGGAAGCAGTCCTGTTCAACAACAGGACCGGAGCGACATCAACGCAGCCGGTGGACGGGGTGTTCATCGCCATCGGCTACGTTCCCACCGTGGATCTGGCCCGCAAAATCGGGGTTGAACTCACCGGGGACGGATTCATCAAGTGCGACGGCCATCATCGGACAAGCATACCGGGGATCTATGCGGCCGGAGATGTCGAGGGGGGCTACAAACAGATCGTCACCGCGGCCGGCCAGGGCTCCGGGGCGGCCATCACCATTTTTGAGGACCTGGTCAATCCGTACTGGACCGCGCAGGAAAAACATTGATCCCCATCCACCAGCTGCTCAGCCGGATCCGATGGGACAGGGAATTCGGCCGCGGCCGTTTTGCCATAGGCTACTATGATCGGGTCCGCGACGAAATCGTGCGGGTCCCCTTCGAGGAAATCATTTTCTCCCCGGAAGAGCGCAATGCCGTCCGGTTCATGGACAGTGACGGCGTCGTTCATACGCTCCCCCTGCACCGGATCAGGGAAGTGTACAGGGACAACGAACTGATCTGGAGTCGTCCGGGACAGTCCCGCTAAACAACAATCCAGGCTCGACCATCGGAAAGGGCCGCCCGTCCGGGGTGTCCGGGAACCGGACCTGCCGTCACTTCCGGGAGGGCTTGTCCCCGGCGGACTGAATTCCCCTCCGGCGGGCAATCTCCCGGCGCAGCTTTCTGTCTTCGCCCTGCCCGCTCCCGGTCGGCGGAGCCCCTTTGAACATCTCCACCAGCACGTCGAAGGGATCAAGCTCCGCCCCGCAGAGCGCGCAGCGCACGGTACGGTAGGCAGTGTAGGCGACCACCCGCCTGTGGGCGCAATCGGGTTTTCCCCCCGAACGGTCGGCCGGGGGTTTTCTGCCGGTGGACTCAAATTGAAGAATTTCGGCCACAAGGAACCTCCAGTCATGATGCGGTTTGTTCTTCCTCTTCCTTACTTAAGCGGAAACAGGGGAAAGTCAAGAGGCACGCCTCTTCCCGGACCCAGGAAACGGAGATCCGGCACCGGCATCCATCCCGGTTGACTTTCGTTTTTTTTTATTCGTATAATGAAAATGGAAATGCTCTCCAGGGCGCTGTTTCGCCCGCCCACCCTTCAATCCTGCGACGGAACGGCTCCCGCCCGCGATCTGCCGGCGCTGCGGGCCGGACGGAAACAGAGGAGGTTTGCCATGAAATACGGCCTGACTGTTTTTTTTCTTCTGTTTGCGGCTGCAGCGGCCGCTGCAGCGGGAGGCCCGGTTCTGTACGAACTTGACGGGAAATCGTATGAGGGATATTTCACCGGCACGGCCTCCGGTGCCCCGCTGGTGCTCATTATCCATGACAGGGACGGTCTCGGCGACTACGAGGTCAGGCGGGCCGAAATGCTGGCCCGGGAAGGGTACGCCGCCTTTGCCGCCGATATGTTCGGCGCCGGAAGAAGGCCGGCCGATGAGCATGAAGGGATGGAGTACATCGGCGAACTTTATAAAGACCGGCAAAAGATGCGCGCCCTCATCCAGGCCGCCCTCGAAACCGCCCAAGCCAGGGGAGCCGATATCAATAATGCGGTGGCCATGGGCTACTGCTTCGGGGGAGCGGCCGTGCTGGAATTCGCCCGCTCGGGGGCCGGCCTCAAGGGTTTTGTCACCTTCCACGGCGGACTGAAGACCCCGGAAGGACAGGACTACGCAAAAACACAAGGCAGGGTGCTCGTTCTGCACGGGACGGCCGATGCCAACATCACCATGGATGACTTCGCCGGCCTGGCCAGGGAACTTGAGGAACAGGGGGTAGCGCATGAAATGGTCACCTACGGCGGCGCACCCCACGCCTTCACCGTGTTCGACTCCGATAATTACCGGGAGGAAGCGGACAGGAAATCCTGGAACCGGTTCATTGCCTTCCTCGCCGACACCCTGAAGGGGGATAACGGCGACCGCTGATATAACGATGGATCAATCAAACAAAACGCAAAAAAACTCGAGTGCACCAAAAGACCCGCTGGAATCAGCGGTGATTTGATTCGATCCCGACAGCGATTTCGATTTCGATGAGATATTTGCCCGGCAGTGCCGGGTGTCAGAAAGCCAGGTGACAGAATGCGTTTGCAGCTTCGCTGTTGAATTGAATCAAGGGCCCTCTATCATATTCGTCCCTTTCCCTACTGCGCGCAGCGCAGGACGCCCACATCGAAATCGAACAAACCCTTCCATCATACAGGTGAGCAGTTCAGGGTGGTTCGCCTGCAGGCTCTCGCAGCTGAGCGGTTCAGGCGTTTGGCCTGTAGGCTGTTGGGGGAATCCCCCTCATTCGCCCCTTCGGGGCACCTTCTCCCCCGGGAGAAGGGTATTGTAAAATCCGATCCCGATCCCGATGGGTCGTGTGCTTCGCGATCAAGCCGAAGGCTTCATACTCAAAACCTCGTACCTCGCACCGCGTACCTCGTACCGTTCGCGCCAGCGAACCCCACACCTCGTACCTTCGCGCCACCGATCAGGGCGATGCGCAGCGGTGATGGAGGTCCTGGAGGGACTTCAGGTACTCCGCGGAACGGTCGAGATAGAACGACAGGGCACGGGCGAACTGCTTGCCGAGCACCCCGTCGACAAACAGCCTGCTTATCTGCCTCTGCTCCTTTAAAACAAACTGGGAGGCAACCAGGATCCGGCGCTCCTCTTCCGACATCGTCCGCAGGATCGCATGCAGGGTGCTGGCGGCCCGGGGCTGGTACATCCAGATGTAGAGGAGATCCAGGGCGTTGATGATGACAATCTTCCCCAGAGCCGGGTCCCGCTCATTGACGGCCTCCATGAATCTTCCCGGCTCCTCCAGCAACTGCAGGATATCGGCTTCGGGGAACAGGGTCTCCAGGGAAGCGTAGGTTTCAAAGACCTGGGCGATCTTGGCCGCGTAATCCATGGACCGGGAACGGATATTATGGTACCGGTCGGCCAGCCCCTCAATAAATCCGGCCACGCAATCCGATGCCAGTTTGGAGATCACCGCGGCCCACTTCTGCAGGACGTCCTGGACGGCGACAACCCCGGCGGCACCGATAATCATGCCGATGGCCACGTTAAAAGCCAGGGCCAGGGGAATGGAAAGCAGGGTCCGGAAAAAATTCCCGTAAACGGCCGCCCTGGACATCCCACGGAAAATATTATGGCCGGAAATATACATGCCGTTGGCCACGGCCATGACGGAATACAGGGCGACGGAGTTGGTCGCGGTGGTAATGCCGAACTGCTGGTCCAGCAGCACGGTTTTGACCAGCCAGTCCAGCAGGGGAACGGAAAAACCCGTATACAAAAGCGAATCCGAGAGCCGGTCCCAGCTCACGTACTCCTTCCATTTCAACAGGGGTGAACGCCGCAGCCCCCCGGCTCCGAGCACCGACTGGATGATATTCCGGAGCCCGGTGATGCCGAACCAGATAAAGGCCCCTCCATAGGCCAGCAGCCACCAGTCCTTGGTCAGGGCGAAGGTGGCGAAGGCCGGAATGAAGCCGGCCAGAATTTTCAGGCCGTTTTTCAGATAACTGTTGAGGCAGCGGAAAGGTATTTTCGGCCGCCTGGCCACAACCTCCCGGTCTTCCAGGGACAGTCCGCTGTCCGGTTCGGTCTGCATCCAACCGAGGGTCGCCACGTTGCCCCGGGGCGCCATACAGGTGAAATAGGGCTGGACAACCCAGTCCCGCCGGCGCTCGACTTTCCAGTTGACCGGCAGGAACCCCGGCGTGCAGATCGACTGCGGAGCAGCCCCCGCATTCCGGCGGAGCCCTCCGTACTCCCAGGGAAGATTGTACCGACCCCGGGGGATGTACGTGACCTGCAGAAAGGCCCTGACGCAGACCGGGATTTTCCAGGGTGAACGCTCCTGCCGCTGTTCGATTTTCTTCCTGGCCCTGCGGGGCAGCGTTTCCTTGACGACCAGGCCCATGCCGAACCGGTGCCGCGAGGTGCCGGTGGAATCGCTGCCGATGCGGGACCGCAAGGGCGAGTTCCGGTAAAAAGCGTGCAGTTCCGGAATATTGTGCAGTATGGCCGTCAGCCTGTCGATCCGTTCTTCCCCCCCCTCAACCGGTACGGCCGATTCGTGCAGGCCGCGAATGATCTTCTGGATGATCTTTTTGAGATGGATGACGTTGCCCTGGTTGATGGCCAGCTGCAGGGAGTTGATCTCCTCGTTGTGAACGGCCTTGCCCGTGGCATGGTCCTTGAGGTTGAAAATTTCCAGGTGGGTTATCTTGCCCCGGCAGTCGAACAGGAGTTCAAGGACATCGGCGGTGCTGAGATTGTTGAGGTTCAGGGTCACCCGGAAGCCTGACTGGAGCGCGGCCAGCCTGTCGAGGAGTTCCCGGGGGGCAAGCCGGAGCAGGCCCGGCACGCCCGGACCGGGCTGCGGCTCGTAGGGATTGTGGATGTCGGGATTTTTCTCCGGCAGCAGGAAACCCTCGATAATGGCATCCACATCCAGGGCGTTCATGACTTCCACCGCGTGGGTGATGCGCATCCGCTCTTCCCTGTCGACCCCGGGCAGGATGGAGCGGTACTTCTCAACGGCCTCCTTCATGGAGGGAAGCATTCTGCCGTAAATGAACCTGGCCAGATGGAGCAGGGACGGCTGCCCGGTGCCGACAAAGGCGAAAAATTCCTCCTGGTTCACAGGGGCCAGCCTGATCCCGTAGGCCTCGTTGATCAGGGGCAGATGTCTGTCATTGAATTTCCTCAGCACCCCGATAACGTACTGCTGCTGATATTCGGACACCAGGCGGCCCTCATCCATGAACGCCTTGGCCGGTCCCTGCCTGATGAAATCGAGGAAATCCTGTTTGTCGGCGAATCCGCGCGGCGACCAGATGAGCTTGATGTACCGGCCGCGGAAAGGGGCGGAAAACTCTATGCCGACCCTGACATTGATCCCCATGATCTCCGCCGACTCCATGAGCTCCGTGGCCACCTCGACATCAATGTAGTTATAATAGATGACCGTCAGGCGCCGGATTCCCTTGATCCAGGCGTCCATGATCAAATGGGTCGGCGACTTGCGGCCCTTGGTGTTGGCATCATGGACATGGTCGTCAAAAGCGATCTGATTCCATTCCTCCGGCATCTCGATCAGGTGGTACTTGTCCAGCTGACTGCGGATAAAACGGGGCTTGCCGTAAGCGGCCGTCCGAAAATCACGGGCCAGCACAAGCTGCCGCACATAATCGCCATGGGAGCGGACCAGCTCCTTCATCGTCTCCAGCAGGACCCGGGCGGTATTGATGCGCAGCGTGCTCTGGGAACTGCACAGAACCTCGTCGTAAAGGGAGCGGAGCGCGTTGAGGCGATCGGCTGCCTTACCCGCCTCCAGGGAGCCCAGCAGATGGATGACCGCATAGGCGATCCGCAGGCCCATGGTGGCCGACATTTCCTTGATCCCGTGGGGATGGAGATAGGGGATCAGCAGGTTCTTGACCAGCTTGTGCGATTCATCCCGGTGGAGAACGTCGTTGACGATGTTCAGGAGCACATAATCGTTCGGGTCAAAATACCATCCTGGTATCCTGTTGCTGTTCTTCTGCGTGGATGCCGGGGGGGTCGGCATGATGGCCGGATCGTCGATACTGTCTGTCACAAGTCGCGTCCCTGCATGATGGCGGTGGCATTCTCCACGTCCAGCCGGCTGCCGACAAAGAGCGGGGTCCGCTCATGGAGCGAGCCCGCCTTGATATCCAGAATCCGCCGCCTGCCGTCGGTGGCGGCCCCCCCGGCCTGCTCGGCGATGAACGCCATGGGCGCCGCTTCGCACAGCAGCCGCAGTTTACCGCTCGGCTTGGCCGGATCCCTGCTGTCCGCCGGGTACATGTAAATGCCGCCGTACATCAGGTTGCGATGAAAGTCGGCCACCATGGAGCCGATGTAGCGTGTGGTGTAGGGCTTGCCCAGGTGGGTCCGGCCGGACTTGAAGTAGTTGATCGTAGCCCTGGTCCGTTCGTCCCAGTACATGCTGTTGGCCTCGTTGACCGAATAGATTTTTCCCTGCTCCGGCATCCTGATGTGGGGGTGGGAGAGGAGAAATTCCCCCACCGACGGGTCCAGGGTGAATCCGTGCACGCCGTAGCCCACCGTGTAGACCAGCATGGTGCTCGAGCCGTAGAGGAAATACCCCGCCGCCACCTGCTCGCTGCCCCGCCGCAGGAAATTCTCCACCGTGCCGCAGGGCACCCCTTCAATGCGGCGGTAAATGGAAAAGATAGTGCCGATGCTCACGTTGGCATCGATATTGGATGAACCGTCCAGCGGGTCGAAAATAATTACGTAGTTGCCGCGCGGCAGGTTGTCCGGGACCCGGATGACGCCCTCATTCTCCTCGGACGACAGGGCGCAGAGGAGCCCGGAGCGCTGCATGCGCCAGATGAACACCTGGTCGGCGAATTCGTCCAGCTTCCTCACTTTTTCCCCCTGGACATTAACTTCACCGGTCAGGCCGAGAAGATCCGCCAGCAGCCCCGCCTTGTTTATTTCCCGGGAGATGAGCTTGGCCCCGGTGATGAGCTCATTGAGCAACTGGGTGAACTGGCCGGTGGCGGCCGGGAACTCATCCTCGCTCTGGAGCAGGTGTTCTGTGATGGTGGTGCCCATTCTGTAGCGAATACCGTCCGACATGTCTTCACCTTGGGTAATCGTTCATGAAATCAATCCCTCATAATCACTCATTATACTCCATTCATTGCCCATTACCTGAAATATATTCCTTGATCAGCGATGCCGCCGCGGCACATTCGAGACCGAAAGGCAGGTAGCCGGCATAGCCCGGCAGGGGCATGGCGAAAATCTGGAAGCGTTGGACATAGGGGATGCTGTACTGCCATTGCGCCAGGCTTTTCCAGTTCCACATTTCCCAGAGAAATCCGCACAGCAGGGCGGCCAGGGCGGGCAGAACGACGCGCCGCCAATTTCCTTTGCGCACTCCGTCCAACACGGTCGGACGGCCCGTGACAAGCTGGAATCCGACAAGAATCAACAGGGGTGCAATCCAGACCAGGGGAAAAAGAACATCGGGTAAAACAGCAAGCAGGGCCAGGGAAAACACCGCCACCCCCAGGAGGAGCAGACCGGTGCATTTTCCCTGCGGGAGGGGGACGGGGCGCCAGTGCCGGAACGGCTCCGTCAGCCTGGGAAACGTCCCCAGGAACTCTTCAGCCGAAACAACCGCCGGCAGGACCGTTGAAAAACAGGCCGAGGCGTGGACAACATATTCGACGGCGGATATATTCCCGCCCGCCAGATAATACCAGTTCTGGACAAAACGGTTCAGATATTCAAAATACCACCAGAAGACCGCGCTGGCCGGGAACAGCGCCAGGAAAAAACGGGGCCGGGAGCAAAGGAGGCAGGTCCCCTTCCGCCTGCGGGAGAGACCGTTGAGAACAAGGATACAGCCGAGCCAGAGGGGGAAGAAGGTATAGCGCTGCTGAGGCTCGAAAAAGACGAAACGGTTCCAGGCCAGGACCCAGAAAAGCCCAACCATTCCTGCTCCCAGCCAGCCCCACCACGGGAAGGGGCCGCCCCTTGCGCCGGCCTGCCCTGCCTCCCCGTCACAGGTGAGGAACCGGCGGAGGAAAGGAAAGCAGACCCCGGCGACAAAGCCGATGAGCAGCAGAAAGACCGGCCAGCTGAAAGGGGCATGAACGACATATCTGGTCGTCGGCGGAAATTCCATGTACTGACCGAGAGGCCCGCCACGGTAGAGGATACCGGCCAGCGGCGTCAGGCAAAGCAGTGCGGCGATCAGGCCGAAGTGCAGCGGCGGGAGCCTGCCGGTCCGGACCTGACCCGATGGGCTGTGGTTGTCAGTCATCGGTCTTCCGTTTTCAGCAGTTCAGGTGTTTAGCCCGAAGGCTATGAGCAGAATCTGTTTTCTGTTCCGGCTTCCGGTACGGCCAGTACGGGAAATATCTCATCGAAATCGAAATCATCCTCAGCTTTTTCGGCTTTTAGTCAGTTAGGTTCTTCAAGCCCCAAGCCGGCTGCTTCTCCTGTTCTCTGTCACCTGTCCTCCGGCTTCTGCCTTGCACGTGCGCCCCGCCTATTTCCTGACCCAGGAGGCCAGCGGCTCGGAATCGAATATGCAGCTGGTTATCGGCCGCCACTGGCAGATGCCGCTGATCTCCACCCCCTGTTGAATAATGGAGACCGGCCGGTCCTCCGAAACCACGACCCCGATGACGCCGTCCCGCTCCGCCGTGAAGCGCAGGGCGGAGTTGTACCTCGCCCCGCGGGCCCGGTCCTCCCCGGGAATAGCCCGGCCGTCCAGCAGGCAGGCGAAGCCGTAGAGGCTGCAGTCCACGCCGATATGCAGGGCCCCGTCCAGCCTGCTCAGCGATTTGGCCAGTTCCAGGTGATCTTCCTGCGTCAGGTCAAGGTAGCGCGTCAGCTTTTGCCCGGAAATGTTCACCGGCACCCGGTTCAGGTCGATGATCAGGGTGCAGCCGTGCTCCATTTTCTGGGCATAATGGACCAGGCTGGTGGCAACTTTGAAAATCCTGCTGCGCACCGAATGGGACAGCGGGCAGTCCAGCAGGGCTTCTTCCAGTTCCACCAGCTTGGCCCGATAGGTTGTCGAATGGAAGCTGCCCTCCGAAAAACTGCAGATGCGCTGGCCGTTGATCTTCAGGAAACCGTGCCGGCCGCGGAATTCGGCGGCCAGAAAAAACTCCGGCAGCGGTTCCCGGACGATGCCGAGAATGGCCTTGCCGTCGGTGACCAGCTTGTATTCCGTCCGCTCGACGGTCAACAGCAGCTTGCGGACATGCTTGAAATTGTTGAGTTGCGGCCGCTCCTCCTCCTGGAACTGGATGAGAAAAAAAATGTCGCCCAGGTACTTGGGGTCGATGATAACCAGCTCTCCCCGGGGCCAGTTGCCCTCCTCCCTCGTTTTGGAAATCCCCAGCACCGCGTCGAGAACAGGATAAATGCGGACCTGGGAGTCCCAGCCCAGATACCGATTCATCTCGTCGACGATGTGATCGCGCACCGCGTGGGTGGCGTACTCCCGGAGAAAATTGCCTGAAATGCCGGTGTACAGGGTCTCCCCTTTGGCGATGTCATGGGAAAAGCGCCAGGCCGCATGTTCCAGCCAGCGCTTGGTCGGACTCGCCGAGCACAAATCGGGATGATGTTCGGTGAACCAGCGCTGGTAGTAGACCGGCGCAGAATAGCCGCCGTAGGAAATGAGCCCGGACAGCTCAAGGTCCTGCTCGGACTGGACATACCGGGAATCGGCCTGCTCTCCTGCCGAGGCGAACTTCCGCCGCCACGCGTCGCTGTCCAGGTACTGCTTGCTGAACCGGGGGCCGTGGCCCTGCAGCAGGTTCTGAGGGTCGCAAACCAGCAGTTGTCCGTCGGGGCGCAGACAGTAAATGACCGCGACCCGGCTGGTTCCGGAAAAATGCGACAGCCCGTCGCGGAGGCCGTCCAGCGTGTCGCTGAGGCATCTGTTGACAAACCATTCCTGCTTGCTTCTGCTCATTCGTCCGCCAGTCAACCTTCAACCTCCTCCATTCCCGGTACGGCAGCCGGACAGCGTCGGGGACCGCTTCTCACCCCTGCCGGCCGTACAGTTTACGCAGCTCAATCTTGGCCTGTTCCAGGATGCGCTTCCGGTCAGGATCGAGCTTGGCCCCCGCCCGGTTGATATAGAACACCAGCATGGACATGGCGGAACGAAACGGCGGCGATTTGCGGCGGACGCTGGAATCGGCCGATTTCTTCAGCGACCGGGCGATGCGGGCCGGATCCTTCCACGTAAAAACGCCCTCTTCGAGGTCAAGGGCGTTGCTTTCCCGCGTAACCTGCGCGGACCAGTCGGCGGGAGGGGATTGCGCCGTTTTCCGGGTCACCGCCGCCTCCTTCCCGCTGTTCTGAGCATCCCCATTTGCCGGCCAGTGGTCCCTGCCGGCGCCCTACCCCAGCGGCGGCGTCCGGTGGACAAAAAGCCGCAACGGTTCGGTTCCGGTATTGCGGGTGCCGTGCTCTCCCTGGGGCGGAACGAAAAGATAATCACCGGGCTCGACGGGCTGCCATTTCCCGTTGACGTAGGTCTCGCCTTTTCCCTGGACGACAAAAATGGAATCGGCGTTCTCTTCGTGGGTATGGATGGGCGTATCGCTGCCGGGAGCGATCTCGATCAGAAACACATCGGCCTGCCCGCTTCCGGGGTTGGTGATGAATATTGCGGTCCTGACATTGTCGAACACGGGATGCTTGGTGAAAATCATTTCCCGGTGGGGGAAAAATTTCGTCTCCATGGCCGTCCTCCTTGCTGGTGGTTTATTCGGGGGCCGCCCGGATATCATGACAGGCAGTCGGGCGGCATGCTGTCGCACAGCAGCAGGTCGATTTCACTCACTTTTTTGTCGACCTGTTTCGCCGCGGCGCGGACAGCGGTGCGCAGCCCCTCTTCGATGACCGGATGATAGTAGGGCAACGTGAGCAGGGAAAAAACCGTCATGTTCTGCTGAATCGCCATGGCCAGCAGGTGGCCGAGGTGCTCCCCGGCCGGAGCCGCCATCTCCGCCCCCAGCACCGCGCCGCTCTCCCGATCGGCATACAGATGCAGCAGGCCGTGGTTGCTGTTGCTCATGCGGGCCCTGGACTGGGCGCCGAAATCGAACGCGCCGGTCACCGTCTTTTCCCGGTCCAGTTCGGCGAAACCCTTGCCGACCCTGACGATGTTGGGATCGCTGAAAGCAACAGCCAGCGGCACCCGCCTCCTGAAGCAGTGAACGGCGTCGTGGGTGGCATTGTAGCCGGCAATATGCCCTTCGTCGATGGCCTCGTGCAGCAGGGGAAGATGGTTGTTGGCGTCGCCGGCGATGAACACCGGCAGGTCGGCGATCTGCATGCTCTCCGGATTAAACGGCGGCAGGCCGTGTTCATCCAGTTCAATACCCAGGTTCTCCAGGCCGAGATCCGCTATGTTGGGGCGCCGTCCCATGGTCAGCAGCACCTTGTCGACCAGGGACTCGGTCCCGGCGACGACGATTTTCAGTTGGGCGCCGGCCTCGCCCAGTTCGGCCCGGGTGCCGAGATGCAGGTCGATTTCGCGGGAAACGGCCGCCACCGCGGCCTCGTTCACTTCCGGGTCGGTGAGGCCGCCGATGAACTGTTTTTCATCCACACCGGTCACCCGGATGTCGATGCGGCTGAGGGCCTGGGCCAGCTCCAGTCCGGACGGCCCGAGACCGATGACCGCCATGGCATCGGGCAGATCGGTCTGATAAAAGAGATCTTCGGTGGTCAGGATGCGGTCCCCGAACGCTTTCCAGGCTCCGGGGACGATCGGGCTGGACCCGGTGGCGATGATGACCCGGCCGGCGGTGATGGTTTCGCCCCCGACCTCGATGGTATTCCGGTCCCTGAAACGCGCCCGGCCGCTGATGCTTTTATCGCCCAACCGGTCGGTGGCCCGTTCCATGCCCTTGACGAATCCGTCGCGCATGCGCATGACCCGTTCAAGAACAGCCCGCCGGTTGACCCGCAGCCGCTCAACGCCCTCCATGCCGAGATCGGCCATCAGCCCGCGGCTGTAACACCCGTTTGCCGCCTCGATCAGGACCTTGGTCGGCATGCAGGCGACCCGGGCGCAACTGGTTCCGTAGGGACCGGCATTTATCAGAATGAAACTGGCGGTCGCTTTCCGCACCTGGCTCAGGGCGGACAGGCCCGCACTGCCGGCGCCGATAATTGCCACATCAACGTTCCTGGCCATGCCGTCTCCTCCGGGGCAGCGCCCCGATCAATGCTCAGTTCGGTTTCGGTTCGGAAGGGTCCTTGCCGATCAGCGGGATGTGCAGCAGTTCTATTCCCTCTTTCCGCAACATTATTTCCTGGTCGGCGGTGGCTGTCCCACGGATGTTGCGCGGCTCGGAAACGCCGTACCGCATCTTCAGGGATTCTTCCGCCAGCCTGGGGCCGACATCGTTGAAGTTCTTTTCCACGAAATGGCGGACCGTGCGGAGAAACCGCACCATCGTCGCCGGGGTAATCTCCTGTTCACCTTCCGCCGGCTTGCTGGCTCTCCCGCCGCACCCGGAATAAACAGCCACCGGCGACAGAATTTTCCGAACCTTCTCCCCCCCGCAGCGCGGACAGGCTATCAGGCCCAGATCATTCTGCCGGTCGAAATCGACACGGCCTGCGAACCATCCTTCAAACTGGCAGCCGCATTTGCATTGCAAGTCAAAAACGATCATACTCCACGTCTCCAACCATCCTGAAGCCTGCTTTTCTCTATTATGCCATAAATAACCTTGTATTTAAAGGCGCTTGTCAACATACCGCCTCCTCCCTCCCCTTTCGACGGACCGGCGCGGTACAAAAAATTGTACCCTGTATGATGTTTCCTCCGCTCCTCCTAACTCCCCAATATCCGGACATGAATGGAATACTCTATCATTGTCCGCTGCCTGCTGTTGTATGCTCTATCCTGCACAATTCCCTCCGCCGGGCGGACCCCACCCCTTCCCTTCGATTTATTTTTACCATTTAAATCAATATGTTAATAAATACTTCCGTGATTGGCACCTTCTTTGCTTCAGGTTGCCCCGAGTCAGCTGACGACGAGATTCATGTTGAGCCGAATGATGGACAGCAGGTTTCCGTCGGCCGGCTCAAGCGCTGCCCTGCGGTTGCGGAAACCCGGGAAGCACCAGCGGGGCGGACCATCTGCAAAATTTTCCCCAATTCATTTTCCACCCAATCAGAGAGAGGAGGGAGTCCAGCCATGAAGATAAAAACAGTACCTTTCCTTCTTGCCGTTGCCGGGGCGTTGCTGATCACGGCCACAGAAGGATTCTCCTTCGGCAGCTTCGGCACAAACGTGAATACCGCCTGCAGCCCGGTTTCTCCTTATGACGGGGACTGTATGTTATGCCACGTCGGAGACTTCGGCGATCCCACTCCGGCCAAGGACGCCTATCTGGCAGGGGGCACGACATTGACTGATTTTTTCTGTCCAACCGGCCCGGCCTGCACCGACAATGACGGTGACGGGTATGCGGTGGATGGCGGTGAATGCGGACCCGTTGACTGCGACGACACGGATCCGGCCGTCAATCCGGCCGCCGCGGAAAATTGTACCGACAACTTTGATAACAACTGTAATGGCCTGATAGACGATCAGGATCCGGCGGCGGTTGGATGCCTGTCCTGCACCGACAATGACGGTGACGGGTATGCGGTGGATGGCGGTGAATGCGGACCCGTTGACTGCGATGACAATGACGGGGGAATCAACCCCGGCGCATTTGACGTGCCCAATAACGGCATAGATGAGAACTGCGACGGGGTTGACAGCGTCGATCCTTCCGACCTGGATAACGACGGTGACGGCTTTACCCCGGCGGAAGGCGACTGCGACGATACCGACAGCGAAATCAATCCCAATGCAATTGAATTCTGCACGGACGGTATTGATAACGACTGCAACGGGCTGATTGACGCCCAGGATCCCAACGGGGTTGATTGTCCGCAAACCTGCACCGACAACGATGGCGACGGCTATGCCGTCGAGGGAGGCGAATGCGGCCCTGTTGATTGCAACGACGCCGATCCGGACATCAATCCCGGCATGACGGAGACCTGTGACGATATCGATAATGATTGTGACGGCGAAATTGACGAGGGCTGCGACACGGCCTGCCCTGATGCCGATAACGACGGTTATCGGGACGCTGCCTGCGGCGGGACCGACTGCAATGACAATGATCCGACGATCAATCCCGGTGCGGCCGAAATCTGCGGCAACTCCGTTGATGAAAACTGCAACGGCTTAAGCGACGATACCTGCCTGACCTGCCCGGACGGAACCCTGCTTGTCATCAAAAAAGCGAAATACATCGCCGAAGCCGACATGCTGCAGATCAAGGGGCGGGCAACGGTCGGAACCACCGTCACCGTCATGGACGCCAGCACGGGTGAAGTCCTGGCCGAAGGAATCAAGGTCAAGGGCGGTAAATGGAAAGCCAAAATCAAAAACATCGGCGGCGCACCCGGACATGTCACGGCCACAACCTCCAACGGCTGTGCAGTGGACCGGGAAGTTGAAGCCGCCGGGAAAAATCATCCCAAGGATGACGATGATGAATATGAAGAGGATGAACACCATGACCGTCGGGCCAAGAAACAACACATGCCAGAATAACTGACCCCCCCCCGTTTCATACCCCGCCCCAACGAGGGAGGGCCGGACGGCCCTCCCTCGCCTTTTCCTGGTGCTGCCGACCGGGATTTATGCTTCCTCATCATAAACAGCTTCCTTTTTGCCGCACCTTTCTTGTATAATTTTTTAAATTGCGAGGGAAATAAATGCCCTTTTCATTCCTCCCCATGACACTTTTCTGAAAACGGACCGTATGCCGATGCATGATCCTTTTCCATCGGGCCGGAAGCTCTTCGGCCTCCTGTCGTCTCCGGCGGACGGATTCTTTTCCCTAAATATCCCCGGTTCTCCCTGTTCCCCTTGCCGCCCGCCCGCTGAACGAACAAAATGATCTTCCGCAATCTCCGCATAATTTTCCGCATAGGCCTGGTCATTGCCTTCTTCTGCTTTCTGATGGTTTCCCTCGGCGTTCTGCAGTATTTCAGCTTGAAGATGATCAACACCAGGCTGGAACAGTTGGTGTATCATACCTACGTCAAAACGGAACTGGCGCAGGACATGCGCTTTCTGGCCCGGCACAAGGCGGTCCTGATCCGCAATGTTCTTCTCGTTGAAGATAAGGAGGAAAAGGAATTTGAACTGCAGCGCATCCGCACGGAAGAACAGGAGTACAACGAAACCCTGACCCGGCTCACTGCCCTGCTGGAGGACGGCGACGAGAAAGCCCTCCTGGAAAAAATCGTAGCCGGGCAGAACGAAACCCAACTGCTCTGGGACCAGGTCATCGAGCTGGGCATGAACGGCCGGGCGGCCGAAGGGATGCGGCTTTTGGTCGACGAAGTCCGCAGCCGGCAATGGGGCTGGCTGGACAGCCTCAACGACATGGTGGAACTGCAGAGCGCCTATGCCAGGGAGAATTACCTGCAGGCCATGGCTTCGTCCTCCAGGACCGTGAAAATTCTCGTCCTGCTGAACCTCCTGGCCTTAGCCCTCGGGCTGTTCTTTGCCATCGCCGTCAGCCGCAGCATAACCAGACCGCTGTCGGATTTTACCGCCAAAGTAGAGAAAATCGCCCAGGGAGACCTGTCCGTCCAGGTCCTGTACGACAGAAAAGACGAAATCGGCCTCCTCGGCGAAAACATCAACCGCATGGTGGCGCTGCGCAAAAAATACGAGGAGGAGTTGGAGGCCTACCGGCTGCACCTTGAAGAACTGGTTGACCAGCGGACCGGGGAACTCGACCGGCAGCGGGAACGGTTCATTTCCCTGCTCATCCACGATCTCAAGGGCTCCATCACCCCTGTTCTCGGTTTTACCAGGCGGCTGAAGGAGGGCAAGGCCGGGACCCCCGAAAACACCCTCGCCTACCTGGAGACCATTGAAAAATCCGCGCTGCAGCTCCTCGAAACAATAGAGAAGACTTCAACGGACCTGCGGGACAAGTCGGCCCTCGATGAATTTCATCCCCAGCAGCTGGACCTGATCAACCTGACCCGCACCATCGCCACCGGCTTCTTCCCCAAAATCGACGAGAAGCGGCTTACGATCTCCATCAATAATCTCCAGCGGGACGACTGGGACCAACTCAGCCCCCTCATGATCACGGGCGATCCCGCCCAGCTCAGGACCATGATCGAAAATCTGCTCGGCAATGCGATCAAATATGCCAGGCAGGTGATTCAGGTGGAAATGGAGCAGACGGAGGATGCGGCACTCCTCGCCGTCTCCGATGACGGTCCCGGCATTGCCGAGGAATATCAGAAGAAAATTTTTGAACAGTATTTCCAGGTTCCCGGCAGTCAGAAAGGCACGGGCATCGGCTTATTCAGTGTTCAGAAGGTGGTGGAGCAGCACCGGGGAACCATTGATGTCCATTCCCGGCCCGGCCAAGGGGCCTGTTTCATAGTCCGGCTCCCGGTCCGGGCGGCGACTTCCACGGCCTGACGGGACGGCGGAACGACCCGCGGCCGGTGGTGAGTTCACCGGCCACCCCTTCCGAGGCCGTAGTCCGCAATTTTTTTTCGCAGGGTCGTCGGGGAAATTTCAAGAATCCGGGCGGTCCGGGTGATGTTCCAGTCGTTCTCCTCCAGACTTTTTTTTATCTGAACCTTCTCGGCATGCGCCAGGGTCACCGGAACCGCCTCCTCTTCCTGCTCTGACCTGGGAGAAGGGAGAATGCGCAGATCATCGGCCCCCAGGGTCCGCCCCTTGGCCAGGGCGCAGGCGTTCATCAGCACATTTTCCAACTCCCGGATATTGCCGGGCCAGTCGTACCCCATCAGCCATTCCATGGCATCCCGATCCACGCCCACCGGTGCTATTCGCAGTTTGCTGCTGATCCTGGCCAGCAGGTACTCAACCAGGAGCGGGATATCGCTCATCCGTTCACGCAGGGGAGGCAGACGCACTCTCGCCACCGACAGCCGGTAAAAAAGATCTTCCCGGAATGTCTCCTGGGCGATCAACTGGCGCAGATCCTTGTTGGTCGCCGCAACGATGCGGGCCCTGAACGGAATCGACTCCAAACCTCCCACCCGGACGAACTCCTCTTCCTGCAGAACCCGCAGAAGCTTGCCCTGCAGGTCAAAGGGCATATCGCCGATCTCGTCGAGAAAAACGGTCCCGCCGGCCGCATGCTCGAGCTTGCCGGTTTTCCGTTTGTCCGCCCCGGTAAACGAACCCTTTTCATGACCGAAAAACTCGCTTTCCAGCAAAGTGGGCACCACCGCCGAACAGTTGACCGCCACAAACGGCTGTCCGGGAGCACCGGCCTCGTGCAGAATGCGGGCCGCCAACTCTTTGCCTGTGCCGCTCTCGCCCTGTATCAGTACCGTCACCCGGTTGCGGGCCAGAAGTCCCAGTTGTTTATGGATTTCGATGATGGCGGGATGATCCCCGATCATCTCCCACTCGGCGACATTCAGTTTTGCGGCATCCGGTCCTGCCCCCTGCTGCTTCTTCCTGCCGATGAACAGCATTACCTTGGCGAGCAGGGCAGCCAGGTCATCGAGATCAAGGGGTTTTTTCAGATAATCATAGGCACCCTGGAGCATGGCCTCAACAACCTGCCTGTTGTTGGGCTCACCGGTCATGATGACGACCGTATGGCCGTTTTCCACCAGGAAGGGCAGGAGTTCCAGGCCGCTCTGGTCGGGAAGATTGAGATCCAGCAGGACCAGGTCCGGCTGGAACGAGCAGGCCAGTTCCCTGGCTTCGGCGGCACTGTAGGCCGAGCCGGTTTTATACCGCGCGGAACCGAGCTGCAGCTCCAGGGACCGGCAGAGGGCATGGTCATCATCAACAATAAGAATGGTATTCATGCTGCAAATTCAGTGGGCGGCAAATGGATGGTAAAGACAGAACCCCGTGTGACATTTTTTTCAGCAAATACCGTGCCACCGTGCTGCTCGACAATTTTCCGGACATTGGTCAACCCCAGGCCGGTCCCTTGCCGGCGGGTGGTGAAAAAAGGCTGGAACAGCCTCTCACGGTGCCGTTCCTGAATTCCCGGTCCTTCATCGGCGACCTGGATCGCGAACCAGGGCTTTCCGCCTTCCATTTTCCTGGCGGAAAGGGTTATCCTGCCGCCCGGGGGCGAAAACTGGATGGCGTTGTCAACCAGGCCGGTCAGGGCGCGAACCATGAGTTCGCGGTCCATGAACAGCTCGACGTCCCCCAGTTGGTCATCAATATCCAGGGTCAGTCCCTTTTCCCTGACATTCCGGCCGATGGCCTGCTCAACCTCCCCGCATAACCGGGCAAAAGAGAGTTTTTCCGGTTTCAGCGTCAGGGGCTTGCTGTAATGCAACAGTTCGTTGAGCATCGTTTCCAGGCGCTGCAACTGCTGCAGGGAGATCTCCGCCAATTCCGAATGGACCGGGTCGCCGGCCACTTTTTTGCGCAAGGCCTGCAGGTTGATCCTGATCGAGGACAACGGGCTCTTCATTTCATGAGCCATGCCGGAGCTTAATTCGCCGACCGCGGCCAGGGACGCGGTATTGATCACCAGCCGCTGACTGACTTCAATTCGATCCAGCATCTGGTTGAAGGCCTCCCCCACTTCCTGCGTCTCCCTGTCCGCAAAGGCGGGCGCCCGCTCCTTGTAGTTCCCCGATGAAATATCCTTGGCCACCTGGGCGAGTTGACGGAGGGAGAGAGACAGGCTCCTCGAACTGAACATCGAAATGAAAAAGACGATGACCAGAGTGAACAGACCTATAACGATGGCACTCAGGGCGAGATGGCGGGGGAGGCGAAAAACTTCCGCCTCGTCGATCTCCGCCACCAGAAACATGTCTATCTGCGGAAACCGGGCGGAAACGCCCAGAACGGGCACGCCCCGCCAGTCCAGGTAGCGCAGGACAGACGTGCCCGGCTCGGAGAGCAGCCCGGCCGAACCTGTGCCTTTTTTGCCCAGGAGTTCTGAAGAGCCCCGCGGGGGGGCAATGTAGCGCCCGTTCCTTGACAGGACATAGATCTTCCCGGTTTCTCCAAGCCCGCTGTCGTCCTGTGTCAGCCTGGACGCCAGCCGGTACAGGTCGAGAACGCCGACAATGTATACTCTGGAGCCGCTGTTGGCAAAGGACTGGCCGACCTGGGCAATAACCTCGTTCCCGGTAAAGTCCAGTTCATCGGCGACAATCAGGTCGTTGCTGCCCTCCAGACGTTCCCGCAAGGCCGGTGGGGGATTGAGAATGTCATCGGTGATCTTGGACGCCGCGATAATTTCCCAGTCGTCATTGTAGATGAATATTGATTTATAGTAATTCTCACGGCTGCGAAGGGCGTCGAGCACATGGCAGAGAGGTGTGTTCTGGTCCGGCGGAGGCTGATGGCTCTGACAGAGCGTCCTGATGCAGTGCGACGAACTGGCGGTGAAAAAATCTTCCTGCAGCCCTTCGAAAATTCTGGTCGAGCCGCTGTACCGTGATTCCAGCACGGCAACCAGGTGTTCCTTTTCTCCCTCCTCGATCTCCCGCACGATCCAGAAATATCCCTGGACGGCCATGGCCAGGAGAGGAACCAGGCCGACAAAAGCCATCCACCAGAATATCCGTTGGGCAAGACTCTTCGGCTTCATAGTACAGGTGCCCTTGCGGGAAACCGACAGTTTTTGCTCATCCAAATCAACCGAACAGGAGATGACTTGTCCGACCGATTTTTTCCGCTGAACAAAAAAAGCGATATGATCGCCCATCCATCATTAACCCGGGATGACCGGGAGGATAAGAATCATTATATGATAAATTGGAATAAATTGCAGTATAAGGATTTTTGAACCCGGGAGGCCGGAAGGCCATAAATTCGAAATGCGCCATGATTGCGCGGGGGTTCCTCAAAATGCATCTGCCCGGCCGCGGATAGAGGCCGGGCAGATGCTTATTGCCGTTCCCGATTGTCTCCTACCGCAACCCGGGAATCTGATAGGTATGAATGTAGTCAATCACCCCTAAGTCATCATCCGCCATCGCCGTGAATCCGGTGATATCGCTGCCGCTGAAAGGTTCCGAACCGAATACGGTGCTGAAAATGTTCATATCGGTTTCCCGCCAGTTCAGAGGATCAGCCTGCTGCACCAGCACGGTCACCTCACCGTCATAGGTCGCTGGAGTTCCGCTGCCGGCCGGCGACTCCACATTACCACGGTTTGCGAACGTATTTCCCCGTTGGTATTGATTCATGTGCGCCCCGAAATTGAAATAAATGGGGTTTTTGGAATAATCAACGGCACCGGGGACCGGTTCCTGGTTTTCGTCATATTCGCTGTAGCCGACGACCATGTTGATGCCCATGATGGAATTGAGATAAACAATCTTGTCGATGTTCAATATCCCGGTCTTGTCCGCCGCAGCGGCCAGGAAGGAGGCACTGAACGGGAAATCCTCCCCGGCGCAGACATCACCTTCAGCCTGCTCGACTATCCCGGTCCACTGTTCACAGACGATGTCCGCCGAACAGGGGTCCGTCTGGACGACCAATCCGCCCTCCGCGTCGCGGTACGTATAGTAGGTCACGATATTGGACGCGTCAACCAGGTGGCCGAGACCGAAACTCTGCAGATGGGCGATGTCGATGGTGGGCCGCAGGGCCTGGGACGGACCGTCTTCCAGTTCGAGCAGCTTCCACAGCGGGATACCGCCCTGAATTGAATTGTCAATGGGGGTTCTGTCCACTCCGGCGGTAATCAGGTGGCCGTCCTTTATCAGCTTGAGATACAAGGCCAGGTTTTCCTTGGGCGAGTCGATGGCCTTGGTTACCTCCCCGATCAGTAACGGCGTCCCGTCAGGATTGGTGAGGAACTCATCATAGACGTCGGTGGTCAGCAGCAGCCGGCCCGAGGCATCGAGCACAATGTTTTTGGCCCGGTTGATCGCCATGACGGCCTCGTCAAATGAGGCGTCGAGAACCGCCTGGGGCGCCCGCCCCAGGTTGAGCCTGCCGAAGGAGACCTCCTGGATCAGGTCGGGATAGGAGATGTCCGTGTAGTAGGTCACCCCGTTCCAGGTTTCCCCGGCGGCGATGAAGATGTCGGGCGCGACCTCGCATTCGGTGCGCTCCCAGGTCGCATCATAGGTCATGATGATGGGAAGGAGATTGTCGGAGAGCCCGGTTTTGGAGGAAATATCCCCCCACTGCTCGAAATTGGCCACCGGCTGCACGCACTGGCTCGGATAGGGCGCCGGATAGTAGATGGTGCCGGTCACGGGATTGGGGATGTATTCCCCGGTTTCCTCATCGATAATGGTGTAGCTGGCAAATTCCTCTGACAACTTCGGCTCCCCGCCCACGGCCGGGGCGGTGGTCCAGGCCTGCTGCGGAACATCATAATAAACAATGCCCGTTGCCGGATCGGTCCACTCACCCGTGGTCATGATCGGATCGCCGTTGGCGTCCACGGCCGGCACATTTTTGCTCCCACCGCCCAGATAGCGCAGGATGACAAAGAGGTCCCCGTACAGGCTTCCGGTTGTCGCATCCGTTCCGGGCTCTTCAATCGGCGTGCCGCCTCCTTCCTCTCCGCCACCTCCGCCTTTAAAGTCTCCGTCCCCTCCCATGTAGCCGTTTCCCGCTCCCGCGGCGGAAGCGATGGAAAAAACAAACAGCAATACAAATAGACATTTTGTTCCGTACATATGTGCCCCCTCCAATACTTCATTTCTCCTTATGCCGGATGACGCAATACGCCAAAACGGCGACTCTTCGTGGCAACTGTATTTTTGTCCCGTTCACCTCCTGTTTGAGCCTTTGTCCATGGTTATCCGTCGGGAGAAGCAGTATCGGCATTTTTGACGGGATGTGTATTCCGCTCACCGCTCAGACCGGAACGGCATCCGCTGTTCCCCTGACAGGGTCTGACAACACCTCCTGTCAACACAACTTCTTTTGATTCTTTGTAAACATCAAGAAATATGCCAAAGGGAAAAATTCCCAAATTTCCGGAAAAACAACGGCCTGACACGGATGATGCGCCGGGACCGGCACCCTCACCAACCGGCTGAGAGCCGGGATTCGGCGGCGGGAATTGCGTTGGCAAAAATGGCCGTCATTGTCTGCTGATTCTTCTCCGGATCACAACCCGGACAAAAGGGCAGCCATCCCTGACCCGCCAGTTTCTGTCGAGAAAGTCACCAGAAACTGGCGGGTCAAGACAAACCCCCATACCAGGTACGGCGCAATTGCCGGAGGGAAATAAAAGTTGAACAGGCTTGCGGCTGTATGCCGGAGACAGAGACGTTGAATACGCCTCCTTGCAAGTGAGAGGGGTCGGGGCGCTCTTCGCTCCAGGTAAAGCAAAAGTCAGCAAAAGCGCTGAAAATATACCGGCCTTGACCGGCAAGGTCCCTTCCGCGGGACAGACAAGGGGGTATGGAGGTCCGTGGCTCAGTGGGCCTTCAGTCCCTCTTTTTCAATCAGTTCAATGCCGTACTCGACGGCAATGGCATAGGATATATTGGTATTGGCTGCGACCGTTTTGCTGCCGTCGGTGTATTCGCGGGAGGCCTCCAGCGGGTCGAAACGCCCGTTGATGATGCCGACGACCAGGCCGTCGGCGACGCTGATCAGCGGACCGCCGCGGTCTCCGTCGTGCACCATGGTGTCGAACAGCAGCAGTCGGCTCTGATTGTTGGAAAGCACCTTGGCCGAGATAACGGCGCCCATGGCCACCAGGGTGTGCAGGGTCTGGTGGCCGAAGGAATAGCCCATGGTCATGACGCTGCCGCCCAGGCACATGTTTTCCGCCGTGCCGAGAAAATGATCAGGCAGGCGCATCTCCATGGGCTGGTCGATCCTGAGCAGGGCGACATCCCGGTCCGGATTGCGCTGGACGATGCGCACCGGCAGCGTGGTCACCCGTTTCTGACTGACGGGGGTAAAATCAGCGCCCTGATCGCCGGGCACCACCAGCAGTTTTCCTTCCCTGGGCAGGATGTGCGCGACGGTGAGCAGATAGCCCGCCTCGTGGACGAGAAAGGCCGTGCCGAGAAAATGCACGGCCTCACCCTGCTGCCGCATCACCATCATACAGCCGCCGCTGAATTTCAGGCAGATCGTCTGTAACATGCTTCCTCCGGTACTTTTAGCGCCCTTTCCTTTTCAAAATCAGGAACGGCAGGGTTTGTCGATCCCTATTTCAGTCCTTCCAACCACCCGGCGACCCGTTCCTCGTGGGTGCGCATCCAGCGCAGCGCTTTTTCGTACGGGTACAGGCCCTGGTCCGCCTGATTCCATACCATGAACGTTGCCGCTTCCTCCGGGGTCCAGGCAAAACGGTCCAGGAAGGCATGCACATCGGGCATGTCCTCCCTGAGCCCCGGCCGCACCATGGTGTGAATCGATTCAAAACCGCTGAAGATCCGCTTCGGATCGTCCAGGAAGCGCAGGCTCCAGCGGGCAAACATCCAGTGCGGGGTCCAGCCGGTGACCACGATCCATTCCTGGTGGCGGATGGCCCTGGACAGCTCGGCGGTCATCGACTCCTCGCTGCCTTCGATCAACCGGTAGTCAAGCAGGCCATAGGCCGCCAGCGCCTCCCGCGTGCGCTGCATGATGCCCGCTCCCGGGTCGATGCCGACGATCCGGCCCCGGAATTCAGCCCCGTACCTGCCCAGGTCCGCAATGGATTCGGCCCTGATATAGGGACGAACCCGTCGTCCCTGGGGATCGGTCTGCCGCCCCACACCGACATCGGGGACCACCAGGCCGATGCGCGCCCCCTCCAGGTTGGGGCCGAGATCAACCATCTGCCCGCCGTAGCGGTCGAAATACTCCGCATGGGTGACCGGCAGCCAGGCCGAAAGCATGGCGTCCGCGCGCCCTTCGGCCACGGCCCTCCACATATCCTCGGCCTCCATGCGCTGCAGGACAACCCGGCAGCCGAGTTTCTCCTGCAGCACCGCCTGTGCGACGTGGGCCCCGGCAACCGAGGATGACCAATCCGTGTAGGCCAGGTTCACCACCAACCGGTCCCGGCCCACGGCCGGATCTCCGGTGAACAGGACGAGCGCCGGCAGCAAAAGAAAGACAATGATCCGAATCAGGGAATGCACTCGGTACCTCCTTGGTAAGCAAGGGCCATTACCAGAAACGACGGCGTCCATACGTCGGCAGCTTTTCCGTCGGACGGGCGCGGCGCTCCACGGTTTTGGCATCTCCGGTAAAAATCTCAAAGGTCTGCCCCTCCTTGTACTCGGCCAGGCCCTTGTGCAGGGCAAAACACATCCCGAGCAACACCAGCGAAAAAGGCAGGCCGGTTGAAATCGCCGCCGTCTGCAGGGCGACCAGGCCGCCGCCGAGCAGCAGGACGGCCGCCACGACACCCTCCAGGATGGCCCAGAACAGCCGCTGGATGACCGGCGGCTCCGGGTTGCCGCCGGCCGTTATAATGTCGATGACCAGGGAGCCGGAGTCCGACGAGGTGACAAAAAAGGTTGTCACCACCAGGATCGCCAGAAGCGAACTGAGCGTCCCCAGGGGATAGTGTTCCAGCAGCTTGAACAGGGAGACGGGGATGTTCTCCTGCACCGCCCTGGCGATATCGCCGGCCCCGAACATTTCGATATTGATGGCGCTGTTGCCGAAAACGGTGATCCAGATGAAAGTAATCATGGTCGGGACAAACAGCACCCCCTTAATGAATTCCGCGATGGTGCGCCCGTAGGAGACCCGGGCGATGAACATGCCGACAAAGGGCGACCAGGAAATCCACCAGCCCCAGTAAAAAACAGTCCACCCCTGCTGCCAGTCCGTGGCCTCGTAGGTTTCGTTCCAGGTTGCCAGCTGCGGCAGATTCTGCAGGTAGAAGCCGATGTTTTCGAGCAGGGCCTTCATGATGAAGAGCGTCGGCCCCAGCAGCAGCACGAAGATCATCAGGCCGGCGGCAAAAACAATATTCAGTTGGCTGAGAAGCTTGATGCCCGCATCGATGCCCCGCACCACCGACCAGGTGGCCACCGCGGTAATAAGGGCGATCAGCGTCACCTGGACCCCGATGCTCTGGGGAATGCCGAAAAGATGGTTGAGCCCGGCATTGACCTGCTGCACACCCAGTCCCAGCGAGGTTGCCACGCCGAACAGGGTGGCGACCGTCGCCATGATGTCGATGATGTTGCCGATGGGGCCGTAAATCCTTTCACCGATCAGAGGATAGAAAACAGAGCGGATCGACAGGGGCAGCCCCTTGTTGAAGGAGAAAAAGGCCAGCGACAGTCCGACGATGGCGTAGACGGCCCACGGATGCAGCCCCCAGTGCAGGAAGGTAAGGTCCATGGATACCCGCGCCGCCTCGGCGGTGCCTGGCTCCACCAGGGGTGAGGCGACAAAGTGAAACATCGGTTCGGCCACCCCGTAAAAGAGGAGGCCGATCCCCATGCCGGCGGAAAAGAGCATGGAAAACCAGCCGATGGTGGAATATTCCGGCACCGCCTCCGCCCCGCCGAGGCGGATCGTCCCGAAGCGTCCGAGCAGCAGCGAAACAACATACACGAGGATGATGTTCATGGTCCAGACGAAAAACCATCCCGCGTAGGTGGCGATCAAGGTCTGGAGCCTGGAAAAAAAGTTGTCAACGTAGTTGTGAAAAACCAGCGTCAGGAGAACGAACAGCAGGATAAGTCCGCCCGAAGTAAAAAAAACCCATGGATGAACGTCGATGTGATACCAGTGCTTTTTATCGGCTGCGGCCGGATCATCGATCATGAAATACACCCCATGCAAGTCGGAATCTTCATTTGAAACAACATATTATATGATACTCCTCTCGAATGAAATTGCAAGTTCGGCAACAATTCCTATTCTCTTAAAAGAACAGGAAATTCATGACGGATGGCCTGCGCAATATGCAAACATGAGCCGCTTTCCCTTGACGCACTTCACTCAACCGACTAAATTTGGCCATTCGATTGAATTTAATTTGCGGGGCAACGCGTTGGCGACCTACGAAACCAGCAGAAAAACCAGGGCGGCATTGATCCATGCCGCCGGACAGCTTGCGGCGGAAAAGGGCTTCGCCTCGGTGTCGATCCGAGCCATCGCCCGCCGGGCCGGGGTCAATGCCGGCAGCATCCACTATCACTTCGGCGGCAAGGACAAACTGTTTGAGGCCGTTGTCCAGGAGGTGATGCAGGCCTGGAAAGACCATCCGGTCATCGATCTGCTGCAGCAGCACGATACCGCAACCCCCTTGGGGCAAGCACAGGTCATCCGCGCCATTGTCCATCGCAATATCTTTCTGCTCTTCAGCCGGGAGCTGCCCGACTGGCATTGCCGGGTGGTCTTCCAGGTCATGCGCAACGAGGGTCCGCTGCGGGAAATCTTCAGAAGGGAATTGCTGATTCCCACCCATGCCGCCCTCAGGGAATTATTCCGGCGCATCGATCCGGCCATGGACGACAGCGAGGCCTTTCTCCGCGATCTGATCATGAATACGCCGATATTTTTTCATGCCGACCGCATGGACCTCATCCTGGCCGATCTGCACGAAAAGCGGTACGAAAATCAATATCTGCGGAAAATGGAGGACCTCATCGTGCTGCAAACGCAACTGGCCCTCGGCCTACCACCCTGTTGACTGCCGAAGCCACCAATTCCTTGAGGATGCAAGACAACCGCATGAAGCCCCCGCATCGTCTCTCCCGCAGAACAGGCCTTGCCTTACCGTGGTGTGGGAAGAAAAAATCCCCCCTGACCGGAGAGGTGTTCACCCGGCTGATGATTTTTGCCGTCCTGACCCTTGCCGGCTGCGCTGCTGTCGGTCCCGACTATGTGCCGCCGGAAAGCAGCGCGCCGCCCGACTGGCACACCGGCCTCAGACAGGGATTATCGGGTGAAAGCATGGAGACCAGGCAGATGGCCCGCTGGTGGTCGACCCTGGAGGATCCGGTCCTGAGCCGGCTCATCGAACAGGCCGTCAGCAACAATCTCGATCTGAAGCAGGCCATGGCCAGGGTGCGCGAGGCCCGTGCCCGGCTCGGCATCAGTGAATCGGGACTGTTCCCCGTCCTTGATGCGGGCGGATCGGCAAGCAGGAGCAAATCCAGTGAAAACAGCGGCAGCGGGGCGACCCGCAGCTTCTACGCCGTCGGTTTTGACGCGGGGTGGGAGGTGGATATCTTCGGTGGCGTGCGGCGTTCGGTGGAAGCAGCCGAGGCGGACCTGGACGCCGGCAGGGAGGACCTGCGGGACGTGATGGTAACGCTGACGGCGGAGGTTGGCCTGAATTACCTTGATGTCCGCACCACGCAGCAACGACTGATTGCAGCGGAAAAAAACCTTGCCGTTCAACAGGAATCATACCACTTCATCGACTGGCGTTACCAGGCAGGCCTGAGCAATGTCCTGGAACTGCAGCAGGCCCGGTACAATCTGGAAAACACCCGGGCGCAGATACCCAGCCTGCGAAGCGCGCTGGAAGAGGCAAAAAACCGACTGGCCGTGCTGACCGGGGCTATCCCCGGCACCATTCATGAACTGCTGGCGGACGCACGTCCCGTTCCCGGACTGCCGCCAACGGTGGCCGTCGGGGTGCCCGCGGAAACCCTCCGGCAGCGGCCGGACATCCGCGGCGCCGAGCGCCGTCTCGCCGCCCAGACCGCCCGCATCGGGGCTGCCACCGCCGATCTCTACCCCCGGTTCCGGTTGAGCGGCTCCATCGGGCTGGAATCCCTCTCCTCAACGGATCTGTTCAAATCGGGCAGCGACGCCTGGAGCATAGTCCCCGCTGTTTCCTGGAATATTTTCGATGCCGGGGCCATCCGTCGGAACGTTGAAGTGCAGACGGCCGTTCAGGAACAGTTCCTGCTTGCCTACGAGGCGGCAATACTTGGCGCTCTCGAAGAAGTGGAAAATGCGCTTACCGCCTATGCCGAGGAGCAGTTCCGCCGGGAGCACCTGGCCGCGGCGGTCGAAGCGGCCCGCCTGGCAGAAGAACTTGCCGAGCAGCAGTACAGTGTCGGCCTCACCGACTTCACCACCGTCCTGGACGCGCAGCGGTCCCTCCTTTCCTTCGAGGATCAACTGGCCCAGAGCGAGGGCACCGTGACCGCCAACCTGGTTCGCCTCTACAAGGCCCTTGGCGGAGGGTGGAGTTCACTTGCAGAAGAATAATTCCCTAAAGGATGGTAACGTATGACCGGCCCCCATAAACAAGACGATTCTGACGTGCAGCGGACATTGTCCCTGGAGCCGCACCGGAAGAGAAGCAGGTATCTGAAGCATCTGCTCCTCTGGCCTGCGGTCCTCCTGGCAGTCGTCTTTCTCCTTTTCCAGTGGCAGGGGGGAAGAAAAGGCACGGCAGTCGAGTACCGCACCGTGAAGGCGCAGCGCGGCGACCTCACCGTCACCGTCACCGCCACCGGCAACCTGAAGGCGACCAACCAGGTGGATGTCGGCACCGAGGTTTCCGGGACCGTAGAATCCGTGGCCGTCGACTATAATGACGTGGTCAAGGCCGGGCAGGTGCTGGCGCGCCTCGATACCACCCTGCTCGAAGCCCAGGTGAGCCAGTCCAGGGCCGCGGTGGAATCCGCCCGGGCCAACCTGCGGCAGGCCGAGGCTGAAGTCATGGAAGCCAGACTTGAATTGATACGTTTTACCCGGGTCAGGGAACTCAGCGGCGGTAAAATTCCTTCCCAGCAGGATTTCGACCAGGCGGAAACTGCTCTCAAACGCGCCCTGGCCAACGAGGCCATGGCAGAGGCTAATATCGCCCAGGCGGAGGCCAAGCTGCGGCTCGACCAGACCAACCTGGAAAAAGCCATTATCCTGTCGCCCATCGATGGCGTGGTCCTTGCCCGCACCGTCGAGCCCGGCCAGACCGTGGCCGCCTCCCTGCAGGCCCCGGTACTCTTCACCCTGGCCGAGGACCTGACCAAAATGGAACTCCATGTTGACGTCGATGAAGCCGATGTCGGCCAGGTCCGGGACGGACAGCAGGCCACCTTTACGGTGGATGCCTACCCGAACCGGACCTATCCCGCCCACATCATCCAGGTACGGTTCGGCTCGCAGACCACCGACGGCGTGGTGACCTACCCGACGGTCCTCAACGTGGACAATTCCGATCTCTCCCTGCGGCCCGGCATGACCGCCACGGCGGATATCGTGGTCAACCAGATCAATGACGCCCTGCTGGTGCCCAACGCCGCTCTGCGTTTCGTCCCGCCGGCGCCGGAGGAAGAGGCAAGCGTGAACGCTTCGGGCGGCAGCCTGATCAGCAAACTTTTTCCCCGCCCCAGCCGGCCCCGCCAGCAGCAGAGAAACACCGGAATCGGGGCCGGCAAGGCCCAGCAGGTATGGACCCTGCGCAACAGCGAGCCCGTCGCCGTTCCAGTCACCATCGGCGCCACCAGCGGCATAATGACCGAAATTGTCGAAGGAGAGGTTGCCCCGGGCATGGAGTTGATCATCGAGTCGATCAGCAGGAAGAAATGATCATGTCGGCCCGGACACGAACAGAGCGCCCCCCCCTGGTGGAGCTGCAGGGCGTCACCAAGGTCTACGGCAGCGGCATGGCCGCCATGCCGGCCCTGCGCGGGGTTGATCTGCGCATCGCCGAGGGGGAGTTTACCGCGGTCATGGGGCCGAGCGGCTCCGGCAAATCGACCTGCATGAACATCCTCGGTTGCCTCGACACCCCCACCGGCGGCAACTACCTGTTCAAAAACATCAACGTCAGCGGGCTGACGCGCAATCAGCGGGCACTCCTGCGCCGCCACCATCTGGGGTTCGTCTTCCAGGGGTACAACCTGCTGAACCGCACCTCGGCCCTGGAAAATGTCGAACTGCCCCTGATCTACCGGGGCGTCAAGGCCCGCGAGCGCCATCACCGGGCAGCCGAGGCCCTGGCCGCCGTAGGCCTGTCCGGCTGGGAGCACCATACTCCGGGCGAGCTCTCCGGCGGGCAGCAGCAGCGGGTGGCCATCGCCCGGGCCATTGTCACCGAACCGGCCCTGCTCCTGGCCGACGAACCGACCGGCAACCTGGACACGGCCCGCAGCATCGAGATCATGGAACTGCTTACCTCCTTCAACCGGGAACTGGGCATCACCATCGTCATGGTCACCCATGAGGAGGAAATGGCCAGGTACGCGGAACGGGAAATACTGTTCCGGGACGGGCTGGTGGAGTCCATCAGCACAAACGGAGGCGGAGACTGATGCTCACCAATTCCCTGCTCCTGGCCCTGCGGGAAATCCGCCGCAATGTCCTGCGCTCATTCCTGACCATTCTCGGTATCGTCATCGGCGTGGCCGCGGTCATTGTCATGGTGACCATCGGCAGCGGGGCCACGGCCCAGGTCACCGAGCAGATTGCCAGCCTGGGCAGCAACCTGCTGATGATCCGGGTCGGCCAGCGCATGGGCCCGGGATCGGCCGCGGGCGCACCGCCCTTCAACTCCGCCGACGTCGAGGCGCTCGCCAGGGAGATCCCCGCCATCACCGCGGTTGCGCCCTCTGCCACCCGGAGGCTCACCGCGGTGTACGGCAACGCCAACTGGGCCACCTCGGTCACCGGCGTCGACAACCAGTTTTTCATCGTTCGCAACTGGACCATCGGGTCCGGCCGTCAATTCCTGGATACCGAACTGCGGGCCGGCAAGGCGGTCTGTGTTATCGGGGGCACGGTGGCCAAGGAATTGTTCGGCCAACAGGACCCCCTGCACAGCAATATCCGCCTGGACAACATGTCCTGCGAGGTCATCGGCGTCCTGGAGGCCAAGGGCCAGTCCACTTTCGGCTCCGACCAGGATGACCTGGTCCTGGTGCCGCTGCGCACTTTTCAGCGGCGGATCGCCGGCAACCAGGACATCAGCCTGATCCAGGTCTCGGTGGCCGAGGGCAGGTCGACGGACAAAGCCAAAAGCGATATCGAGTACCTGATGCGGGAGCGGCGCCACATCTCGGGATCGAAAAGCGATGACTTCCAGGTCATGGATATGAAGGAAATCACCAGGATGCTCACCGGCACCACCCAGATTCTGACCACTCTGCTGGGGGCCGTGGCCGCGGTCAGCCTGCTGGTGGGGGGCATCGGCATCATGAACATCATGCTGGTCTCGGTGACCGAGCGCACCAGGGAAATCGGCATCCGCCTGGCCATCGGCGCCCTGGAGCGGGAAGTGCTGCTGCAGTTCCTCGTGGAAGCGGTCGTGCTCTCCTCCTTTGGCGGCATGATCGGCATTCTCCTCGCCCTGTCCGCCTCATTCGGCCTTGCCCAAATGCTGCACATTCCCTTTATCATCAACCCGGGCATAATGATCGTGGCCTTTCTCTTTTCCGCCGCCGTGGGGATCATTTTCGGTTATTTCCCGGCCAGGAAGGCGGCACAGCTCGATCCCATCGACGCCCTGCGGCATGAATAGTAAAAAAAGTTGGCAGTTGGCAGTCGGCAGTTGGCAGTCGGCAGTTGGCAGTCGGCAGCATGCCAGAAGTCAGAGGACAGAGGACAGAAGGAGTTTGCCCCCTCTCCCCCAGGAGAGGGGATATTTGTGCAAGCCGGCGGGCTTCAAGTTTCAAACTGCCGATTGCCGACCGATGGCTGCCAAGTTAAAACACCCTTCTCCAGGGGAGGTAAGCGAACGAAGTGAGACTCCGGGTAGGTGCCGCAGGAGCGGATGAGGGATCCGGTAAACACGACAAGCCGGCAGGCTTCAAACCCAAACTGCCGACTGCAAACTCCCCGGCGCAGCCGGGTGCCCCCCTCACCCGACCTTCGGCCACCCTCTCCCACTGGAGAGGGAAATGTTAAACTAACAGGCTAAAAGCCTACAGCCTGAAAAGCTGAACATGATGGTGATACACTCATTGATATTCCTGGCGGCGGGCTGCCTGCTGCTGTCCTCCTGTGCTCCCCATATCGCTGCTTCCGGTCCGGTGACCGGAGAGCCCCGGCTGGAGGGCGAGCTGTTCGTCAGCTTTGACGGCAGCAAACTGCCGCTGAGAAAATGGCTGCCCGCCGGCCGTACCCGGGTCGTGGTCATTGCCCTGCACGGGTTCAACGACTACTCCAACTTCATCAACGATGCCGCCCTCTATTTCAGGGACAGGGGTATCGCCGTCTACGCCTACGATCAGCGAGGTTTCGGGGAAGCGCCCCACCGGGGCAAGTGGGCCGGCCGCGAGGCCATGATCCGTGACCTCCGGACCGTTATCCCCCTTGTCCGTGAGCGCCACCCGGGCATCCCCCTTTATCTCCTCGGCGAAAGCATGGGCGGCGCTGTGATCATGACCGCCGAGGCCACCGGCAGCCCGCTGCCGGCCGACGGGGTCATCCTGTCCGCCCCGGCTGTCTGGTCCCGCCGGACCATGCCGTTCTATCAGCGCTGGCTGCTGGCGCTGGCGGCCCGTACCATCCCCTGGGCTACGCTGACCCCGGAACATCTCGATATCAAGCCCTCCGACAACCGGGAAATGCTCAAGAAGCTCAGCCAGGACCCTCTGGTTATCAAGAAATCAAGGGTCGATGCCATTTACGGCCTGGCCAACCTGATGGATGGCGCCTATGAATCGGCCGACCGCTACGACCACAACACCCTTCTGCTGTACGGGGCCAGGGACGAAATCATCCCTCCCAAACCCATGCGCCACGTTTTCCGGCAGCGGCTCAACAATACCTTTTCCCGCCCGCAGCGCATCCTGGTCTACCCCGACGGCTATCACATGCTGCTGCGCGACCTGCAGGCGGAAGTGGTCTGGAATGATATCCTCGCCTGGATGACCGCCCCGGCCGGCCGCTTCCCCTCGGTGGAAAACGGCCGGGCCCGGGAAGTAACCGGGGAGGAGGACATAGAACCCTCCCTGCGGTTCGGCCCGGACAAGTAATCAGCGGCCCGCCGTCATGCTGTGGTTCTCCCTGTCTGCCCTGTCCGCAACCGCCAAGGCGGCAAATCAGGCCGCCACCAAAACTCTGACCAGCACCTATTCCGTCCTGGCCATAGCGGCCTTCGGCCAGTTGGCCGCGGGAATCAGCGTCTTTCCCCTGATCCTGGTCCCCGGCCTGGTCGCCATCCCCGGGGATCTTGATTTCCACCGGGCCGCCTTTGTCACCATTTCCCTCAATATCGCTGCGATACTGCTACTGGTCGAGGCCATCCGCGGAAGCGAGCTCTCCTATGCCCTGCCCTTTCTCGGCCTGACTCCTGTCTTCACCATCCTGACGGCCTGGGTCCTGCGGGGCGAGGTAATCGGCCTTGTGGGGGTTCTGGGCATACTCCTGGTCTTTCTCGGCACCATGAGCATTGACGCCGGCTCGCTGCCGGACTGGGCAAAACTGGGCGGCAGGCGGATATTCCGGGACAGGGGGGTGCGGCTGGTGGTCTGTGTTGCTCTCATCTACTCGATTTCCAGCGTCTACGACAAGTCGGCGACCCTGCTGTCCGATCCGTACACCTTTGTCTGGTACTCCGCCGTCATCAGGGCGGTCGCGCTGCTCCTCCTTTTTTTTGGCCGCAGGCGCCTGTGGGGCATCGACAACAGTGTCACCACCGTTCGCCCGGCGCATATTCTTCTTTTTGCCTTCCTGGGCGTTACCTTTATAGCCGAGGCCCTGTTCCAGATGGGGGCCCTGCAAACCGGCCCGGTCGCCTTTGTGATAGCCATCAAGCGGCTCAGCATCCTCTTTACCTCGCTTGCCGGCGTGCTGGTTTTCAAGGAAGCCTTTTCCCTTGCCCGGTTGTCCGGCGCCGTTCTGATCGTGGCGGGCGTAACCATTATTTACCTTTCCTGAGCGGGGCCTCTCCCGGCCGCCTGAAAAAAACTGTTTACATTTTGTTGCCCATACCCCATAATACGTTCAGATATGAACAGCAAAACCCATATAAAAGTTCAAATATGAACAAAACAGACCATGCACTTTCTCCGGCCATGCGGGAGCGGCTGCGGCGGATCGGCCGCAACCTGCGTCTGGCGCGGAAGCGGCGGCGGAAAACCATCGACCAGGCGGCGGAAATGATCGGCACATCTTCATCCTCGGTGCGCCGGATGGAGGCGGGTGATCCCGGCGTCAAGTTCTCCACTTTTCTCGCCGCCCTGGAAGTGTACCAGCTCGAGGATGCGCTGCGGTTTGCCGAGCCCGAGGACGATGTCATCGGCCAGACCCTGGACAGGCAGCGGCTGCCGGCCCGGGTGCGGGAGAAAAAGGAAAAGAAGTATGACTTTTAAGCCGCTGCAGGTGCGCCATGAACGGCAGTGAATTCGAACGATTCGTCTTCATAGACCTGCCCGGAGAAAACAAACCGGTGCCTGCCGGACTGTTCACCCTTGATCATGAATCCGGGGTCGGCCGCTTCCGCTACGGCAACCGGTACCTGGAACGGCCGAACGCCATGGCCCTGGATCCGGTCAACCTGCCCCTGTCTCCACAGGAGTTTGTCACCCGCAAGAACAAGGGCATTTTCGGGCCGCTGTGCGACCTGCTCCCCGACAGTTGGGGGAGGTTCATCCTCGCCCGGGCGCGGAATGTCCCCTTTGGGACCCTGAAGGAGCATGAGCTGCTGGACCTGGCCTCAACCCAGGCCGTCGGCGCCCTTTCCCTGGGCACCACTCCGGAGAGACCGGCGACGCCGGGCGAAGAGCCGGTCACCCTGGCCGAACTGGGCGAGGTGGCCGATGCCTTTGACCGGGCAATGAACGAAGAACCCCTTTCACCCGCCATCCGCTACCTGCTCCGGCAGGGAACCTCCCTGGGCGGCGCCCAGCCGAAATGCCCCGTCCGCATCGATGGAGAGGAGTGGATCGCCAAATTTGAAAGCACGAAAACCCTGGTCCGCTACCCCGCCGTCGAATTTGCCGCCATGACCCTGGCGGGAAAAGCGGGCATCACTATCCCGGAAATCCGTCTGGAGCCAGTCAGCGGCCGGACGGCCTACCTGGTGAAACGGTTTGACCGCGGCAGGGGCTTCCGCATCCCGTTCCTCAGCGCCTTCGCCCTCGGCAATCTCGACATCAACGAGCTGGAACAGGCCTCCTACCCGGACATCGCCGGCCGCATGCGCAGGTTCGTCGCCCATGTGCGCCGCGACCACCATGAACTCTTCCGCCGAATCGCCTTCAACATGCATATACGCAACGAGGATGACCATCCCCGCAATCACGGCTTTCTCCACCTGGACGGCTGGTCTCTTGCCCCGGCCTTTGATCTGCTCCCCATGCCGGCCCGGAAACAGGAGGCCGAAACCTTTCATCTCTCCCTGCAGGTCGGCGCCCATGGCTCCGCCGCCACCCTGGACAACCTGTTGAGCCGGCACGAGGCTTTCAGCCTGAAAAGGGGGGAAGCGCTGGACATCATCCGGGAAGTGCGCGGCGCCCTGACCGGCTGGGAAGGCATACTCCGCCGATCCGGCGCAAGGGAGCGGGACATCGAGTCGGTGCGCTGGTCCTTCGAAGGTTTCCGGACCCGGTATCCGGATATTCCGAAGAAATGAGGTGCTTCGTCCGGAGTGGAAAATTTGCCCGCCATGCCCGGCCCTGACCCTGACCGACAAATTTCATGCAAAATGCGATTTTCCGTTGTGAGAAAACCAAAGTTGTGGTTTATGGAGCTCAACGGGGCTGTAGCTCAGCTGGGAGAGCGACGCGTTCGCAATGCGTAGGTCAGGGGTTCGAATCCCCTCAGCTCCACCACGACATCATCCGGCAGCGTCCGGTTTCATACGAAAAGGCCTGAAGTTCGGGCCTTTTTTCTTTTCCGCTCCCGGCAGAATCCGGGCGCAGCCGACATCGCTCATCCCCCCGCCCCCCGCACCATGGCCAGAACCGCAATCGGCCGGGCCCGGATCTTGCAAACCCTGTTGCGCAATTCCAGGGAAGCTTTCAGCGGCCAACCTGGTATAATAGGGTGCAGAAAAACGAGAACCTTCATGCCTCATCCCAACAGCAAGATCATGGAGAAGAAAATGAAACAAACAGTTTTTGCCGTTGCCGCCGCCCTGCTCTGCCTGCCCAGCACTCTTCCCGCCTTCAGCGCCGAATACACCACCACCCTTGCCGACCAGCAGGGTGTGAGCGTCACCATATATAATCGGAATCTGGCCCTGGTCAAGGACCGGCGCACCATCACCCTGCCCGCGGGGCAAAACATCCTTGCCTTCCGGGAGGTCAGCGCCCAGATCAAGCCGGAAACCGCCCTGCTCAGCGGCGGGGAGCTGGACATCCTGGAGCAGAATTTCGAGTTCGATCTGCTTACCCCCCAGGCCCTGCTGGAAAAATACGTGGGTCTGGAGGTGACGGTGATCAGAACCCACCCGACCACCGGCGAGGAAACCCGGCAGCAGGGCAAGGTGCTGAGCGCCAATAACGGGGTGGTGCTGCAAGTGGGCGACCATATCGAAACCGGCATTCCCGGGCGGCTGGCCTTCGACCATGTGCCGGAAAATCTGCGGGACCGGCCGACCCTGACCATGCTGGCCCAGAGCCAGACGGACCAGCCCCAGCAGGTGGAGCTGAGCTACCTGACCGGCGGTCTCGGCTGGCAGGCCGACTACGTGGCGGAGCTCAACCCGGAGGATACCGCCATGGATATCAACGGCTGGGTCACCCTGACCAACCAGAGCGGCACGACTTATACCAATGCCAGCCTCCAGCTGGTGGCCGGCGATGTCCACCAGGCGCCCCCCGAGGAACCAGCCCGACGCCTCATGGAAATGCCCGTGCCCATGGCCGCCGAGATGAAGGACAGCATGGCCGAGGAGCAGATGTTCGAGTACCACCTCTACACCCTGGAGCGCCCGACCACCATCCGCGACAACCAGACCAAGCAGGTGGCGCTGCTCCAGGCCGGCCAGGTGCCCTGCCGCAAGGAGCTGGTCCTGCGGGGCGCCGACTACTACTACCGCAGCCAGTACGACGACCTCGGGCAGAAAATGAAGATCGGTGTGTTCGTTGAGGTTGCCAACACCAAGGAGAACCGCCTGGGCCTTCCCCTGCCCAAGGGGGTGGTGCGGGTCTATAAAAAGGATACCCGCGACCGGCTGCAGTTTGTCGGCGAGGACCGCATCGACCACACCCCTGAGAACGAAACCGTGCGCCTGAAGCTCGGCGACGCCTTTGACGTCACGGCCAACAGAAAGCAGACGGATTTCAAAAAAGTTTCCGGCTTCACCCGCTATGACTACGTGTTTGAAGGCGCCTACCTCATTGAACTGAAAAACGCCAAAAAGGAAGCGGTGACCGTTAAGGTGGTGGAACCGATCCCCGGCGACTGGGAGATGCTGGCGGAGTCCCTGCCCCACGAAAAGGCGACGAGCAGCACCGCCGTCTGGCAGGTGGAGGTGCCGCCCCAGGGCGCAGCCACTCTCACCTACCGGGTCCGGGTGAAATTTTAAGAGTGAAGCAGGAAGCGAGGAGCAAGAAGCAGGAACTGTTTTTATTCACGCTTCCCGCTCCCCGCTTCACTCTTCTCTCTCCCCAAAAAACCCATATTTGCATTTTGCCGGATTGTATGTTTTCCTGAAATTGAGACGATTTGCTCTTTCGACCGGACCCGCTCGACGTTTTCTGCCGGTTATTGTCCTTTCAGCAGAGAGAAGCTGCCATGCACTCCACCCCTTCAAACGAGAACCGACAACTCCCCCGCTACCGGATGAAAGACACCCTCGTAGCCGCCATGCAGGGAGAGTGTGACAGCCTGGCCTGCATTGTCGACTTGAACAGGAAAGGCATCGGCATTTTTTCGGAATGCGAGGAAAGCACCCTGGCAGGCAAACTGGTCGCCATTGATCTCATATCCGACGAAAATCGCTTCATCATGCGCTCCATCTCCGCCCGCCTTGTCTTTTCCAGTCCTGAAAGTCCCCGTTCCACCGATCCCGGCACCAGACTGACTCGATACGGTTTGCAGTTCGTCAATCTTTCCCCCCTTGAGCAGCGCCTCCTGGACATGATCATCAAAAATTACGCCCTGCCCGAAGAGAATTGATTGAGGGATTGGCGCGGGA
>Ga0172382_10000868_pt1 | contig 56099 bp, 47 predicted proteins | sample Leawel138RmetaG_FD_122245 | JGI IMG/M metagenome (GOLD analysis project Ga0172382, IMG submission 122245) | Leachate microbial communities from a municipal landfill in Southern Ontario, Canada - Leachate well 138R metaG | ecosystem: Engineered > Solid waste > Landfill > Unclassified | place...
CGGAGCTCTTCAGAAGCATTCCCCAATATCACCCCGCCACCGGTATAAAACATCGGACGCTGGGCACTGGCAATCATCTGCATGGCCTTGCGCACCTGCCCGGGATGTCCCTTGACTGTCGGCTTGTAGGATCGCAAGGAAATCTTGTCCGTATAGTGATAGGCAAACTGATGACCGGTCACATCCTTGGGAATATCCACCAGCACCGGGCCAGGTCTGCCGGTTGCCGCCAGATAAAAAGCGGCCTTCAAGGTACTAGCCAGATCCTTGATGTCCTTGACAAGGAAATTGTGCTTGGTACAAGGCCGGGTAATACCCACCGTATCCACTTCCTGAAAGGCATCATTACCAATCAGCGCAACGGGAACCTGTCCACTGATCACCACCAGAGGGACGGAGTCCATGTAGGCCGTGGCGATGCCGGTAACGGCGTTGGTGGCACCCGGACCACTGGTCACCAGCGCCACACCCACCTTGCCGGTCACCCGGGAATAAGCATCAGCAGCGTGCACAGCCGCCTGTTCATGGCGTACCAGTACATGCTGCACGGCTTCCTGCTTATCCAGGGCATCGTAAATGTAAAGAACAGCACCACCGGGATAACCAAAAACGAATTCCACACCTTCATCACGCAGGGCGCGCACCACAATCTCGGCACCGGTCAAGGTTTCGGATTCAGTTTTTGGGCTCAGGCGCTCATGGGTGGTGGTCGGGGACGTCATCGTCGTACTCCTCAGGGAATAAAGTATCAGCGCAAAAAACTAGACAGTTTTCCCATGCAGGTCAAATAAAAATGCCTTGGCGTACTTTGCCCGCCATCTATAGCCCGCCATTAGTAATGCTTATGTAAATTTTCCATGTAATCGCGGGCCTTGGCGACCAGGTTTTCCGGCAGGCCGCGTTTGGCGGCAATCACCAGTCCCAGCGAACGGCCAGGCACACCAATCTCCAGCTCGTAGGTAGGCTCCAGCCGTTCATGATCAAAACGCATGGAAGCATTACGCAGACAGGCATGGCTTTCAGCAAAGGATTTGAGCGGGGTCAAATGGGTCGTCACCATGCCGCGCACCCCCCGCTCGGCCAGGTGGTCCAGTACCGCCATGGCCAGGGCGGCGCCCTCTTCCGGGTCGGTACCAGTACCCAATTCATCCAGTAAAATCAGGGTATGATCATCGGCATCGGCAAGAAGACGTTTGAGCACTTCTACATGCCCGGAATAGGTGGAAAGCTGAAAAGCCACACTTTGCGGATCGCCCATATCGACAAAAATCCGGGTGAAGTTACCGACCACAGCCCGTCCCGCCACCGGAACATGCAGTCCGCAATGGGCCATTACGGTCAGCAGGCCCACGGTTTTCAGTGAAACACTTTTCCCGCCCGTATTAGGTCCGGTCACTACCAGAATCGGACAATCGGCATTTATATGTACCGTCAGCGGCTTGGGTTGCGGGCCGCGCTTTTCAGCGTAGGCCAGGATCAGTTGCGGGTGATAGGCCTCTTCCAGAATCAATACCGGTTCATCCACCATTTCTGCCGCCTTGGCCTGTAAATGAATGGATAATTGCGCACCGGCAATGGCCAGATCCAGCCAGGTCAGCGATTCCACCAAGTGCTGCAGGGCACTGAGCCGTTCCCTGCCTTCATCACTGAGCGCACGCAGAATGGCCTGATTTTCCTGCTCAATACTCCCGGCGATTTTCTCCAGCCGATTATTGCTGGCCACAAGTTCCATAGGCTCTACCAGATAACCATGACCACCCGGACCGGTACCCCGCCGCACGCCGCGAATCTGATCCGTAGCGCCATCGGGCAGATGTACGCAGGCACGCTGCCCGGACCAGTGCAATTTGGCACCCGGAGTGCCCAGGTGGGACTGCATGGACCTCTGAATCTGATCGCGTTCGGTTTTGAGTTCGGCATGCAATTGGCGCAGCGCGGCGTTACCATCTTCGCGGACGCTGCCGTTGGGCATCAACACGGCGTCAATTTTGGGAAGGAGATCGGCGGCTGCATCCAGACGTTCCGGCTCGGTTGGCAACAAGGTAGGTCGCTTTTCAGCAAAAGGACGTAATTCCTTGCCCACGCGCAACACCAGCGCCAGGTTGCGGAAAGCGGTTCCTGCCAGTGCTGCACCAGGACTGGCAACCTGGCGGATAGCAGCACGAATATCCGGTAATTCCGGAACCACCGGTCCTTCGCCGGACTCCAGACCAAAGCGCGCCGCCGTAATGGCATCCTGTAACTGCCGGGCGACACCGACACTGGGGGCGGGCCCCAAATTACGGGCCGCATCGGCACCAAAAGGGGTCGCACACAATTTTTCCAGTAATCGGCGAATCCCCTCGAATTCCAGGGGTTTCAGGTCGGCTTCCATGGGTTCTCCTCAGTTTGGAATTTTATCAAGAGTACAAAAGGCTACCGTCTAATGCCAATCCGCTTAAGCTTGAGTCAGTTCTCGCCACCAGCGTTTGCGGCCTTCCGGGACGATAAATGATCCAAGATCATCAGGTGCCATGCGCGACAAAATCCAGCCGGGCGGAACCAGTTTGCCACTGCTGCCGCAAGATGCGCCGAGGTTGTTGGGATCATATATTTTAATGAGTTGTGGATGGTCAAAATCATCCACATAGACAATACCCAGGTATTTTTCGCGATGATCCTGGTGCAACAGCGCACTGATGGCCGCCAGACGCTGCCGGAGCACTTCAGCCTTCACCGGCTGTTCAGGATAATCCACCCCGACAAAATACACATACCAGCCATCATCGGCCTGAGCGTCCAGGGTTTCCACAAAAGTGTCCCAACGTGCCCAGTCCTTGATACCCCACAGCATCCCCCGATAAACATCTGTAAATTTCGACATTCAAAATTCTCCTGTAGCACCCTGAAAACTGAGCAATACCTGCCGGGTCAGGGGGCGGGTACGATGTTCAAATAAAAATACGCCCTGCCAGACCCCAAGGGCTGCGCGGCCTTCCCTGACCGGTATGACCAGACTATTTTGGGTCAATACACAACGCAAATGCGCAGACATATCATCCGGGCCTTCATTGCGATGATAAAAATGGGGATCATCATCGGGCACCAGCCGGGCAAAATACCCGAGAATATCCCTTTGCACGTCCGGATCAGCATTCTCCTGAATAATCAGACTGGCCGAAGTATGGGGAACAAACACATTCACCAGCCCCTCCCGGGCACCTATGCTCTGCAGCCAATCCTGGAGCTTTTCCGTCAGCTCATGCAGCCCCCGGCCACCGTGTTGAATTTTCCAATCCGCACTGAAATGCTTCATGCTTTACCCTTTTGTTGGGCGCGCCGCACCCGAAAAAAATCCCGCAATAAGATTGCTGACTGTTCTGCCAACAGACCACCTTCCGCCATAATGCGATGATTAAAACGCGAGTCGTCCAGTAAATGATAAAGGCTTTCCACCGCCCCCGCCTTGGAATCAGCCGCTCCGTAAACTACCCGGCTGACCCGGGCATGAAGCATGGCTCCTACACACATGACACAGGGTTCCAAAGTGACGTAGAGCGTGGATCCCGTCAGTCGATAATTCTCAGCCAGACGTGCTGCTGCACGCAACACCCGTATTTCTGCATGCGCGCTGGGATCGTGTTCGGCAATGGGTGCATTGTGGGCGCCCGCCATGAATACTCCGTCCTCGTTCACCAGCACCGCACCGACCGGCACCTCTCCGACAGCAGCCGACTGCGCCGCCAGATCCAGAGCCATGCTCATCCAGCGCCTATCCGATATTTGTTGCTCTGCTGTCATCAAGGTTCCTGCTATTTGCCTGATTTATAGCCGTACCGGACACTACAAGAGTAACTATTTGCAGTCTCGCGCCTTGACAGAATCCGGAATGCTGCTAATTTCCACCGCAAGTTGCGAAAAAGATACTAGCCATGCATACGTTGCATCAACTTAATTTGCAAGGCAATGATTGTAACATTTGTCAGACCATAAAAAAGGAATAGACGTGCTAAGCATACCAAGTTCTCCTTTGCTGGGCCTGGATATCAGCTCTGATGCCGTAAAGCTCGTTTCGCTGGCCCAAAGCCGTGGAAAAATCCGGGTGGAGCACGCTGATTCCGAGACATTACCGCCAGGAGCGGTCAGTGATCGGGATATTCTGGATACTGAAGCCGTTTCCCGCGCCCTGCGCACTATTCTGGAACGTTCACGCATTCGTACCAAGGCTGTTGCTACAGCCCTTCCCGCCAATACCGCCATTGTCAAAGTCATTTCCCTGCCGGCTGATCTGGACGAAGTCGGGATCGAAGACCAGATCCGCTACGAAGGCAGCCAATACATCCCCTACAGTATTGATGCCGTGAATTTTGATTTTTCTGTTCTTGGTCCAGATGAGACGCGCAAAGGCTTCAATCACGTTTTGCTGGTTGCCAGCAAAAAAGAAGCTATTGAAGATCGCGCAGCAGTTCTCGAAGAGGCAGGCTTGAAGCCACAGATTGTCGATGTCAAACCGTTTGCACTGTGGTTACTTCATGAGCATCTGAATGGAGCAAACACCAAAGCCGTTAACCAAGCTGGCAAAGGCATTGTTCTGGTAGAAATCGGCAGTATCACCACCAACATTTACGTCTTTCAGGATGGACATCCCGTATATTCCCGGGAACATAATTTTGGTCTGAGCCGACTACTGGAAGAAATTCAGCGCCGCTATAATCTCGACAGTAACGACGCCCAGCGCATGGAGCGTTTTGGCGGACTCCCACCAGAATACGAAAAAGAAGTGCTTCAGCCTTTTGCCCGCAATATGGCTCAGGAACTTTTCCGTTCTCTGGATTTTTTTCAGGCCAGCATGCCCGACGTACCCACAGCAGCCGTCCACCTTTTTGGAGTAGGTGCAAAAATTCCACAACTGGCCGACCAGTTACGGCAAATGGTCAGTTTTCCGGTCTTGGTCCCCGATCCCTTTGCTGGCATGGAAATTTCACCCCAAATCAGCAGGCGTTTTATGGACTCCGATCGCTCATCCCTGGCGGTTGCCTGCGGCCTGGCTTTGCGGAGGATTTCGGCATGATTCGCATCAACCTGCTCCCCTATCGCGAGGCGCGGCGCGCCAAACGCAGCCAGTTCCTGGCCGCCGCGCTCCTCGGCATTCTTATGCTGGCAGCACTTTTTTATTATGGAATTTACAGCATTTTCAGTGCCCGCGTCGCCAGTGAACAGACTAAGGTCAATTACCTGCAGGGAGTTACCACGCAACTGGACAGTAAAATCGCGTCCATTGCCGACCTCCGCAAAAAACGGGATGAATTACTCGCCAGAGAAGGCATCATCACCGATCTTCAGGATAAACGGGATATGGTAGTAAAGGTTTTCAACACCCTGGCCGCAGAAACGCCCAATGGTGTTTTTCTGACCCATTTACAGCAATCCGGAAATTCCATGACCGTGAATGGTTATGCGGAAGATAATGATCAGGTAGCCGCTTTTATGCGGAATATTGATGCCTCCAAAATATTTACCGAACCGCAGTTAAACATTATCAGCAAATCCAAACTGGGTTCCGAGGAGGTTGGACAGTTCACCTTACAAATGAACATCCGCAAACCCACCGCAGCCGATAAAAGCGCTCAGACAACGGGCACACAGGAGGCCCAGCCGTGACTTTCGACGAAATTCGTAATTTGCAGGTGGATGACGTCCTCCGCTGGCCGCTAAAAACCAAATTGATTGCCATTGCCATCATTATCGTGATTTTGGGCATTGTCGTCTGGTTTGAATTCATCTCCCCGGAAAACGACAAATACGATGCGCTGCATACTCAGGAACAGAGCCTGAAAATCCAGATCAGGCAAAAGCAGCTACTGGCGGCATCTTTACCCGCCTATCAAGCACAAATTAAGGAAATGAATGTGCGGTTTCAGAAGTTTCTGGAACAGCTTCCAAACCGGACCCAGATTCCATCACTCCTGGATGATGTGACTTTGGCAGGACGCAGCCGGGGGCTGGATTTTGAGCTGTTTCAACCCACTGGTGAAATCAACAAGAATTTTTACGCTGAAATTCCGGTGAAATTAAAAGTGGTTGGTACCTATAATGACATCGGACGTTTTGCTGCAGCAGTAGCTGCCATGCCCCGCATCGTCACTATCAGCGGGATTGATATTACCCGGGTTCCTGATACCGATAGCACACCTGCCGCCAAGGCCCTTGCTGCCCAGCAGCTGACCATGCAATGTACGGCAACCACTTATCGTTATCTGGATAACGGAGACAAAAGCAATAATAACCAGGCCGGGGGTAAGCCATGAAACCAATCCGAGCGAATTTCTATATAAAAACCCGTCATATTCTGGCTTTCAGCGTCGCCATCACTTTGCTGGCGGGCTGCTCGGACAGCGATAACTTAAGTCATTTACGGGAGTTTGTGGCCAACGGACCAAAAACCAACCATCACATTACGCCCTTGCCCAAAACTCCGGCTTATCAGCCTACTGCCTATAATAACCCGGCCAATCGTGATCCATTTACCAGCTTTTCCGAAATGCTGCTGCGCAAGGAAGCCGCCAGTGAAGATACCGGCCCTCGTCCGGCTTCTCATGGCCCTGTTCAACCCCTGGAGAAATATGCACTTTCCAGCCTGAGCGTCAGCGGCATCATGCGTACTGCTAACGGACAGCTCTGGGCCGTCATTGCGGCTCCAGACTCAAAAGTATATCGCGCGACATTGGGTAGCTACATCGGAACACATGACGGACGCATAACGGGCATTGACGACAGGATGGGCAAACAATCTGTCACTGTTGAGCAATATTTACCCAATGCTTTTGGTGGTTACAAAAAACAACAGACCGTTTTACACATGCAGGGTGGTAACTGAACATGACGAGCCTGACCCCGAAGAATACAGAGGAATACAAAAAGATGCGCACAGCCAACAATGCCCAGCTTCCACTCAGTAGCCGTCATCCGCGCCTGCGTCCATTAACCGGCGCCATTTTGGCTGCGGCACTCAGCCTGAGCTCTGGGGCAGCCTGGGCGGAAAGTCTTATCAGCAGCATCACGCCCAGCCCGGATCAGCATGGTACCGCTTTCATCATTCATAGTGATTCGCGCCCTGCCTATGATGTCAATACCCTTAACGGCGGATATCGGGTTCAAATCGATTTCACCAACGCCCACTTTCTGCCCTCTGTGGGCACCGTCATGGGTAGCGGAGCAGTACAAAATGTACTGACCGAAAACGAGGGACATAATGCCCGGCTGGACCTGCTGCTGAAATCTCCCCAGGCAGTCATGATAGAACCTACGGTTGGCGGTTATCGCCTGGCGTTTGTCGACAGCACCGCACCTGCAGCAGCTCCTGCCCCGGCAGCGACCTCAGGCGCAACAGCGGTATCCAGCCCTGCTACTGTCATGGCAAGTCCCGCAGCAGCTCCTGCTCCGGTCATGACCTACGGCACTCAGGTCAATGGCCTGAATTTCAAGCGCGGCAAACAGGGTGGCGGTATTCTGGATTTATCCATCACCGGACCGCAACCGGAAATGAACGTTACCCGGGAAGATGGCAAACTGGTGGTTGAACTCAAAAACACGACCCTGCCCGCCAGCTACACCCATCGCTTTGGGGTGACCCAGTTCGGTACTCCGGTACAGTTTGTGGATAGTTATCCTATTGGCCGGAATACCCGCCTGGTATTTGCCATTCATGGTCCCTATGAATACTCGGCTTATCAACTGGGTCAGCAGACCATGATTGATGTGCATCCCAAGACCGAAAGTGCGGTTGAGAATCCCAAGGATAGCGCCCGTCTGAGCATGGATTTCCAGAACATCAGCGTACGGGATGCCTTGCAGGTTATTGCCGACTTCACCCACCAGAATATTGTGGTTTCCAATAATGTGACGGGCAGCCTTTCCATCCGTTTGAAAAATGAACCCTGGGAACAGGCTTTCAAGGTCATTCTCGAATCTCAGGGGCTGGGGGTCAAAAAAATTGGCAATATTCTCTGGGTGGCTCCCGCCAATCAGATCAGCAGTCAGGAAGAGGCGCAACTTAAAGTCGATGCCAGCAAGCGCAAGCTGGAACCTCTGGAAACCCAGCTCATTCAGATCAAGTACGCCAAAGCTGCCAGCATAGCCTCACTGCTGGAAGGTTTTGCCCAGAACAAACAACCAGGCGGGGCACCTGACGAGCAGATGAGCGGTTATCAACAACAATCTCTGGCCAACGCCCTTGGACTGCCAAAATACAGTGTCATTGGAAATACATTACTTGGGCCACGCGGTTCCGTGGCCGTGGTGACGCGGACCAACAGCCTGCTGGTCCGGGATACCCCGCGAAACATTGAAAACATCAAAAAACTGATTGCCAAAATCGACAAGCCCGTACCGCAAGTCCTGATTGAGGCGCGTATTGTCCAGATAACCACCAGTGCGGCGCATTCTTTGGGCGTCAACTGGGGCGGCACCTACACCTCCAACGGTGCGGGTGGCGTCGTCAATCTTTCCGGAACCGGAGCCACAGGCACAACGGAAACCCAGGGCGGTGCCTATCCCATCCAGGGCGGCAGCAGTTCCAGTTCTACGACCGGCACGGGCTTCACCGTACCGGCTCTTGCCAATCTCGCTGCTTCCAATGCGGGTACGGCTTTGGCCAGTGCTAGCCCGGCTTCTCTGGGCTTTGCCCTGGGAACGGCTGCAGGTAATCGCATTCTGAACCTGCAATTGCAGGCCCTGCAGGTGAATAATCGCGCCAAAATCATCTCCAGTCCGAAAGTCATGACTGAGGATAATGAAAAGGCAGTCATTTCTCAGGGTCAGGAAATCCCCTATCAGCAATCCACCAGCAGTGGTGCCACTTCGGTTTCCTTCAAAAAAGCTGAGTTGAGTCTGGATGTGACGCCGCATATTTCACCCAACGGCAAAATCACCCTGGATGTTGTGGCCCAGAACAATCAGCCCAATTACGCCAATGCCTTGCCTTCCGGCATTCCCATCCAGACTCAGGAAGTCAAAACCCAACTGCTGGTCAACAATGGACAGACCATCGTTATTGGCGGTATTTATACGGACACCACCAATCACAACCAGACAGGCATTCCTCTATTGAAAGATATTCCGCTGCTGGGCTGGCTCTTCAAAAGTAACGTTGACAGCGTCGCCAAAACCGAATTACTGGTGTTCATCACACCCAAAGTTGTGGGCGGTGACGCCCAGGACGGCCTCGCGGGTGCCGACGGCGATAGCAATCTCGGACAATGACCGGAACGGTCATTCTGATCGGGCCGATGGGCTCGGGCAAATCGACCATCGGGCGGCTTCTGGCCGCCCGTTTACGTATTCCCTACGTTGACAGTGACCAACTGATCGTCACCCAAACGGGCGTGGACATACCCACTATTTTTGAAATTGAGGGAGAAGCCGGCTTTCGCGAGCGCGAAGCGAAAGTCATTGCCGATCTGGCTGAGCACAATCAGGATATGGTCCTTGCCACTGGCGGCGGTGCTATTCTCGATCCCCGCAACCGCGCCCATCTGCGCCACAAGGGTCAGGTAATTTATCTGGATGTCAGCGTAGAAGAACAGTTAAAAAGAGTCCGCCACGACCGTAACCGTCCTTTGCTGCAAACTTCAGACCTGGAAAGTCGTCTGCGCAGCCTCGCCCAGCAAAGAAGCAGCCTTTACCAGCAGACCGCCCATTGGCGGGTGAGCGGTGATGGCCTGCGCTCAGATCAGGTATTACGGCGAATTTTAAGGTATTTACACACACAAACAGGTTAAATGGGGACGCCCCTCTTGCCTGCAGGCCCAAGAAACTCAACAATGGAAGGGTAAACCCGCCCACAAGAGCTCAGATTATATGCAAAGTCTTCGTGTAGAACTTGGTCAGCGCAGCTACTCCATTCATATTGGCAGCGGCATTATCGGCGACACAACCTTCTTCGCTCCGGTTTTGAGTAAGGGACCGGTCGCCATCATTACCGACACGAATGTCGCGCCACTTTATCTGCAGGCCCTGCAAAACACCCTGAAGGCCCTGAACAAGGATTCACTGGTCATCACCCTGCCAGCGGGGGAAGAAAGCAAGTCCCTCGACAATATCCAGCTCATCGCCGGGCATCTGCTCAGCGCCGGTTATGGTCGCGACTGTACACTCTGCGCGCTGGGCGGTGGGGTAGTGGGTGATATCACCGGCTTTGCTGCCGCCGTTTATCAACGCGGCGTGGCCTGTGTGCAAATTCCCACCACCCTGCTGGCCATGGTGGATTCTTCCGTGGGTGGAAAAACCGGCGTCAATCATCCTCTGGGTAAAAACATGATCGGTGCGTTTTATCAACCCCGCACGGTCATCGTCGATACAGACACCCTCGATAGCCTGCCAGAACGGGAGTTTCGTTCAGGTCTTGCCGAAGTGATCAAATACGGATTGATTAATGATCCCGGTTTTTTTTCCTGGCTGGAAGACAACCTGGATGCCGTGCTCGCCCGCGACACCGAAGCCCTGGCAAAAATCATCAAAACCTCCTGCCGGGACAAGGCGGATGTGGTCGCCAGGGACGAGCTGGAAGGGGGGCTGCGCGCCATTTTGAATTTTGGTCACACTTTTGGCCATGCCATTGAAGCCGCCAGTGGTTACGGACATTATCTGCATGGCGAAGCCGTAGCTATCGGAATGGTCATGGCCGCTGATCTGTCCCGACGTCTGGATTTGCTGCGGGAAAGCGAACAAAATCGCATTTTCAAATTGATCAAGGCAGCGGGACTCCCTACTCTGGCCCCACGCCTGGAAACTTCCGTCTATCTGGATTTCATGAAAGTCGATAAAAAAGCGGAAGGCGGTCAAATCCGCTTCATTCTTCTCAATAGCATTGGCAACGCCCTGATTACCGGCGATGTGCCGCCTGCGGCCATTATCCAGACCCTGCAGGCTTTTATGGAGCGTAGTGCATGAACGAAATCAACAAGGCCACTGCAGAATTGCAGGCAGAAATGACACAGCGCATGGCTCTCAATCCCGGGGGAACCCGGCGCATTGGTAATTTTGGCTTCATCGAGCTGGAGGAAAGCTGGGGAGATGAAGCCACCATCATCAATACCGCCCGCATCAGTACGACCAATCAACGCCTGAAAAATGGTCATGACTTTAACGAGCGCGATCGCAATCTGCTCTACCAGTTGCTCCGCGATCAACATGGCACCCCCTTTGAAACCATCTACTTCCGTTTTCGCTTTATTGCGCCCATTTTTGTGCTCCGCCAATGGGTCAAACACCGGGTTTCCAGTTGGAATGAATTTTCCATGCGTTACCGCAAACCCATTTCTGTGGCCTATATTCCTGATAAGGCGGCACGCACGGTAGATGGTTACGCCGTTTTGGACGATACGGTGATGGCCGAATACGAAGCCCTGATGGGTCAACTTTTCCAGTGGTATGAAACCCAGTACAGCGCTGCCTGCACACGTATTGATCAGGCCCGTGAATCCGGCGAACTGGCACCCAAGGAAGGCGGTCGTGACCCTTATCGGGGCCGTGCCCGGGAGCTTCTCCGTAACGTCATGCCGGTTGCTGCCTACTCGGATGTGTATTGGACCATCAACTTTCGTAGCCTCATGAATTTTTTCAAATTGCGGCGCAAAAAAGATGCCCAATATGAAATCCGCGAATATGCAGATGCGGCCTATGCGCTTTTTGCCGCCCGCCTGCCATTGCTGGCCGAAACCATGCAGCGGGTCATCGACGAGTCGGAACAATCCCCGCCCAGCGAGGAGCATGCCGGTCGTGCAGAATAATCAAGGCAGCGTTTTTCAGGGGATGCTGGCCCCCTACGCCGCCCGTGCCGAAAGCAGCCTGGGCCGCAAACATCCCGAAACGCCTCCGGAAAGCCGCAGCCCCTTTCAGCGCGACCGCGACCGGGTCATTCATTCCAGCGCTTTTCGCCGTCTGGAGTATAAAACCCAGGTGTTCGTCAATCATGAGGGAGATTTGTATCGTACCCGCCTCACCCACACCCTTGAAGTCGCGCAGGTTGGGCGTGCCATTGCCCGGCAGCTGGGACTCGATGAAGATCTGGTAGAAGCCATCGCCCTGGCCCATGATCTCGGCCATACCCCCTTTGGTCACGCCGGACAGGATGCGCTGCAGGAATGCATGGGCGATCTCGGCGGCTTCGAGCACAATATTCAGTCCCTGCGGATTGTGGACCGTCTCGAAGTCCGTTATGGCGATTTCCCCGGTCTGAACCTGAGTTTTGAGACCCGGGAAGGTATTCTCAAACATTGCGCCAAAAGCAAAGCCGCCGATCTGGGCGATGTGGGCGAGCGTTTTCTGCGCGGTACCCAACCTTCCCTGGAAGCACAAATCACCAATCTGGCCGATGAAATCGCCTACAATAATCATGATATAGACGATGGCCTGCGCGCGGGCCTGCTGGATCTGCAGGAACTGTGCAGCAACAGTTTGTACGGCTCGATCTATGCCGAAGTACAGGATCGGTATCCGGAGGCTTCCAAAACCATTCTCTGTCACGAAACCGGCAGGCGCCTGATCAATCTGCTGATTAATGACCTGGTTGCGGAAACGCGACAGCGTACCCAGAGTAATCATATCACCAGCATTGCCGAGGTCCGGGCCAGTACCCGGCCACTGGCGGCTCACAGCCCGGAAATCGCTGGCCAAATCAAGTCGCTGAAAAGCTTTCTGTTTCATCGCATGTATCGGCACCCCCGGGTTCACCGGCAGGCGGAAAAAGCCAAACGCCTGGTGCGCCGTCTTTTTCACACCCTGCGCGAAGATCCCCGCCTGCTTCCCTTAAAGTATCAAGCACGCATTCAGGCCACGGATCAGCAGGACAAAAGCAAGGCCCGCATAGTCGCTGATTACATTGCCGGCATGACCGACCGTTTTGCCATTGCTGAATATGACCGCCTTTTTGATCCCCACGGTGAGGCCTGACAATCGGCCCTCCTGCGCCTCTTGGAGCTCGTCCATAAGCCCGCTATAATGTCCAGCCCTGCTTTGCAGTTCAGCGACAGGGTGACGGAACGGACCAGGTGACCTAATGACGCAAAGCTTATACTCCCCAGACTTTGAAAGAGATTCCTGCGGCTTCGGGCTGATTGCCCAGATGGATAATCAGGCCAGCCATGCTATTGTCGCCACGGCCATTGCCTCACTGGCCCGCCTGACGCATCGCGGTGCAGTAGCCGCTGATGGTAAAAGTGGCGACGGCTGCGGCCTGCTGGTCCAGATGCCGCGCGCTTTCTTCCACAGCGTTGCGGCAGAAATGGGGATTAAGCTTCCTGAACATTTTGGTGTGGGTCAGTTTTTTCTGCCCCGGGACGCCACCCTTGCCCAGACCATCCGTGATGCATTGGATGCAGAAGCCCGGGATCTCGGCCTGAGCAGTGTTGCCTGGCGGCAGGTACCGACCGACAACTCGGCTTGCGGAGAAGAAGCCCTGAGCAGCTTGCCCGCCGTCTGGCAGGTATTTGTCGGCCTGCCTGAAGATCAGGACGTGGATACGCATGAGCGGCTGTTGTATCGCCTGCGTCGCCGGGTAGAAAAGCGTTTCGTCGCAGACCCGCAATTTTTTGCCGTCACCTGTTCTTCTCAGGTAATCGGCTATAAGGGCCTGGTCCTTCCGGAAAATCTTCCAGTATTTTATCCCGACCTGCGCGACGCGCGCTTCAGCTCGGCACTGGTCACCTATCATCAGCGCTTTTCCACCAACACCTGGCCGGAGTGGCGCCTTTGCCAGCCTTTCCGCATTCTCGCCCATAATGGCGAACTGAATACGGTGCAGGGTAATCGACTCTGGGCCAAGGCCCGGGAAGCGCAATTGCACAGTGACCTGCTGCCCATGGCTGAGGTCCTTCCGGCCGTAGGCGGTGGCAGTGATTCCTTCAGTCTCGACAACATGCTGGAGCTGCTGGTGCAGGGCGGCATGGACTTCTTCAAGGCCATCCGTCTGCTGGTGCCCCCGGCCTGGCATAATGTTCCGCATATGGAGCCGGCTCTGCGGGCTTTTTATGAATATCACTCCATGCGCATGGAAGCCTGGGATGGCCCCGCCGGTCTGGTTCTGAACACCGGCCGCATCGCCGCCTGTGCCCTGGATCGCAATGGTTTGCGGCCCGCGCGTTATGTCATCACCAAAGACCGCATCATCAACATTGCTTCGGAAGTAGGCGTTTTCGACTACCAGCATCAGGATATTGCCGTGCAGGGGCGGGTCGGACCCGGCCAGCTGGTCGCGGTGGATATGGCAAGCGGACGCTTCCTCGACTCGGAAAGCATTGATACCGAGATCATGAACAGTCATCCCTATCGGGAATGGCTGGATGAATATGCGGAGCATCTGCATCGCGATGACCATGATCTGACCCCGGCCCTGCCCGTTACCGACCTGCTGCTCAGCGAAAAGGCCTTTGGCGTCAGTTTTGAGGAAGAAGATCAGGTCATCCGCATTCTCGCCGAAGGCGCTCAGGAAGCGGTGGGCTCTATGGGCGACGACACCCCGATGGCCGTACTTTCCGGGCAGAAACGGCACATTGCCGATTATTTCCGGCAGCAGTTTGCGCAGGTCACCAATCCTCCCATTGATCCCCTGCGTGAAGCCCTGGTGATGTCCCTGAATACGGTGATTGGCAGCGAAAGCAATCTGTTCGCAGAGCGCCCCGAATATGCCCGCCGCATCGAAATTCAGTCACCCATTCTTTCCGATAGTACTTTTGTCGCTTTGACCAGTCGTGAAGAACCGGCCTTTCGCAGTCAGACTTTCAGCCTCTGCTATTCTGCCGCAGACAGTAATCTGGGTGGAGCCATTGAAGCGCTCTGTGAAGAAGTAATTACCGCCGTCCGCCATGGTGCCGTCATTCTGGTGCTGTCCGATTATGCTCTGGAGCGTGATCGCCTTTACATTCCGGCGCTCATGGCAGTAGGGGCTGTTCATCATGCACTCATTGATGCGGGCCTACGGACCCGAGCCAACATTGTCGTAGCCACGGCGCATGCCCGCGATCCCCATCAGTTTGCCACCCTGATTGGCTATGGGGCGACGGCCGTCTATCCTTACCTCAGCTATGCCATTGTCCGCAGCCTCAGCGAACGGCACGCCTTCAGTCAGCCCCTGACCCTGGTCAAGGCTCTGGAAAATTATCGCAAGGGCATCGACAAGGGGCTCTACAAAATCCTCTCGAAAATGGGCATATCCACCCTCGCTTCCTATCGCAGTACCCAGCTTTTTGAAGCCCTGGGTCTGGATGAACTGGTGGTGGAGCGTTGCTTCAAGGGTACTGTCAGCCGGATTGCCGGGGCCAGCTTTGAACTGCTCGAAGCCGATATCCGCCAGCAGGTGCGCGATGCCTACATTCCCAGAAAAACCCTGCCCGTGGGTGGACTACTGAAATATGTGAATGGCGGTGAGTATCATGCCTACCATCCCGATGTCGTCCAGAGCCTGCAAACAGCCGTCAAATCCGGACGCTATGAGGATTACCAGGTGTTTGCAGGGTTGGTCAACGAACGTCCGGTCACCAACTTGCGGGATTTGCTGCAACTGAAAAGCACTGCGCAACCCATCCCCCTCAGCGAAGTGGAGTCCATTGAATCCATTACTCCGCGTTTTGATACGGCAGCCATGTCCCTGGGGGCGCTGTCGCCGGAAGCCCACGAAGCCCTGGCGATCGCCATGAACAGCATTGGTGGGCGCTCCAACTCGGGTGAAGGCGGCGAAGATCCTGCCCGCTACCACAACAACAAGGTCAGCAAAATCAAGCAGATTGCTTCTGGGCGTTTTGGCGTGACGCCAGAGTATGCGGTCAATGCCGAAGAATTGCAGATCAAGGTTGCCCAGGGAGCCAAACCCGGTGAAGGGGGTCAGCTGCCCGGTCACAAAGTCAGTGGCATCATCGCCCGTTTGCGTTATGCCAAGGAAGGCGTGGCCCTGATCAGCCCCCCGCCCCACCACGATATTTACTCCATTGAAGATCTGGCCCAGCTCATTTTTGACCTGAAGCAGATCAATCCCCAGGCTTATGTGTCCGTCAAACTGGTTTCCGAAGCGGGTGTCGGCACCATTGCTGCGGGTGTGGCCAAGGCTTATGCCGATCGCATTACCATTGCCGGTTATGATGGTGGCACCGGCGCCAGCCCGCTGACATCGGTCAAATATGCCGGATCCCCCTGGGAACTGGGACTTGCCGAAACCCAGGCCACCCTGCGTCGCAACCAGTTGCGGCATCGGGTACGCCTGCAGGCTGATGGTGGTTTCAAAACCGGTCTGGATGTCATCAAGGGGGCCTTACTGGGTGCAGAAAGCTTTGGCTTTGGCACTGCGCCAATGATTGCCCTGGGCTGCAAATACCTGCGTATTTGCCATCTCAACAACTGCGCTACCGGCATTGCCACCCAGGATGAAACCCTGCGCAAGCATTTCACCGGTCTGCCGGAAATGGCCATCAATTATTTCCGCTTTGTGGCCGAAGAAGCCCGTCAGATCATGGCGCAGTTGGGCATCCGCCGCTTTGATGATCTGATTGGCGCCAGCCAGTTGCTGGAAATCGGTGGAGCCCAGACTGAAAAGCAGGAACGTCTGAATTTGTTGCCACTGCTCGCCAATGCAGAGCTGCGTAATGCTGATGTCAACTTCCACACCCAGGACCGCAATCCGCCCTTTGATCAGGGTGAACTGGCTGAACAGATGGTCAAGGATGCCCGTCCGGCACTGGAAGACAAAATCCCCACCCGTTTGCACTATCCGATCCGCAACGTCAATCGCTCCATTGGTGCCCGCCTGTCCGGAGAAATTGCGCGCCGTTACGGGAATAGCGGCCTGCCAGAAGACAGCATTCATGTGGAACTGACGGGCACGGCCGGTCAGTCTTTTGGTGCCTTCTGCGTGCAGGGTGTAACCCTGCAACTGCATGGGGATGCCAATGATTATGTGGGCAAGGCCATGAACGGCGGCACCATTGTCATTGCCCCCCCGGCAGGGACCAGTTATGCCAGCCAGGACTCGGCCATTGTCGGCAACACCTGCCTGTATGGCGCCACAGGTGGGCGCCTGTTTGCCGCAGGGCGCGCCGGAGAACGCTTTGCAGTGCGCAATTCCGGGGCCATTGCCGTCATTGAAGGCGCAGGGGATCATGCCTGCGAGTACATGACCGGAGGCCAGGTCATCATTCTCGGCTCCGTGGGTGTCAATTTTGGTGCGGGCATGACAGGTGGTCTCGCTTTTGTCCGCGATCAGGCCCGGCAGTTCGCCGATCAGGTCAATGGCGAACTGGTCAACTGTCACCGCATCGAGACCGAATCCATGCGCGGTTATGCGGCACTGCTCCGCCGTCATGTCGAAACCCACGTTGCCCAAACCGGCAGCAGCTACGCCGCCAGCCTGCTGAAAGACTGGTCTCATTTCATTCGTGATGTCTGGCTCGTGGTGCCCAAGGCAGCGAAGCTGGATGTTCTGCTGGAAGAAGCCAGCTGATTCTCAGCGCTATCCCGAGGAAAAATTATGAGCCATTTTGCCTTCATCGAAGACCCACGGCAGGACCCGAAAAAACTGGACGTAGAAGAACGCCGCGAAGCGTTCAAGGAAATCTACACCAGTTTTGATCTGGACAGTGCCAAGCTCCAGGCCGATCGCTGCCTGCATTGCGGTAACCCCTATTGTGAATGGAAGTGCCCGGTGCACAATTACATTCCCAACTGGCTGCAGCTGATTGTTGAAAACCGCATTGAAGAAGCGGCAGAACTTTCCCATCAGACCAATACCCTCCCGGAAATCTGCGGACGCATTTGCCCGCAAGACCGGCTTTGCGAAGGCGCCTGCACCCTCAATGACGGCTACGGAGCCGTCACTATCGGCAATCTCGAAAGATTCATCAGCGAGGAAGCCCTGGCACGCGGCTGGCGTCCCAGCACCGGTACCGTCAGCCCCAACGGTAAAAAGGTGGCCGTCGTCGGAGCCGGACCCGCAGGACTGGGCTGTGCGGATGTTCTCAATCGTGCCGGCACCCAAGTCACGGTTTTTGATCGTTATCCGGCCGTAGGTGGACTGCTGACTTTTGGTATTCCACCCTTCAAGCTGGAAAAGGAAGTCATTGCCCGCCGCGCGGATCTGCTGCAGGAAATGGGCATTGAGTTTCAACTGGGAACAGAAATAGGTAAAGACATTTCCCTGGCACAACTGCTCAAAGACTTTGATGCCGTCTTCCTCGGCATGGGCACCTATACCGCCAAGACCGGCAATCTCCCCGGTGAGCATCTGCCCGGCGTCATCAAGGCCTTGTCTTATCTGATTGCCAACACCCGTCATCTGATGCAGCTTCCCGACCCGACTCTGCCCTACATCAACCTTTCCGGCAAAAAAGTGGTCGTACTGGGTGGTGGCGATACGGCCATGGACTGTGTACGGACTGCCGTGCGTCAGGGCGCCAGCAGCGTCATTTGTGCTTATCGTCGCGATGAACAAAACATGCCCGGCTCCCGACGGGAAGTCGCCAATGCCCGCGAAGAAGGCGTGAAATTCCTCTTCAATCGCCAGCCCGTCGAAATTATCGGCACTGAACAAGAGGGTACAAAGGCTGTCCGTATGGTGGAAACGCGACTGGGCGAATCTGACGCCAAAGGTCGCCGTCACCCCGAACTCATCCCCGGTTCCGAGCAAATTCTGGATGCGGATGTGGTCATCATTGCTTTTGGCTTTGATCCCTCCCCCGCCTCCTGGTTTGGAGAACACGGCATTGAAATTGACGAGCGCGGACGGATTCGCACCAATGCCCAATTTCAGACCAGTAATGCCCGCATTTTTGCGGGCGGCGACATGCGGCGCGGTTCGGATCTCGTAGTCACTGCGGTGGATGAAGGCCGCAAAGCCGCCGAGGGTATTCTCGATCAGTTGGGAGTTTAAGGATTATGGCCAGCACCTTGCACAATGACCGCTTTCTGCGCGCCTGCCTGCAGCAGAACGTAGATCAGGTACCGGTCTGGCTGATGCGGCAGGCGGGCCGATACCTCCCGGAATACCGTGCCACCCGCGCCCGGGCGGGTGACTTCCTGACTCTTTGCACCACGCCAGAACTGGCCTGCGAAGTCACCTTACAACCCATCGACCGCTTCCCCCTGGACGCCGCCATCCTTTTCTCGGACATTCTCACCATCCCCTACGTGATGGGTCTGGGCTTGAGTTTTCAGGAAGGAGAAGGCCCGGTTTTCGCAAAGCCCCTGCGCTCTGCGGCGGACATTGCCCGTCTCAGTCAACCTGATCCTGAAAATGAACTGCGTTTTGTCATGGATGCTGTGCGCCTGATTCGTCGCGAGCTGGATGGACGCGTACCCCTCATCGGTTTTGCCGGCAGCCCCTGGACCCTCGCCTGCTACATGATCGAAGGACGCGGCAGCCGGGATTTCATTCATATCAAAAGCCTGCTTTACAGCGACCCCGCCACCTTGCACCGGTTGTTGGCGCATCTTGCTATTTCAGTAACCGCCTATCTGAATGCCCAGATTGCTGCTGGTGCCCAGGCTGTCATGCTTTTTGATACCTGGGGCGGCAGCCTCAGCACTCCCGCTTATGCAGCGTTTTCTCTGGCCTATATGACCCGGATTATTGCCGGCCTGCGCCGCGAAGCAGACGGGAGAAGGGTTCCCGTCATTATCTTTACCAAAGGTGGCGGCAACTGGCTGGAGGCCATGGCCGACAGTGGTGCTGATGTCATCGGACTCGATTGGAGTACGGAACTGCATGTCGCCCGGCAGCGGCTGGGTCAAAAGGTCGCCCTGCAAGGAAACATGGACCCTATTGCTCTGTATGGCAGCAGCGAAGGCGTACGGCAGGAAGCTCTACGGGTTCTGGAAAGTCATGGTGCTGGAACAGGTCATATTTTCAATCTGGGACATGGAATCACGCCCCAAACCCCCATAGAGAATGTTGCCACCCTCGTGGACACGGTCCATGGCTGGAACCCTGCAAGGCAGTCCATTTAAGTTTGAAAAGAGTTGAATCTCAGCCACCGTGGCTGCGTCGCCAGGCTGCCCAGGCATCGCGCAGCGGATGACGCCCGCGCCGTGGTTGCAGATAAGTTACAGAAGCACCCTGTTCCATGCGCTGCAAGGCATCACTGATTGCCATACGGGTTTGCTGTGCGAGCTGCCGCCGCCCCAGTTCAGAAGGTAAGGCGGGTAGAAATTCCACCCGCAGGGTTAAGGGTGCTGCAGCGGCCAGCCGCCAGAGATGTCCGAACAAACTGTCGTCGCCAACAAAAGGACACAATCCATCAGGTTGCCCCGGTTGCAACACATCCTCATACCGCAGGGCCACCGGCACTGTTTCAGCTTTGGCGGCTGCGGCTGTTTCAAAAGGCGCGGCATAAAATTCGCCCACCGATTTACCATCACTGGTGGTTCCTTCCGGAAACAGCACCACGCTGGTTCCGGCCATAATAATGTCACTGGCCTGACGCATGATGCGCTGACTGGCACGGGCATCGCTGCGATCAATAAACAAGGTTCCCAGCCAGACCCCCATGATCCCGAAAAAGGGCCAGTCACGCATCTCCTTTTTCGCCACAAAACGGCCGGGAATCAAGGTCGCCAGAGCCAGAATATCCAGATAAGACACATGGTTGGCGGCAATCATCACGGGTTGTACCGGGATTTTACCATCTACACGCAGGCGAATTCCCAAAACCCGCAAGGCGCGACGGCTCCACCAGGCAAAAGCCCGATAACTGGACGCATCAGGTTGCGCTTTGCGGGCACAAGTCCACAGCGCCAGCGGATAAGCCAACAAGAGATAAAGCAACAGCATAGGGATCCGCCAAAAACGCCGCAGGGCATTGGGCCGCATACGCCGCAAACGCCGCCCCGGATAGTGAATGAGAACCGGAGCCGGCGTTTGTTTGCGCCTTCTCATTTTCTGGAGCCCACCGGTTCCAGAAAGCGCTGCTGATAACGGGGGGTGATGAGGCTGGATTCACACCATACAAAAAAATCTGCGCAGTGAAACTGGGGATCCCAGAACGGCTCTCCCCCCACCCGGACACCGGCCCGCAAATATCCCTTCAACAGAGAAGGCAAAGAAGCGGCTTCCACCTCTGCAAGCTGGTCAAAACCCGGAACTTCGCGCAGCGGGAAAACCCGTTGTTCCTGCGGAGTCAAATATTGCTGAAGTTGCTGATACAACGCCCCAAGGGCCGGGCCATCCGTACTGTGCACACTCGCGCAACCCATCAGGTAATCGATCTGCCACATGGACATGGCCTCAGCCAGCCCCGACCAAAGCAGGGTAATCACCCCGCCCTGACGGTAATCGGGATGTACGCAGGAACGACCCAGCTCCATGATCCGGCTGTTCAGGGCGAGCAGACGGGATAAATCAAACTCTGTCTCGGCATAATAGCGGCCCACTGAAGGGACTTTCTCGGGCAGGAAAAGGCGGTAAGTCCCCACCACTTCCTGACGGTTTTCATCTTCTACAATCAGGTGCTCACAGAAAGGATCATATTCATCCTGGTCCAGACCCGGCCCACCACTGAGTTGGGCGCCATATTCGGCACTGAATACTTCATAACGTAAACGTTGCGCTGCTTCCACTTCGTCCTGATGACGGGCCAGATAAAGTCGCAAGGAACGATCTTTTTTCTTAGTCACGTGATCGGTACTGCCGTGAGATTGAGTGCTTAACATGCAGAGCTCTCCGTGCAAAAACGATAGCAAACCTTCCTTATTATGACTCACAAATATGACAATAGTGCGGCACTTTTATGAACTTTTTGTGACAAACAAGATCCAGTTCACCCAATAGGGCCATTTTATAGCATGATTCAGACATTACCAGCCCCAAGTGCAAAATAATCGACTCCCTGCAAAAATCCGCTGTCAAAGTCTTGCACCCCGCGCCCGCAATGGCTACTGTATGGCATTGTTCCAGCGTACCTTGCTGAGAGGTGAAGCTTTTACCATGTCTGCCGCACCCGAGGAAGCCGATGACAGCCCTTACTGCTGTTGTTCGGCCGCCACTTTTATGGAAATTCTGGAGCGCCAACGCGCTGAACCTTTACCTTTTATGGAACTGCTGATGGTCCACGCCGGTTGTGGCGGCGGTTGTGGAAGCTGTATTGACGATCTTGAGGCTTACCTCCGTCAGCACGACGCTTACATCGAAGATTAAAGTTGTCCTGTGAATTTCAACCACCCTGGTGGTCCCGGGGTGGGCATCAGCAGACGATCTGGGCCCCCTTTTTCGCCCGATCCGGCAAGGTTCCCCTGCGCCGTGAAATCTGGACCACACCCGATCATGATCAAGTGGCGGTCGACTGGATAGACGCCCCTCCCCAAGCGCCCGTGGTCATTTTGTTTCATGGCCTGGGTAGCAGCTCACGGGGACATTATGCACTGGCACTGGCAAGTGCCCTGCGCCACAGGGGATGGGGCGGCTGTTTCATCAATTTTCGTGGCTGCGGTGGTATCGACAATCGCCTGCCCCGCAGTTATCACGCCGGCGACAGCAGCGAAATTGCCTGGATGCTGGAAAAAGTTGCAGAACTCCTGCCCGACAGAAATCGTTATGCAGTAGGTGTTTCCCTGGGCGGCAATGCTCTTCTGAAATATCTCGGTGAACAGGGAGCCAATGCTGAGCCGATCCTGAGTAAAGCCGCTGGCGTCTGTGCCCCCATTGATCTGGTAGCGACTGCTGAATTTTTGCAGAAAGGCAGAATTCGTTTTTACAATCGTTACTTTCTGAAAAACATGAAACAAAGTGTGCGCCGTTTTCAGCGACACTATCCGGAACTGGCAGATTGGCCACAGGTTTTTTCCGCCAAAAACCTGTATGATTTTGACGAGCATTTTACAGCCCCGGTACATGGTTTCGCAGGCGCCCAAAGTTTTTGGGAAGAAGGATCATCCGCTCCCCTGCTTCGTCATATTACCGTGCCTACCCTGCTGCTAAACAGCGCGGATGATCCGATTGTACCCATAGCCAGCGTTCGTAAGGCCATGTTGAGTGCGGCGATAACGCCCTGCGTAACCCCACATGGGGGGCATGTAGGCTTCATGTCCGGGCCTTTTCCCGGACGTCTGGACTGGTTACCGCACACATTGCTGGATTATTTTGACGGGAGGAACAACGCATGAGCGATCATCTGCAACCACGTCTGCGGGTTTTACTGGCAGAAGCCATCGCCATTGGCCCCGGCAAAGCCGAGTTGCTTCGCCATATCCGCGAAACCGGTTCCATTTCCGCTGCGGCCCGCTGTATGCACATGAGCTACCGACGCGCCTGGTTATTGGTAGACACCATGAATCACAGCTTTCTTACGCCTGTGGTCAGCACTGCCACCGGCGGCAGTCACGGCGGCGGTGCCCATCTGACGGAAATGGGTGAAGAAGTGCTGCGCCGCTATGAAAGCATGGAAGAAAAAGCCAATGCCGCACTGGCCCCGGACATTGCCGAATTTCGCAAACTCATGCAACTCCAGCCCCGGGAGCAGCCTAAATCGTGAAAAATCTGCTTCGGGAAGTCCTTTGCAGCCGGGTTTATGATGTTGCCCGGGAAACCCCGCTGGAAGCCGCGCCCAAGTTGAGTGCACGCCTGCAGCGCGAGGTTCTGTTTAAGCGCGAAGACCTGCAACCGGTATTCAGCTTTAAGCTACGCGGCGCCTACAACAAAATCGCCCAACTTTCCGCCGCCGAAAAAGCCGCCGGAGTGATTACCGCCAGCGCGGGCAACCATGCCCAGGGCGTCGCCTACTCCGCCCAGAAACTGGGTATTCGTGCCATCATCGTCATGCCTGCCACCACGCCCGAAATCAAGGTCAATGCGGTGCGGGCGCGGGGCGCTGAAGTGATTTTGCATGGCGATAACTTTTCGGACGCCCAAACCTATTGTTTCCAACTGGTGCAGCAATCGGACATGGTATTTATCCCGCCCTTTGATGATCCCCTGGTCATCGCCGGGCAGGGAACCGTGGGGGCGGAAATATTACGGCAGCGGGGTGCCGGTCTCGAGGCGATTTTTGTGCCCGTCGGGGGTGGTGGACTGATCGCAGGAGTAGCCGCCTACCTCAAGTCCATTGTCCCGGAAATTCGCATCATTGGCGTCGAACCCTTTGAAGCCGATGCCATGTATCAGTCCCTGCAGGCAGGGAAACGGATCACTCTGCCCCAGGTAGGTATTTTTGCCGACGGTGTGGCCGTCAAACAGGTCGGTGAACACACCTTTGCCCTCTGCCAGCAATATGTGGATGAGGTCGTCCGGGTCAGCAATGATGAAATCTGCGCCGCCATCAAGGATGTGTTTGATGAAACCCGTTCCATCATGGAACCCGCTGGCGCTCTTGCTCTCGCCGGACTGAAACGCAAGGCGGCTGAAGACCCTGGACAGGGTGGGGCTTGGGTCGCCCTGCTCTCCGGCGCCAACATGAATTTTGACCGGCTGGGCTTCATTGCCGAACGCGCCGAACTGGGCGAAGCCCGGGAAGCCCTGTTTGCTGTCACCATTCCGGAAACGCCCGGTGCCTTCCGGGATTTTTGTACGGCAATTGGCCAGCGCGTCGTCACCGAATTCAACTATCGCCTACACCGCCGGGATTGCGCCCATATTTTTGTCGGCGTCGCCATTCGTAATCGGGAAGATGCCGCTGCCCTCCTCCGGCAATTACAGGAAAGCGGGCACCAGGCGCTGGACCTCAGCGATGACGAAATGGCCAAGCTGCACATCCGCCACATGGTCGGCGGTCATGCCAGCGAAGCACAAAACGAACGCGTCTACCGCTTTGAGTTCCCGGAACGGCCGGGGGCACTCATGGAATTTCTGGAAAAGCTGGGCGGGCAGTGGAATATCAGCCTGTTTCATTACCGGAATAACGGGGTGGACTTGGGTCGCGTCCTGGCCGGTTTTGAAGTTCCCGATGCCGACCTGCAGCATTTTGAAGAGATGCTGACCAGAATAAACTATCCCAATTATCCCGAAAGCAGCAATCCCGCCTATCGCTTTTTCCTGGACCAGGGTGACGCCCCGGCCTAATTCTCGCGAGGCGCGAACATCAAGCGCAGGGATTCACCAATACCCGCAGCCATACCGTGCCAGCGTTTGGCCAAATCCGCGTCCATGTGGTCCAGCATGGTCTCGTGAAACAAAGCCAGCCAGTCATCCACCAAAGGATTGGTGACCCCCACCGGGGCGTGCTTGTCCCCCAGCGCATAGCGGTAGTCCTTGTAGGGCAGTCCACCCGATACCGTCCACCAGTAATGCACCAGACGATCCTTGTGCAAGTCCCAGTCCTGAACAATGGAAAATGGCTCGGCCAGGGTCGGATGCACTTGAATACGATTGTAAAAGTCATCTACCACCGCGCGAATCACCGGCAGGGATATTTTGTCACAGAGCGGCTCAAGCCGCCGCTTGGGGGGATTGCTGGTTTCCATTGGATGTATCCGAAAAATCTTGACTGGAGGATTTTAGCAGAATTTCATACCGGAAGCAGAGGCATTCCAGTGCATCATCAGAATGCGATATTTGTCTTGCCATCCAAACCCTTTATAATCAGCCCACATGCAAACCACCGGACACCCCCAATGACGCTCCAAAAGCCACGCGTGGCCATCGTTCATGACTGGCTGGTAACTTATGCTGGTGCCGAACGCGTACTGGAACTGATGATCCAGTGCTATCCCGAAGCAGATCTGTTTAGTCTGGTCGATTTTCTTCCCGACAACAAACGTGGCTTCATCGCCAACAAGCCCGTCCACACCTCATTTATTCAAAAACTGCCCAAAGCCAGGACCAAGTACCGTAGCTATTTACCCCTCATGGCTCTAGCCATCGAACAATTTGATCTCTCCAGTTATGACCTCATCCTCAGTAGTAGTCATGCCGTTGCCAAAGGTGTACTGACCGGGCCGGATCAACTACACATCAGTTATGTGCATTCGCCCATTCGTTATGCCTGGGATCTCCAGCATCAATACTTAAAGGAGTCCCGACTGGATCATGGTATCAAGGGATGGATAGCGCGCATTATCCTGCACTATGTCCGTCTTTGGGATACCCGCACAGCCAATGGTGTGGACAGCTTCATCGCCAACTCTGCCTTTGTTGCGCGGAGAATTTTCAAGGTGTACCGGCGTCAGGCACAAATTATTGCGCCACCGGTAGACATTTCCAGCTTTACTCTGCAGCAAGAAAAACAAAACTATTATGTAACCGCCTCGCGCATGGTCCCTTACAAAAGGGTAGACCTGATTGTCGCGGCCTTCACGGCCATGCCCGACAAAAAACTGATCGTCATCGGTGATGGACCGGACTATGAAAAAGTCAGGGCAGCTGCAGGTCCTAATGTGCAGTTACTGGGCTTTGCCGAAAGCCAGGTGTTGCTGGAGCATTTGCAAAATGCGAAAGCCTTTGTATTTGCAGCAGAAGAAGATTTTGGCATCGCACCGTTGGAAGCCCAGGCTTGCGGTACGCCGGTGATAGCCTTTGGCAAGGGGGGAGCGCGTGAAACCATCGTCCCACTGCTTGAAGGTAATGCCCAACACAATGGACCAGAAATGCAGAAAGCTACCGGCGTCTTTTTTTACGAACAAACCCAGTCAGCTATCATGGCAGCCTTAGAATACTTCGAAAAAAATATTGCACTGATCAAACCCATCAACTGCCGGGAAAACGCTTTGCGTTTCGGCTCTGAACGCTTTTGTGAAGAATTTAAAGAGGTTACAGAAAAAGAATGGATAAGCTTTAATGATAAAAATTAAAAATAACGAATACTAGAAGGTTCCTCGTCGTTATCATTTACTGCCCACACTCCGACAACTCAGATTTGTACCCTTGACAATATGCAGTTCGCACACAGGTGCAGATCGTTCGTACGACGGTAACTATCGAGAACGGAAATCCGAGCATTTGCATTTTTCCTCCAGCCGTTGAGCATACAAGGCTAGTTGATCACGCGCGATGCTATCCCAAGAAAATGATTGTGCTTTGGCTTGTCCCGCTTCACGCACACGCTGTAACAGGAAACGATCGTTGAGCAGTGCCTCGATAGCGTGTTCGATTCCTGCCTCATTTGCGGGCGGAATAATCATCGCGTCGTGCCGGTCTCGCAGGCGTTCTGCAAGTCCACCCGTGGAGGTAGTGATCAATGCTAATCCACAGGCCATACCCTCCAAGGCTGCTAACGGAAACCCCTCGGACAAACTCGGAAACAGGAGCACGTGATAATTTTGCAGCAGTTTCGGCAATTCTTCATGTGCATAGCTCTCAACAATATTTACACGACCACGTCCTGCTTCGCCTAATTCCTCCTCAATCCTTGAGGCATTGCCTTTACCGACTCCCAAAAAACCCACTTCCAGTAATGAATAGCGCGCAAAAAGGCGGCTCAAGGCACCGATCGCATATGGAAATCCCTTGCGATGAAGATATCCACCAATCATGGCAACGCGCAACGGGTTATTTGCATCCGGAACTACGGACAAGGGTTGCTGTAAAAAAGCTGGTGGTAGGCCATTGGGCACTATTTCGCAGCGTGAAGGGTCAACCTTCAAGCGACTAACCGCATAGTCCAGATCCCTCTGACTGAGAAGCAATCCAAGATCGGCAAGACGCAAGGACCGCGCCACTTCATGCAACCGCCACCCACCGTGGTACAGTGGATATTTCCATGAGAGCTTGAGTTCACCACGTCGTGCTGCCGCGCGAGTCTGCTCAGCGGAGGCATGCTCGAGTCCATGGCTACGAAACACTATCAGTGACCGCTTGTAGTTCTCAGAATTCAGGCGACAACCGTCCCCACTGGACAGGTCCATAATATCATACTCCCGCGCCTGTCGGTCGATATGGCGGGCGACGACCCATGGAAAGACGAGTTGCGCAGCTTTACCTTGAAAACGCCGGGGAATGTCCTCAAAAGACAAGACCGTGACGTCATGGCCCTGCCTAGAAAATGCACCAGCAAGCTGCTTCGTCACTCCCGGCGCACCGCCTTCAATAGATATAGGATGATGGATAGAAAGAAGAATATTCATGACTGACCTCGTATGTTACTATTTCTATTTCGCGTTTCGTGTGAGGAGCACTTTAACGTAAGCCACACTTTGGATTTCTTGTATATAAGAAAGGCATTAGCAATAGAGTTTCTGGTTTTAACCAAGTGGGCAATCAGGTGAAGAAAAAATATAACAAAAAAATAATAGGCTTTAAATTTAGATTTTTCAATACATAAATATTTTTTAAATGTAACATATAATCTTGCAGATTCAATTTGCAAATTAAGAGCAGAAAATTGAACTCCGCCTTCAGCGAGGCTACTAATTCCGCATAGCGTGTCAACAGCTTTCATGGATATTACACAATCCAATATAAATCCCTGATATATAGCTCTATTACAGAGATCAACATCTTCATAACCAAACATAATATTTGGATCAAAATTCTCTTTTCTAAATAGAGCTAATGGAAATATCGCTGCCTGTATGTTAACACAGGAAGTCATACCATCAAAAGAAGCATTGAAGTGCCCAAGAAAAGTCAATCTGTATAACTGCAGAAGTTCGTTGTCAGCATCAAAACTAGAAACTATAGGCCCGTATATAATATGGTTTTCAGCAGGAATCCGGGCATTGTCTTCATATAAAAATTTGGATGCACTCTCAAACCACTTACTAGAAATTATGATATCATCATCAACAAAAGCCACATGAGAGATGCCAAACCTGTTATTTTCATTCAAGAGTAATAATTTGTCTACAAGGTCCTTTCTATTTTGAGATGGACCTTTGCACTTACCCGGAAAATAAAAACAATTACAGAACATAGATACTATTTTTTGATTTTTTTGAATGCATTCTGTATCAGTAGAGTCGTCTCCTACTATTGTTATCACAGGACCAACGCCATTTCTATAAATTGCATCTAGACATACCCTTAAAGATTCAGGACGATGTCTAGTAGGTATTAAAGCGGCGAAAACAATTTCCATAAAAGAATTTTCCTCAACGTTATAAATAACACCATGATCGAAACAATATCTCATAGCTAACGTAAAAATAATATTCCACATTAATACACGTAAATAGTCCAAGAACCAAGCCATAAATAATCAGATAATCATGCTTATAAAGTACATTTGCGTTAGATAAATCTGAGGTTTTTACCTTGGATTGGATAAGCTTTTTGAACCAGTAGAGCATGGCGTCGAAAGGGATCATGGCGGCATACGAAAATCTAGCAATAAGTAACAATCCATTGGCCGTGATAATTTCCAAATTGGCTTTCAAGAGCGGGGCGACCTGTTGGGATTTCTGGATCTTAGCGTAGAATAAAAATCTTTTCTTTTCCACGAAAAAAAACGCATTACAAAAGAGTGCGGGAACTTACATAAAACAAAACCTATAATACACCGAATAGATCTATATTTCTTTGCACAAAGAACAAACAATCCACTGGCTTCTTTACGATTGCCAGAAATCAAACGAGCCTTTGCGCCTCTGAATATAGCATCAACAATCCGTTTATTGATCAAAGCATTTTTATCCGGAAACCACTGTTCCTGAATCAAAAAATTATAAATAAATCTTTCTGAATCAGGGAGCCTGGGAGTACCACCGTTAGTTTCAGAATCTCCATGAACACGGTAACTTGCTAAACGATCAGGAATATAGTAAATAGGTAATTGAGAATGCACATATACGCATGCCATCCATAAATCAGCACACACACCCACGTCTTTATAGGCCATTGAAGTATTAATAAGCGATTTTCTGAATACACTTGTCGAACCAACAGATATAGATCCATTAAACAAGGCTTCAACCGGATTTTTTAACTCCCCCTCAGCCAGGTAATCACGATGCCAATATGTTGTATTACTGTCACTTAATTCATTTTGTATAATTCCATACTCATCAATAATCCAGTGATCACAAAAAATCAATGCCAAATGTGGATTATTTTCCATAATATTTACAGATCGCTCCAGAAATTCAGGAGCGATCAAATCATCATCATTCAAGACAGTGATATACTGCCCATTAGATTCAGATACGGCATTATTGCAACTTACAAGGACACCCAGACGGATTTTATTAGATCGATAAGTCAGCCTTGCGTCCTCGAAACTATAGCAAATATTTTTAATATCTTCTGAATCAGAATCATCAACAACAATAATCTCAATATTTTGTAAAGTTTGTGCGAGCGCCGATCGGATAGCATCACCAACATAACGTGTGCGCCTAAAAGCAGGAATGATGATTGTAGCCAACACTTCCATACTAGTTATTGTACAATTATTTTCATTCACTTTAATGGCCCAAAAAAAGAGTTCATATTAAAATAATGACAGCAATTATCGGACTCATTAGATGACATACAATCATATAACTCAACATACTTTTTAGAAACAATTTTCCACGATAGATTCATGGCCGAATTACGCGCAGCAGTTGCCATTTCCTTGCGCTTTGATAGGCTCATTTGAGCATAATCCTGCATAAACCCTGCAATAGACTGATAGTCGTCAGGATCATCAAGAATCCATCCACCATTAGCGGGGATCTGAAATGAAGCCCCAACCGTTCTGGCGGTAATCACCGGCACAGCACAAGCCAGAGATTCAGAAACAATCATGGCCCAAGGATCATAACGTGAAGGGAAAACCAGCAGATCGGCAGAATGCAAAAAAGCCGCCACATCTTCGCGGTAACCCATAAAATGCACGCGATCAGCAAGGTCCATGTCGCGAACCATATCGGGATAAGGACTTTGTTCGAGATACCCGAGAACAATCAGGTGCCATGACCTGGCCATAGTCAAAGCCCGTAACACGGTATCCAGATTTTTACGTGAGGAACGCAAATCTCCTGCAAATAGTGCGACGTTATCCAACTTCCTAAATGCAGACAACTCTCGCACGGTAGTCCCCGGGTAGTATTCCTGAACATCTACGCCGTTAGGTATTATGGTAATTTTTTCTGAGTCGATGCCAATACCAACCAGCTCTTCGGCGATTTTAGGAGAAACCGCAGTTACACACTTCGCCTGTCGGTAAGAACGTCGTTCCAGCAACGCATTGAGCCAAGTGAATACCCGGTGATATGCCTTCTTGAGTCCCGTTTCAGAGTTGGTTTCATTGTAGGGTGAATCTCGCCATGCTCCATGTACGAAGTGCGCCGAATTGATTTCTGCTGGATACCAGGTGATAAAACCATTTGCATGCACCAAGTCGAAATCCTGCGATGTTCTCTTGAGCCACCACCAGCTGCGCAGAGCAAAGACCTGGTTTCGCAACAACTGGGTAGGCCAGCCTCGGACCGGGATAGAGACCCAAGTCACGTCCTCCAGGCTGGCCACTTCTTGGGCACACTCACTGGCCAGAAGTGTGATGACATATCCTGCAGCACGAGCCGCCATCAGGATTTCATAGTTGACGCGCCCCTGACCGTCCCCCTTTTTCAGTTTATGGGTAATAATGCACACATTTTTCATGACTGCAGAACTCTTTGATACAAGGTCAGGGTTTCTTGGGTCATGCGTTGCACGGTGAGCCATTCAATACCAGTGCATGCACGTTTGGCAAATTGTTCGCGCAAATTCTGATCGCACAAAAATCGATACAAGTGATTACTCAAATCAGTGACATCTCCAGCGCTGAACAACTGGCCCGCCTTCCCGCCTTCCAGTGCTTCAGGTATTCCATCCACGTCACTGGCAATAATTGCACAAGCATTTTCTCTTGCTTCTGAGATGACCAACCCGAAGGGCTCCTTGTGAGAAGCAAGCACAAAAATATCCGCACTTTCCAGATAAGATTGAGGCTGAGTTTGAAAGCCTTCGAAATAAATATGGTCCCGGCGCGAACTGTTTTTTGCCAGCGACTCAAAAATAGTGCGGTCCGGCCCCTCTCCAACAATATACAAATGGCCGGGGAGGTCCTTAGGCAAGCTTGCAAAGGCGGCGATCAGATCACGAATACCTTTCCTTTCATACATCCCGGCAATCGTGACGATGGCCGGATGATACAATGGCTTGGCTTCGACCCGTTGCATACGCGGACTATTGATAGTGCCATTCCGAATAACATGCAATTTGCTGGTAGGGATTCCGCGTTCCGCCATGGATCGACAAACTGCATCACTGACTGCAATTACTGCGTCACCGACAGACATGATACGAGCACTTTTTTGAAACTCATTATGCACATGGGTAATCAAACGATAACGCCTGCGTAAACGTAGCAACTTGGCAAGTAGGGCTCCTGTCATCATGTGGGCATGTACTATATCGGGGCGAGTTTGATCTATAATCCGTTCCAGATTGACGATCATTTTAGGCAAACTGAACATAGACTTGCTAAATTTCATCGAATAATGCTTCACTCCGTGACAATCTAGGAGTTTTTCATACTCTCCGCCCCCGGAAGCATAAAAAACCTCATGTCCCAGTGCACGTTGTGAGCAGGCCAAATCAATAGCGACATTTACTATTCCATTACCGACCTCAAGTATGTGATTGGTGATGTGCAATATCCGCATCTTTTCAACGCGCCTGAAAACAATGCTGTAGAAAACCCTCAGCCATTTTTTATTCCTTCCACCTGACGATAGTGAATGCCGGCAATGGAAGTACCTGCAAATGCCCAAAACAGCATCCCGGTACTACCAATCAAAGTATCCACAAATATCAAAGTGGAAAACACTGCCAAGCTAATCCCAGAAGAAATAGCTATAAAAGGATCTTTTTTTGACCACCTGCTACTTAGAATATATGTTAATGTCCAGATAGTACCCAGAAAAAATAAAGTGCCTCCTGCCCATCCGAGGACATAAGGAATCTCCATGATACCACTATCAAAATTGACCACATGCCCTTTTTGACCAAGCCGGGCTGCAGTACCGGTACTGCCAATACCTGCTCCCAATGGTGTTTCAAAGGCCTCTAAAAAGAACTCTTCATAAAACTTCGTTCGCGCTTGATAACTGGCATTTTGTTTAACATTTTCAATGGAATTGAAACGCGCTTCCAATCGATCATAAACGGGCTTGTAAAGCAACATTGGTGTCGCAAGTATAACAATTATAATAAGCCCCATGAGATAACGTACCATGTGTGCTGGCTTTAGCCGGGACATGATATAAACCAAACCGACAAACCAACCACCCCAGGCCGCTCGAACAATAGATAACAAAAAAGCCAGATAACCAAAAAGCGCAGCAGGAATTCGCCAAAAACCGCCGCCCGCAAATAGCATCAACAAGGTTCCCATCAATTCAAAGGCGAATGGTCCAGGAGAGTTCATTGTACCGAAAATACGAATCTGAAAAGGCTCTGGTCGACCGATACTCAGCAATTTTGATGCCGTCATCCAGTAAGTATCCCATGGCAGGGGATGAACATATTGAATCAGGCCGTACCCCCCCATAACCAGGGTTCCCCAAACGAAAGTGTGATACAACGTACGACGAACTTGCGGATAATCTCGCCAGCGAATGGCCATGTGCAGACCAAACAAAACTGGAAGCAGCCAGTTCAACAAACCATAGGTGGCAGGCATGAAGCCTGTCGTCACGATGCCAACCACATAGGCATACAAAATACCCACCAGTACCAGCGCTATGGGAAACAGGGTTTTTCGACGCAATTCCGGGAGATATTTCAATACAGTAAAAAAAGCAAGCCCCGTCACCAGATAAGGAGTGAGCATGATCGGATCAACAGGCTGAAACCCGATTTGGTAATCCACCAAACGTCTTATTTCAGGGGTCACGAACCAGAGCCACCACATATTACTGACATATAATATTGGAAAATCCCGGTACAGTTTCACTCCTAACACCAATCCAAAAAGCGGGAATAAGTAGTTAGTTAATGCGCTTAAATGGGAAAAATAAAAAACAAACGGAAATGTCCAAAAAAGAACAATATAAAGCCATATTCCCTGTACTCCCCGGCGATAGTGAACGCTTGAGCTGAGGTCTTTCAATGTCGTAGCCACGAACGTACCCCCGTGTAACGGCCATGCAGGTTATCCCTAAACTTGGCCAGCGCCTGTTTTTTTTCTCTCGGAACATAGCGCAGCATTTGTACCATTCCGTAACTTTCACTGGTCCCAACCAGGATGGCCCAAGTCAGAAAAACCATTCGGTTAATGCTTGGCAAATAACCTAGCAACACCAGGGTTTCATTATGAGAACGATTACGCACTTCCTCGGAGTTGTAGACATCTCTTGAACGATCATCAAATAGATTGCCCGGATAGTGGTTTACGCGTATTTCCGGATCATAAAGCAGGCACCAATTTCTTTGGTGTAAGCTTAAGCCCAAAGACAGTTCCCAGTGCCATTGCGCACCCCTTCCTCGTAACCGTCGGTCAAATCCTATCTCTTTCAGTACAGACAAACGATAAGCACCATTGACCCCTTTCAGCAAATCGACAAATTGTGCCTTGTCTGTACGTAAATGATGATTGGCAATAATTTTTCCATACCACAATACTTGCCCCACGAGACGAACCGGGTCATCTAGCAGCGTACCATTCTGACGAATAAAATCCCGCCCTCCGACACCGGCAAGTGTTCGATCTTTTTGAAAAGCTTGCTCAATACGCTGTAACCAATCCGGGAAAGGTGCCGAATCATCGTCAGTAATCGCCAGTATATCCCCGTCTGCTGCATCCAAACCCAGGTTCATCGCAGTAACCAGGCCAGGAAGATCCACGATGACCACACGCAATGGCAGGGATGTTGCTGCATCTCCATTCAGCACGTCATGAGTTTCCAGGTCATCACGTCGCGCCACAACGATGATTTCATCTGCAGCACGGCACTGATCACCCAAGGCATTCAGACATCGCTCCAAATCCTTTGGACGACGGTAGGTCGGAATCATCACAGACACATGCATTATTATTCCTTTACCCTTGAACGCGGTCTAAGTTGTCAGGGAACATCCATGTCTGCATACCGTTATAGCGCCCTCGCAATGCATCCTGAAATTTACGGAAGGCCAAGCTCCCTTCCTTGGGCCAAAAGCGCATTAATTGCAGCAATCCATAGCTGTCTCGACTTCCGACCATAAGAGCATACACCATGCAGGCAAAACGTCCGAAAATAGGTAGGTATTTCATAAGAATATAGGTTTCATTTTGCGCCCGTTTGCGTGTGGCAGCAAACCAGTAACCATCCTTCTGATCTGAGAACAGTTTACCCGGGAAATGATCCACCACCATGTCTGGTTCATACCACTGCTTAACACCTTGTTTGTTAAGGGCCATACCTAGCGCCAGTTCCCAATGCCAAGCAGTATCCTGTTGCCACTGCAAGCGCAGATCCAGACTTGTACCTACCAGGATTTCATGACGATAAGCAGCATTGACCCCAGAAAGAAAGTCCACATTACGGGCACTCAAACATGGAAGATGATGATTGGCGATAATTTTTCCATACCAGGTGACTTTGCCCACCACATCGCAGTAAGGAAGAATTTCAGGGTAAGTTGTTGCAGGCAAATCTCTCCCACCCAAAGCAGCGATTTCGGGCATATGGACAAACGCATTTTCGATCCGCTCTAACCAATCCGGGCGAGGCGCAGCATCATCGTGGGTGAAAGCAACCACATTACAAACCATCAACCCCAAAGCTTTGAGCATTGACGAAACAGGACCGGATTGATCCTTGCGGACCAGAGTATAAGATACCACCGATCCAATTAACTTCTCCACCAAATCGGGAGTCTCAGTATCACGGGGATGAATTAATATAAAAACTGCATCAGGCTTACGATTCTGAGCCATCAACGCCTTCAGGAGTCTTTCCATATCTCGAGGTCTGTTCCCGCCATTAACCAAAACATTCACCTTCATATTGGTCACCATTAAAATAATAAACGATTAAGAATGCACAATTATCTTTCGATAAATTTCTTATTTCAAACATCATATTTGTCACTTATAAATAATAATATCAGAAATAAATGATCTTAATTATTATTTTATATTCTATATTAAAATTTACTACAGTTCATCCTTAATTGATTTTTAGGAGCAATAAGACAACACGGGATAAACTCTAATATCATTTTTGTATGGCCTTCATTTTTTTTACATTAATCTTTCCAAGTAACGCAAAAAATGCCTCTCTCAACAAAGAAGAGCGGTATCCTACCCATAGCACAGAAAAAGCAAATAGCAAAAGCGAAAACAAGTACCATAATATCTCTGTTTTAACAAAATTCCAGGCCAGAAACTCAGAAATAAAAATCCATACGGCTGATTGCCAGAATGTTTTATTTACGAACACGGCAACCCTTGCCCCCCAAAATAAAAAAATCATGTCCAGAACAGATACGAACAATAAACCGAGCCCTCCTCCGATCAAGCCTAAATAATGAATCGCTGTCCACAGCACCAGAAGATATGGTAAGAACTCCATAACACGCAATTTTGCTGCTATATCCGGGCGACCACGTGCTTGCAATAGCATGGAAGGTAAATAATTCAAGCCGACTATCCAGATTGTGGCAGCAATTATCAATCCAACCGGCCCGGCTTTTTCTGCTACCGACCAGCCCACCCAAATGCCGAGAAAAGGCTTTAGAACAAGAATAAGCGCACAAATCAATGGCGTCTGAATAAGGAGTAAAAGCTCCAAGGAACGCATGGTCGTATCCCTTGCATCATATTCATTCCCAGCCGATAATTTAGGGAACAATGCTCGAGTAACCGAAGCAGGCACTATGGCACCCTGCCGCGCCAAACGCTCTGGTATGGCAAAAAAAGTTACAGCGGCGGGCCCTACTATGCTCCCGAGCATAAATTTGTCCATGGCACCGGTCATCGAAACCACCATACTTGAAATAGTGGTCCACGCACCATATCCCAATAATTTTTTTACCCAGTGCCACTGTGGCAATTCCGGTTTGAATGTTCCAAGAATGCGGACTGCTACAACCCCTGATGGTAAGGCTCCAAATAATAATCTGGAAAGTACCGCTACAGCGATGATCCATGTCAAATTGGGGCCATGGAGGTAGGCGGTCAATATTGGCATGACTTGCAGAAAAAAGGTACCTATTACACCTAATGCATTAAGCATCAAAAAATTCTGGCGGCCATCAATCAATCCGGAAAAAATTCCGCTGACCGTAATTATCGGGACCGCCAATGCCAACCAAGGCAAGGCACCTACGACTGAGGCATGCATCCCACTGGACATCTTGAACAGATTTTCAAATAAATAATCCCCAAGAAAAAACAGGACTCCCGCACCAATTATTCCCAATCCCAGGTTGGTCCATATTCCCGACCAAAAAACACTGGATATTTCTTTGTGATCAGATAGTTTTGCAAACTGGTTAGCTGATGCCGTGCCCAACCCCAGATCAAAAACTCCAAAATAGCCCAGAAACAGCCAGACTATCGCCAGCACTCCGTATCCATCCACACCAATCAGATGCAAATATAAAGGGACCGTTACAAACGAAACCACGATAGGCACTAAACTACCCATCAAGTTATACAAGGAATTACGTTTTAGGCTAGCAGCCATGACCCGGAATCCTCAACAGATTGGCGCTTACAAGGTGCGTTATCGTCATTTCAACGCTTTCTCTGGAACTGACTAATGAAGCTGCGCACTCGGTTCTCCAGATCCAAACGAACGGAAGATCTGGGGTGATAGTGGTACACCCCTCCCTGAGAGGTTGGAGCCCCATTAATTAACAAGGCCTGTGGGCAACCAATTTCCGCCACCCCTTGCATGTGCTCTTTAAAAGCCGACCGAGGGGTTTCACCGACGCGAATTACAGATACCAAGCGGTCGACCAACCGGGCGATAATCAGGCCATCAGACAGCACAGGAAACGGTGGTGTATCTATGAGTACATAATCATACTCGGAACGAGCTTTATCAATTAGTTCAGCAAAACGCTCCTTGCCAATCAGCTCCACTGGACTATCGGGAGTTTGACCAGAGGGTAAGCAAGTCAGCGGTACATCAAATCTAGTCATGACGCGCGTACAGTCCTCCAATTTTGCATTACCTGCCAGATATTCCGCTAATCCCGGACTTTGTTTGCAATCAAATGCCGAATGTAACTGTGGATGCCTGAGATCAGCATCAATCAACAGTGCGCGTTTTCCGTCTTTCGCTAAAGCCACGGCCAACTGACTGACCACAGTTGTTTTTCCATCTCCCTGGAATGCCGAAGAAAACATCAATACCTTGCCTGCATTTCCCGCTCCGGAATCAAGATAAAGCTTCCCGCGCAACAAACGCAACGCCTCTCCATATGTGGAACGAGGATCAGAAGGAACAATTGGCTTGATTTTTGCTGAATCGCCCACGCTCTGAAAGGCTTCATATTCTGGTAATTTTCCAAATAGTGGTATCGAAGGATATCTACTCAGAATTCCTTCATCCGAATGAAACCCTTTGTGCAGGAGAAACCTCGCAAAGACTACAGCGAGACCAAGGAGTAAACCCAAAAAAGCACCTATGAGAACAGCCTTAGAAGCCTTTGGTGAAACCGGAACACTATGGACTAATGCAGTATCTAATATGCGATTTTTGGTAATCGTGCTCGCTCTACTGATGGCAGCTTCCTTCTGTTTTTCGAGCAGGAACATATACAATTTGCCTAACACTTCCGTGGATCGCGTGAGAGACAGAACCTGTAAGGCTTCCCTAGGATATTGCCCCATCTTGCCCTTGTATTGTTCAATCGCGCCATCCAGCGACTTGAGTTGCTGTTGTGCTTGTACTTCCTGATTATGAATCACGCTGCTAATCGCAGATTTGATAGAGGCAATTTCCTTATCCAGTTGCTGAATTTCCGGGGCGCGGTCAGTGTACATGGTTGCCAATGAAGCCTTGCGGTTTTGGGCAGTCACCAATTTGTCAGAAAGGCTATTGAGCATGCTATCATTCAACGAAGTGACCAAATAAGAATCAACATGGCTTCCACCTTTACCACTGAGTTCGGAGGATACTTGTTGAAGATTTTTTAGCTTTAGATCAAGAGCATTGCGTTGGCTTTCATAATTGGTCATCTGGGTGATCATCGCCTGAGCATTCGAAGTCACCGACAACAAGCCACTGTGACTCTGATAGCGAGCCAGTTTTCCGTCCGCTGTTGCCAAAGCGGTTCGCACTTTTTCCAGTTGTCCATTCAAATAATCATAGGTAGATGACGCTTGACCCGTAGCCCATGCATGTGTTTGTTCCAGATAACTCAACATCAGGCTATTCAGGAACCTTTGGGATACATAGGGATTGGGATTTTTGAAAGACAAATAGATCAAATAACTCAGCGTAGGTGTCCCACCATTATCCTTACTGTCTTGGCTTACCGAAATATTGCCAGCAAATTCCTTGTAAACAGCCAGAGGCGAGCTGACTGTCAAATGATAAATACTATTATTACCAGGAATGAACCCTTGAGCATCTGGTTTAATGATTATACGTAGGTTTGGGCTTACTGCAGGCTCGTCAAGCACACCGTTCAATATCAAATTTTTATCATCGAAAATTTGATAGTGACCATCTTTAGTAAATTTCAGATCCAATGACTTTCCATAGATATCAGGATTTACGGCTTCTGCAAGCGTAGCTCGCAAACCGGTTTTCTGATGTTCATAAATATTAAAGGAATGACCGCTAACCAGCCAATACCAAAAATGGACTACAGGACTCTGATCTGGATTTAAAATGGAAACATTTACTCCCGACCGCACGATGGCCCGTTCAACCACCTGGCGACTCTGCATAATCTGGACCTGAGTCTCAAGGTTGGGGGCTTGAACCAGGCCAGGCACCAGTGACAGACCTTCCGTGGCAGCAGACACGGCTGCTTGATCCTTTTCTGCATTACCCAGATAGACAGAACCGGAAGACTCGAATACAGGCACCGAAAACAGGGTAATAAGAATGGCTAGAACAGCACCAACACCGGCAAGTCCCAAGGGTAAACGCCAATGTCTTTTCAACGATCGAAGCAGTGCAGAAAGATCAATTTTTTCTCCTTCATCTCCCATACGTTCAGAGTTGTTGGCAATTGATGGCCGCCGTTGCAGATCGACGTTCTCGGACGGATGCATATTTTCAGTGTGATCAGTCACGGTATCTATTCCTAATTATTGGATTGAGACAAATACTTAATGGATACAAAAGGATTCAATATCCCTGATATGGCTTGCAATGATGGTAAAATTTGCTGTATTACCTGATTCCAATTGCTGACAACCGTTTGCGGCACAAATACTACATCACCTGATTTCAGAAAAAATGGCGCTGCCTTCCCTTGAAGAATGGCTTGTGCATTGACTGTAATCAATTCTCCGCTGGCACCTTCCGAACGAATAATACGGATATCACTGAGCTGTGCATTGGTAAGGGAAGTAGTGTCCATGCCCGCTGAAGACAGTGCTTGCAACAATCCCAAGCGCCCATCTACAAAAGGCACAGGACCTGGCTTGTTTACCGCCCCGAATACAAATGCCCTCATTGTGGCAACGCTGGGTACAACTACCGTGTCGCCACTTTCCAAGGGTATATTCTGGTTCAAATTGCCATCTCTGAGTAGCTGATGGAAGTTGACCGGCAATTTCTTACCGTTTTGTACGATATAAGCCCCACGCAAATCGGCCTCTGGTAGATTCACTGTGCCACCCAAAGCCATGGCATCCAGCAGGCTCAGATTTCTATCAGAAAATTTCAGACCGGGCGCAGTAAATTCACCGAGCAAGTAATAGCGAATGCTATGCGCAACTTGAAGCTGAACAGTCACATCTGGATTGATAATGTATTTGGCATACATTCTGGTAAGTTTCTGCTGCAGCTGGGCAGTTGTCAGTCCTGCCACATGAATCAGACCGAGTTCAGGTAATTGGATGTTCCCTTGATTCGTCACCAAAGCACCAGGGATTCCCGTACCATTTGTCACACCTGCAGCGGAAAGCATTGGGTGCAGATAAACCGAGACCGATACCACATCTCCGGCGCCCAAATGATAAGCTATGTCTGGATGAAGCATTTTTTTAATCGTACTGGCGGGCAAGGATTCGGGTTTAACCGCAATTACCGGACTGGGCAGCCTCTTTATAGAGACTGCATGATCAGCGGAGAAAGTCGAAGCGCAACCCGCAAGTAAAATTGGTACACCAGCAACCACCAGCAACAACTTTAATCTGTTGATCATGTAGAATAATCCTTAAGTACTAACGATACGTTATCAACTTGCCTGCATCTCAGCTAAGACCTACAACCCAGACATACAAAAGCAATAGCAAAAAAACAGCGATCACAAACAACCATAGCGCTTATAAGGCAAAAATCATACCAATATATAGGAATCTATACCAAGAAGCGTAAAAAAGATATATCATATTATAAAACAATAAGTTGAAAATTTTAGTTCTGACAAATTGAATCCCGCACACTATATTCAAGACGAGGGAAAAGGTCTTATAACAAACAAAATTAAAATTATGTATCGCATGGCTTACAAATCGAAAACAATAACTCACAACCGGTAGCTTCTCTGCTCGGATCCTCATTGAATAAAAATCTATTCATCTATCCTCCGGGTAAACTGAACAAATCGGCTTTGAAAGTCAAGAAGATATCATTTATACATACGTAGTAACTGACATCAGCAAGCAAGAGAAGGGCAAGGACCTGCAATTCTGGCGTTCACAAACGGTATAACAATGAACGTATTCTAAATAAAATTCTAACTTTACAGAATGTTGCAACAATCTCAAGACAAAAATCACTATTATATGTTACAAAAATAATACAACTCTATGAAGCCTTCTAAAGTGTTATATTTTTTAACAGCATGTTTTTATTATATTAATTTTTTGGCACGTTAAATGCTTATATTCCTGACTAGATAGGCTTTTATTCATCACACTGGCCGTATTCAATCATTGCAAACTTAGTAATTTTAAAAATATTTGGAGAATGATAATGACAACTTCAGGTCGCTTACCCGTTGAATATGAACACCTTAATGAATTTTTCGATGCCAAGAATGTTCTAGTTACTGGCGGCTTCGGCTTCGTTGGTGGTCATGTAACAAAACGTCTTGTGGATCTGGGTGCCAACGTGACAGTGGTCGATATCAATACAGATCCCCAAAGAGATTCAATCATGAACTGCGCTTCTATGGATCTTCGTTCCAAAGTACTCGTCCAGAAAGCGGATGTAGTTGATGTTAACGCCATGAAGGAAATCATTCATGAAGGCCGTTTCCACTTCATTTTTCATTTTGCCGCGTACGCTTCAGTGATTGAAAAAGCAGTAAGCGCGCCTTACGACACCATCATGGCTAATACTATGGGCTGGGTAAATGTACTCGAAGCCTGCCGGACAGCTAATCATAAGCCAAACATGATTTTCCTCTCCTCTACAGATAAAGTTTATGGAGAGATGGAGGGCGATTCCTACACTGAACATTTAACTCCGCTCCGAGGCATCGGCGTGTATGATTCAGCAAAACTTGCAGCAGATGTATTTTCGAGGACTTATCACGAAGCCTTTGGCTTGCCGACAGTCACTCTACGCATGTGTAATATATATGGTCCCTATGATTTCAACATGGGTTACCGACTTCTACCCAAGGCCATGGCCAATATATTTGGAAATTCCGAGCCGACAGCTCCGGAACTTTATTTCGATGCCATTGAACACCATCGCGACTATTTGTATGTAGACGATCTGGTGACTGCCATCCTGTTACTGGCGCATGGTAAAAAATGTCGTGGCGAAGTCTACAATCTTTCTGCTGGAACCTATCTGCCTACCCCACAAATGCTGAAAACCATCGTCGAGCAGGCCGTGCAAGTGGAAAAAGAATTCGACAGTGACCGGGCTGAAAAAATCCTGAATAATGGTATATCCATACACGTACGCAGCACTGGCGCTACGGTACATGCCATTACCAAGCAACATCTTAATGGAAGCAAGATTGAAGATGCTACAGGTTTCAGGTCACAAGCTGATTTTCTGAGTTCGTTGCGCGAGACCATTCGCTTTTACCGCAATTATCTTAAAACCAAGAATGAAGGTTGCTGATATGAATCCATTCTGGAGTGGGCGCCCCTGCCTCGTCACTGGGGGGGCCGGGTTTGGCGGTTCCCATCTTTGTGAGCATCTCCTGAATTTAGGAGCCCTAGTATATGTGCTTGACCGTTGGTTACCCACCAACTCATATCTTGTCCTCACAGACATGATATCGAAGGTCAATTATATTCAAGGCGACATCAGAGACATGGATTTGCTTCGCTTAACCTTGGAACGCTTTGAGATAAACACGGTTTTTCATCTTGCAGCGCAGCCTATCGTTCCTATCAGCAACATCCTTCCACAGGAGACCTTCAGCATCAACGCTCAAGGCACATATACAATCCTGGAAGCTGTAAGAACAGTAAGCTGCACTGAACGACTTGTTTTTGCATCAAGTGGGGCCTATTACGGAGCCACATCAACCGATAATGCCATTCTGGAAAATCACCCACCGCTACCAGCCACCAACATTTATGCGCCTTCAAAGGTAGCAGGTGATGTGGCGGTTAGAACGTACGCACATGTATATGGTATGAAAACTGCTGCGTGCCGTTTTATGAATACATATGGCCCAGGCGATAGTAATTTCAGCCGAATAATCCCCCGCGCGATTAAAAACATGATAACCGCTGCACCCTATGACTTTGGATCACGCGACGATGGCAGTTCGCGAATTGACTGTCTTTACATCGGTGACATGGCACACGCCTACACTAGCGTTGCCGAAAATCTGGAAACAATTGCTGGCGAAGCTTTTAATTTCGGGACAGGTGTACCCACTGCTCTGAAGGAACTCACTAACAAGGCATCTCAGGCTTACGACGGAAAAAAAAGAACACCTATATTTTCCGGTCCTATCAAGTCTGTTCCATCCATTAAGTATCTCGACATCAGCAAATCGCGACAGAAACTTGACTGGTATCCAAAAACAGCGCTTACAGAGGGTCTTGAGAAAACAATACATTGGTACCAGAAACACTGGGATAATTTTTAATCTGGAAAAATAATGACCTATAATATACGAACACTACAACTGGGTTCATCATGGTTCCCTGAACATTCTGGGGGACTCGAAAGATATTATTTTGATTTGATCCAGCATCTAATAAACCAAAACATTCAAAGTCGTGGTCTCGTAATTGGAACAAATGCAGTAGAAAAAAACACCAACAATCGGGTCAGCGCTTTTTCACAAAAAAATTTACCACTTTTGCAAAGATTGTACAATGCTCGCATTGCAACAAAAAAATTAATCAACGAGTTTAATCCAGATCTTGTTTGTGTTCATTTTGCCTTATATGGTTTTCCTGCCGCTGATTTACTTTCCCGACAGGCTCTGGTGGTCCACTTCCATGGGCCATGGGCTCAAGAAACAGCAGTGGAAAATGGAAACAACAGATCTGCCATAAAATATTATATTGAAAAAACAGTTTACCGCAAAGCAAACCGATTAATTGTTCTTTCAGAAGCATTCAAGGAGATTTTGATAAAAGATTATCGAATTCCTGTGGATAAAATTTATGTCGTACCCGGTGCTATTGACACTGAAAAATTCAATATAACCCTTGGTAAGGTAGAAGCTCGGCAAAAACTGGGATGGCCCACTGATAGACCTATCCTCTTCGTTGTCCGTCGTCTTTCCAGACGGATGGGGCTGGAAAATCTTTTAATAGCATTAAAAGACGTCCGTAAAAAGTTTCCTGATGTAGTCCTGATGCTTGCAGGCAAAGGCAATATGGCCAATGAGCTTGCGAAGAGTGCTGATGAGATGGGCTTGAAAAACAATATTCGCTTTCTCGGCTTCGTACCAGATGATAATCTTTCAATGGCTTATCGTGCTGCAGACTTCACTGTTGTTCCCAGCACTTCTTTAGAGGGATTTGGTCTCATAACGGCAGAATCCATGGCAACTGGAACACCTGTACTGGTTACCCCAGTAGGGGGGTTGCCAGAAATCATAAAACCTTTCAATCCTGAATGGATAACCAGAGATATCGGGAGCAAAGCAATATCTGAATCAATTATTAGCATTTTATCCGGGACAACAAAAATGCCTTCGCCTGAGTCTTGCCAAGTCTATGCAAATCGTTACGATTGGAAAGCAGTTACTCCGAAGATTTCTGCAATTTATCGGGAGGCAATATCATGAATATTTTATTCGTTGATCAAACAGCAAAACTCAGTGGTGGTGAATTAGCGCTTTTAGATATTGTTACACCATATAAAGACGGCAGCAAAGTTATTTTATTTGAAGATGGCCCACTCCGCGCTGAACTCGTAAAACGTCAGGTTAAAGTTGAAACAATTATTCCAAATGGCGCCCTTAATAATATTCGTAGGGGTTCTCGTATTCCCATGGCAAGCATCACTTCATTGGTTCGTCTAGCCAGAAGCGTAGCTCAGGAAGCAAAAAATTTCGATTTTATCTTTGCTAACTCACAAAAGGCTGGTCTTATCTCTGTTCTTGCTGGACAATTAGCGTCCAAACCTGTCGTCTGGTACTTGCATGATATTTTGAATTCCGAGCATTTTGGCAAGGCTCAATTGCTGGCCGCTCGATATACCGCAAGGAAGTCTACGCAAATTTTGGTCAACTCGAAGTCAACAAAAGAAGCTCTCCAGATTTTGACTGGTCGTAACGATAATACTCATTTAATTTATAATGCTTTTAATACGAAACCATTTGTCCAAACTGCTAATTCTCAGGAAAACCAGCGTGAGGCCTTAGGCTTTGATAGTCGGCCTCTGGTTGGTGTTTTTGGCAGACTATCCCCCTGGAAAGGGCAGGATGTATTCTTGAGGACGCTTGCTATGATGCCGGCAGTACAGGGCTTGATTGTTGGCAGCCCCATGTTCGGAGAGGATGCTTACGCTCAACATCTGGAACAGGAAATCAAAACTCTTGGACTGGAAAACAGAGTAAAGCTGCTCGGCTTTCGGAGTGATATCCCTGAACTTATGAAGACTTGCGATATAATCGCACACACGTCTATTGCACCTGAGCCTTTTGGTCGCGTGATCGTTGAAGGTATGCTTTCCGGAAGGCCGGTAGTTGCCAGCAAATCCGGGGGGCCCAATGAAATCATAGAAAATGGCGTCACGGGAATGCTCTATACCCCCGGCGATTCTCAGGCTCTGCAATCTGTTCTTTCTGAGATCATTAATGAACCAGAACAGGCTTTGCTGATGGCGCAACGTGGCAGGGAAACAGCTCTCAACCGGTTTTCCCTTGACAATATGCACAAACGTCTGGATGACATCATCACTGTTTGTTTTAACCAGCAAAAAACGACCCTTTGTGGAGAATCTGTCTAGTTTCCGCAGAAGATATCATCATTGCTCTCGATAGTCGTCACAGGATATGCTGGTTCTCAGGTTTTCTCTGCGGCTTGCCTATCGGGAATTGTCCATGCCGAAGCTCGGAGAATGAACAATGGCCACCATAAGAACCAGTATGCGCACACACTCTACCTTCCAATGGTCTAGCTGGACGCCTTTTATTATGGCGCTGGGAGATATTTTAGCCTTTCTTGCCGCTTTTTACTTTGCCCGGCTTTCTCACGCACTCTACTATGATATTAATCCGTTGTGGGTTCTTCAGCATTGGTGGGGGAGCCTGGCTCAAATTAACACATTGCTTTTTTTAATATTAACCGTCTCCGTCATTATCAGCTTTGCCATCAAGGGGCACTATAGCCAAAGAAAAGCTTTTTGGGATGAAGCAGGAGATGTGTTAGCTGTTCTCATTCTTTTTATTGCCCTGAATTCAGCTATCGCGTTCATTGGAAAATGGCCTCTTTCAAGACTGTGGTTATTTTCCACATGGGGTCTTGTATTTTTGTTTCTACCCGTCGCCCGACATTCCACGCGCTGGATGCTGGCTCGTCTTGGGGCCTGGGCGAAGCCCGTTGTCATTATTGGTTGCGGAAAAAATGCTCTCGAAGCCATTCGCGCCCTGACCAGCGAACCCTTACTGGGCTACTCCATCAAAAAAATCCTGATTCCTGACAATGCCTGCTTGTCAGCTGAAAGACAGAATTATCCACCGGTTGGAATGGAGCCTCTGAGTCATGACCCGATCGGCCAATTAGCGGATTTGGGCAACCCGCACGTTGTTTTGGCATTGGACATGGAGCAATGGGAGGCACAAGAACACTTGGTGCGCACCTTGGGTTTTGGTTATCCCCGTTTGACCATTGCACCGCCTTTGCGGGGTTTACCGCTTTTCGGTCTGGAAGTCATGCATTTTTTCAGTCAGGAAGTTTTTATGCTGCGGGTACGCGACAACCTCGCCCGACCCGGTCCACGTATTCTGAAACGCATATTTGACCTGCTAGCCGCGTCTTTGATCATCATTGCGGTCTCCCCTGTTCTTGCTTATTTATCCTGGAAAATAAAATCTGAAGATGGTGGAAAAATATTTTTTGCACAAGAGCGGGTCGGTCATAACGGAAAAACTTTTCGTTGTTTCAAGTTCCGGAGCATGGTTCATGATGCCGAAGCAAAATTAAGTGAATATTTGGAAACCAATCCGGATATAGCTGCTGAATACTCCAGAAATTTCAAGTTGAGAAACGACCCGCGAGTGACTCGAACCGGGCGTCTGCTAAGAGCTACCAGTCTGGACGAACTACCTCAATTATTCAATGTGTTACTGGGTCAGATGAGTCTGGTTGGGCCACGCCCCCTGCTGGCACGCGAAATCAACCGATATGGTGACGGTATCAATCTCTACGCCCAGGTAAAGCCAGGTATAACGGGTCTCTGGCAAGTGAGTGGACGTTCGGAAACCACCTTTGCAGACCGTGCAGATCTGGATGCCTGGTATGTAAAAAACTGGTCTCTATGGTATGACATCGTCATTTTGTTGCGCACCATCAAGGTGGTTTTTTCGAAAAGCGGGGCCTACTAGACATAAGACGCTACCAGCAATGGTGTCTGGTCTAAGATCCTGACACCATTCGGCCATGCTCTTGCTCATGTCCGAACAGGTTCAACGCCACGTAGTAAGATCAGCCAACCACCTAAGACGGACTACGACGAGAATCTCAGCATCTACGACAAAAACTGTTCCGCTGCCGGTGAGTCGCATCTGTCCGGCAGCTTGCAGCAGCTTGCATCCCCCGCGCGGCTCTTCTACAATAGGTCCATTCCGTTGACGCAGTTTGCGTTATGCGAGTAAGAACGCTCCCTCCATCAGGAGGTTTGGGTACGACAGGTCTCCTGATCGTACCTTTTTTAATTTTAGGCTGGCAAAGGTGGCATGGCTTTATGGGTGAAATAACACGGGCGCTCATCAGCGTTTCTGACAAGCGCGGGGTGGTGGAGTTTGCACGGCGACTGCGCGACTTTGGGGTGGAAATTCTGTCTACGGGTGGAACCGCCAAGGTGTTGATGGCCGACGGTATTGCCGTTCAGGAAGTGGGCGATTACACCGGCTTTCCGGAAATGCTGGAGGGCCGCCTGAAAACCCTGCACCCCAAAATTCATGGTGGCCTGCTGGCCCGTCGCGGTAATGCTGAACACGATCGGCAAATAGCGGAGCAGGATATCCTTCCCATTGATTTGCTTTGCGTTAATTTATACCCGTTTGCCGAAACCGTGGCGCGCCCCGACTGCACGCTGGAAGATGCCATCGAAAATATTGATATTGGTGGGCCGACCATGCTCCGGGCCGGGGCCAAAAACTGGGAAGGAGTGACAGTTCTCGTTGATCCTGATGACTATTCCCGCGTCTTGCAAGAAATGGAACAAAGCCACGGTGGCGTGGGGGCGGCTACCCGTTTTCATCTGGCGACCAAGGTTTTTGCTCATACCGCCCAGTACGACGGAGCTATTGCCAATTATTTGTCAAGCCGCAATGTGGAAGGCCAGCAAAGTCAGTTTCCCCAGACCCTTTCCCTGCAGTTCGAGAAGGTGCAGGAATTACGTTATGGCGAAAACCCCCATCAGGCGGCGGCTTTTTACCGCGATGGCAGTGGCGGGGGGCTGGCAGATGCCCATCAGTTGCAGGGCAAGGCGCTTTCCTACAATAACATTGGCGATGGGGATGCGGCCGTCGCTCTGGTCATGGAATTCTCGGAACCGGCCTGTTGCGTGGTCAAACATGGAAACCCCTGTGGGGTGGCCTTGGGTCAGGATTTGCTCAGTGCCTTTCAGCGCGCCTGGGCGGGTGATCCGGTTTCGGCCTTTGGCAGCATCATTGCCTTTAATGCGCCGTTGGATGCCCAAACCGCTGAACTGATCAGTAATCAGTTTGTCGAGATGGTACTGGCTCCGGCCATTTTGCCCGATGCCCGCCTGATTCTGGCCAAAAAGAAAAACCTGCGGGCGCTGGCTTTTGAAGACGGTCACGCCTGGCAGCGTCCGGGCTGGGACTACAAGCGGATGCGTGGTGGCCTGCTGGTGCAGGAATTTGATCAGGCCATGGAAATGGAAGACGACTGGCAGGTGGTCAGCGCGCGGGCGCCCAACCTGCAGGAGCAACGTGACCTCGCCTTTGTCTGGCGGGTCGGTAAATATGTGCGGTCCAACGCCATTGTCTACGGTCGTGAAGGGCAGACTGTGGGTATTGGCGCGGGGCAGATGAGTCGGGTCGATGCGGCCCGCTGCGGGGCCGCCAAGGCACTGGATCTGGGCTTTGATTTGCACGGCGCGGCACTGGCTTCCGATGCCTTTTTCCCGTTCCGGGACGGGGTCGATGCGGCGGCCGCTGCCGGAGTGAAAGCCATTATTCAGCCTGGCGGCTCCATTCGCGATGAAGAAGTCATCGCCAGCGCCAATGAGCACGGGATGGCCATGGTGTTTACCGGCGTCCGTCACTTTCGCCACGGTTAAGAGGGATTTTTATGGGTGCGCAGGTTTTGGTTTTGGGGAGCGGCGGCCGTGAACATGCCCTCGCCTGGAAACTGGCTCAATCAGAACGGGTCGAGACCGTCTATTGCGCGCCCGGTAACCCTGGTACGGCCAGTGAAGAAAAGCTGTTCAACCTGAAGCTGAATCCCAACGATCCTCAGGCGGTGGTGGCTGAGGCCCATGCCCTGGATATTCAGTTGGTGGTGATTGGACCGGAAGCGCCACTGGTGGCGGGGGTGGGAGATGCTCTACGCCGCGCCGGGATTCCGGTTTTTGGTCCGGATCAGGCGGGGGCCATGCTGGAGGGCAGCAAGGCCCATGCCAAGGCTTTCATGATGCGTCACGGGCTGCCGACCGCCCGTTACGAACGTTTTACGGACACTACCCATGCTCTGGATTACCTGCATGGGCACCCGCTGCCGGTGGTGGTCAAGGCCGATGGCCTGGCTGCAGGCAAAGGTGTGGTTGTAGCCAGTACCTTGCAGGAAGCAGAAACCGCAACACGGCAGTTTCTGCAATGGGGGCCCATCATCATTGAAGAATTTCTGGAAGGTGAGGAAGCCAGTTTTATTGCCATTATAGTCGATGGTCAGGTGCTGCCTCTGGCGGGTTCTCAGGATCACAAGCGCCTTCTGGATGATGACCGGGGGCCCAATACGGGTGGGATGGGTGCCTACTCCCCTGCCCCGGTGCTGGACATGACCATGAGTGAGCGGGTGCTGCGGGAAATCATGCACCCTGCAGCGCAGGGCCTGATGGCCGACGGCACGCCGTATTGCGGCTTTTTGTATGCCGGCTTGATGATTGGCCGGGATGGGCCGAAGTTGCTGGAATTCAATTGTCGCCTGGGCGACCCTGAAACCCAGCCGCTGATGATGCGCCTGCGCTCGGATCTTTATACGGTCCTACTGCTGGCTGCATTGGGTGAGCGATTACCGCCTGAGCTGGATTGGGACAGCCGCAGCGCCTTGTGTGTGGTGATGGCGGCAGAAGGTTACCCTGAGCATCCGCGTACAGGGGATGCCATTGCCGGACTGACTGCGGCCGAAACGGATACCGTCAAGGTGTTTCATGCGGGTACCAAAAGTGTAGATGGTCATGTGGCTACGGCCGGTGGGCGGGTGCTGGGTGTGACCGCGCTGGGCGATAGTCTCGCCATTGCCCAGCATCGCGCTTATGCGGTAGTCGCTAAAATCCACTGGTCCGGGGTGCAGTTCCGTCAGGATATTGGTCATTTGGGCTTACGCCGTGACTAGGCAGGTCTGAGACGTATGCCAGGTCATACTCCGCGTCGTCAGGAATTACGCCAGCTGGTTACGCATCTGCGTCGGGGCGGGGTCATTGCCTACCCCACGGAAGGGGTCTGGGGGCTGGGTTGTGATCCCCGGCAACGGCGAGCTTTACGCCGTATTCTGCATTTGAAAAAGCGCCCACAACACAAGGGCGTTTTGCTCATTGCCGGACGCCGCTGCGAAACTGCCGCCTTCTGGTCGGATCAGGGCATAAGTCCGGCACTGCTGGAACAATACTGGCCGGGGACCACCCTGGTGCTGCCCGCCCGTCGGCAGGTTCCGACCTGGATTCGCGGACGGCATACCAGCGTGGCCGTTCGGGTCAGCAATCATTCTGGGGTCCGCGCTCTGACCCGGGCTTTTGGCAGCGCCATTGTCTCAACCAGTGCCAATCGCGCTGGTCAGCAACCCGCCCGTGACTTGCGGACCATCCGCCGCTATTTTGGAAAACATCTTCCGGTACTGCATGCCCGACTGGGTAGGCAGCGCCGTCCAAGCAGGATTGTCGATGCCCGTACCGGTCAGATTTTAAGGAGTTAAAAGGATGCAGCAGCCTTCCACTCAAATCGTAGAACAGTTTCTCCTCCAGCTTCAGGACCGCATTTGTACGGCTCTTGAAAAGGCTGATGGTCACGCCCGTTTTCGCGAAGATCTCTGGGAAAGGCCCGGTGGCGGCGGGGGGCGTACCCGGGTCATCAGTGGCGGTGATCTGCTGGAAAAGGGCGGGGTCAACTTCTCCAGGGTGCATGGCGATAAACTGCCACCCTCGGCCACTGCACAGCGACCAGAACTGGCGGGGCAACCTTTCACGGCAGTAGGTGTTTCGCTGGTTCTGCACCCCCGCAATCCTTATGTACCCATTGTCCACATGAACTACCGGTTTTTTGCGGCGGGTTCCGTGTGGTGGTTTGGCGGCGGAGCTGACCTCACCCCGAGTTACGGTTTTGTGGAAGACGCCCGGCACTTTCATCAAACCCTCAAGGCCGCCTGCGACCGGCATGGCCCCGATTTTTATCCCCATTTCAAGGAGTGGTGTGATGAATATTTCACCATCAAACATCGCCAGGAAATGCGGGGGGTCGGTGGCATTTTCTTTGATGACCTCAGCGGGGATGCCGATACTTTGCAGGCGTTCTGGGAAGAGGTGGCCAACAGTTTTCTGGAGAGCTATCTGCCCATTGCCGAACGGCGCCGCAACACTCCTTTTGGTGAGCGCGAACGGGATTTTCAGCTGATCCGTCGGGGTCGCTATGTGGAATTCAATCTGGTGTACGACCGGGGCACATTGTTTGGCCTGCAATCCGGCGGGCGCACCGAGAGCATTCTCATGTCCCTGCCGCCCCTCGCCGCCTGGCATTATGATTGGGAGGCACCGGCAGACAGTCCTGAGGCCCGCCTGAAAGAAGATTTTCTGACCCCCAGGGACTGGGTATGATTTATCCGCTGCTGCGGCCATTACTGTTTGGACTGGAGGCGGAGCAGGCCCATCAACTCAGCATCGCGGCACTGGAAACTCTGGGTCGCATGCCCCGCAGTCTGGAACGGATGGCCGAGTATTTTGCGGTGGAGAATCCCGCTCTGCAGCAAACCTTGTGGGGACTGAATTTTCGCAATCCCGTGGGTCTGGCCGCCGGTTATGACAAGGATGCCCGCGCAACGGCGGCCTTGCCGGCCTTGGGTTTTGGATTTGTGGAAATTGGTACGGTCACGCCGCGTGCCCAGTCGGGCAACCCCCGCCCCCGGGTATTTCGTTATCCGTTTTCCCAGGCAATCATCAACCGCATGGGCTTTCCCGGAGAAGGCGCTACTGCGGTAGCTGAACGTCTGCGCGCCCTACCCCATCCTCATTGCGTTCCCATCGGGATCAATCTTGGCAAAAACAAGGATACGCCGCTCGAGCACGCGGCGGAGGACTATGTCTTTGCCCTGGAAGTACTTTTTCCCTATGGAGATTATTTGACGGTGAATGTCAGCTCTCCCAATACGCCGGGACTGCGCCTGTTGCAAGGTGCCGATGCTCTTCCGGAATTGCTGGCCGCCGTCGCCGCTGCCAATCAACGTCTGGCCGCCGAATATCAGCGTCCAGCCCTTCCCTTGCTCCTGAAAATTGCTCCGGATCTGGATCCCGAGGATATTAGCGCCATCGCGCAACTCGCCAAAGGCGACCAGCCACTGGTAGATGGTTTCATTGCTACAAACACCACCATTGATCGTCCTGCCGGGCATCCCGAATATGTGCAGGCGGGAGGGCTGAGTGGTGCGCCCCTGCGGTCACGCGCCAACGCGGTTATTGCGCAACTGTATCAAGACTGCGCAGGCAAGGTGCCGATTATCGGGGTCGGTGGTATATCCTGTGCTGCAGACGCCTATGAAAAAATCCGGGCGGGGGCCAGTTTACTGCAAGTTTATACGGGTCTGGTTTTTAAAGGGCCGGAACTGGTTCGCGAGATTTTGCTGGAGTTGCCTGATCTTTTTGAACAAGATGGTTTTTGCCATATCAGTGCCGCGCTGGGAACTGCCATCAATGTTCAGGAATAAAACGGTCATGATTTATTGGTCACGCTTACTGTGCTTGTTGTGCCTACTGATTTCTTTGGCGGGCTGCGCCGCCGTGTCCGACACTGCGTCAGCGACCGGTGATGTGATTGACGCTGGCACTTCGCTGATCCCCTGACTCTGGATTCAGAACCGTTGGCGTTAAATCATCAGGCAGCACGCTGACTGCCGGGCTCCAGCATTTCCGGCAAAGCCTGACCTGCCATCTCCGAACCCAGCCACCAGGTAGTGAGCACCCCAATCAATCCTGCCCCCGCCAGCACCAACAATAATCCGCCATTACCCAATTCGGCCTGGAGCGTAGGCAGGAAAAACACACTGACTACTCCACCAAAACGACTGAAGGCGGTAGCAAAGCCGTGGCCTGTGGCCCGTAATTCTGTTGGATATAATTCAGTAGGGATAATCCAGGTGGTATTGCCCGGTCCAAAACTGTTGGCGATTTGCCAGATGATCAATCCTGCCGCGACAATAATAAAGGGTGGTTCGCCGGAGAGGGCAAAAAGCCCGACCAGGCCGAGGCTGATGGCATCCCCCAGAAAACCCCAAATCTGGGCACGACGGCGCCCAATCCGATCAATCATAAGGGCCAGAGGAATCCATCCCAGCACAAAACTAGCTGTAAAAAAGCTGTTTCCAATGATGGCCTGTTCTGGCGTTTTCAGCCCCATGTGCATAAGCATAAAGGGCAGAAAAATACCCAGGGCATAGCCCATGACATCCATCATGAACCAGGGCACACAAGCATAAACAGTGCGCCGCAAATACGGTTTACTGAACAGCATGGTCCACGACACATTACGGCTGGCCTGCATGCTGGAAGCCGTTTCCTGGACCAGACGCTCCCGCTCATGGGCATCCACATCCGGCACCAGCCAGCGTAAAACCTGTGCGGCTTCCTGCAAGCGGCCGCGATAAATATACCAGCGCGGCGACTCCGGCAAGCTCCGCCGCAACCAGAGTACCAATACCGCCGGCAACGCACCGGATGCCAGCATCCAGCGCCAGGCGTCCGGGCCCGTATGCAGCAACGCCAGACCCACCAGACTGGACACCAAAGCCCCTCCCATCCATAACCCGAAAATCCACGTCATGGCCGACCCGCGTTTGTTTTTGGGCATGAATTCCGCAATGTAAGTGGAGCTCAAGGGATAATCTGCGCCTACCCCAAGTCCCAGAATGAAGCGCAAAATAACCAGAGAGGTGATGTCCCAGGCAAATCCGGAAAGCAAGGCCGCAAAGAAAAACGCGGCAATATCAATTAAATAAACCGTCTTGCGACCATAACGATCCGCAATAATACCGCCAAAAAGTCCACCAATCAGTGCGCCCACCAGCGCCGCAGTTCCCAAGAGTCCCAGCACCGTTGGCCCCAGATGCCACTGCGGTTTGAGCAGAATCAATACAATAGCCATGATACTCAAATCATAACCATCCAGAAAAATGCCGAGGCCGGAAGCCCAGAGAATCCGCCGATGCCGCCTGGTGACTTTTTGTTCGTCGTCTATTGCACTGAGTAGGTTACTCATCATCTCGCCATCAAAGCCGTTATAAAGCGTTCACCATAACATGCCAATATGACACTTTTATGACAGTCCCTTAAAGAGATAGATGAAAAAACAGGGTTTACCTGACTTCTGTGAGCATTACGCTTTTCGTTATAGACCGTTACTTAAAAGACACTGGTCATGAGTTTTAATTAATACCTATCCTAAGCAAAATACAGACCAGAAAATATCATATTTTTGTCATAAAACCTTCACAATACTGTCACATTACCCTGATATGATGTTTTCAATTGAAAATTGAACAGTTTAATTCACTAGTTACCCATTTTTGAGGATTGAGATGCCAATCAGAAATTTCAAGTTTTCGGCAATCGGCATCATGTTGATGCTTATTCCTTTCACTCAAGCCTTTGCCCAGGACAACACGTCACTCATTGCCATGAGCAACCCCGCCAATCCGGGCGCGGTTGCTGATGCCTATCTGTCCCATGCCCGGGCCATCCGCAAGGCGGATGCACCCATCGTCCACCTGCTGAATCATTCTGCTTATACCCAGGCGGTACCCCTCCTCAAAAAAGCGGCGGCGGACAATTACGATTTCTGGGCTGCTGACACGCTGGGTCATTTGTATCAGGCCGGTTTGGGCGTTTCCGCAAACTCCCAGACCGCTTTTCACTGGTATCTGCAGGCCGCTGAGGCGGGAGATCGTTTTGCACAGCGTCAAGTAGCCAATGCCTATCTCAATGGCTGGGGCGTGACCCGCAATCCCCAACGGGCGGCTTTCTGGTTTCGCCAGGGTCTGATGGTCCCGCAGGTGGCCAATGCCGATTTCTGGTTAGGCAAAACC